>Ga0213833_1001560_pt1 | contig 16232 bp, 29 predicted proteins | sample SWATP21_FD_160575 | JGI IMG/M metagenome (GOLD analysis project Ga0213833, IMG submission 160575) | Coastal seawater microbial communities from Marineland, Florida, United States - SWA TP2 #1 | ecosystem: Environmental > Aquatic > Marine > Coastal | place: USA: Florida | collected 2016-08-14
GGGGGGGGGCGGGTGCGTTTGGGGCTGACGTGATGTTGTGGTGTCCCTCCGTTGATGTATTGTATTGTATTGCAACCCCACAATGCAGGCGGCGCAACGCGTTCTGAAAGAACAACAACAAGACCGGGCGCGCCGCCGTGAAGCTGGGTCTTCGAAGCCCCTTAGTGCTCGCGCGGAGCAGGCTGTGGAAGAAGCTGCGCGACGGTGCGTGGCTTCTGCTTGGGGGCGGTCGGCATCGGGGGGCTTGGTTGCTGAGGCGAGGCGCGAGCCTGACGTTTGCATGTGTTGCGCTACGGGGGTTGGTGGTGACGGGGGTGCAGGTATCGGGCACTGAAGGAGAAGAAACGAGCAAAGGAGGAACAAAGAAAAGTGCCCACTCCCCGCAGACGCGTGCAGGCTGCTCGGGATCCCAGTCGCTTGCTGCAGCCCACCAAAGCGTTCGAGGTTGGTACCGTACACCCATGTCGTGTTTGTCTACGCCCCTTGTGCATTGTGTTCATGACAACGATGCCATGTGTGTGTGCGTGTGTGTGTGTGCGTGTGGTTGTGCACAGCTTCACGCCAAGGCTGTGGAGGAAGAGCACAAGCGCGCAGCATCCCGACAAGCCCAGGGTGCTCATGCAGCCGTGGTGGCGAGTGCCGCCGGGGCAGCACCAGGCCGCGGTCGCAGCTTCACATTTGGCGCACAGTCCGCGATGCGAGCCACTCCTAGCTGGAGAAGTGGGTTGTGATGGTGGGTGATGACACGAGAACACAAAAAGAAAGCAACAACGTCGAGTGTTTGTTTTGACGAAAGCACTATGGGCCCACTGATCCCTTGCAGCGAAAACGATGGGCGTGACATCACACGCAGAAACACATTTTCGGTGGCAAAATGGCGGCAGCAGGTGCCCACACATGCATGTCACGACAGGCTGCTGGATGGAGCAACACGGGAGGAGATGCGGTGGCTGCTTAGATCACAGAGATCAGACGGCCCTGGATAGTGACATCCGTCTGGGTGGGGCAGCCGGTGAAGAAACTGCCCCAGGGCTGCAGGTGCAGTGGGGGTCCGGGCACCTCAGGCTCGTAGGTCATACGAACGAAGAAGGCAGCGGGGTGGTCGGTGTCCTGGTAGTATGTGCCGGTCATGTGGTAGTCGCACTTCCAAGGAGACGGGGTCTGGAGGCATGCGGGGCGAGACGACTTGGGAGGCGCCACGAAGCCCCACACGGTGGGGTCAGACGCATCCAGGCACGTGATCTCGTAATCGGCCACGCATGGCTCGACAGCGGGGGGCGCCTTGGCTGCGTGGTGGCACAAACGCGTCAGTGAAAGCGCACAAACCAGAACAAAGCAAGCAAACAAACGTACATGGGCAGCCGCCAGTGCAGACAGGCTGGGAGATGTTCACACGTGCAGCGATGGCGCCAGAAGCAGACTGGGAGAACGTCACATACGCAGCGGCCTGGTAGTAGGTCTTGCTGTCAGTGGTGGACAGGAAGTATCCCTTCCAATCACCGACGACGTTGACGCCCTTGACCACCGTAGCGTTGGGGCACGCCGGGTACTGAGCAGAGGCACACGCAACAATGCCCAAGAGCAACACAGACAGGATTGCAGTCTTCATGATGACAGTGGCGGAGGGAGCGGAATGTGATTTGCAGAATGGGGGCACCGATGCGGCAAACACGGAAGCACGCAGAGGCATTGAGAAATGTCACGTCATGTTCGCGCGACCCATTCTCCAGAGAAGAATCTACACACTCGCGGGTCTAGTAACGCATCGTGTCCTTCTCGTAGCCCACGGTTGGGAACGACGAAGCAAACGCGGCAACCTCTTCCTTCAGTGACGCGATCTCAGCTGGGGGGTTGTCAGCCAACGACTGCTTGAAGTCCTTCAACTTCTTGGCGCCAGAAGCTGTGTCCGTCCACACACATCGGCGTTAGCTATTGCGGCGATCCACACAAAGAGGGGGGAGCAAAAAGACATCACATACCAATCATCTCCTGCTTGCGCTGTGCAGCGATCGAAACACCACGATCAACAAAGCCAGCGATCTTGGCGAAGTCAGCGGCAACAGCACCACGGGTCGTCATGGCCGGGGTACCTGAGTGCATGTTGGCAACATACTCAGCAACCGCACCGCCGCACAAGGGACACAAACCAAGCGAAAGGCAAACGCACCAACACGAAGACCGTTTGGAATGAGTGCACTGGTATCACCCACGATGGTGTTCTTGTTCGTGGCGATGCCGCACAGCTCCAGCACAGACTCAACACGCGCGCCGTCAACGCCCTGTAGCAGCACAACGAAAGCGAAGGCGAAGGCGACGTGACGACAGGGACGACATACAATCGCATGACGAACACACAACGCGTACCTTTGGCTTGAGGTTGATCAACAACAAGTGGTTGTCCGTTCCACCAGCAGCCAGCTCGTACCTGCGAGTGCGAAACAATACATGTCACACACATCACACATCAGCGAAGCCCACCGAACGCACCCAAGCCCTTGCAGAGCGGTCGCAAACGCCTGGCAGTTGTCAAGCACTTGCTGCTGGTACACGCGGAAGGTAGGCGAAGATGCCTGCCGAACGAAACACAAAGCACAAACAAGGGGGGGGTCAAGACGGCACTCGGACACAGCATGGAGGCAGAGCTCACACCTGGTGCAGCGCTGTGCACAGCGCACTGATGGTGTGGTTGTGAGGGCCACCCTGCAAGCCCGGGAAAACTGCCGAATTGATCTTGCCCTCCAGGTCATAGTACTCTGAGGAAGGGTATTGAACATAAGCATGTCGACCGTGCAGCCCTGACCGCGCGCACAGACACAAACTCCCCCTACCTTCCTTGCCCTTCTTGCTGACGCTTCGCAAGCCCTTGCGGTAGAAGATCATGGCACCACGGGGACCACGCAGTGACTTGTGCTGAGAACAAGCAACACAAAGAAAATATGAGCCAGTGAGAACCAAGCTGGTCAAGACACGAACACCACCATCGTACAGTCGTCGTAGTGACCACATCACAGTGGTCAAAGGCGGAAGGAATGACCTTGGCAGCCATGAGACCAGCCACGTGAGCAATGTCACCCATGAGGTAAGCGTTGTACGGCTTGCACATTTCAGCCATGCGCTCATAGTCAATCAAGCGGGAGTACCTGCCACGGATGGCGTTAGCGTCTCGTGCGTGCTGCTGCTGTTCACAAAACACGTACGCGCTGGCACCAGCCACAACCAGCTTGGGGCGGAAGCGGGCCGCAAGGTCCGGAATCGAGTCGTAGTCAATGACTCCAGTTTCGTCGCAGCCGTACGGCAGAGACTCGAAGAACAGGGAGGTGGCGGAGATGCGCTTCGTGTTGGTCTGGTACCCGTGAGAGAGACTGTTCGTCGGCACACCCAGCACAGCTGTAGTTGAGGCGAGGAGCCCGTGGAGCAGCATGAACACGAGACAGCACGTACTGTCCACCATGGGGAAGGTCGAGGGACAAAATTCGATCGTGAGGGTTCAGCAGAGCCGTGTACACAGCGAAGTTCGCGGGGGAACCTGCAAAAAGCACAAAGCGTGGTCAAGGGTGCGTGCCGCTCACAGCCAACCCAGAATCGCGCCACGCCACTGACCCGAAAGTGTCTGCACGTTGACACCCCACTTCTCAGGGTCAAGATCGAACGTCTCCAGGGCGCGCTTTTGGCACAACGACTCGGCCTGGTCAATGAACTCGTTGCCGCCGTAGTACCTGTGGGAAAAATATGTGAGGCGTGGGGGAGATGACCACACACCAGGCGTTGCCAGATGTGCTGCCAACGCACCGTGCGTTCGGGTAGCCCTCCGAGTACTTGTTCTGCATGACACTGCCCAAGGCATCCAAGGTGGGTCGGCCAGCGAAGTTCTGCGTCGAGGTAAGCCAGAGTAAAACGGGTCAAGGCACGCGCCACACACACTGCGGGAAGTAGCTCCAGCCAATGCCTACCTCCGAAGCGATGAGGACAATGCTGTCGCGTTGGCGTGCTTTCTCGTGCTCCACAATGTCGAAGAGCTCAGGGTCGGTTTCCTCAAGGGACTTGTTGAGCTCCGCAGTCCACTGCCAGACGCGCAAAAGCGACAAAAGCCGGAAAATGTGCACACCCAGTGACATCAGTGCCCCAGCCCAAGTCCAACGCGAGCAGCATCAGTTGAGTAACACGCACCTGACGTGCTGCATCTGTGATGGAGCGGGCATTGGTGCCCACAACAGCACAGGCAGGACGGGCACGGACGGTGCTCGCCAGGCGGCGCATCGCAAGAGACAGCATGACGTCGACGCTGCACACCCAACCACCCCACCCCGCCCCCGTACGTGTGAGCAGCAAACCCACGCGATCAAACCAGCTACATGAGTACCATACAAAGGTACTACAATACCTCACGAGAGAGGGGGTGCGGAAGACAACTCTGCAACAGGGACCACGGTTCACTCGTTCAGGTTGCTGCGAGTGCGTGGCACAAAATGGTGTGACGTTTCATCACGACAGCACTGCTTCGATTTCACCGACACGGTGATTGCATCGGGCTGGGGGCCCCGACCGAACCTTCATGGGGGTCTATGCTTAAAGGACGCTGCAGTGGGACGTGATAGGGACCAGTGGGACCCACTGGGTGGCTGGTGTGGCGATTGCCGAGAGGAAGAAAAACCAAAGTGTAACTCGCAACCTACGACTACCGCTCTCTGCCAACGTCGTCTATTTTCGCGTATCAGCATCTGACGTCACCCGAATAAGGCAGTAGATGGTGGAGTCGAGCTCAATGTTCACAAAGTACCGCTGGTCGCCTTGCAGAAGCATGAGCAGACCCCCAAACGACGCAAAAACGGAGCTGGAAGGGCAAGCCGCAAGGTCAACTCCATGCGAACATCACGAAGACTGCACCAGCACACGCCAGACAACAGTACGCACACTTCATGACCGCGGTGGTAGTCATACTTGAACACCTTGCCATGCATACAGTACTCGTAGTCGTATTGATCCAAAATGGTCGGCTGTTGACAGGCACACAGGCCAGCATGTGAAACAAGACGCTCACTCGCATCGGCCCAACACCAACATCCAACACACCTCTCCACTTTGTTCATATGCGCCATCGTCAGGCTTTCCGTCCAATCGCAACGTCTGCGCGAGAGCCATGCGGAACTTCTGCCCCTCCTTCATCGGGTACACATCTGTCGCGACGTCAATGCGCATGTTGACATCGTATGTGGTGCTCTTGCACACAAGTCGTGAAACTGGCACACCACACATGCCACACATGTCACACAAATGTTACAACGATGCTTGTCAGCCCAGTCCGACGACACAGCGTGCGCGGTGGGTGAGCAGGGCGGTACCTTTATCGAACTTCTTCCCATCTGGGTTCACGGTCAGGACACTGAAGATGTCATCAAACAAAAACGCACTCTTGGCACCTGCCGCAGCAGTGGCAGCAGCAGCCATTGTATCGAGTGGTAACTCCTATGTGCTAACCACAATGGCGTGTGTCACAAAGCAGGCTGCAGCGACGCTGTCTGGTTGGCTCCTGGCGCGGCACAAGGTCGACACGGGGAATGTGCGACCACCAAGCCACAAACTGCCCCAACCACTGGCTCAAAGAAGGCTAGGAATAGGTGACACGAGGAGTAACCAGGTCAAGAGCGACCACACCTGGCACAAGCTGAGCCCTCGAACCGCTGACTGCTGGAAAGCCGCGGAGTCGAGCAAGGGGCACGCTGAGTTGTGTTACAGTTGATGTATTCGTCAAAACACTTTGTGCCTCAGTTGCAGAGTGACACTGCCGCGGTTCCGTGAAACACAGCGCTGCACCGCAGTAGCATCGAAGTGGTTGCTGCATCGCAACCGCCACAGTTTCCTTGCATTGCTTTCACCGCACTCAGTACCACGTGGCCGCGGGTTGAGGTAAACAGACATGCATGGGCGAGGGCTTCAATGCGCGCGTGTTGGTGTTCGGCTGGCGCAGCGCACAGTGTCGGGATTCTGGAGAGCGTCCTCCAGCGCTGCCCCAAGCAGCCTGGACGACCTGAAACAGCGTCTAAATGAGGGACCTGATCTGGGCGACTTCTTGTCACAGCACGGAAAGGCTCCAGGCGCTGTGCGAAAGCGCCCAGCCGGACTCAAGAAGCCGCCTTGGCTCCGCATCTCACCGCCTCGGGGTGAGCACGCGGCAAACCACGAAAAGCTGCGGGAAACGGTACAGGGGTTGAACCTGGCCACTGTTTGTGAGGAGGCACGATGCCCGAACCGTGGCGAGTGCTGGGGAGGCGTGGATGGCACGGCCACCGCCACAATTATGATCATGGGCGACACCTGCACACGAGCGTGCCGATTCTGTTCCATCAAGACGAGTGCCGCCCCGCCACCCCTGGACAAAGATGAGCCCGAGAATGTGGCGACAGCCATTGCTGAGTGGGGACTCGACTACGTTGTTCTCACCAGCGTTGACCGCGACGATTTGGTGCGTCTTTTTTTTTTTTTCTGTGTACCAGCCTGCGGCGTTCGTTGCGGGCTGACATGTGTTTGTGCTGTCCCAGGATGACCAAGGCTCGAACCACATTGCAGAGACGGTGGAGCACCTGAAGCGCTTGTCCCCAGACATTCTCGTGGAGTGCTTGACACCTGACTTTCGCGGCGATGATGCCTGCGTGGACCGTGTGGCTCTCAGCGGGCTAGATGTGTTTGCCCACAACATCGAAACTGTGGAGGCCCTGCAAAGCTCCGTTCGGGACCGCCGAGCTGGCTACGAGCAAACGCTCAGTGTGTTGCGCCGCGCGAAGGAAACAGTACCAGGCATTGTCACTAAGTCAAGCATCATGCTGGGCCTTGGTGAAACCGAGGAGCAAGTGCGGCAGACCATGCTGGACCTGCGCGCTGCGGACGTGGATGTTGTCACGCTCGGTCAGTACCTGCAGCCAACGCCCGCACACTTACCCGTGGAAGAATACGTGACGCCAGAAGTTTTTGATGCTTGGGCCAAGGAGGGTGATGAAATGGGCTTTATGTATGTTGCCAGCGGCCCGCTGGTTCGCAGTAGTTATCGTGCGGGTGAGTTCTTTGTCAAGGGTGTGCTGGAGAAGCGCAAGCGCCTGGCTCAAGCAGCAGCAGAGGCTGCAGATAATGCTTAGCGCCCGTGGCAGCCTGCCGCTGCAAAATTTTGTTCTGTGTTGGTTGGGGCGACACGTTTCAACACAACTTGTTACTTGTAGGTTACAATTCCCTGCTCTGCCATTCCACTGCTGTCTCCCACACAATACAGAAACACGCGACCGTCCTTCATGATGCGCGCAATCGTAATCGACGCATGCGGGAGTTGCAACCCAATCCACGAGCTGGGGTCAACCTGCAGAGCACGGGTGACAAAGTAGCGAATCACATTTGCATGTCCTGAAACGACAGTGACTGTGTGACGAGCTTGATCAACACTGGGCCGGCGAAAGAGGTGGTGGAATGTCTCCTCAATGGCCTTGTGACGGGGATTGGGTTTGGGCTGAGAACTCTTCGCAAGTCTCAGGTGGTGAGGCACAGGCCGGTCCTCGCGGAGCCCGTCCATGATGGGAATACTGTCGCGGTTACTGCACAACTGCCCCAACCGACTTTGCAGCACAATGCTGCTGGTCTCCATGGCCCGAGTGAGAGGCGAAGTCACCAGTTCAATGCGTTCCACAGTGTCAGGGACCCCAGCAGCAGCACGCTGGGACACAAGCGCTGCATCTTGCGGGTCAGCGACATCGGAGGTCGTTGAAGACGAAGAGCAAGGTGCTGTGAACGGGTGCGCCCGGAGTCTTTGAAGCAGGTACGACGCAGACGCCTCCACCTGCCGTCTGCCCAGAGGCGTCAAAATCCTGGTCTTGTCGTCCTTGTCCCGGGTCACGTACTGCCCGTGCCGCATGAGCACCACAAAGCGAGAGGCATACTTGTTTGATACCGCACCAGCTTCCTTGGCGGTGCTGAAGGCATCCCGACCAGCGTCCCAGTCGAAATCGTATGCATGGCGTGCGATTGCGCGAGCGTGAACGCCGGCATCAGAGTCATCACACGCGCTTCTACCTCCAAACAACAGGGCAGACGCAACAAGAGTGACACCTGCACAAGCTGTACGATTGAATTCGCGTGAAAACACGCGCGACAGGCCTCGCGACAGCGCCATCTCGCCTCCGACACTCGAAACGAGCCACGGACAACGAGTTGTTACGATTATAAATTTTCGGCGCGACGCCGCGATTCGCAGCGCAAATCCAATCCAACCACTGCTGGTGGTGTGTGTGAGACGCCCCAACTACGTGTTGGTTCGTCGCCCATGGACCACAACGGTCAGGATGCACCCATGTGTGACGTGGTTGATGAACGTGAAGGCATGGAAATGGACAGTGCAACTTCGATGCCGCTCCTCGGTGCTGCCTCCGAGACGGCCCTTGCTGAGTTCGAGCACCCGCCGGATGGAGATTTTCACGCCCACGAGTGCGTATTTGTGTCTGGTACAACTGTGAGAGACTGAGCTCATGTGTAAACGTGCTGACATGATGCAGGTACGGTGATGCCTCAGTGGAAGACGGGTCCCAGCTGTGTGAAAAGTGCGCCAGCACCGACCCTCCTGAACTAGCTGCCACAAGCATGGTGCTGCATTTTCTGGCTCTGACCTCTGGACCCAGCCTGACATTCCTTTGCTTTACGCTAAGTGAGGAGTTCTTTGTCCAGGTACCTGCCGCAGTTGCCACACATACGCTGCATATCAGTGGTGCCGCGTGACGGTTGTTGGAGGTTGCCTGGTTCCAGGAAATTGGCATGAGAGTTCTGATGGACGCAGGGGTTCTGTACGCGATTCCGTGCCTCCTCGGCCTGTTGTTCTTCAATGTGTCCAAGTTTTTTCTGTCTCCGCGCACCACCCTTGTTACCTGCCTCATCTTGAAGACCCTGTTCACAGGCGGCATCCCACTGCTGGTCGCCGCTCGAGGCGGCATCTCAGCCGCGGCGCTGTATGTCGCCATGGCCGTGAACGGATTTTGCACGGGGCTCCTTCAATCACAGACTGCAGCCGTGTGTGGGCTCCTCCCTGGCACAACCGCGGATTCCCTTGCCCACATCGGCTCGTTCGTGTCAGCTCTCATGACCACCTTTGTTCAGGGCGCCTTGTTGGTTGCGACCCCGCTTGGCGCCCCAGTGGATCCGAAGACTAGAATGTACGTCCTTGTGCTCCACATACACGTATTCATGCTTATTCCTCTCCGCCCGCACTCCCTGTGCGTGAACCGTGCCGCACCATGTTGTTGGCAGGTATATTTTGTTCCCCACGGCAGCCAGTATTACTCTGTACGGCCTGCATGCCCAAGCGAAGGTGCTGGGCATGCCCACGTACATTGAACTCGCCGCCAAAGAGAAACGGCGCCTTGCAACCCTCGACAAGCGCGTTGGCAAGGCCAAAGTTAGAGGTCGTCTGGGGCGCATCTGGTGGTATGTGATCGGTGAAGCTACCACTTGGTTTGTGGGCCTCTACATGACGGCTGTAGTACCCTTTCTGCGCTCCACTTCGACGAACACGTTCCTTGTACACTCTTTCCCAACACTCCTCATCATGTGTTTCAATGTGTTCAACTTTCTCGGCTCCATTGTGGGACAGCGCTACACGCACTGGAACCCGGTTGGGTGGGTGGCGTATGTGATTGGCCGGCTGCCTCGGTGGTTCAAGAGATGGTGGCAGTACATTAATGTGATGGGGAGACTGCTGTACTGTGTATTCTTTGCGTTGTACGTCCTGGCTCGCGGATTGGCTCTGTTGTAACCGCGTTTCGTGTGCTGACCCTGCCCGTTTTCCCACTAGATATGCCAACCAGCGTGGATTCGGTTGGTCTCCTGTGACTAGCACAAGTGTGGTGTTGGTGGTGTACGTTCTCGCGTCGTTTTCGAATGGATTCTACACAGTTGTTCTCTCAGCGGAGAGTCAGCAAATATGTGGATTCACGTCCCAACATTTGTGTCCGGTGGTGGGGACATTGGTGTGGATAGCCATGCAAACTGGTTCCGTGTTGGGTTTTGTGGCTTCAATAGCCTCAGCTCCGGTCCTCAAGCCGTTTGCGTAGCGCAGTGTTGCCGCTGAGCGTTGTGCAGTAAGTTCTTTCAGTAAGTTCTTTGTCAGGTGTAAAATCTAGCTACCTTCGAAATCGCTGCCACAGCTTTGAAACACGCTTTCCCACAGAACTGCTCCCCCCTGCGGCTTTCCGCTTCGCGTCCTTCTCTTTCTTTGCCTTCTTGTCAAACGCACGGGCAGCGGCACTTTTCGGCTTCCTTGAGAACATTCGCTTGAACATCCCCTTCTTCTTGTGACCGCGTTCACTGCGCACTTTCTCCGCGGCAATTTCTGCTGCAACCTCCTTTTGCTCCTCCACGGACAGAACACCTATTCGCCCACGCAGCGTGTTGCTGTCGTCGTCACTTTCCTGAACACGGGATGTGGGGTGGTGGTGAGCATCGCATTGCACTCAGTGTTCAAGCACGTGACCCACGTACTTCGTCCGCGTTGCCAAGCTTGGTGTGGGCATCAGGCCGAAGGAAAACCTGCTTCTCGCCGTTCTTGCCCAGAAAGGACCGAATTACCAGGCGCTGGCCTTTCACTCCTGCGCTTGCGGTTGAATTGTCCATGTCCATGTCCGTGCGGAGACGTTTCATGGACGAAACTACGTCCATCGTACGGGAGTATCGCCGCAATGCACGCACCAGGTGCCAGGAAAACCGTGACATTGCGTCTTCTGTTGCGCGCTTTGTCCGAGACGGTTGTTTGACATGCTCTGGGGCGTGGCACCAAGCGACAACGTTGTCTGGTTCGGTGTACATTTGCTTCTCTTCATCCTGTTCCTTGTACCTACAGCGAGCGGAGTGCGAGCAGAGTCAGAACAAAATATGAATCTGCACAGCCACCAAGTGTCACGTACAAGCCTTTCTTTGTCGCCCAGTCCACCACTCCGAGTGGCATGACAGTGGTTTTTGTTTTCTTTTCCCGCTTGCTCTTCGAGAACAGTTGCAGTGGCAACTTGGGCACCTTGCACGTGTCCATTACAAACACTTTGGGGCGTCGTCTCATTGTCAACCCCTGTACGCAGCACATCAATAGACCCATCAACATCCACATGCCCAAACCCTTTTGCACGCTATCCCAACGCCGCACCTGGTGCCATCCAACTCCAGCCATTAGGGACTTCAGAGACAGAGTTTCACCGTTCGCACATGTAATGTTGTGCGTGTCAGAGGCTATTCCACAGTAGTACAACACAAACACGTCCAAGTGATTCCAGTTCGTTGTTGCTGCTTTGCGAAGCGCTGCGCGAATTTCTTCTGGGCTCGGATTGATCATGGGCCGGCGCTTGGGGACTATCTTGAACTCAAGGCCTTGGAGTGTGGAGGCAATCACGTTGGCGTTCTGGCATGTAACACAGGAACTGGTGAACATTGGACACGCGGCACGTCAAGAAAAGGCAGCGCACCTCAACATGACAAGGAAGTACACTTTGCCCAGTTGTATCGACGCTGTTGGCGATCACGATGGCTAGTCCACGCCGCAGATTCGTTGCAAGGTAGCATGAGGGATTCGGGTCCAAGTCCGTCTGATGGCAACACAACACCAACGTTGCGGTGGTTTCGTGTTGGACATAGGAACTCACAACGAGGTACCCAACGCAGAGCGACGAACCTGCAACAATGTGGCAAGTTTGGGGCGATGTGCCTTCGTGGCCAGCTCGTGCGCCAGCTGTCTCTGCTTGTTCATAACATTCACATCGGCTGATGTGGCACCCAGCAAATACTCAACCACGTCTCGGTGGCCACTTTTGTACCCTCGAAAACACCCCCTTGCCGTGGAATGGAGAATGGTATCGCCGTTCTGTGCCACAGCCATGTCAGCAACCACCCGCGGCGACAGCCAGGGTGCACTGGGCAGGTTGTCGTTTGACGTACATCGTTGGTGCTGTTCACATGAGCCCCATTCTCGACCAAGTACCGGCACGAGACTTGCCAGCCAAATTGAGCAGCCACATGCAGCGGAGAGTCACCTCGCTGTAGACACCGTTGGCATTGCATGCATGAGTCTGGTGCAACACGAGGATTGGCAGCTCCACTGACCTTGCTGCGAGCGTTCACGTCGCTTCCTTGGCGGATCAGAAACAGCACCAACTCCGATCGCCCAGCGCGCGATGCAACGTGCAGTGGTGTTTCACCCATCTGCGACAGGAAACATGTATCAATCTACAGCAAACAACAACACTAGGGACAGCACAGTGATGGCACCATTGTGTCTGCTTCCAGCGATGCACCGTGTTGGAGCAGCCACTTCAACATGGGTTTGTTGCCGAAACCAACCGCGAGGTGGATGGCTGCACGCCCGTCCTGCACCAGCATCGAAGGCCACACACATAAGAACCCTTTTGTGCAACATAGCAGGCGCGCGACCCTACCACTGGATCGGGAACGTCGACGTTGACGGGCTCTGCGCTGGCTTTGTTCTCCTCGACGATGTCGCGCATTGCATTCAGGTTGCCTGCCTGTGTTGCCAGCCAAAACTTGTGGTTTGGCGTACCACGCCAGTCCTCTACCCCCTCCATAGCAAAGGGCAGGTTGATGTGGCTGGTAGCCGTGCAGATTGGTGGTGATGATTACATGCCGTCGTCAATGGTGCAGCTTGCATGCAGGGACGAAGAAGTGATGTTTCGTGCAACGGAAAATAACATTTGGGTAACTCTAGTTCAACTGCGCACGCATCAAGAAGAAATGTCCAACCCAGCACTCAGGTGCCTCTGGGCAATCCTCGCTGCTTCTTCACAACGCTTGCGTTGCAGAATACGGGCGCGAACAAAAGGAAGCGCTCGCTTGGACACGAAACTGCGTAGCACATCCATGTGGTTGCGGTTTCTCAGCAACGACGAGCCTTGCACGGCATCCACAGCGCACAAGCGGAAACGTCGAGCGAAAGTGCCGAATGGAGTGGCTCCCAAAGGAAGCTCGTCAAATGAAACGAAACACTCTGACACATTTTGCTGCCTTGACACAAGGTCCCACTCATCCACCTTGTCAGGGTTTGGGTTGTACAAGAACCGAACCTCAAAAGAGTTGCGGGAAGTCTGCGAGAAGAAATGAGCCCCATACTCCACGATGCAAGCAAGCGCCAGCCACACCCTCACCTCATGAAGTTCGAACACATAGTGCGCAGCAAAAGAAGGCGTCGTCGTCACCTTGATGCCCATTCGACTCTGCATGGCAAGCAACGTGGAGTCGTGCGCACTGTACACAACCACTTTGTTCGTTGCTGGGGCCGTTTTGTGCACCTGCGCGGGAAAGAAGTCAGTCGCCCACTTCAACAACCCAACCTCCTCTCCACCAGCCCATACCATGTTGTCCATGTCACGCCAGATCTCATGGAGAAGCATACCAGCCGCCAGACGCCCAGGAGAATCGCTGACACGATCACTGCTTGTATTGGTGAACCAATGCCTCCATGATACCTTCGCAATGCGAAACAGCAGCGCCTCTTCTTCCTGTGACAGCAGAAGCCCGCTTGCATTTGCCAGTGGAATCAAGTTGTGTGCACGTGCAATGTTGACTTGCGTTGCCACAGATGTCAGCTTGAACCTGCAAGGTGGAGCAGGTCGTCACACATGGACACAAACGTGGCATGTAGGAAAACGGCGGGCAACGCACAGTCGGTTCAACATTGGCTCGGACGGGTGGAGCTGTTCCAAGCCGGTCATCATGAAGACCTAATCATGCCATCAAATGCATGTGAGCACACACAACGCCTCTGGGCGAGGTCCCATCAGCGTACCTTCGCGAGCAGTTTTTCCACCTCTGGGTCTTGAGCGAATTCGGCGAACTGAACACTGCCTGTCAAGTTGCGCTTCTTCCACTTCTTGTAGGACTCATCCTGCGACAATGCAGGGGCAAGTGAAGTGAGGAAAACTAGAGCTCCCCATGGACCAGAACTTGCAGCTTCTCCAACCTACCCGTTTCCACTGTCGCAGGATAACGTCCATGTTTGACTCTTGCACCATGATAGGGATTCCCGTTGTGAGGTTCTTGTCGGAGTACCTGCGGCGTCGCGAAGGGATCAGCGCGCGACCCGAGAAGCAACTTGCGCGGACAGAACTCACAGTTTGCGAATCTCGCTGTAGTCAATATTGAATCGTTCTGAGGGGAGCTTGAACGAGCATGGGATTCCAGGGAAGAGACCGTACAGCAGACTCCACGCACTGAAGAGGGTGCGTTGAAAGTTGCTCGTGACCACCTTGACGTGACTGCACACGACGTTGTCTGTGAGAGAATACCACCACACCAATCCGAACAGAGTGGAAACCAACCTGCCCACGTCCATGAGGCGCACACCATCGAACAAGCGACTTCCAAGGACGTATTTCTCTCGCAACGTATCGCCCAGGTTAATATGCTGAAGCACACCTTGCGGGGACAAAGAACCCTGAAAACATGCGACGATCAGACCACGGGCCAGCAAACAAGAAAAGAAACAGGGCAAAGCCACCTTGTATCGCTCAAAGAATTCATCCGACTCGGGCCAGGATATGTCATTCGGGAGCGGATGATTGGGCAGTCGCGCGCCGTGTCGCAACACGACAATCACCTGCCGCAGGGTGCTGAAGCCTTGCAGCATGCGATTGCCTCCGTGCCTATCCATAGACCCCACATGATCCAACAAAGATGCGCGTCGCCGCCTCGAAGAATGAGAACCGTGAATGTTGTTTCGTGCGCTCTGTCCATCCGACGATCGTTGAAAGCGTGGTGCCGTCGAAGCGCGTCTGGCGGTTGCCGGATCCCGACCAGGCGAACTCGAGGATGTCGCTGCACCAATGGCCCCATGTGTCGGGAGGTGAACACGTGGTGATCCCCATGCCACGCTTTCTTTTGCCGTGTGCGGTGCAGGGTCCGAGAACGACTCTTGCTCTGGCTCTGGCTCCGGCGCATGGATCGTCAATGTACGCTTCGGTTTGTGCTCGGGCGAATTGGGCCAGAGCCAGAAGCACACACCTGCTGTCACAAGCGAGCCAACTGCAAAGCCGCCCACAAGCTGAGGCGACACCCACATGCCGCTGGAGCCGGGAGCGGGCGCGGCCATGACCGCAACTGCTTGCCTCGCCGCAAGGTTGCACTGTTCAACAACTCTGTGCATGTTGAAGCAAAGCGTACTATTCCGTACTGATATGTACTGAATCTGTGCGTGATGATTGCGGTGCGGTCCATGTGGTGGGTGCGGCATGTCGCACCCGAGGAAGTGCGATCCAGCCATGGTAGACTGGGATGCGGCCTTCGGTCGAACAGGAGTGTATTGGACTCAGCAGGCTGATGGCGCACCTGGTCCTCCACGCAGAGATGGTGGTTTGGGTGACGCAGAAGGGTGCCCGAGTTCCTTTCTGCGCAGCGTGTGCGGCAAGCCATTGGTGCTGTACCACCACGACATGTCCGTATGTAGCAACAAGGTGAGGCTGGCGCTGGCAGAGAAGGGTCTGACGTGGCACACCGAGTTTCGCAATATGAAGTTGCAACGTGGTGACACGCGCACACCTGCATACCTTCGCATGAACCCGCACGGAAAGGTGCCGGTGCTGGTGCACAAAGGTCGTGTGATTGTGGAAAGTAATGATATCTTGGAGTACATTCAACAAACCTTCCCTTGTGAGATGACTCCTGGGGAAGGCAGGATCGGGAATGATGTGGACCTTCTGCCACCGACCCCAGGTGGCGTTCAAGCAGCCCGGGTGTGGATGGGGCGAACTGCGCAACCATCACAGTACGGCGGCCTACACGGCTGTGCAGCGGTTCTCACGCACGCGTTAGCATTCCGTCACATGTATATCGCAGAAGAAAACCGGCGGTTAGCTGCTGGCCTTCCTCGTGACGACTCGCGTATGACGCCAGGAAAAATCACGACGCGCCGTTCGTTGATTGACCTTGGAAGCACTGTCCCGAACCCAGGCCTGATACGCCTGCCTGGGGTGAAGTCGGCGCTGGATGCTTTTGATTGTGCTTTGCGCGACATGGAGGCAGCGCTTGCCCATGGTCCATTCTTGTGTGGCGACACCCTGTCCCTTGCCGACATCGCTGCCATGCCGTACGTGCTGCGCCTTGAAGAACTTGGTCTCCTCAGAATGGCGTCTGGCCTTCCACGTGTACGCGATTGGTATGCTCGCATGAAATGTCGCCCAAGCTTTCGGGATGCTGTCACGTGTTGGGTGAACCATAAG
>Ga0213833_1001561_pt1 | contig 16228 bp, 8 predicted proteins | sample SWATP21_FD_160575 | JGI IMG/M metagenome (GOLD analysis project Ga0213833, IMG submission 160575) | Coastal seawater microbial communities from Marineland, Florida, United States - SWA TP2 #1 | ecosystem: Environmental > Aquatic > Marine > Coastal | place: USA: Florida | collected 2016-08-14
CACAACCCGTATCAGGTCGACATTGTCGGCCATACTTGCAAGCCTTTTCGGGACACTTGTCTTCACAGGTTCCAGCCACACAGACCTTGCTGGCTTCACACTTCACCTGCCAACAAGGATCGGATTCACAGCCATTGGCTCCACATCGCTGGCCTTTGGGACAATTGCAAACTTGTCGGCAAGAACCGATCTTGGGGTCACAATAACCAGACTTGCAGGTCTTTCCTTCACAAGGATTGGGTTGACAGGTGCCTCGCTGGCATCGCGTTCCCTGTTTGCAAGTTTGTGCGTAGCAGCCAGATGGTGCGCACAATCGTGTGATACAGACACCACCGACAGGACAATCTTTGTCGTACTTGCAAGAAATGCGGCCTTTGCATTGACCTGTCGAGGGTTCACAAAGCTGCTGTCCAGGACATTGGGTCCACTTGCAGGGATTGTCTTTGCAAGACTTTGGCGTGCAAACTCGACCTTGTTTACAAGGTTTTTGACGCTGTGGGCACAGATCTTTGTAGCACTTCCCTTCATAGCAAGCTTCACCTTTGGGACAAGTCACTTTGGCGCAGGGCGAAGGTTTACAAACACCTGATTCACACCGTTCGCCTGCTTTACAAAAGATCCCTGAGCAGCTTTTGAGGCAAAGGCCTGTCTGACAGAATTGATCTTTGGGGCAAGTCTTCTGAGCACACTGATCTCGAAGACAAGTGCCGTCTACACAGATCTCATCTTGCTTACAGCGTCGGAAAGGTCCACAATTTGAGGGAACACAGCGTTGATTGACACACAGTTGATCGCCAGGACAATCATCATCTAGATAACAAGCCGCAGGATCCAGACACTGTCCCAAAAGACAGCGTTGTGTGGCCACAGGGCATTTCACGTAGAGACAAGGGTCATCCAAACAGCGATTCTGATGACAAACTCGACCATGCTTACAGGAGCGTCCTGCGATACATCGATCTTGCTCACACTTTCCTTGGATACAGATCTCACCGGCCTGGCACTTCACGCCTGCACAAGGTGCAGTGACACACTTGCCATCCACACAACGCTCGTTGGCCTGGCACTTCACGCCTGCACAAGTTTTGACACAGCGACCCTCTCGACAGAACTCTCCAGATTTGCAACCAGCGGTGCAGGGATCTAGCTGACATTTTTGTTTCAGGCATATCTGACTGGAGGAACACTGCTTCCCAGCCACCAAACAACCTGGATCAATGCATTTGCCAGATTCACAAATCAAAGCTCCCTTACAGTCACTGTCTAAGCGGCAAGGAACAGGTTGTACACATTGGCCTTTAACGCACTTCATCTGGGCACTGGGACACTTGATGCCAGCACAGGGGTCAGGTCCACATTTGCCATCGATGCAAACGCGTTGGTACAAACATTTGCCATTGAAACAAGCATCTCGGACACACTTGCCATCTTCACATCGCTGCCCTTGTGAACAGGTGATCTTAACACACTTGTCTACAACGCACTTACCATCCACACAGCTTTGTCCGCTGGGACAGCTTTTGTTACCACAAGCATCAATACACTTGCCTTTTCGACAAAATTGATTGGTGGAGCATTTGGCGGTCTTACATAGGTCTTCGATGCATTTTCCATCGATATCGCAAACATTCTTTGAACCCACCAGGCACTCCGATTTAAAGCAACCGGGCGGAATACAGATCCCTTTGGAACAAATTTGCCCAGAAGGACAATCACTATCCACCACACAGAGATAATGTACTTTGACTGTGAAGTTCTGTACTGCTTTTGCTCCGGCAGAGTCAGTGACTTGAATGGAAAAGACACCACCTTTTGCCACATGGGCACCCGTCGGTTTCCAGGTGATCTTTCCAGTTTTTGCATCAAAGGTCATCCCTGTGGGGCCTTTAAGAAGCGTCCATTTCAGGGTGTCGCCTTTGTCAGGGTCCACTGCAGTGGGAGAATAGGTAAAGATCTTCCCGATGAACACCTTTTCAGCAGGTTTAGAAGTGATCTTGGGTGCGGTATTGCGACTCTTTATCAACACACTGAAAGTCTGCTCGTCATAAGCTCCCACCTGATCGGTCACTCGGATCTTGATGGAGATCCGTCTTCCATTAAGGCCCTGTGGGATTTTCCAGGTAAGCAATCCTTTGCCTGTATCGATCGTCAGTCCAGTGGGACCAGCCATCCGGCTCCAGGTCAAAGAATCCCCAGTATCGGCATCCACAGCCTTGGCCTGGTATTGGAGTGTCTCTCCTTCAAAAGCCTCTGTAGGCGGTGTCGACGTGATTTTCGGTGGACTATTCTGCTTGGCCACGAGCACTTCAAAGCTTTGTGTATCGCTGGCCCGCGCCTTATCAAACACCTGAATGGAGAATGAGACCTTTTTGCCAGCCATACTGGTGGGTACACTCCAGGAAAGGCGACCCGTCTTGGCATCCAGCTTGCTGGTTTGTGGGCCTTTTAGCAAGGACCAGGTTTGGGTGTCTCCCACATCAGGATCGATGGCACGAGCAGTGTATTCGAGAAGTCGCCCCGCCAAGACCCTTGTGGGCGGTGTCGAAACGATTTTAGGTGGATCGTTGATGCTCTTGACAGAGATCTTGAACGGTTGGCTCGCGACACCACCGCGTCCATCGGTGACTTCAACGGTCACATCGATGGTCTTGCCACCATCAAAAGATTGTGGTGTCCAGGTGAGCTTGCCTGTCTTTGTATTGATCTTCATCCCTGCTGGGCCTTTTACAATGGACCAGCTTAAGGGATCGTTGTCAGGATCATAGGCTTTGGCGTCGTAGGTATAAAGCTGCTTTTCCGTAGCCTGTGTCGAAGGCCTCGAGGTGATCCGAGGCGCCTGATTGACAGTGCGAATGGATATGGCCTTGTTGTTGTTATTCTCAAGAGCCTCTCGAACCTGATTCCGAGGATCTACCGCGATGATGATGTAGAAATTTGTAGATTGCTTTAACGTGAGTGTCAGCGTATCCACAAATTGCCCAGTACGCGCGATACTCGAAAGATTCTTGGGATAGCGTCTTGTTCCCAACAGTGTATCCGTGGGATCCAACTTCTGATCTGTAGAAAGATAAAAGCCAATCTCAAAGGGTGGACTTTCCACTGTTCCAAAGTTCTGCACTTCCGAGTAGACCTTCACTTGCGTCGCTTTTCCAGCAGGTAAGATGGTCTTATCCAAACGTCCTGTACGAAGCTGCAAGTCGATACCAGGGATCAAAACATTGATCTTCACAGAGCCAGTATTGTTACTCTCATCACCCTCTTTCACCACGTCTTGCGGATCGATCAACAATCCGAAGTAGCGTTCACCAGGTTGCTGGTTCTTGGAAATCGCGTAAGAAACGCTGAAGTCAGGTGAGGTCTTTCCGGCATCAAGCGTCGCCAAGCGAATGGTTTTGACGAGACGATCGTTCTTGTCGATGATGGGGTCATCGGAAAACACCATCCAGACTTGAAAAGCGATATTGGTAGAGACACTGCCCACATTCTTCACCTGGAAGCGGAAGACCAGATTCTCTCCGATCTTGGCCAGGGTTTTGGACACGGACATGGAACCTACAGTGAGATCCACATCGTTTTTCACGGTGACAGCCAGTGAAGAGATATTATTCTTCTCGTTGGTCTCGGGATATGTGGGATGTGTGTAAAAATACCCCCGACCGTAAGGCCCATGTCTTCCTGTATCCAGCTGCGCAATGATGAATCTCTGTCCAGCGATATAAGAACGCGTCCCAGTGATGGAAAGTGTGGCCACCCCAACCTTATCGTAAATAGGCGTGGTCAAGCGACACATGATCTGAACGTCTTTGGTATCAAACACCGCATCATTGGAGAAGTAGATGCACACAGCGATCTGCTTGATGTGCTTATCCAAACCTTTGTTTTCGACAGACACCAGGATATTCGTAGTGGAACTGGGTCGAATGGTGGTATTCGGTGTCGCGACAATTTTCGTAGCCACGAAGTCCACATTGAATTGCCGGATGGTTATGGGAAGCGTGTACCAATTGTTCTTCTTGTTGGGCTCTTTGTAATTGGTACTGCAATTCACCTGCAAGAGGAGGTAGGCTTTCCCAGGTTTCCAACGCTGAGACGTGAAGGTCATGGTTCCCACTAACTTGGGATTTCGATAATTCTGGGCATACGCGGTCCCCAGGCGAAGATCCTGTACATTATATACCGTGTCATAAGACAGCCAGACACAGATGGGAACCGAGAAGTTTTGCTTGAGTGCACCGATGTTATCGACCTTAACTTCTACTTTGGTCGCTTTTTCCCAGACCAGCGTCGTGGAATCCGCCTTGGCGCTGGTAATGACAAAGTCCAACTCCTTGGGCTGCAATTCGTAAGGCAAGTACTTGGTGTTGTTGGTCTCGTTGCTCTCAGTGTGATAATGACTTCGATCGACAATGGCACCGATATAACCTTTGAGAGCTGGCGTTGTGGTAGACACAGTAAGATAGCCGGTCACCTTGTAACTGGTGGCATTGGACTCCCAGATATTGGTACTTAAGCGCACTCGAGTGAGCTTTTGGTCTTCATAAAATCCAACAGTGATCCCACGATATCGATAGGGACAGCGGGTATTGATCCCTTGAGAACTCAAGTTACGAATCCATACATCCACCTGAATTCGCGTACCTGCTGCGGCCTTTCCTGCGGGTGTGACAGCGATTTTATCGATGGTAAGATCTGGAAGATTTTGAGAGAATTGCAAGCTCCCAGAGTGGGCATTGCGCGTCCTTGTCCCCTTGAGATAATCATTGGTCAACTCGTTTCGCGTATCCATATACGCACCAAGCGTATAATAGCCAGGCCTCACGGCGCCAAATGTAAAAGCATAGTTTTTGGTATAGGTCGTGCCAGGTTCAATGGAAGGCACATCAAAGGTCGCCAGGAGTGTGTCACTCGTATTGATGGTGGCATCTGTAGAAGCATAAATGCCCAGCTTGATAGGTACACTGGGCACATACCCATAATTGTGAATGCTGAAGTAACCAGTCTCTCGATTGGGTCGAATGACCAGATTTTTGCTATCCAACGCAAAATTACAGGGAAGTGGCTTGATCTGAATCGCGGTCAGGCTCAGATTAGACTTCCCTTTTGTCGCAGTAAAGGACACGATGGGCCCTCTGTTGTTGGTGGTATCACTTTCTGTAGAACCAGAGATACGTACTTGCAACTTGTAAGTCGTGAGCGCTTTATTGAATGGATACTTCCAGGGCACCTGAAAAGTAGAACGGGTCCAAGTCTTAGATTCACCGGGCTTCAAAGTGTACCGATAGACCAAACGGATACTCGTGGAGCGCAAAAAGCGGCTGGTAAATGCATAGTACAAGTACACATAAGCGTAACCCGAAGCCTGACCCTGGTTCTTGATGGTCATTGAATACGCTGCTTGTTCTCCCATGGGCTTCGAAGTGTCCAGCATCTTCATACTGGTGACAATAAAATCAGGGCGCTTTTGGGGTGCAGGTGGGACCACGCGGATGGTCGTAGACAACCAGTTATTGCTTTCGTTTTCCTCAATGCGCTCTTTTAAGGCATCGGTAAAGATCCCGATATGGTATGTGTGATTGGTCTTGGCATTGGTGGGGATACGGAATGAGGCCCGAACTGTCAGGCTATCACCCATACGAAGGGTCTGAACCTGATACCGATGGGCCAAAAGATCCTGACCATCGAAAAGGGAATCGGAAGAAAAGTAAGTGTAGTTCCAAAAAGGCCGGATATTGGCGCGTCCCACATTTTTCAAAACATAAGTCACAGTGACATAAGCACCTGGGAGTGCTGTACTCTGACTTGGATTGGCTGAAACCACCGTGACGTCGGGCCCAGGCTTGACATTGAATGTGGTGGTGGTGGAGTTGTTGCTTTCATTGGACTCTATCACCGTTTTCCCACTGTCCACCCAAACGCCCAGGTAAGCCGTTTTGTTGATGGCTGCACTGCTCGGGATAGTTACGGTCATCCTTTGTACAGAGGTGCTCCCTGTCTTCAATCCCACGATGACCCGACTCTGGAGAAGGGTGGCTTTGGTCACATCCAAAGTGGATGTGGTGGAAAAATACACAGAGACATTAAAAGGTCCCGCATCAGCTGTACCGCCGTTGCGAAGTTCAAAACTCAAATTGACTGGGCCACCCGGAGGTCCAACCGTTGGGGTGACCAAAAAAGATCCGATAAACAAATCGGGTTTCGCTTGTGCCTGAGCTTGATGTGTCCAACACATCACGCCCCACAAGAAGCTTAAGGCGAACAAGATCCGCCTGGAAAAGCCAGTTCTGTGGCACATATCTACTCTCCTTACCATACTACTTATGACTATCATTCTCACAAATCACTAAAATGCATCACGGGAAATTACAGGACCTGCACTTTTTTGACAAGTAGCAACACAAAAAACCATGTCCTCGCAAAGGTCGGTGGCTTCGAAGACACAGAGAATCTCGCTCTCACTTTTCGCGATATTTTTATAAAATTTTGTATTAAATGTATCTCGGAAAGATGCAGGGAATGCTCAAGGGGCGGGGAGAATGGAAAAAGAAGCACGCTCTTTTTCTTTTTGGATCAGAGAGCTATCAGAGAAAGAACGTTCCAACCAATAAATCATCATCTCTGCATTCCACTGGTAGGGCTCTCCATTGAGCAAAACGCGTTTTTCGGTGATGGCTCGCGTGATGTCTAAGAGGCTGTGTCCACTAAGATCTCGCTGGATGGCTTCAAATTGTCCCTGAAGTTTGGGCTCATAAAAACGAAAGTGCCTTCTGAGTGTGTAAGCCACATGATACCAGGCAGGTCGAAATGCCAGACCTTCGAGTTTCAGACGCCCAGCGATCAAGCCAAACAATTCGCTGGATTCTTTGGCCAGTCCAAGACCAGGCATCTTTTGTCCAGGCAGGCAAGGTCGGGCTTTGTCAAAAGTCGCTCGTGGGTTGCGAAGTGTGAGCCAGTGGATATACAAAATGGGAGTGTCCTGAAAAATTTGTTTCTCCAGGATGGTCTCTACCAACAGAAGCTTCTCTCCCTGGTACTTACCGAATAAGCGCAGGCGGTCTCCCTGTTCCACAGTGTCGAATTCTACGGAAAAGTGGTCGTACTCCATTCGCCGAAGATAATCGAGTATACCATATGCAAAAAATGCGTACTCTGCGCCTTCTCGGGTGTAATAGCCCAAAAAACGCTTGTCCTCCTGTGTCCCAAAACCCAGATCTGCAGCGATATCACTCAGGTCTAGCGCATCATCAAAGCCCAAATTCTTCTCTTCCAATCGACCCGCAATGCGCCGAAAGTGCGATTGCATGGGATTGAATCGCTTCGAGAAACGAGGCTTCGCGCGGGTTGCCAGCACGGTCGCTGTCCCAGCGAGAACCTGCCAGGACTTCTTGCTGTAACCCCCTCCAGGCACCCAGACAGTCGGCACATCCAACAATGCATCCGTGACTTTCTTTTCTCGCTGATATACCCCGGCCATGCTCACACCAAGACCTCCCAGCTTATCTTCTGCCAGGACGTCACCGCCAGCGATCACAAAGGCGAGTTTTGCCTGGGGCATACGCTGTAACAATTCTGAAAGCGCTTGCAGATAAGCTTCGTCCTCAGTATCGATGGGAAGGACTGTTTCATCCACTTTGGGCAACTCTCCCCAATTGCAACCAGAAAGAGAGCCTATCCAGGTTTTTGCATCGTCTTCCAGGCAATCAGCGAGTCCATCTGGTGGGTGGGCATCTAAATCCAAAATCACGATGGGCTGGTCAAAACCTTCCTCTCGCAAAGTTCGAATGGCAATGGCGATATCATTAACAGGACAAAGAGGACCAGCTTTGTCGGGAGAAGCATGATGAAAGCCTCCCAAGAGATTGACTGCATCGCGATGAGATTTGATGGCATAACGCGCGGCTTCGAGTGTCCCACCACAGGCCAGACGAACCGCATCCATGACCTCACTCACAGGAAGATCCCAGGTTTCCACTTGAAAAACAGATGCCAGGGCATCCCCCTGGGTCAAAGACTCCAGCAAAGCCTCTTCGTGCACTCGGGCGATATCTGCCCACGAAATCCGGTCAGGTTTTCGGATATGCCTCTCGGGCACCACTTTACGGGCAATGAGATACCATACTGCAAAATCTGCACGACGCGCTTCCAAACCATGAATGGCCTCTAGCGAAGTGATAGGCAATCGGTACGCAGGATGGTACCACACCCGGATGTCCGAACGGACCCACCAACGCCTGATTCGATTGAGCCAGCCTCTAAATAAACTCACAGCCACTCCTTCGGCAAAAAATGGAAAGGGACAGCAAACAAATGCAAGTCTATTCGACTTCGCACACTTTGGCAATTCCCCCAATGCAAACCTGGGAATGGATGTCCTGGTGTGATGCTATCGGAGACGCGTAGACCATTTTTCATGTCAGGACAACCTGGCTTTTTGGGATGCAAAGATGTACCGACACTATACCCTTTAAGAATGGAGGAGACAATGCTATAAAAGGATTGTTATTTACATTACAGAAAGGTCAGATGTGACCAAGGAGTTTACATGTTAAAACGTCCACTCCCTCACTTTTTTCTATTGGTGTGTCTTCTCTCTTTGGCTCCCGAACAAGTGAAGGCTCGCAAGTGCATTGGACACGCTTATCAGATCATGGAATTGGATCTCAAGGAAGTTTTACACAAAGGCAAAGCCGTCAAAGCGCCGCCCTTTCTCTCCAAACACATCGAACTCATGAACAGCAGCGACAGAGGAAAACTTTTGCTCTTTCGCAACAAGCCCGGTAATGCTTTTGCAAAATTCTTTCGCTTAAAACGAGCCTATAAAGCTCCCGCAAAAGAAGCCAAATGGCTCAAAATGATACAAGCTCGTACATTGCGCACAAGTTGTGGAACCAATATCCCCTACACCCCTATCTTGCCGGGTGTTTACGTCTTTGACCAGGAGCACAGTACAGGCAAAAAGACCTCTGCTCTTGTGGACAAACCCATCGCTTACCTCTACCCATGGCGTGACACCTTACTTTTAGAATTTACCTGGAAGGGAAAGGCCATGAAAGCCCGTTACCAAAGGGTCTGTCAGATCTTTCCATGGAAGGGGAATAAGTGGTCCTGTCGTTCGCGTAAAACCACAAAACGCCCAGTCCCAAAGAAAGTGGCAAAACGGAGCCCTGTTCGCCCCGTCTGCAAGGCTCTTTTGAAAGCTTATCAAGCCAAAGATCTCAAGGGAATCGTTCGCTATTGCAACAAATTCAACAAGAGAATGCTGGGCCGCCTACTCAAACGCATCCAAAAAGGAAATCGGCACGCAAAGTCACGTTTACGCAGTATCTTTGGCACACGCAGCTGGCGAATGCGCGCTGTCATGTCGTGGGATGGAAAAATTCGCAGTGCCCGAGGCAATGGAAAAGTCGCCCGATGCCGATTCCTTCAAAAGACCAAGGCCACCCGTTTTCCTGTAGTGGTCATGCAGTGGGAAAATGGGGCCTGGCGGTTTGAAGACATCAACAATCAAGATCAAAGCGATTGGAAACAACGAGGCAAACGCATCCCCTAAGCCTTCTCTTGCCTCCAAAAGACTCTCCTGAAAAACAAGTCCAAAAAACAAATAGACTTTCTTAGTTCTTCTCTTCTCACATTGCTTTTTTTGTACATTTGTAGGCATTCGCCGACAGACCATTCTTTATGGCTTCTGCTATGTATGGCTTGCACTTTTCTCAAAAAGAGCCAGGCAAAGTGCAAAAAAGACTTTTATAACGAGCAGATTCCGCCTTGTGACCGGATGATATACATGCTACGTTGTAGATATCTGTAGACAAACATGAACAAGAGGCAGCATTCAATGCAAGAGACGATCGGATACTGTGCACAACTTCCTGATTCACCTGATTCGAAAGGAATCGAAGAGCATGTCTAGGCAGAACTTACGTTTTTTGCCCTTCGACTGGGCCATACGGACACTGGGACGTATGGAGTTCTCCATGGAGGACTACGACACGCTAGAAGACTATTCTGGAGCCTGCAATCTGCTATATGGTCGTTTGGTAAGCTCTTCCCTTGCACTCTTGATCATTATCTTTTTTCCATTTGATTTTTTTACGCTGGCAGATTGGCCCAAAAAGCTCTGGGCAATGAATGTCTGGAAAATCACAATGGTCACTCTCTTGTTTTTTACGTATGTGATGCTCTTACGAGTGAAAAAACCCGAGAGCTTCAGCTTTTGGCGATATGCTGCGACCATGGGTTTATTATCGATTTTTCTGTGTGGCATACAGGGAACGGATGTAGGACCTCTATCGGAACCCTGGTTCTACGGGTACATCTTTTTGCCCTTTGTGTCTGTCTTGGCCATCATGGACCTCAAATGGCGTCTCCTGCTGAATTCGCTCCTTCTGCTTTTGGGGTTATTGGGTATCGCTGTGGCCTCTCCAGAACACTTTGCTTTTGAGTTCTTTCCCAATTTTATGGCATGGTTGATCATATCTTTAGCACTGGGAACAGGCTCCGGACATGTGTTCGACACTTTAATGAGAGAAAATTTTAAGCGCTCCCTGGAGCTGCGTGAACACAATGAAAACCTGGCTCGCGAGGTCAAAAAGCGCACTCAGGAAGCGACCCAAGCCATGCTGCATCTCGAAGTGATACAAGAGCAGGTACGCCAGGAACTCGCCAGAGAATTGCACGATGAATTGGGCCATCTCATCGTCTTACACAGCCTCTCACTGCAGCGATATCAGGCAGAACACGGTGCAGATCCAAAAGTGATAGAAGCTTTTGAGGCATTTCTCGTAGAAGTCGAAGATATCGAACAAGGAGCACGCCGAATTGTCCGAGAGCTGCGAAGTGGGATGGCACTCAAAGGTACACTGGCAGATCTACTCGAAAAACACTTGCAAACCCTCGCCAAAGGGGCAAATGTGGAACTCGAATGGCTCGTGGAACCAGAGGAACTTCAGCTGAATGAAGAGGTTGGTTTTGTCCTATCTCGCGTCATCCAAGAAGCCTTCAACAACATCCGCAAACACGCAAATGCGACAAAAGTCGAGGTCTCAGTCTTTTACGATCTGGGTCTGTTGAAAGCATCTGTTCGCGACAATGGCAAAGGCTTTGACACCAGTGCGGTCCCTAGTGGCTACGGTTTACACGGGATGAGAGAAAGGGTGGAAAGTCTAAAAGGAACACTGGATATCACTTCACAGGCCACAAGGGGCACAGAATTGGTTCTCAAGATACCCTATTACATCGAAGGAGAAGAGGATGAGGCAGTCGAACGCTTGCACACACTTGATATGCCAGCATTCACAGGAGCATAGGAGTCTCTAATATGATACGTGTATTTATTGTAGATGATCACCCAGCCGTGGCAGCAGGCCTGGCCACACTCCTGGAAAAGGACAGTGGCATCAAAGTGATTGGCATTGAAAGCGATGGCACTCAAGCCAGCAAGAACATCTTAAAGGAAAAGCCTGATGTGGTACTTCAAGATCTCAATCTTGGCGTGACTTCTGGCGAAAAGGTGATGAAAGAAGTCCTCAAAGAGAACGATAAGATCAAATTTTTGTTGTTCACAGTATTGCCAGAAAATGCATACGCTCTTCAACTGATCCGAGACGGTGCTTCGGGCTTTTTGAACAAGAATACCCGCGTAGATGAGATGATCAAAGCCATCCGTTCGGTATCACTTGGCAAGCGCTATATGTCCCGTGATTTAAAGATCCTGGAATCTGAGCAAAAGACCTCCAAAGAGAAGACTGGATTGGACAAACTCAGCAAACGCGAAAGACAAGTCTTCATGCTCCTGGCAACAGGTAAAAGACAGGTAGATATCGAAGTCGAATTGGACATCGGTCACAGCACCATGAGTACCTATGTCGCTCGTATCCACCGCAAACTCGGAACCAAAACTGTCTCAGATCTGGTCCGCTGGGCAGCAGATCAAGGTATCCAAACGTTGTAGTCTTTCAATGCATCTCCGCTGAAAAAGCTTTTATCAACCATAACTCTAGTAATTCACATTGGGTGTTACTCTTCCTCTAAAAACGGCATTCGATCTTCCAAAGCATCAAGCAATGCCAAAAGTCCCTGGTGAAGAGCTCTCATTTTCTCTGTCCCAATCACCTCAGCAAACTCCTCCTCCATGTCCTTTAATAAACTCAATCCCCCCAAGATCCCCATACGCCCCTCTTTCGAAAAACGAATGAGTTTGGCCCGACCATCCGCAGGATCAGGGATTCGCTCCACTGTTCCCATGGACTCCAACTCCATCACAATTTGACTCACCGCTTGTTTCGACACCCCTACTCTCTTTGCCAGCTCCGTCAAACGCGTCCCTTCTAAATCAATATGCGGAAACAAATTGGTATGCACTTCTCTAATATTATGACCGGTCAAAGCCCGCAATCGTGACAATGCCAGCTCATTGAATAACCTGGCACTCTTGAACAGCACTTGTGCCATACTCGCTCTCTTGACCGACTCTACCAACTCTCGATAACCCGACTCAATGCCGTCTTTTCCCGCTTCCTCTTTTTTCTTCTTACTCATTCTGCCATCTACCCACTCTACGAAATGCCAAGACACTCTCTCCACACAAACCCTATAACACCTCCTACACTCTTCACAAAACAAAATTTGGACTTTTTTGTCAAGTTGACTTGACTATTTTTTCACTTGGGCTATAATTGGTCAAGTCAGGTTGACTAAATTCTTCCCACAGGGTTTTCAGGTTGTTTGGCAGTAGGCTCTCTGGGATCAAGATAAAGGAGTGAGATATGTTCACCCAGATAGATCAAAATCTTTGGTACGACGAGACAGATTTGTTCATGCCAGGTGGGATGCACTTTCGATGTAGAATGACCATCATCCGTTTACAAAATGGGGAGTTGTTGCTCCACTCTCCCATCACCATTGATAAAAATTTAGCATCCAAAATCGATGAGTTGGGCAAAGTCGCACACATCGTAGCTCCCAATTGTCTACACCATCTCTTTTTGCCCGATTGTATGAAGCGATACCCAGAAGCCCGAGTGTACGGTGCTCCAGGTCTTGCCAAAAAGAGAAAAGATATCCAATTCGATGAAGTTCTTTCTTCCACCGCTCCAGAAGCCTGGCGTGATGACATCGAGCAATTCGCGATAGAAGGCGCACCCAAGGTTAACGAAGTGGTCTTTTACCACCGGGCCACCAAAACCCTCATCGTGACCGACTTGATCTTCAATATCCACGAAACCAAAGGCTGGCTGTCCCCTCTGGTTCTTCGGTGGGTAGCAAGAGCTTACAAAAAACCTGCACAAAGCCGACTCTGGCGTATGTTCTTCAAAGACAAACAAGCTGCCGCACAAAGCATCCACAGAATCCTACAATGGGACTTCGAACGCCTGGTCATGGCCCACGGGCGCATCGTAGAACGCGATGGACACGCTACCTTCCAACAAGCCAATGCCTGGCTCCTGAAAGGCCGAAAGCTTCTGCAAAGTGCTGCCGGTTAACTTACACTGCTTTTAGGCTTTTTTAGGCCCTCACCCCACACGATACAAAAGTCTCCAATCTTCCCCTCTCCCCACGTCAGGGAGAGGGGCAAAATTTTCGATATATCGGGACTTTTCAAAAATTCCCCAACAACAGTTTACACGCAGTAAACTCACAATCAAACTCCTCCAACTCTGTTCAAGAATCTACCAAAAGCAGACCTAAGGCATTGAAGTTGCAGGACCTCTCCCAGACGTGGGGAGAGGTCAGTGTGTACATTTGTGGAACTCTGTGGGTGAGGGCGCTCATCTGCTCTCTCCCACAATCCTCACAAAAACGGTTGCCCAAACCAGACGAGTCAAGTACTCTGCCCTCCTTGAAATCGAGCTCTTCGCTTTACCAACACTTCTCGCATAGGAATTCTGTGGCCAAATGAGTACGCAATCTTGGAATCAGAAAATGGAAGAACTTCTGGAACAACCTCTTGAAATCGCGGATAGAGCGACGATGTTTCAATATGTCTTTGAATACATCCAAGATCATCCCACACCAGAGGAAAGTACAGCATTAGCAATCCAACTCTCCAACCTGATGTACGATTTGACAAAAACAGATGCGCTCGATTTTGTTTTTGTGGGTGCTCTGGCCATGAGAATCGGCGCATTGATCGAACACCAGGCAGATCCAGCAGCTCTTCATCCTGTCTTTACCATAACGCTCAAGCACTTCCTTGAACAATTTTACCTGTCCTGGAATATCTATTGTCGTTCAGGAGATCATCCTCAGTTAGAAGGAATGGACGAAAGACTCATCAACGAAATCCAAAATGAGCTTTCCAACGCAGGAAGTGATCTTGAATTGGCAACAGCAGCCTTTCTCAGTCGATGTCCAGAAGCTCGACAAAGTTTTCGAGAACGTGAAGATTTTATGTGGAATATCCGCTCTCTTCGCTGGCAATATGGCTTCTTGCACAAGATCACGCATGTCCTGGATCAGGAAGAGCTGGTTGTACTTCATGTGGGAGACAATTGGGGCTTTCGTATTCAGTGCAGCGGGATTTCGGACAATTATCAGCTGCAGGCCCTACTTATGCATGCTTGTGGTGAGCTTTTTCCAGAACATTATCCAGTGCTTCATCCACAGGTTTTGGCTTGTTATCAGGGAGAAGGCCCACAAGGACTCAACGCTTCCTTTCAACCACCCTGGCGCACCCGACAGTGGACAGCTGTGAGTGAAGAAGGCAATCTAGACGAACACACTTGCCATTATATCTGGGGCTCAGGTGTTCCAGCGGACATCTTACACTGCCCGGCCTTAGACAATATCCGTGTGATTCTTCTGGACTCTCCTCCGGGAGGTGGTATGGAGGTGGTTCGAGACTTCGAAGGATTGAAGGCAAGACTCACAGTCCTTGAACAGTTGGATACTGACACTTGTGAACAAATGATACAAGTCTTGATTGCTGTTCCCAATGAACAAAAGATCGCAGCATTACGACAATACGAACAAGACAATTTTCACAGTGTTTTTTGAACTCGAATACATTTTTTGCAGATCGAACAAAAAAGCACAAAATGTCAAAAGCCCTCCCCTCCTTTGGATACACTCTACAACACAAGGCGCTTGAGAGACGGAAAGTCGATTGGTAGGCGCACAATACAACACTTCATTGTAACGGATTCTCTGGACAAGTGTGAATGTGCATTTGTCAGGGCACAAAAGTATCTAAGGAGCAATCAGATGTCGCAATCCTTTCAAAAAACTTGGGAAACCTATGTATCTTCATGGAAAGCAGATTCGCTGGAGGAAAAAACAGCACTTTTCGAAGCCAGTTTGGATACCAATTGTCATTACCGAGACCCTTTGAGTACAGCAAAAGGTTGGGATGAGTTGGCTGGTTACATGAATGCCTTTCATCAACAGATCCCTGGCGGCCATTTTGTGACCACCTGGTTTTTGGCCCACAATCAACGAAGCATCGCCAAGTGGGAGATGCGAAATGCGCAAGAAGTGGTGTTGGGTGAAGGGATCAGCTATGGTGAATACAATGACCAGGGCAAGTTGCTCACCATGACTGGCTTTTTTGAAACACCTGAAGCGTAAGGATTATCGGCGTGAACTACCTGAGGCAAGTACAAAGAGGCATCGATTACATCGAGGCCAATCTGGATTTTGAGATCACTCTCGCAAAGGTGGCCAAAGCTGCAGGCATCAGCCAGTGGCATTTTCAGCGTATCTTCAAAGCCCTCACCAATGAGACCCTCAAAACCTATATCCGCTCTCGACGATTGGCCAGCGCTCTGGACAAGCTCATTTACACGGATACAGGTATCCTGGAAATCGCTTTGTGTGCAGGATACGAGTCTCAGGCCAGCTTCACGCGTTCGTTCAAAAAAGCCTTTGGCTTAACACCAGGAGAATACCGCAAAATCGGAGATAGAAGTCTCTTTTTACGAAAAGCCCAATTCGACACCGATTACATCAAGCACATCCAGCAAAACGTTTCTTTGGAACCAGAACTCTATACACAGGGTGCCATGAAGTTGGTGGGGCTGAAGACTTCGTTTTACGGCATGGAATCCGATAAGAACAGCATGGGTCAAAAGCTTCCTGAACTCTGGGATACTTTCATGAAGCGCTTTGAAGAGATCCCCCACGTGGTTCCTGGCATCTGCTATGGTCTCGTGCGCCAGGCAGAGCCAGGCTCGGAGAAGTTGGAGTACTTTGCAGTGGTAGAAGTCACAGACATCGAACCACCAGAAGGCATGGT
>Ga0213833_1001563_pt1 | contig 16195 bp, 11 predicted proteins | sample SWATP21_FD_160575 | JGI IMG/M metagenome (GOLD analysis project Ga0213833, IMG submission 160575) | Coastal seawater microbial communities from Marineland, Florida, United States - SWA TP2 #1 | ecosystem: Environmental > Aquatic > Marine > Coastal | place: USA: Florida | collected 2016-08-14
CCCCACCCTTCACCGATCGCGGGGACCCGCGTCGCCGCGAGCCCGAGGGGATCGAGCAGCCGCTCCTGCATCAACTGCCGCCAGGGGGCCCCGCCGGCGGCCTGGGCGATGCGGGCCAGCAGCATGTAGTGCGTGTTGCTGTAGCCCCAGTCCGCGCCGGGCTCGTGCACGAGCGGGTCGTCCGCCACCAGCGCGAAGAGCTCGTCTTCCGTCCAGGTCCGGGACGGATCGGCCTGCGCCTCGCTCGTGCCCAGCGCGCCGGGGAGCCCCGCCGTCTGCACGAGCAGCATCTCGACGGTGATGTCGGCCGCGCGTGGGTGCACGCCCGGCATCCAGTCCTCCAGCGTGTCCTCCAGGGCGATCACCCCGTCGTCCACGAGCTCCAGCACGAGGCCCGCCGTGTACGTCTTCGTGATGCTCGCGATCCCGAACTCCTGGTCCACGCCGAGCGCCGCGCCGTCCGGCCCGTCCGTTCCCGACGCCGCTGTCCAGGTCGCTCCGTCGCCGCGCACGAGGGCGACGACGCAGCCGTGGGCGGGCGCGTCGTCGACGGCGCCCTCGAGGGCATCCAGGAGGTCGTCGGTGAGGGCCTCGTCGAAGGCCGGTGCGGGAGTCGGATCGGGATCCGGATCGCCGGAGGTCGGACAGCCGAGGAGCAAGGCGAGAGCAGTCAGAGGCAGGGTGCGGGCAGCCATGGACCCAGTGTATCGGGGACCCTTCCGGTGGCCCCGCCGCGCCCGCCATTCCGCCGCAGGTCGCCCTCACCTAGAGTGCGCCTTCCATGCCGCGCCAGACCCCCTTTCATCCTCGCACCGCGGCCCTGTGTTCCAGCTACGCCTGGAAGGAGTGGGCCGGGTATGCCGCCATCTGCAACTTCGACGCGCACAGCGAGCGCGAGTACTTCGCCTTCCGCCACACGGCGGGGATGATCGACGTCTCGCCGCTCTACAAGTACGACGTGCGCGGCAAGGACGCAGCGGCCTTCCTCGCCCACGTGTGGTCCCGCGACTGCACGAAGCTCAAGCCGGGGCGCGTCTACTACGGGACGATGTGCAACGAGGACGGGCACGCGCTCGATGACGGCACGATCGCCAACCTCGGCGAGGGCCGGTACCGCGTGACCAGCAGCGAGCCCTGGCTCGGCTGGTACGCCCGGCACTCCCGGGCCTTCGACGTCAGCATCGAGGACGAGACCGACAAGGTCGCCGCCTTGTCGCTCCAGGGGCCGCGGGCGCGGCAGATCCTGCAGCCCCTGGTCGAGACGGATCTGGACGAGCTGCGCTTCTTCGCCTGCGACACGACGACGCTCGCCGGCAAGCCGGGCTGGATCACCCGCACGGGGTACACCGGCGACCTGGGCTACGAGCTCTGGATGGCCCCCGAGGACGCCTGCCACGTGTGGGACGCGGTCCTCGCCGCGGGCCAGGACCACGGCATCCAGCCGGCTGGGCTCGACGCCATGGACGTCACGCGGATCGAGGCCGGCTTCGTCCTGCAGGGCGTGGACTACATCTCGGCCAAGAGCTGCATCACCGAGTCCCTGAAGTCGACGCCGGAGGACGCCGGCCTCGGCTGGACCATGAACCTCGACCGCCCCGGCTGGATCGGCCGGGACGCCCTGCTCCGGGAGCGCGATCGCGGAGGATCCGTCTGGCAGCTCGTGGGTCTGGAGCTGGACTGGGCGGAGCTGGAGGCGCTGTACGACGCCTACAAGCTGCCGCCGCACCTCGCGCCCGCCGCGTGCCGCCTCGCCGTGCCCGTCTACAACGAGTCGGGCAAGCAGGTGGGCCAGGCGACGTCGTCCACCTGGTCTCCGGTACTGAAGCGCTACCTCGCGCTCGCCCAGGTGCATCGGCCCTACGGCGAGCTGGGCACGAAGCTGAAGATCGAGCACACCCCCGAGTTCGAGCGCTGCAAGGTCAGCGTCACGGTCGTGGACAAGCCGTTCTACAACCCGCCGCAGAAGGCGAAGACGCCGGGCGTCGAACGCCGGAAGGCCGCCAAGGCCGCTGCGAAGGAGGCCGCGGCATGAGCACGCTGGGCAGCACGTCGAATCCGTACGACGCGATCATCATCGGCGGGGGCCACAACGGCCTGACCTGCGCGGCGTACCTGGCCAAGGCCGGACGCAAGGTGCTCGTGCTCGAACGGCGCCACATCGTGGGCGGCGCGGCGGTCAGCGAGAGCCTGTACCCCGGGTTCACCTACAGCGTCTGCAGCTACGTGGTGTCGCTGCTGCGTCCCTGGATCATGCGGGACCTGGAGCTCGTGAAGCACGGGCTGAAGATCGTGCCGCTGGAGTGCAGCTACACGCCCCAGCCGGACGACGAAGGCCTGTGCCGCTGGCCGGATCCCGACAAGACGCGGCGGGAGATCGCGCGCCTGTCGCCCCGGGACGCCGACATCTACCCCGAGTTCGGCCGCGCAGTCGGCCGGCTGTCGCGCTTCGTGAAGCCGTTCATCGACAGCCCCGCGCCGGATCCGCTCAGCCTGAACCCGAAGGACCTGTGGCAGCTCCTGGGCATGGGCAAGGCGTTCCGCGAGCTGGGCGATGACCTGACGGCGCTGCAGTTCAAGCTCACGACCATGAGCGGCGTGGACTTCCTGCGGGAGTGGTTCGAGTCCGACCAGCTCATCGCGCCCATGTCCTGCTCGGGGATCATCGGCACGTTCCTGGGGGTGAAGTCGCCCGGCACGGCCTACGTCCTCCTCCACCACTACATGGGCGAGATCGACGGCAGCTCCCGAGCATGGGGCTTTCCCGTAGGCGGTACCGGGGCGATCAGCGAGGCGATCGCGAGCTCCGCGCGGTCCTTCGGCGCTGAGATCCGGTGCTCGGCGGCGGTCGAGCGCGTCCTCATCAAGAACGGCAAGGCCACCGGCGTGGTCCTGCAGGACGGCGGCGACGAGCTGCACGCGCGCCAGGTCGTCAGCGGCTGCGAGCCACGCCTCACGTTCAACAAGTTCGTGGGCGCCGAGCACCTGCCGAGCGAGTTCGCGACCCAGGTGAATCGCTACAAGTGCCGCGGATCGAGCGGCAAGGTGAACATCGCGCTCGACCGCTGGGTGGACTTCAAGCACCGGCCCGGCGACGGGATGCACGTGCGCGGCGACATCGCCATCGCGCCGTCCACCGACTACCTGGAGCGTGCGTACGGCGACGCGAAGTACGGCGACTTCAGCAAGCGGCCGTACATCAACCTGGTGTTCCCCAGCCTCCTCGATCGCGGCATGGCTCCTCCCGGAAAGCACGTCATGAGCTGCTTCGTGCAGTACGCGCCCTACGACCTCGCCGAGGGGCCGGAGCACTGGCCCGAGAAGCGCGAGGCGTTCGGCGACGCGGTGGTCGACACCCTCGCCGAGTACATGCCGGGTCTGAAGGACGCGATCCTGCACCGCCAGGTGTTGACGCCCTGGGACCTGGAGCAGGACTTCGGCCTGACCGAAGGCAACATCTTCCACGGTGAGCTCGGGCTCGAGCAGCTGCTCTTCCAGCGTCCCGTCGCCGGATGGGCGCGCTACAAGACGCCGGTGCGGAACCTCTGGCTGTGCGGCTCCGGGGCCCACCCGGGCGGCGGAATCATGGGCGCGCCGGGCGGCCTGGCCGCGAAGGAAATGCTCAAGGCGGGGGCGGTCTGATGCCGGACGTCATCGTTGTCGGTGGTGGACACAACGGGCTCGTGGCGGCGGCGACGCTGCGCAAGGCGGGCCGCAGCGTGGTGCTGGTGGAGGCGCGGGAGCGCTTCGGAGGCGTCGCGGACCTGCTGTTCGACGGGAGCACCCTGTCGGGCGAGGTGGCGAAGACGCTCGGCGTCGCGCCGGATGACCGGGGAGACGTCGTCGCGATCGGGGACGGGCGCACGCTGACGCTGAACGGATCCGCGGACGACCCCGGGTACGCCGGCTGGCAGGCCTGGGTCACCAGGGTCTCGACGATCCTCGCGTCCCAGCTGGACCAGCCCGCGCCGGACATCAGCAAGACGGCCCCGGTGTGGCCCCTCGCGAAGACCGGCCTCGCCGTCCGCAAGCTCGGCAAGAAGGACATGATGGAGCTGCTGCGCTCCGCCCCGTCCTGTGTCGACGACTGGCTCAGCGAGCACATGACGGACGGGCTGCTGAAGGCGGCGCTCATGGCTCCCGCGCTGCACGGCACCTGGATGGGTCCGCGCTCGCCGACCTCCGCCGCGTCCCTCGTGCTGCGGGCGGCCATGCAGCAGGCGACGTGCTCGCCCCGCGCGCTCGGGGAGCAGCTCAAGACCACCGCCGCGGGCGTGGGCGTGGAGATCGTGGGCGGCCAGGCCGTGCAGCGGATCCGCGTCGATGAGGGGCGCGTCACCGGCGTCGAGCTCGCCAACGGCGACGCGATCGACGCGTCCACCGTGCTGTCGGCCGTCGGGCCGCGGAAGACGCTGCTCGATCTGCTCGACCCGCGCATGGTCCCCGGCAAGCTCGCGCACCAGGCCCGGGTCATCCGCGTGCGCGGCACGCTCGCCCAGCTGCGGCTGGAGGTGAGCGGGATCGACTGGCCGGCCCGTCGCCTGCGGATCGTCACCGACCCCATGCACCTCGAGCGCGCGTTCGACGACGTGAAGTTCCGGCGGCTGCCGACGGTCCCGCCGCCGCTGGAGGTCGAGGTCGACGGCGCGACCGTGCGCGTGAACTGCTGGTCGGCTCCCTACGAGCTGGACGGCGGCTGGACGGAGGACGCGCGCGCCGCGCTGCAGGACGCGATGCTCGACAGCCTGGAGACCGCCCTTCCCGGCGTCCGGGACGCGGCCACGGTCACCGAGCTCCTGACTCCGGCGGACATCGAGGACCAGTTCGGCATCGACGGGGGCCACCCGATGCACGGCGAGCTCGCGCTCGACCAGCTGGGGCCCATGCGTCCGAGCATGCAGCTGTCCCGCTACGGGACGCAGATCGAGGGGCTGTGGCTCGGGTGCAGCGGTGTGCACCCCGGCGGCGGGATCAGCGGGCGGTCGGGGCTGCTCGCGGCGAAGGCGATCCTGGGGCGCTGAGGCGCTCTACAGCACGATCTCCAGCTCATCGAGGATCCCGCGGTCCTGGGACTGGGACGCGAACGTGCGGACGCGGGTCCCCCCCGGCTCGTCGAACACCACGATCTCGAAGTCGAGCCTCGTGATCTCCAGCAGCTTGCGGTGGTAGTCGTTCGTCTTGACCACCGCGAACCGGCGGTTCTTGTTCAGGGCGTGCCGGTGCCAGCGCAGGATCAGCGTCAGCCCGGCCGAGTCGATCGATTGGACGTCGGCCACATCCAGCCAGATCGGGTCGTCCTTGCCGTCCCCGAAGTGCAGCTTGAGCGCCTTGTCGAGGTCGCCCGCGTTCGTGCGGTCCAGCGACCGGTTGATCGAGAGGGTGATGCCGCGCCCGTCGCGCGCTTCGATGATGTCCATGGGGGCCTCCTGCTGCGCTCAGGCCATGCTGACGCGCAGCACCTCCTCGAGCGTGGTCTGACCGGCTTCGACCTTCTCCAGGCCGTCGACGCGCAGGGTGCGGTGGTTCCGCGACTCGATGATCGCGCGCTCCAGGTCCTTGCCCGAGATGCGCCGGATGATCATCGACTCGACCTCGGCGTCGCACTTGATGAACTCGAAGATGCCGAGCCGTCCGCGGTAGCCGAGGTTGTTGCAGTAGATGCAGCCGCCCGCCTTGTAGAGCTGGGGGTTCTCGTTCCCGGAGGGCCACTCGACCCCCAGGGACTCCCGCTCCTCGGGCGTCAGGTAGTACGGCACCTTGCAGTTGTTGCAGAGGCTGCGGACCAGGCGCTGAGCCAGGATCCCGCTGATCGAGGTGGCCATCAGGAACGGCTCGAGCCCCATGTCCAGGAGCCGCGCGACGGCCGCGCTCGCCGAGTTCGTGTGCAGCGTCGACATCACCATGTGGCCGGTGAGGGAGGCCTGGATCGCGATCTGCGCGGTCTCCCCGTCGCGCACCTCGCCGACCATGATGACGTCCGGGTCCTGACGCAGGATGGACCGGAGCCCCTTCGCGAACGTGAAGCCCGCCTTCGGATGCGTCTGGCCCTGGGTGATGTCCTTGAGCTCGTACTCCACCGGGTCTTCGAGCGTGATGATCTTCTTGGTCGCGGAGTCGAGCTCCTTGAGCAGCGCGTAGAGCGTCGACGTCTTGCCGGAGCCGGTGGGCCCGGTCACCAGCAGGATCCCGTTGGGCTGGTTCACCACGCTCCGCATCTCGGTGGCGAGGGTCTCGGGGAAGCCGAGGTTCGTGAGCTCGAGCTTCAGCCCCGCCCGGTCGAGGATCCGGATGACGATGACCTCGCCGTGGCTCGTCGGGAACGTGCTGACGCGGAAGTCCACCCGCCGCCCCTTGAACCGCATCGAGAACGCGCCGTCCTGCGGGACGCGTCGCTCGGCGATGTCCATGTCCGCCATGATCTTGCAGCGCGACAGGACGGCGGCCTTGTACCCGTTGGGGATCGACGGGCGGTCGGTGAGGATCCCGTCGATGCGGAAGCGCACCCGCAGATGGCGCGCCTTCGGCTCCAGGTGGATGTCACTGGCCCGGACCTGCAGCGCCTCGACGACGAGGTTGTCGATGAGGTCGACGACCACGCTGCTGCGGCTCAGGTCCTGGGCGTCGACGTTCTCTTCCTTGCCGCCCCAGCCGTACATCTCCTCCTGGGTCATGTCGGCGTGGGTCGACAGCTCGCCGGAGGTGCGCAGCCCGGCGATCTGCACGAGGTTGCCGGTGCGGGCCTCGATGGCGGCGTCGATGGCGTCCTTGGTCGTGTAGACGCCGTGCACCTGGCAGCCCGTGGCGAAGGACAGCTCCTTGATGCGCTCCAGGTCCGTGGGGTCGTCCATCGCGCAGGTCACGGTCTTCTCGACCTTGAACAGCGGGATCGCCCGGAGCTTGCTGATCATGGGGAACGGGAGGATCCCGGCCACCATCGGGTCCTGGTAGCGCGGCTCGAGCCGAACGAACGGGATGCCGGCCTGGTCGGCGAGCACCGCGTACAGGGTCGTCTGGTCCAGGCACTCCATGTCGACGAGGATGTCGCCGAGGTAGCGGCTCTCGATCTGCTGGGCGGCGAGGGCGGCGCTCAGGTCCTCTTCCGTGACGAGTCCCCGCGACACCAGGAGCTGGCCGAGCTTCAGCGAACGGGAGTCCGGCGGACTGTTCGCCGTGCCCTGGTGGGCCTGGTTCGGTGAGGCGCGCCGAGGCGCGTGGATCCGCGAGGTCTTCGACATGACAGGGCTCCGACGCCGTGCGGCGTTCAGACCCTATCGGTGAGCGCCCGGGGATCCTTGAGGTCCGTCCGACCCCTAATCCCGGGGTTGGATGTCCGTCAGCTTGATCTCGAGCCAGCTCACCAGGACCGCGTCGCCCCCCCGGCTCGCTGCGCAGGGCACCTGGACCAGCGCGCGCATCGCGCCGCCCCCGCGCTTCGGGAGCATCTGCCCCGGACCCGCGCGGACCCGCCCCTTGCTGACGTACACCCGCTCGTCCGGGCCCAGGCTGCCGACAAGCACCGCGCCCGCGGGGACGTCGACGCTGGTGTAGTACGAGCCGTAGTCGGCCTCTGCGAAGCACGCTCCGCCACCGACGACCCAGACGGCCTCGCCGCCCGCGGGGATCGCGCCGATGGAGGCCGTCTCCACGTCGGCCCCTGCCGAGCGCGCGGTCAGGGTCGCGGGGATGCTGCGTCGCTCGGCGCGGGCGGTGGCGCCCGGCTCCACGGTGAGGTCGAGCGCGTCGATGGTGATGGGGGCGCTCGTGCCGTTGTGCACGTTCAGCGCCACGCCGCCGCAGCCGGTCAGGAACAGCAGCAGCAGGGGCAGGGCGAAGCGCACGCCCGGATCGTACCGCGCGGTCATCGGCGCCTGCGCGGCCGGTCTTCGGCGGTCGCGGTGGTGGGATCCTCCGGCCAGGCGTGCTTCGGGTAGCGCCCGCGCAGGTCCTTGCGGACGTCGGGGTAGGTGGTGGACCAGAAGCTCGCCAGGTCCCGCGTCACCTGGGCCGGGCGGTTGTTGGGCGCCAGCAGGTGGACCAGGACGGACACGCGGCCGCGGGCGATGCGGGGCGTCTCGTTCATGCCGAAGAGCTGCTGGATCCGCGCGGCGAGGACCGGCGGATCCACCCCCTTCGGGTCGTACCGAAGGCGGATGTTCGACCCGCTGGGCACGCGCAGGCGCTCGGGCGCGAGGCGATCCAGTCCGCTGCGCTGGGGCCAGGTCAGGGACTCGAGGACGGCCTTGGCCACGTTCGCCTTGCGCAGCTGGGCGAAGCTCCGGCGCCCCGCGCACAGGCGCGGCAAGAGGTCCGCCAGGGGATCCGGCAGGTCGAGCTCCGGCGCGACGGAGCGGACGGTGGCGATCCGCCCGACCACCTCCTCGGCGTCGCGATCGAGGGTCAGCAGCCGGTCGGCCCCGATCCCCTGGGCCGCCTCGAGGAGGCAGGCAGTGACTGCGTCTTCGGGTGCTCGGCCCGTCGCCGGCTGCTCGCTGAGGAGGAGCGCCCCGTACCGCCGGACGCGCCGCTGCACGACGGCCTCGCGCTCGGGGTCGAAGACCACCTCCGCGCGCTCCTCGACGTCCAGCCAGTCCTGCTCGATCGGCACGGCGATCCGGATCGTCGGCTCGCCGCCGCGGGGCCCCACGTCCAACCCCAGGGCGAGGATCAGCTCTGCGTTGCGCGCCGCTGAGGACGGCGCCAGGCGGGCGCCGGTGCCGGAGGCCAGCAGGAAGCGCTCGCCGCCCGCGCGCCGGAGGCCGACGCGGTCCGGGAACCCGGCGAGCAGGGCTGCGATCAGGGGGGGCGCCCCTGACCGGGGAGGCTCAGGGAGATCGCGGGCGGCGCGCAGCAGCTGATCCCGCACGCGGCGGACCTCGTCGACGGCCGCGCGGTCCACGTCCCGGGGCAGCCGATCCCCCAGCTCGCGGGCCGCGATGTGGGCGAGGCGCAGGGCGAGGTCGTCGTCCTCGAGTCCGGGATCCGCGCCGCGCCGCAGGATGTCCCGTGAGGCGAGCAGCGCGACCGCGGTGGCCGCGCTGGCGAGCACGTCGCCGCCGGCCAGGAGCACCCGGCCGAGCCGGGGGTGCAGCGGGAGGGTCGCGAGCTGTCTCCCCAGCGGCGTGATCCCGGTGGCGTCCGTGGCGCCGAGGGAGTCGAGCAGACCGGTCGCGGTGCGCAGCGCGTCGTCGGACGGGCGCTCGAACCAGTCGAACGTGGCGGGGTCGGCTCCCCACGCGCGCAGCTGCAGCGCCACCGGCGCCAGGTCGACGCGCCGCACCGCGGGCACCGGATCCGGGGTCAGCTGGCGATCCTCCGCCTCCGTCCAGAGCCGCCGGCACCGGCCCGGACCCGTGCGGCCGGCGCGCCCCGCCCGCTGGTCCGCGGAGGCTCGGGGGATCCGCTGCAGCTCGATGCGCGTGATGCCCGTGGCGAGGTCGAAGCGCGGGATCTTGGCCAGCCCCGTGTCGATCACCGACCGCACGCCCTGCAAGGTGATGGACGTCTCCGCGATGTTCGTGCTCAGCACCACCTTGCGGCCGCGCGCGGGCGCCAGCGCTTCGTCCTGCTCCTTCGCGCGGAGGCCGCCGTGCAGCAGGTGCACCGCGACGTCGTCGGGGAGGTCACCGTCGTCCAGGGCGCGCGCGGTCGCGTGGATCTCACCGACGCCGGGCAGGAACACGAGCACGTGGCCGGGGGTGCCCTGGGCGCCGAGCTCCTGGCGGATCGCGGCGGCGACGCGGTCGCCGAGCCGCATCCGCGACGGCCGGGCGTCGAAGTGGTGTTCCACGGGGAACGCGCGGCCACCCGCCTCGATGATGGCGCAGCGGTCGGGACCCAGGAAGGCGGCGACGGGCCCCGCGTCCAACGTCGCGGACATCACCACGAGCTTCAGGTCGTCGCGGGCGTCCTGCTGCACTTCCTTGAGGAGGGCGATGGCGAGATCGATGTCCAGCGAGCGCTCGTGGAACTCGTCCAGCACCACCGCGGAGACGCCCTCCAGGAAGGGATCGGACTGCAGGCGACGCAGCAGCAGCCCCTCCGTCAGCACCTCGATCCGGGTGGCGGCGCTGACCTTGCGGTCGAAGCGCGTGCGGTAGCCCACCTCGGCGCCGACGCGGCTCCCGCGTTCGTCGGCGATCCGTCGCGCGGCGAGGCGCGCGGCCACCCGTCGTGGCTGCAGGACGAGGACGGACCCGGGGCCGAGCTCCAGCAGGGCCGGAGGCACCCGCGTCGTCTTGCCCGATCCGGGCGGAGCGACCACGACGGCGCAGGGCCGCTCCGCCAAGGCGGCGAGGAGCTCCGGGAGGACGCCGTCGATGGGCAGGGCCAGCACCGCGGGATCATAGGTCGGGTGCGGGAGAACACCCGGAGCCCCCTTCGGCGCCTTGATATGCTCGCGCCGCTTCGGAGGCCCCATGCGACGACTGCTCTGGCTGCTCTCTCTCCTGTCCCTCCTCGCCGTGGTCGGCTGCCCCTCCCCGCGCGGCGGCGGTGGCGACGATGACGACGACGACGATGACGACTCCGCCAGCGACGACGACGACGCGACGGGTGATGACGACGACGCGACGGGTGACGACGACGACGCCACGGGTGACGACGACGACGCGACGGGCGACGACGACGACAGCACCTTCGAGGAGGGCAACTCCACGCTCGCCGGCGTCTGGAGCATCTCGTACTGGTCGGACTCGGACTCCACCGTCCCCGTCTGCCAGCAGGCCTACCTCTTCGATGGCCTCGCGGAGACGCGGGTCGGCGTGCTCGGCAACAGCTGCCCGAACTGCACCGCGAAGATCGACATCACGAACGTGGTCGACATCTCGAGCACCGGCCCGGGCGCCGGGAGCCCCTTCGAGCAGTTCTACACGAGCACCGTGACCCAGCCCTGCAACGCCGCCCAGCACTTCGCGAACGGCCAGGCGAACTACGGCGAGATCCTGTCGTCCACCACCATGAGCCCCGGCGGGGACTACCTCGGCACCCAGGGGATCATCGACGCGAACACGGGCATCGGCCTGAACATGGGCATCGCCACCATCGGCAACATGGACTCGTTCCAGTCCCTCGCCACGACCTACGCGGACGCGGGCGCCACGTTCACGCACATCGGCTACGTCAGCGAGGCGGTCGGCGGTCAGCTGACACAGCTCGGCCTGGACACGGTCGCGGTCGAGGCCGGTGCCGGCACGGGCTACTGGCCCTTCTGGATCTACTTCACCCAGGGCGGCGCGACCGACGGCCGGTTCATCGGCAGCTACGGCATCGGCTCGCCCTGGCTGCTGACGCAGAACGGCGCGGGCATCGACTACGAGACGATCACGTTCGGCGGGACGCTCATCGGCCAATGAGCGCCACGGCGGGCGCCCCTGCGTTCCTCATCGTCGACGACAACCGAGGCTTCGTCGACCTCACGGCGGGCTTGATCAGCCGCGAGTACCCCGGCTCCCGCGTCGAGAAGGCGGGCACCGGCGAGGACGCGCTTCGCCATCTGATCGGCAGCTCGTGGGACGTCCTCGTCCTGGACTACCGGCTCCCGGACATCGACGGCGTCGAGGTCCTGGCGGAGATCCGCAACCGGGGCATCGACGTCGCCGTGATCATGGTGACGGGCGAGGGCGACCAGGAGCTGGCCGCCGACCTCTTCCGCATGGGCGCGTACGACTACCTGGTCAAGGGGCGCATCGGCACGATGACCCTGCGTCGGTCCATCGACCAGGTGCTGACGCGGCGCAGCCTCGAAGGGCACATCCGCGAGCAGAGCGACGAGCTCGCCCAGACCAGCCGGGCGCTGGAAGAGCGCGCCCGCGCGCTGGACACGGCGTACGCCAAGGCCCGCCAGCGCAAGGAGCAGCTGCAGGTCCTGTCCGCCTCGCTGGAGCAGACCGTCCAGCAGCGGACGGCGGAGCTCGCCGAGACCACCCGGTTCCTGAACAAGGTGCTGGACTCGGCCGCGGATCACTTCATCGTCGCCACGGCCCGCGACGGCACGGTGCTGACCTACAACCGCGGCGCTGTCGCCCTGTTCGGGCACCCGCCGGACGACGTCGTCGGCACGATGCACTTCCGGGCGCTGTTCGACGAGATCGCGGACGACGACGACGCGCTGGCCGAGCTCGTCGCGATGATCGTCGAGGAGGGGTCCATCACCAAGACCCTGACGGGCCTGGAGGTGACGGGCCGGCCGTTCATCGCGCAGGTGACGCTCTCGCAGCTGCGGGGCGGCGCGTTCGACGAGATCGACACGGACCGCTTCGATCCCGACGAGTCCGGCTCCTGGGCCACGCACGACGAGGGCGGTCTCGTGATCGTCGGCAGCGACGTCACTCACGAGCGCGAGCTCGAGGAGCAGAACCGGGCGTACACGCGGCAGATCGAGATGGCCAACGCCGATCTGCGCCGCAAGAACGAGCAGATCCTCGAGGCGACGCGCCTGAAGTCGGAGTTCCTGGCCAACGTCAGCCACGAGCTGCGCACGCCCCTGAACGCGATCATCGGTTACTCGGACCTGCTCAGCGGGGGGATCTACGGCGCTCTGGAGGACCGGCAGCGCTCGGCCATCGACGGCGTCGGCACCCGCGCGAAGGACCTGCTGCACCTCATCAACGAGATCCTCGACCTCGCCAAGATCGAGTCCGGGCGGATGGAGCTGCACCCCGAGCGGTTCCGGCTCAGCGACGTCATCGAGGAGCTCGTGGACACCGGGAAGATCCTCGCCGTGGACAAGCCCCTCACGATCGAGTGGGAAGACCACGGTGTGGCAGACCTGGACTGCTACACGGATCGACAGCGGGTCCGACAGATCCTGCTGAACCTCGTGAACAACGCGGTGAAGTTCACGCCCTCCGGCTACGTGACGATCGCCACCCGCCTGACCGACATCGAGCTGCTGTCCGTCACGGTGGCGGACACCGGAATCGGCATCCCGGAGTCCGAGACCGAGGCGATCTTCGACGAGTTCCGCCAGGTGGACGGCACCTCGACCCGCGAGTACGAGGGCACTGGCCTGGGGCTCGCGATCTCGCGCAAGTTCGCGCTGAACCTGGGGGGCAGCCTCCGCTGCGAGAGCACCCTGGGTGAGGGCAGCACGTTCACGTTGGAGATCCCGCCCGCGCTGGCGGTCCGGCCGCCGCGCACGACGCCGGTCGCGCTCGACTCGTCGATCAGCTGAGGGCGTCCCGCAGGGCGTCTTCGCCGTTGGTGGCGTGCTCCGACTCCAGCCACCGCCGGAGGAACTCGCGCAGGTGGCGCGCCATGGGGCGCTGGTCCGGCGACGGATGCAGCGCGCGGGCGAGCATCTCGCGGAGCGGGCCCGGCAGATCGCTCGCCTGCACTCGATCCTGGATGTGTAGATCCGTGCGGTAGCGCAGCCAGTCCGAGTGGACCGGCCCGGAGAACGCGTCGGGCCCGATCAGGGTCTCGAAGAGCACCGCGCCCAGGCTGAAGATGTCCGCCGGATGGCCGGGTCGGGCGCCCTGGAGCACCTCGGGGGCGCAGAACGCCGGATATCCACCCTCCACCGGGCGGAACTCGCTGTCGAAGCGGTCGCTCGGGTCCGCGAGGGACAGGTTGCCCAGCCGCACCTCGCCCGATCGGGACAGCAGGATGTTCGACGGCGTCAGCACCCGGTGGCTGACCCCGCGGGGGGCCCACGGCGCGCGCAGGCCGTGCAGGTAGGTCAGCGCGCGGGCCACCCCGACGCCGATCCGCAGGGCCGCCGGCACCGGGAGTGCCTCATCGCGCTCCCAGGTGCTCCGCAGCAGCGCGCGCAGGCCGAGGCCATCGACCCACTCCCGCACGAGGAAGGTGCGTCCGTCGTCCCGCCCGAGGTCCAGGATCTGGAGCAGGTTCGGATGCGCGAGCCGCATGCCGATCCGCGCCTCCTCGTTCAGCCGCATGTTGGTCTCGGGCGACGCGTCGAACGTGTTGTCCGCCACCTTGAGCAGCACCCGCTTGTTGAACCCGAAGTCGCCGAGGCGGCGGGCCAGACAGGACGAGATGCCGCCGTTGCTGGCGAGCACGTTCACGACGTCGAAGTCGGCGAGCGTCGCGGGCGGCACGTCCACGTCCCGATCGACGAGCTCGACCGACGTCGTGCCCACCGCCGGGAGGCTGCGGGGCGATCCCTTAGGCACGCGCTCCCCCGACCGGGGTCGAGAACCACACGGCGTACCCCTCGGGGTCGCGGGTGCAGCAGGAGCGCAGGCCCCAGGGCTTGTCCTCCGGGTCGAACTCGAACGGGATCCCGAAGCCGCTGAGCTGCCGCCATGTAGCGTCCACGTCGTCGCAGCGGAACTCGACGAGCACGCCCTTTCCGGCCGCGCCGTTCTTCTCGTAGTCCTCGCGGCGGCCGTTGCACGACAGGAACGAGGCGGGGCCGGACTTGAAGGACAGGAAGAAGTCCGACTCGTAGATCACGGGCAGACCGAGGAGGTCGGCGTAGAAGCCGCGGGCGGCGTCGAGGTCACGGACGTAGAGGATCGTCTCGGAGGCGGTGGGGTTCAGCACGGGGTCTCAGCCGTCGTCCGACGCGGGGGCGTCGGGGCGCGTCGGGGGGAGGGGGTCGAGCCGACGCAGGGGCAGGTCGTCGCCCCCGGCGGGCTCGGTGAGGAGCGGCTGGGAGGGCACGGTCGCCTGGGCCTGCCGTTGGTCCAGCCAGTTCATGCCGCCGAGCAGCAGGAGCGGGATCAGCACCGCCGCGAGCGTCCACAGGGCGGAGGGTCCGAGGTGGGTGAACGCGCGGGGGCGTCGCGCGGAGGGATCCGTGCCGGACTCGCTGGCCTCTGCGGGCGCGCCGCTCTCGGCCGGAGGTGAGGTGGGGACCGCAGCGGCTGGGGTCGAGGCGCGGGCCGCGGGCGTCGAGACACGGGCGGCGGGCGTCGAGACACGGGCTGCGGGCGTCGAGACACGGGCTGCGGGCGTCGAGACGTGCGCCGACGGCGCCGACACGCGGCGTGCCGGCGCGGGGGCCTCTGGGGGCGGCTGGCGTGGCCGCTTTGTCCGCATCGGCGCCGGCTCGGGAGCGGGGGCGTTGAGCACGATCGGCCGACGCTGCACGCGCACGGCGCTGGGCGCGGTGCGCTGGCCGACCTCCACCGGCTGGCCCGGCTCGGGCTCCAGGTCCCACTCGTTGAAGATGGGCACCCCGTCGTCGGTGTGCGCCAGGTTGGCGGTCTCGGCTTCGGGGGGGAGCAGATCCGCCGGCGTCAGCAGCGGCTGGGGGGCGGGCGACTCCGGAGACTCCGGCTCGGCCTCGCTGGGAGCCACGACGTCCGATGGTCCGAGCTGCACCACCGGCTTGATGGGCCGCTCGGGCTCGCCGCGCGCGTTGGGCAGGAAGGGGACGTCGACGCCGGGCTCGGTGAGGATCCGGTCGGGGTCGGCGCCGCCCTCCATCCACTCCATCACCGCGGCCACGGGGCGGCGCGCGCGGAGTCCGACCTCCCGGAACGTCGGACCGCTCGGCTCGTCGGCGGGAACGTCCGCGAGGTCGGGCGCTGGCTCCGGCGCTGGCTCCTCGGGCGGAGGCTCCTTGCGGGCACGGACGGACGGGGCCACCGGTGGCGTCGCGGGTTCGGTCACGGCGTCCAGGGGTTCGGGAGTTGCGGAGGGGACCGGCGCGGCGTCCTGCTCCGACGGGGGCGTCGCGGGCGGCTCGGGCTCTGGCGTCGGCGCGGCCGCCGAGGCATCCGGGGACCGTCGGGTGAGGCTGCGGGGGATCGAGACGAGCATCGGCGCCAGACGGTGCGCCAGCCCCTCCCAGGGCAGGACGGGGCTCTCGTCGTCGTCGCCCTCCTCGCCGGAGTCCGGCGCACGCTCGGGGAAGATGTCCCGCAGGAAGTCGCGCATGCGGTCGGGGCCGTCGTCCGCGCCCAGGCTGCGCACGACCGCGGCCAGGTCCCGGCGGAGCTCCGTGGCGTCCTGGTAGCGCAGGTCGGCGTCCGGCTCGAGGCAGGCGAGCAGGATGCGATCGAGCTCGGCCGGCGTGTCCGGGCGGAGGAACCCGGCGGGCTCGACCTCCGCACGCTCGACGGACTCCATGGTCTGGTAGTCGGTGGAGCCCTCGAAGGGGTTCACGCCGGTGAGCGCCTCGTAGAGCACGATGCCCAGCGAGAAGATGTCCGACCGGTGGTCCATCGGCCGATGGCGCACCTGCTCGGGTGACATGTACGCGTACTTGCCGCGCAGGACGCCGGGC
>Ga0213833_1001565_pt1 | contig 16177 bp, 14 predicted proteins | sample SWATP21_FD_160575 | JGI IMG/M metagenome (GOLD analysis project Ga0213833, IMG submission 160575) | Coastal seawater microbial communities from Marineland, Florida, United States - SWA TP2 #1 | ecosystem: Environmental > Aquatic > Marine > Coastal | place: USA: Florida | collected 2016-08-14
TGTTGGTGCTGGTGCTAGTGCTAGTGCTGGTGCTAGTGCTGGTGCTAGTGCTGGTGCTGGTACTGTGCATGCTGCCAATGACGCCGATGCGCCTACTGCGACTAGTGCAAGTGAAGATGGTGGTGCTTCAGCTAGTCACTCCGTCGACGATGTCGCTGTAGCATTGGATGGTGCAGGTTCCTGTATCAAGGTGCACACGGCGACCGTGGGTTCAAAGTTCACGATTCAGATTCTCGCGTTGCTCGATAGTATGTACATCTGGATTGGAGATCCAAAAGGACCTGAGATGGGAAACCTGGCGGTCGCTCTCAAGGCCAGGGTTGGAAACTCTGCCACGCCTTCCGTGTCAGAGCTTTTTGGTGCCTCAGCTGATGAAGCCAGTGACTTGGCGTCGCGCCTCACACGTCGCTGTGGAAAGGTCTGCTACGTGAGTTACAATATCAAGGACCCAATGCTAAAGTTGCCCGTGCAACGGAAGCTCGTGGACGAGCTGGCCGGGTTGGGGCTCGTGGCAGTGCCGGAGGGTGAGGGATCTGCGTAGTGATGATGTCGCCCGAGTCTCGTGCAAAAAGACACCGTGATATGGAACACTTTTGTCATTGTTTTGCATTCATTGTTTCTGCTGCTACTCTCGCACGCGTGGTTGCGCGGTTGTGCCACATGCAAGACGAGCGAACGTCACACACAACACGCCACGGTGCATCCGCGAGCATTCTTCACATAACAATGGCGACATCATCCAGGTCAGGATGACAGCCGTACGGGTCAGCAGCACGCGCTTTGCGAGCCCCTTTCCGTCCCCGGCCCTTCTTGGGTTTCTTCAACCGTCGCTTGCCACCAGCATTGTTCTTCATGCGGTGCTGTGCACCAGCACGGCGAGCAGCGGCACGCGACGGTGCTGCAGCGGGAACGTCGGCCGCGCCAACATCGTCACCACCGAAGCCAAGCCCAAAGTCATCCAGCCCAGGCTCCAGGTCGCCAAAGTCTTCGGCATCAAACGGGAGATCATCCTGCATGCCTGCCTCGTGCCCCGCTTGGGCCGCCACAGCCGCTTTGGCAGCGGCGGCGGCGGCCAGGGCTCGAGTTGTCTCAGCCTCCTGGTCGGCTTTCACAGCCGCCGCCTGCCCGCTGAAGGCGGGGAGAAGAACGTTGTGAGACATCGCGGCGTCGGACGCGGCAGTCACACCAGCTCCGGCACCAGCACCGATACCAGCACCACCACCGGCACCGGCACCGGCACCGGCACCGGCACCGGCGCCTGCACTGGTACTGGCACGCGCCGCGGGTGGCGTGTAGCCGGGCGGCGGGTGGCAGTACAATAGTTTCCCCGTCACATACTCCTTCAACACGATGCGGGCACCATGCGGGTGGTTAAAGCCACCGTGGGTGGAACCCATGAAGCCGCGCCACTTGCAGTACGCCTGTTAATGGCATGAGCAGTTAGCTACACCAGCAGAGTGGGAAGAGCGTGACCACACATCGAACGCACGTCCAGAAACTCGAGATGGGTGGGGTGCCGGTTCGGGTCTTCACCGATGCGTGGCTTTGCAATTGAAATGGCTGCGTGACGAAAGTAGAACAAGAAAACCCCAGTCAATGACCCCCCGCCCAACAGCGGACTGCAGACATGACATACGATATGCAGCTTCCAGCTGTTGTCTTGAGAGTCGTTGACAAAGCAGCGCCATTGGAGCTGGTGTAACCACACAAGCGGAAAGCACGCATGAGAAACCCCACAGTGCAGGCACCCAAGTGTTCGCAGGCACGAAATGAAATGCAGCGCACTCACCCACGTGGTCACGCAGTTGATCAATGGGCAGTACACCGTTCAGCACCATATCAGCTCGGACAGTCATGAAACTCGGGAACACCAGACCGGGGCAATCACACAAGGTGATGGTATCCGTCAGTGAAAGCGTCTGCGATGAATCAGAAGTCACGTGCCACTCCACCCGCTGCCCGAGACACAGCACCGAACAGCGGAATGCATTTCATCAAGACTACTGGTTGCGCACCTGAAAATGTTTGGTCTTGCCAGGGGTAGCTCCAACGGCGACTCGGGCGACACCGTGAGTTGCCGCAGTCACTCCCAACAGCACGTTGATTGTTGAACTCTTTCCGACGTTCGGGTATCCCACCATGCCCACCACAAGTTTGGGTTCTGCAAGTGGCACAACAATCACAGATGAGGCACCAATCGCGCCGTCCTCACCCACCCGCGGTACCTTCATCGTCATCGTTCTTCTCCCTGGTTTGTTTCAGCTCTTCGAGTTGCCTGGGAACTGTCGAGACTTCACGGAGATGGCTGTACTTGGCTTCGAGGAGCTCCAACAACTCCGCCCGTCCCACAAGTGCGAAGCGGTCGCGCTCACCGGCGTCGTCCACATCACTGACATCACCAGCCGCTCCGGTGGAGCTGGCCACGCTTGCCACATCAACGCTCGCAGCATCAGCGTCACCGTCGCCGCCGTCAGACGCCTCCTCAGCATGACTAGCAGCGCCTGTGGTAGCGGCGGGTAGCTGTGGCACGCCTGCCGCTTCAACGGCGCCACCCGGAACAGCCGGGGGCGCAGCCAGTGCAGGATCCGAGGTCGCAGCGGTACTGTCCGCATCGCCGCCGTCGACGGCGCCAGCCCCCTCGTCCTCGTCCTCCCCAGCACTGTCGTCAGATCCGTCCATCAAGTCCATGAAGCTGCACCATTGAACAAACACCAATGCGATCAGGGATGAAGTGACGCAGCAGGTGAGCTGGGAAAAACATGGCCCGTTCGGTCGGGCGCGGTGCCTTTTGCAGCAACGAACCGTGGGTCCTGCTCCGGGTCTACCTTTACGCCCTCGTTCAAATGTTGCTCCAAGCGCGACACACCACCGCCATACATGGCGTGGTGCTCTTCGTCGAGCTTCTTTTGCTCTTCCCGGGCGGAAAAGAACAAGAAGTCGACATCGATCTTGTCAAAGTACTCGCCCCACGCACGTCTGCACCAACACACGATGATATGGGTTCAACCAGGTGCGCCACTACTGAGGCACAAGCACAGCTCAATCCACGTCGGCAAACTCACCGCATATCATCTGACAAGTAATCGGCTTTGTTGACGATGAGGAGCTTGGCTTTGTTTGGGTTGACCTGCTGCGCGTACTCGAACAGGTCCGGGCACCAGAACAGCAGTGGATTGCGACTGTCCACAATCTGGATCACCACATCACTCTTCTCTACAACCCGCCACAGCTGCTTCCACACTGCAAGATTCTTCTCAAACGGTGTCACTGACAAACCGCGATGTGCCTCCCTCATTCTGCAAGAGGGATGCATGGTGAAGGAACAGGCTTGTAGCATCAAGCTACCCCTCCCATACGCACTTGGCAATACCACGGCGCCACTCCAGAAAAGATGTTTGTTCCGCAGCATGGAGCTCCGCCTTTGGCATTCCTACCCTCCAATCTGGGCGTCGTGGAATGCGCAGCTGCTCCACGACACTTTCCAACCTGGGGCAGCCGAACCCGTCAGCACTTGCACGCGGCACCTGCTAGCCAGCTCGTCAGGGCGACGTACTTCTCTGGTACTTTTGGACCCGACGTCCCATCAATGATAGTGGCGTTTGTCTTGATGGCTGTGAACTCGCGGCCCGCAGCAACTGCGTTGGCCATGAATTCTTCAAGCGAGCTCACTTGAGTGATACTGGTGAGGTTGTTCTCGGCCTCAAGATCAGCCACTTGGTAGCCCGTTCTGCAAACAAGCCATGACAGGTCAGAGGATCAACCTGATCAGCGCTGTCCCTCCATATCATGAAAGAAGTGACAAGTGCAACCTACTTCTTCGCATCACGCATGTACTTGTTGCGCCTGTCCACAGCAGCCTTGCGAATGACCGCGCGGCCAAGCGCAGAGTTCTGTCCCTTGTGCTTCTTCTTCGTGCGACCAGTACGACGCCCCATGACAACGTTGAAACCCTCTGCTTTGGTGTCAACACACGCGTGTCTGTGCTCCTGCGCGCGTACTCTTCACGAGCCCCAGGGTTGTGCCACTCGGAACAAAAGCACGATGTGTGTGAAGTTGGTGTGATTTATTCACTTGAAGCTGCTGCAACACTCGCCTACATGGGCACATCGCCGTCTGCCAGAGCAAGGCTCTCAAGCACTCTGTCACAAAACCAAATACTCCTGCGAGCCCACCACGAAGTAAGAAAGTTGTTCAATGACACGCAACAGAGCGAGGGACGTACTCCGACACTTCGTGAAGCAGTTGTGTGTGTCGCCCAAGCTGTGCCGCGACGGCAGGGCCCTCCCGGGCTCCGAACACGCGAGTTGCAGGCGGATCCGCAGTTGGAAGCGCAGTTGTTGCGTGCAGGAGTGTTTCAACCTACCACAAACTCAACACACCGTAAGTTGATTGTGGGGAACATGTGCGCCAACAGGACACGTACAGAACCCTGTAGGTCGTTGCACGTCTCCTCGAGCCTCTTCGTTTCAGAGTCGAAGGCCTGTTCCGCTTTGGTTTTCGTGGAAGACCGGCTACTAAGCGCGTCAAGTACGCGCTGTAGCCATCGATCCGTACGTTAGACTGTCATTGTTCTGCGCAAACGGAAAACGGTGGTACTCACCCTGGCACGCGCTTGCAGCTCCTTTTCCTTCAGCATCATGCGCTGGATGTCTTTCCTTTGCTGTTGCGCTTCCGCTTGAATGTCGTCAAGCATGGCCTGCAGCGCCACTAGCAATGAGACAACCGTTGCGCATTGTGCGACAGGACGGCACAACAGCGCACGAACCAACAAACTTGTGACAAATTCTGAAGCTACTCCCGCTTGGAACTGTTCAAAACAACACTACGCGTCAGCAAGCTCGCTGGCTTCGCTTCGAGCACCAGGCTGTACCGATCGGATCTCAAAGCGAGTCTTGCTAGATTCGTGCACAGCACGGACTGGAAGCATGACATGATCTTGAAAGAATGTTGTGGCGTCGCGCAACGGCGTGAAAGGGTCGGCCTGAGCTCACGACAATCGCGTGAGGAAAGCGCGCAACAGAGTTGCACGATGCAAGCTGGAATCACCTCTCTTTCCCATGACGATGGTGGCGTTGGGACAGCAAGCTCGGCGCCACTGCACAGCTTCACACCACCATGACTTTGCTTTGCAAACCATGGGGCATCGAAATTGACACGTTCGCTAAAAGGTTGCAATGCTTCCTCCCACTCCAACCCCGCTTCACCAGACGGTTCTTCGATCAAGTCGCTTGCTGTGTAGATGCGGTGTGTAACAAACTGGGTGGTCCCACCTGACCCGGCCTGCCAACAGCATGACTCCAAAAATGAGGACACGAGACACTGACAAGCATGGTGCGCACAGCCAGTGCGGGTTCACCTGAAGAACAAGCAATGAGTGACCAAGGCGGGGGTCGGATACAACCTGGGCGCCAACAACGGCTCCCTTGGTCGTGTCAACGGGAAACTGGACGAGCTCTGTGGACGGCTTCCACTTGTACACGTCCCCTTGAGCTTCGAGCTTCTTCAACTCCGTGTGCAAGTCACGAAGCCAGCTCATGTCCAGAGCAACACTGCGCAACGTGCCACGCACATGAGGAATCGCAGCCGCAACCTAGAGCCACAATGCACGGCGACACCCACGTACATGCCACTGGAGTGTACAAAATACATAATGTGACCCACCACAGGGTCCACCTCGAGGGAGCCTAATCTCACTGCAGGCGACACCAGGGTGGTGTCCACCACCTCCAGTACGGTCCAGTGCACGTCCGCGGTGCCGTCCTCGTCCACTGGTCCAAAACGAGCCTGAACCGGGCAGACACTGGCTAGCACATCCAGTTTCCCACCCTCGAAAAGCCGTACAACCACTGTGATTGGCGTTGCCAGCGCTGGAACGGTGGACAGCGACAGGAGTTGGCGAGATGATTCCTCAGCTGCGCCCGATGTCGGGCCGACCTTGCTGTGCTGACAGCGCGATAGCGGCATTGAGTCAGCTTCTGTCGGCTCAAACACGACCCAATCACTATCCATGGCGCCAGGTCCAAACTGTTCATCGCTTGGTGCTTGCCAACACGACCGCAACCACTCCAACTGCAACACCAGTTGTTGCTCTTCTTCACCTGCGTCATCGTGTTGCGTCTCGAGGCTGTCGATCTGCTCCTGCACATCCTCGACAAGTTCCTCCCACTCAGCCAAGCGAATTGCAGCACCAGCCGGAACCACTGGGCACACTGTTACGATGCTGCCGTCTTGACGGCCAACGTGGATGGCAAACCGGTCGAATCCACGGGCCCCTCCGAACGCAAGCGATACTGGCAGTGGGTGGCGGTGCATGGGAATCTCTACAGCTGCTTCTTCCACACTGGAAGCCAGGTCAAAAAGGCGAAGGGTATCAGCAGACAAGGTGACAACGTGTCCATCGCTAAGCGTGTGAAAGTGGGCGTCCACGATTGAGTCAGGCGCCCCAAACAGCATTGGAGCAAGGGACACAGGACTACAAGCAAAACACCGCCACTGGATGAGTCACCACACCATGAAACCAAGGCGAATCCTGGCACGTACTTTGGGGTTAATAGTGGCCCTGTGACACGAATGCACGCAGGTGTACGGCTCTCATTGTTGACAGAATCGTGCGCATACCTGCTCAATGCAGGTAGAGTCCAAAACGTGACCGCGCCAGCCAACAAACATGCAGCGACACAGGCACAACCAGCAAAGATCCCACACGACAGCAACGCACGCAAGCAAAAACGAGGCGTTGGAAGGAATGACAGTGTGCCGCGGGATGGTGATAACAACAGGGTTGCCGGGAACAAACCGCGCCCGGTGTTGGATGGCGCCTCCAGCTTCGGCCTCGACACGAGCGGTGGGCGTGACTCCCCACCACAGCGAGTAGGCGGCAATACCAATACCACTCGACTTCCCGGGGGGATGAATCGTGACACGTGCATTGCATGCTAACACCGCACAAACTTCTGCGGCACCGCCCCCTGCCGACGGATCAACACCAGCACCGTCGCTTTGAAGGCTGAAGCCGCCGCCCATGGACACGGCACCCCCACCCGCACCAGCACCCACGCCGACGCCAGTGCCACCCATCCCGACGCCATGCGTCGGCCGAGGTCTTAGTTTTGTCGAAAACTGGTCTACTGTGATGCCTGAGGGCGAAACCATCGTTCCTGTGCGTAGCAGCAGCGATCGCATCGGCAACAAGCAGGTGAGGATTGTTGCGCGAATCGCGGCAGCGAGCAGGCCTTACCAACACTCGTGGAGTCCACCTGCGGAAGCCGAGTGCGCTGCACCTCTGAAGATACAGGCAGAAGTGCTACAGAGCTTCCCGTTGTTTGCAGCAGCGCGGAGGCACGAGAGTTGAGCCGCAACCGAGTGACCCCTTGTGACAGCTGTGTCGCCACGTGCCTCTCAGGACTACTCGTGCAGAGGTTGGACTGGCGCAGGTAACCATCAGCATCTAGGTGAATCGCCTCGGATGTGCGAGATACCAAGAGGTGTCGTGGAAAGTGCTTGGCTGGCCCCTCCATCGTTGCCTGTTCCACGCACACAGCGTCACGGACAGAGCACTGTGGCATGCCCACTTGGGAGTCTTTTTGCGATTGCTTTGAACTTCGGACAACAAAAATACACTATTTCAACATGTGATTCCACACAACAGCCCCCAATTTCCTGCTGCTATGTCCATTGCAAAAATTCCTGTGGGGCCAGACAGCGGTGGCGCCTTGCACGACCGTGTGTCGCAAGCGAGGAAGCCGCAGTGGTGCCGGCAGGGTGACGTTGCAACCTGTGTAATGGTTTGGTGAGAGGCAGGAACCTTTTTGAGCGAGCGTGAACGATGGGTGAGGGGAACTATCGCAGCAGCCGTGCTTTCCCTCTCTCACTGTCTTCCCTGCTGTGTTGTGCTGTGGTGTGCTGCGATTGTGTGTGTGTGGTGCTGGTTGCTTCTGGTCCGTACATCAGCTGCTTACGGGGTACGTTGGCATGCAATGGCCGTGGGAACACTACAGTAGTTCTCGCGCGTGTCTTTCTTTCTCTTGTCCTGGCGTTGCTCCCCCTCTCTGACGTGGTGTTGTACGCCATCGCAGGCTTGGGCTCCGGCCAACCCATTCGGTGCAGCTGCGCCTGCCGCTGCAGCCAATCCCTTTGCCCCTGCGGCACCTGCTGCCGCTGTAGCTAACCCCTTTGCCCCGGCTGCTGCACCTGCTGCGGCGGCCAACCCTTTCGCACCAGCTGCAGCGCCCGCCGCTGCGGCCAACCCTTTTGCTCCGGCAGCGCCTGCCGCGGCCGCCAACCCTTTTGCTCCCGCTGCGGCGCCTGCAGCCAATCCCTTTGCTCCTGCCGCTGCCCCAGCTGCTGCGGCCAACCCTTTTGCACCCGCTGCAGCGCCTGCCGCCGCCAATCCCTTTGCTCCGGCAGCGCCTGCTGCGGCCGCCAACCCGTTTGCAGTAGCTGCGCCTGCCGCTGCGGCCAATCCCTTTGCGCCTGCTGCACCCGCTGCCGCAGCCAACCCGTTTGCGCCTGCAGGCGCACCCGCTGCTGCAAACCCTTTTGCTCCGGCTGCTGCTGCTGCTGGAGCGGCCGCAACCAACCCGTTTGCGCCTGCAGGCGCAGCGAACATGGCGGCAGGCGGAACCGGCAACCCCAAGTACCAGGCTACTCGGGTGCGTGGCTTTTGCGGTTGCCATGGGTTGGGGCGATCAATGTGTGCTTTCCCATCTTTGTATAGTGTGTTTGGCGTTGAGTGTGCGTTTCGGAGTTCTTGTCTCTCACCACTGTCATGCAACGTGTCAGTCTCAAAACGACAACCGCTACACGTTCCAGTCCATCTGTGCCATGCCGGCATACCGGACCAAGTCGCATGAGGAACTGCGATACGAAGACTATATCAAACGTGGTACGCCCCGTTCCTTCCCTCTCTGTCTTTCTCTCCTTGTGGTGGCTGCAGCGTTGTGTTGGATGTGGCCATCCCGTTTCCTGTTCTCACCCACACTGGTGCCACCCGCTTCTGACGTTGCCGTTGTTGATGCTGTGCTACAGCTGGCGGCACTGTGCCGAGAGCGGCCGCACCTGCCGTGGCTGCAAACCCGTTTGCAACAGCGACTGGTGGTGCAATGGCGGCAAATCCTTTCGCCGCCCCCGCCGCCACTGCAGCCAACCCGTTCGCGACCGCGGCTCCAGCGGCAGCGGCAGCGGCCAACCCCTTCGCTGCACCCGCTGCAGCAGCAGCCAACCCCTTTGCCGCCCCTGCCCCTGCCGCCGCTGCAGCCAACCCCTTTGCTGCACCCGCTGCAGCAGCAGCCAACCCCTTCGCCGCCCCGGCCGCCACTGCTGCCAACCCCTTCGCCGCCCCGGCCGCCACTGCTGCCAACCCCTTTGCTGCGCCCGCTGCAGCAGCAGCCAACCCCTTCGCTGCACCCGCTGCTCCGGCCGCTGCGAATCCGTTCGCCGCTGCGGCAACGACCACGGCAGCCAATCCGTTTGCGGCCGCAACCACTGCTGCGAATCCTTTTGCCGTAGCGGCTGCCAAGCCAGCGGCAGCGAATCCGTTTGCAACTGCTGGTGCCGCCGCAAATCCGTTTGCCTTTTCCGCAGCCCAACCAACCTCCGTGTTTAGCCCCATCGCCACGAACGCTGCCAACCCTCTTCTCAACGCCGCGTCTGCGTTTGGGGTGTCCATGTTCGGTTCCACGAGTCACGCCCAGACTCTGCGCGAACAGCAAGCGTCTGCTGGGATTGAACCTTTCGGTTCAACGTACGTGCAGTGCGCTTTCGTCGATGTGGTTGTGTTGTGGGCTTCCTCTCATTGCGCCCTGTTGGCTGCACTGATCTCACAGAATGTTGGGCCACCAAGTCATGATCGCAACCCGCAAGGCCCGAAAGAGCACACTGGCTGCTGCAGCTGCTGCCACCGCTGCATCGCAGCAACAAGTGGCAAAATTGTCAGAGGCTGCTCAGACCCCAGAGCCCAGGTCCTACGGGTAGGTACCCATCACCTTCACCTCGCACACCCTCATGCATGCAGAAGAACCCCGTGTCACACACGGGCGGCCACTTGCTGCCATGCTCGTGGTCATGGTTGTTGACTGCATGGACTAATAGCCGTCATGCCTATGTGCCGCGTGTCCAGGTACACCCCTCGACCACTGATGCGCACACGTGTAGCACGGTCATTGCGATTTTCGGCAGGGCGCAGCATCGCACGCCCCGGATCTCGCTTTCTGTCCAGCAATTCGCCTTTCACAGGCCAATGCGACACGGAGGTCATGAGACCCAAGTACGTGGGTGCTGTTGCGTGTGTGTTGTCGTGTGCAGCAAGAGCATCGTTGTAGCACCGACGTTGGTAAACTGGCCCATTTCATGTTCAATTGACGTTGCGCGCGTGTGTGGCTTTGTTCCAGGGACCAAGGCTCCGCGCGGCTGACAAACCTGGGCGACATGCCTGCCCTCCTTCACTCCCCCATGAAGTCGGTCGCCAACCGTGCGGCGTCGCCCCATGGCGACAAACCGCTGAGCCGTGCGTTGATGCTCTCTGACGCACCTGCAACGGGCAAGGACGGCGACAACACGGCTGGCCTGTCCAAGGAGCAGCGCCTGCGTGCGGTCGTGGACAAGGCTGTGGACTTGGGCGCCCGTGCGCGCTTGAACAGTTTCAAGGTCATGGTCACGTACTTCCGCACCCTGCCCGACGACACGCGTGTGTTGGAGACGTCACGAGCCTTCCGCTTTGGCTGGCAGTCCACCGTTGCCGACCTGGCCGCCCGTGTGCGTGCTGGCGTGAGCCCAGCGCGTGAGTGGGCCCCCATGTACCCCTCTGGTCTCCAAGACGCCGGGCTGTTGCCCCACACCACGTGGGCGGCACAAGCCGCCGCCGCACCACTGCACCCCGCCATCGCGCCGGGTGTGCTGGCACGCGCCGTGCGGGGTGGCGACCTGCACGAAGTGGCCCACACCACGGTGGAGGTGGGCGTGCAGGAGGCCCGACCCGACCCTCGGGTGGTGCCTCCGGGACAGCCGCTGGGTATGGCGACGCGCGTTGCGGGCGGCACCGCCCCAGGTGGTGATGTCGCCCCACATGGGGTGACGATGGGCAGCGTGCCCGGCGGCGGCGGTGGTGGTGGTGGTGCGAGTGCGGGTGCGGGTGCGGGTGTGCGTGGTGTGGATGGCTTGGTGCCGTCGCCCATCAAGCGCACGCGGCCGCCTCGCCACGCGGGCGTGGCGGGCGACGACGCACCGACGCTGCTCGACGCAGAGTACTTCACCGTGCCCCCGCTGGGCGACCTGGAGGCGATGTCGAAGCTGGAGCTGTCTCGCGTGCGCGACTTCACCGTCGGGCGCCGTGGGTTTGGCAGCATCACGTGGGCCGGCGAGACGGACGTGCGTGGGCTGCAGCTCGACGAGATTGTGTCCATCCGCGACGGTGAGGTGGCGGTGTACTGTGACGTCAACGGCAAGCCGCCGGTGGGCCAGGGTCTAAACAAGCGCGCCAAGGTAGTGTTGGAGGGCGTATTCCCTGGCGACAACATGCGGGCGGCGCCACAAGAGCTCAATCGCTACGGCGACACGCTGCGTGCGTTTGTGGAGCAAACCGATGCGCAGCACCTGGGGTACGACAAGGGCGTGTGGACGTTCTCCGTCCCTCACTTTAGTCGCTGGGGTCTGAAAGAAATGCGCCGCAAAGCCAAGGCCGCCCGCGCCTCCGCTCAACGGGACAATGCACGCCGGCCCTCCGCCACCGCTTCTTCCGTGACCCCTGCCGTCGGTATGGGCGTCGGTGCCGCCGGCAACGCTGACGTGACGGGTGAGCATGACGTGGACATGGGTGACGACTCACCACGCGCGACGAAGGCGCGGCGCACCTCCGCAGCTGCAACTGCTGCTGCTGCTGCCTCCCCCCACCTGGCTGCGCAGCTGGGCCTGGAACCGGAGCGCGTGTTCGGTCTGGCCCACAACCTGTTCCCTGGCGGCACCACAGGCAGCATGCGCCACACGCGGGCCGGCACAGCCGCCTCCCCTGGTAGCCCCGCCCTCGGTCACAGACCCCTGCCCCGTGCCCTGCGCCCACGCCGGTCGTCTGGCGGCGGCGGGGTGGCGTCCTCCAGCTTCACCTCCACGGCCTCGCCGGCGTTCATCATGTCGCCGGCGGCGCAGTCACGTGGCGCACACCACCACCATCACGCCGCCCTCACCCTGACCGAGGCTTCCTCCGTGGCCTCCACCTCCCGGCCGGGGGGACACGCACCCGCAACCCCCTCCACACCGCGCCGTGCGCCGTTCCGCTCGCCCATCCGCCTTGGCCCGCCCCGCACACTGGCCTTGATGGCCCCACCGTCTTCGTCCTTGACATCCGCGTCTGGTGCTGGTGCTGGTGCTGGTGCTGGTGCTGGTGCTGGTGCTGGTGCCGCACCGGGTGGGTTCTTGGGTCCTGACGCCGACAGCATCGTGGCTGCCGCCGCGGCGCGTGTGGCGCGCCCCATGACGCGCGATGTGGCCACGTCCCAGCGCGCCCCGCCGTCGTTGGCGCCGTCCCACGACCTGCTTCAGCGTGCCGCGGCCTCCACGTCGGGGACGGCGGCGTGGCCCCGGTCCAACCGCGACTTTGGTGCGTTCATGGGCCGCTCCTTCCGCGTGGGGTGGGGCCCCAATGGCGAGTTGGTGTTGCCTGCGGGTGCAAAGCTTGTCGTGCACGCTCCGGGTGTGGGTGCCGGTGCCAGTGCTGGTGCTGCCGCTGTCGGTGCTGCCGCTGGTGCTGGTGGTGTTGGTGCTGCTGATGATGGTGCGATGTCGCCCACTGCTGTGGCGGGTGGAAGGGCGCTGCGTGTTGTCCACGTTGCGATCCCACACAGTGCAGCGCACCTCACCGCAGCACTGGAACTGGACCTTGCCGCCTGCACGCGCGCGCCATGCGCGCGCGGCGCTGCCGCTGGTGGCGACGCGTTTGCCGACGCCCTGACGTCAGTTGGTCAACCGCAGGGTCGCGACGAGGCCGTGCCAGGGTCACGCCACGCCCGTGGCAAGGATGGTGGTGCCAGTGCCGGCGACAGTGCCGGCGACAGTGACAGTGACAGTGACAGTGCCGTGGCGGGCATCTCGTGGTTCCACCCGCCACGTGGAGACGATATGGTGCGGCTCATTCACCGCCATGCGTTGCGCTCCGCCGCAGTGGCAGCGTCGTCACCCGAGGTGTCACCTGTTTGCGGCCGCCCCGGGTATGGAGCCGGGGTCGCGCGCCAAGAAGCTCGCATCTGGTCCCTGGTGGACGCCTTGTTTGGCAAGGAGTACGATGCGACCAGCCCCAGCGGCATTCACGACGCGTGTGTGCTGACGGCGTTCGCGGACTCGGAGGCCGACCTCCGGTTCCATGAGGACGTGGCACGGCGTGAGGCGGTGTCCAACTGGCTGCTTTCCACCCTCGACGACGTGCCGCAGCTGCGTGACGACGGCTCTGTGTGGCGACACCTCGTCGCGCGCCGGATAGGCCTGGCCTGTGACGCTGCTGTGGCCGCCGGGAACTTCCGCATGGCGACGCTGCTGGCCCAGGCTGGAACGGGCGTGAGCATGGACCGTGGGGAAGAAGAGGGGGAGGAGGAGGAGGAGGAGGAGGAGGAAGATGACCGGGCGTTGGCGCGGCGACCCAACCCACGCGACATGATCTCGCAGCAGCTGGAGGTGTGGCACAAGACCGGCGCCGACCAGTACATTAGCCGGGAGGACCTCCGCGTGTACCGCCTGTTGGCGGGCCACATCGAGCCGGCCGTCGAGTTGGGTTGGGAAGCTGGCTTGGGACTGAACCTGTGGTACAGGGAACACGCCGCCGCCAGCGTGGAGGACGTGCTGCAGAGCTTTGACGAAGCCGTGAAGGAGCAGCTTGTGGCGCCCGCTGTGCCCTGGTACCGCCAGCGCCGAGGCCCTGGCGTGCTGGCTGGCGCTGCCACCGCGTCTGACGGCGCCCGTGACACGTGCTACCACCTCCTGCGCCTGTTTTGCCAGCGCGAGTCGTACGAACTGCACCGCGTGTTGCACCCCACCGGGTACACGGAGGACGTGCTCGACGTCGGCCTGGCGTGGCACCTGTGCATGGCCCTGCACCAGCTGGGCCACTTTGCCCCCATGCCCCCCGCCGCGTTGTTCCGCCTGTCCATTGCGTACGCCTCGCAGCTCGAGTGCGGCGGCCAGTGGCACTGGGCGCTGTTCGTCATCCTCCGCACGGCCACCTTGCCGGGCATGGATCGTGCCGCCGTGGCCTCCCACGCCCGTGACACCCTCAACCGCCATGCCCCCCCCTCCCGCGCCGCCACGCCCGCCGACCGCGCCGCGCGTGCCGATTTTGTCCGCCGCGCCACCTTTCTGCGCGACCGGCTGGGCGTTCCCGCGGCGTGGCTGCATGCCGCCCTGGCGCTGCGCGCCACCTACGAGCACCGACCCACGTCCGTGCTTGGCGACCTCCGCCAGGCTGGCGACTGGCTGGCGTACCACGACGCCGTGGTGCTGAGCATCGTCCAGGCGCCGTCGCCCGCCGATGTGGCCGCCACACTGGCGCGGTTCGAGTCGCACCTGCAGACGCTTGGGGCACACGCCGCGGCGACGCAACGGAGCCCGCGCCCCGACCACATCAAGTTTGTGGAAGCGTGGGGGCGTGGCGGCGCGTTGCTGCTGGCGCATCGTCAGGCATCGGAGGCGGTGCAGTCGCTGCTTGACGACGTGGCGCGCAACGAGGAGTACTTCGGCGACGCGAAGCGGCAGCGTTTGGAGTCGCAGGCGCATTCCATGTCTGCCGTGTCGCGGGAGTTGAAGCGCCTGGCAACGCAACTCTCGTGCGTGTGCTGCGTTTTGTGTGTGCCTTTGTTGGGGGGCCTCATGTCGGGGCCCCCAGGTGTGTCGGTGCATGCATGTTGGTGGTGGTCCTTCCCTGACCTGCTGTTTATGGTTCTCTGTTGTGCGTGCGTGAACAGCGAGTGGAAGCCTGTTTCCATTGATGCTGCAGCATTGCTCCGCGAACGCGTCATGCTGAATGAGTTGACAGCGTCTGTTGTTGGTGCGTGTGTGGTGTGTCTCCCCCATCTGTCGCAGCTGTGTGCCCTGACACGTGCGTGGCTGTGTTTGACGCGTGGGCAGACTTGCGTGGTGCCATCCAAGTTGTCCACGCGAATGTGGCAGAGAATGGCAACGCGATGTGTGATGACGATGCGTTGGAGGTTCCCTCTTTCTTGGACTTGTTGGATGACCCTCCCTCGTCCACCGGCGTTGCTCTAGACAGCGACAGTGGTGTGAAGGGATGCCTTGCGAAGTGGAACCTTCCCGCAGACACGAGACTGCTGCTCCTAAGCCGGCTGTCAGACGCGTTTGTGAAGTCACTTCATGAGGATGAAGATGCCTAGCCTCGCACGGTGCGTCGGCCCCCCGGTGCACGCATGCACGCCCACACACATGCACACACGCAAGATTGTGTAACCGCAGCACCCATCACTGCTTCCATGCTTTTCTGTTTCCGGAAGAAGCACTACGAAAGCCTGCCGACATGCACCACATTTGTTTGTTTTTCCCCTGCACCCCACGCTCCCTCATGGTATGTTCCTCGATGTACAGGTGGTCTCGACTACGACGACGTCCTGTAGGACAGCGTTAGTGTGGGTGGAACAGTGTGCCTTTTGTAGGTGGTACAAGACGTTTGTGTGTTTGTGTGAGTACGGGTGTTTGAACGCCGTGGTGCTCTCCGACAATTTCTACATACAAACTGTGCCAAACGCAATTACGACTCACACACGCAGCAAACTACAACATGCAAAAACGCGCGGGCGTGCTTCTGCAACAGTAAACGCGCCCACCAAACGAACCAGCCAACCCCTGGCTGCGGCGTGTGTGAGAGAGACAAGTGTTGCGGCAAGGCGCACTGTCCCTGCTACTTTGGTCTTAGGACGCCTGCAGGGAGGCGCAAGCGGGGGGATACAATCCTGGAGAGCCGATTCTTCGTGGGTGGCGGTGTCGGCCCACTACCAAGTCCCCGAGCACGACTGCGCCACGACCCGCTTCGGTCTCCCTCCAACTGCTGACGCTTGTTGCGCTGACCCCCACGTCCCATCGCCCCCATGGTTCCAGCCTCACCAGCACACAAGCTGCCCCGCTGCCCGCCACCGCCACCGGTGGTAGCCACGAGGTTGCCCCGGGCGCCTCCCCCGTTCATCGCACCTTG
>Ga0213833_1001566_pt1 | contig 16159 bp, 30 predicted proteins | sample SWATP21_FD_160575 | JGI IMG/M metagenome (GOLD analysis project Ga0213833, IMG submission 160575) | Coastal seawater microbial communities from Marineland, Florida, United States - SWA TP2 #1 | ecosystem: Environmental > Aquatic > Marine > Coastal | place: USA: Florida | collected 2016-08-14
TCGCGCTCGTCCCCCCCCCCCCCCCCCCAATGACTTGGCGCGTCACACCGTGACTCACACGTGCACCAAGCGCAGGAGTACGCCACATGATCCGAATTTCCCCTCTTGTGATGGAAAGGACGCAAACAGCGCTTGGAAAGCGACGATTATGTCCCGGCTGCTGATCACAACAAGCCTCGACAACCTGGCAGTGCCAGGCTGGCACCACTGGTGCCGCACCAGTGGCTACTTCACGGGCCGTGAATGAATGAAACCGGCCAAGTGTCCCAAATTTTACGTGGCAAAATTTGAGACATGATGAAGATCAGCACAGCAATCAGGCCCTTTCCCGTTTGCTGCACAGCTGAAGATTGTTGCACTCGCACCAGGCGGCACGGATGTGCTTGCTCTGAGTCTCATCTCCGCACGTCATGGCGCTTCGATCCTGTTGCACTGCAGTAGGCCTTGTCGTTGCTGTCGTTGCGTGGTGCCTGTGCCAAGTGTACCAAGACGTGTGGTTCGACGGTCGCACGCCATTAGACTTGCGTGAGACGCAGTTGTGGATGGAAAGTGGCAGGTTTCTGTCGTTTGACGGCTTTGCGGTGTGGACTAGAGTGGCGGGTCCAGCACAAGCCCCAGTGGTGGTCCTGCTTCACGACTATCCAGGCAGCTCGTTCGATTTCGCGGACGTGTACCCGCGACTTCAGGAAAGGTACCGCACTGTGGTGATTGACTTTCTCGGTTGCGGCGCGAGCGACAAACCCGGCAACTTTCCGTGAGTCCTGCCAGACAAGCAGAGAACAGCCCTTGTGTCATGCGCAGATGCTTGTTTTGACACTCACGGTGGCCGCCTGTTCGTGGCAGGTACCACGTGATGTACCAGGCTGACGTGGTCGAGACTTGCGTCGAGGCGTTGACGCAAGGCCGTCATGCATGGCACCTCGTTGGGCACGGGTTCGGAGGGCTGGTTGCCCAAGAACTTCTTCATCGCAGCAATGTGCAAGGATTTACACTGAACAGCTCACGTTTGGCTTCTGTCACATTTGTCAACACACCGTTTGTACCGACGCCACCCACAACGATGCTGTACGTCGTAGGCTGGAGGGATGCAGTGTGTGAGCAGTCGCAAGCACGGCAGTGACCGCGTTTCGGTATTGCAGGGGGAAAACGCTGCTACATCGTGTTTGGGGTCCCATTCTCGCGGCGGTGTACCCCTCAAGGAACGTGTTTCAGAACCACATGCAGAGTATGACCCTCGGCGGTGAACCTATCTCACCCCATCGTCAACACCTCATGTGGCGAATGCATGAGTATAAGCACGGCGACAAGCTTTGGTTGAAGGTGAGTGGTGGTGCGTGTTTTTCTGGCACGCGAGAACGAACCACTGAAAGGGATGCCGCATGCAGATGGCTCGCTTCCACGAGCAGCACCAGGAGTTTCTCCCGCGGTGGGCGCCGGTGGTGAACAAAACAGCCCTCCCCGTTTGGGCTGTGCAAAGTGCTTGCAGTGCATGGAATCGGCCACAAGTCCCCGCTGTTCGTGTGGTTACACCACCCCCAAGTGCGTGCGGACACTACCCACACATTCTAAATCGCCAATGGTTCGTAACTGAACTGGGAGCGATGATAGATGAAACGGAACACGCAGCTGGAACAACACGCCAGCTCGCGACGGCAACACACGCTGCAACTACAAACCAAAGGCCTACAACTTGCTCCGGGGTTTCAAGCCAGAAGCTTTAGCAATGATCTCCTTCATGGTTTCGTTGCTACCAGCGTAAATGGGCTGGATGCGCGCCGCTACCCACTGTTTTCCGATGGGAGACGGGCCCAACTTAACAGGTGATTCCGCAAGGAAGCCATAACCGCCATGGAACTGAACACAGTGGTCCAAGACGCGTTGTTGAAGACTTGTGCACCACCACTTTGCCATTGCCGCAACCTGAACAACACACGCTGAGTACACAGAACCGCTGGAGGAGCCACAACTCCAGGTGCTCACCTCCCCCGTCAGCCTGTTCTCAGCAAGCTCCACGAGGCACTTGTCAACGAAAGCCCTTCCGATCGCAGTCTCTGTCTTTACTTCAGCCAGCTGACACCCGAGTCCGCATACACACATATCCACAGATCGCAGATCCACAGGCCACGAATCCACAGGCCACCACGCGTGAGGAACGAGCCAGGGCGCAGCCACACATTCTGTTCGGGGTCACCTTGAGCGCAGGGTATTGAAGATCGCCGAGGCGCTTGCCAAACATGCGACGATGCTGCACATATTCCAGAGTCTGATCCAGGGCGACTTCGCAAGCAGCCACAGCGGCTACAGCGATTGCCATCCTCTCCTGCATGTGCAGCGCGTGAGTGCGGTGCTTCATCATTGAATCAGCACCGGGGTAGCCACGTACACGAGCCAGGTTTCGCATGAGGTACTTGAACCCCCCTCCCACGGTTCCCAAGACGGAAGACGACGGAACGACAACATCCTTCAACTCGAGCTCGCAAACGTCCCGCCCACCAAGCGCAAGCTTCCGAAGTACGCGCACACAGCGGAATCCGGGACTTGTGGTGGGCACCAGAAACAATGTCAAAGAGTCGTGCGAGCGAGTTGAGGCATCACCAGTACGGGCCGCAACGATAACAAGGTCGGCAATGGAACCTGCCATGGGGATGAAGGCAGGTGTGACGTTGCGAGCTTGCACCATTGTGCCCCAGCAGCTCCCACGTCCAACATACCATGCGAAATCCAGTACTTTGTTCCAGACAGCACGTAGGAATCACCACGGCGGGTTGCAACGGTCTTGATATTGGACACATCACTGCCAGTGTGGGGTTCTGACATCGCAATCGCAATCACTGCTTCGCCTCTGTCCACAACCCACACACACACATCACTGGCCACCCACTGTATCTGTCCAGCAGGCGCATCCGCAGCACCGGCCTTACCGCGCGATCTTTGGAAGCCAATGACGTTTCTGCACCTCGTTGGCATAATTGAGAAGGTATGGCAGAACCATGTCGCTGCCAAGAATGCCGAGATACCCGTCTACACCAGCGCGGACGGTCTCTTCGTTCACGATCGCGGAGTAGCGCGGATCCATCAGCCCGTGCCCACCGTACTCCTTGGGGACATTCTGCGGCAAATGATCCCAAGCATAACACACCCCAAGTCAAGTCACTAGAAGCAGCTCAAGCAGGGGGTGCACCGCGTACCATGCAGTAAAATCCTTGCAGTGCTGCCTCGCGGTACAACGAACGTGGAAACCGCCCGTCGCGATCAGCCTGTTGAGCAGCACAATCACCGCCACTGGTGAGCTCACCCACGCACACATGTACAACGCGACACTACACCGAAGGCTTGGTTGTCGTACTTGGTCGTGGACAGCACGCATGCCTTCACAAAAGGCGCGGGCCTTGGTGCGAAAGCTGCAACAAGCTCAGGATTGTGAGCAGGCACGCACAACAAGTCAATGCACGTGGCACGATACGACATACGTCGCAAACGTAGGATCAGTGAAACAGGCTCGTGGAAACGGCACCACTTCATGGTACCGACACAAAGAGCCCGGTCTGCTCGGACGGCAAGCCGTGTCTCGGTGTCGCGACGCCATATCTCACAACCTGTGAGTCACAAAGTGTGGTTTGGTGTTGCTGCAGCAGCAGTTTCCTCTTGCCAGAGGAACAGTATCGAATAGCGGTGCTATTGGTCAAGAAGGATTGCAGGGAGGGGGCACCACTGCGGGTATGGCAGGTGAGAAGGAAGGGTACCAGTCCACGTGCGCGAACGTGCTGCACCGACGTGGCGTCACAACCTCTTTGCGGGGCGGCTTTGCGGCGAAACATGAAACCTTTTGGAAAGTTGCGAGAAAATTGCCTTTTCCCCCTTGAATTTCATGCAAAAAACATGGCACGCTCCAGCCAAGGACGTCTCCAAGGCGTCTGGCGCCAACTGCGTCGTTCGTGCGGCTGGGAGGGTACGGGGGGAAGACCGCATCCAACACCAACATGTGACATTACCGAGAGGCGGGAACCTCTTGACACTCACGGGGGAGGGCAACTGCAACGCGAAGTTCGCGGAGTGCTCACATCCCTTTGGGAACCTGAATCGTCCAGTGGAAACAAGGCACAGAGACCAACGCGACACCACGCGATTTCCACGCCACACTGAACTGCTCACGGAAGACAGATGGATGATCTGAACTGTTTATGCGAAGAATTGGCTCGAAAACAGGGCTGCACGCTGCGGGATTGGCTGCCGATCGGCGTTGCTGCAACAACTAGCCCGGCGCTCAACATCCCCGTGCGCCATGGAATGACCGTACGGAATTCGGGGGAATCCGAACCTGAATCGCATAGCGAACACTGCACCATCCGTGGCCGAGAACTTTTGAAAGACACAAAGTCAAACTCCAGTCCGCACGAAGAGCAGCAAAATGTCGGAGGAACTGGTATTTAACCGCCTCGAACCCGTGCCACACAGCAGTTGAATAACATCAAAAATGTGTATTCATCATGTTCCCGGCCACACCAAAGCAGCCACCGCCTTGGCTTGCTTGGCTGCTGCTGGTGCTTTTGTGGACGACTGTGTTGCCGCACACTCCCCAGGCTAGGTCCGACAAGCCGAGCTGGGGTTGAGAGTGTAGTACAGGTGCACGTGTTGTGGTGCCGTCTTCCACCGTTCAGTTTCCGTCAGGTACGCGGTCGAGGTGTGGTGTAGGTGTTGTGTTGCTTGGTTGGGTGCGCAAGCGCGCACGTCTTCCGAGGGTGTACCCGCTGCGATTCTTGGGGCTGTGGCACCTTTTCAATGTGATATCACGTGTGTATGGCTTGGCGACTAAGCTGCTGCGCTTGTGTGCTGCGCACTCGCGTGTCCATATGACACAGGTCTGGCGTGATGGCTTCCTCTCCATGCACCGTGATCATTAACCATGACAAGTTCCAAGTCCCGCACCTGTCCGAACTCCGCTCGGAACTGGAGTCTAAGGATGATGATCGCAAAATCGAGGCAGTGAAGCAGGCCATTCTGCTCATGCTCAATGGCGAACCGATGCCGCAGTTGCTCATGACTGTCATTCAGTATTGCATCCACACCGAGAACCACGTCCTGAAAAAGCTCCTGATGTACTATTGGGAAGTGGCAGAAAAGTACAGCCCTGATGGCAGCCTTCTCCCTGAAATGATTCTTGTCTGGTGCGCTGAGTTCATGCTGCATTCAAACGTGTGGGGGTGAACCGGCGCACCTCACCACCATGTCGTGGATGTCGTGTGTCATGCAGCAATGCACTCCTCAATGATCTGACTTCCCCCAACGAGTTCATTCGCGGCTGCACTTTGCGATTTTTGTGCCACATCCCCGAACGTGATGTTCTCGAGCCGCTGGTGCCCTCGATTCTGGAGTGCCTCACCAATAGGCACGCGTTTGTTCGTCGGAACGCCGTCCTTGCTGTGCATGCCATCTACCAAGCACTCCCCGACATGTTGCCTGACGCGCCCACTGAGATTATGAACTTCCTTTCAGAGGTGCGGCGCAGTGCGCTGGTTATCACGCGTTGACTGTGTTTGGTCGCCCCGTGTGCTCACCCTGCTGACGACGGTTCCGCGTGTTGTGTGGCTCATCCAGGAGAACGACGCTAGTGCACGCCGCAACGCTTTCTTCATGTTGTACAACGCCAGCGAGGAGCTTGCTCTTGAGTTCTTTGCCCGCATTGCAGAAGATCCTGCTGCTCAGCCCGAGGGTCTGCAGCTCGCGATCTTGGAGTTTGCCCGCAAAGTGTGCAAGTCCAACCCGCAACAGAAGTCCCGCTTCATCGCTGTGATCTTTGGCTTTCTCAGCTCGCCCACGCCGGCTGTGTCTTTTGAAGCCGCAAGCACTGTGGTGTCCTTGTCCGCGGCTCCGACGGCCATCCGTGCCGCAGCCCAGACCTTCATCAAGCTGCTGTGCAAGGAAAGCGACAACAACGTCAAGCTCATCGTGCTGGAGCGCCTGGCCGAGCTGCAGAAGCTTCACACCAAGGTCATGAGTGAAATTGTGATGGACCTGCTCCGAGCTTTGGCAGCGCCCAACCTTGTACGTTCCTCTTCTGTGGGAGCCATGCACGCTGCATGGAAGTGTGCCTCACCTTTCCTGCCGTCTTGCACACAGGATATCCGCACAAAGACGCTCGACGTAGCGATGAACCTCGTGACGCCACGCAACGTTGAGGCCGTGGTGACCTTGCTCAAGAAAGAGATTGTGAAAACACAGGAGTCAACAGGAGACGACAACCAGGCGTTCCAGGTGTTGCTTGTGGAAGCCGTGCACAAGTGCGTGACGAAGTATCCCGAGGTGGCTGAATCTGTCGTCCACTTGTTGATGGACTTTGCCACTTCAAGCGCCGTTGCGCTGAAGGTGATCAAGTTTATGCGGTGAGTTCCTTTTTGTCTCTCGTTGATTTTTCTTTCTTTCTTCAGTTGCCGGAAGCGCCCCGTGCGCTTCTGTCGTGCCGTGTGTTGTTGACGTTGCGTGCTTGCCACCACAGTGAGATTGTGGAACAGTTCCCAGTCTTGCGCCCAAGCGTGCTGGAGAAAATGATCGACATCCTCCCAACCATCACTGGTGCCGAGGTTATCCGTGTTGCCCTGTGGATCATTGGCGAGGTTAGTAAACACCACCAATCGTGCGCATGTGTCATCCTGGAAGCCCCCGATTTGCCCGTGACTTACTGTGATTCCGTCGTCGCTGCAGTACTGTGAGGACTCTGAACTAATCTTGGCTGCCATGATCTCCATCCGGCAATCCATTGGTGACTTGCCTCTGGTCAAGGAGTCAGCATCCAGCTCTGCTGGCGCTGATGAGTCCAAGGAATCCGCCCCCACCGCCCCCGTCGTACTGGCGGATGGCACCTATGCGTCCCAGGCTGCTGCATCTAGCACCGAAACGTCGGGAAGCCAAGCACAGGTTCGTGTGTAAATTGATCGTACGCCGCACAATGCAGCACCCTCACCGCATCTTCATGTGCGCGGTTTTGTTTTGTTTTTGTTTGCACAGCCGCCCATCCGCAAGTTGTTGAAGTCTGGCATGTTCTTTGTTGGTGCCGTGGTGGCGTCGACGCTGTCAAAGTTGGCTCTTCGCATGGCCGCTGTACACGGTGCCACGTCCCAAACGGCCAAGAGCGTGATGGCTGACTCGACCTTGGTCATGGCTTCCATTCTCGAGCTGGGCCAGTCGTCAGTGCCCAAACACAACATCGACCAGGACTCCTACGAGCGCATCGTCAGCTGCATGCGCGCCATCGGCGACCCTGCAGTGGGTGGTGCCATGCGTGACATCCTGTTGTCTGGCACCCGCGAGGCGTACTCTGCTCTGGCGCGTGCGGCGCGTGAGGAGGTTGCTGCGGAGGGCGAGACCAAGACCCCGGCCGTCACGGCGCATGTGGACCAGCTCATCTCTGTGCGCCAGCTCCGGCCGCGGGATGGTGGCGAGTTGGCGACGTTAGGTTTGGACGACGAGGCTGACATCATCAAAGGTAGGGCGCTCGTTCGGTTGTGCTGGCCATTCGGTGTGCGGCCGCTGGAGCTGTAACGTGTGGTTGTCTGGTGTGCTACGTGACTGGCGTCGACAGCTACCGGTGTTGTTGAGGAGGATTTCGGCGATCGCTTGAAGCGCATCCACCAACTTACAGGCATTGCGGACGATATCTATGCCGAAGCTGCTGTGTTGGTGCACGACTACGATATTACCCTGGAGATGCTTGTGATGAACCGCAGCGGAAACCTCTTGAAGGATCTCAGTGTGGAGCTGGCCACAGTGGGTGACCTGAAGCTTGTTGACCACCCGCAGACGTACACCGTGCCAGCGGGCGACTCTCTTCGCATTCGATCCAACATCAAGGTGTCGTCCACTGAAAGCGCCCACATCTACGGTACCATTGTGTACACACCCTCGGGCGCGTCCGAGAAGGTTTACACCCCTCTTAGCGACATCCACATTGATATCATGGACTATATCCACCCGGCGACCTGCACAGATGTGAAGTTCCGAGCGTGCGTGCGGTGCAATATTCGTGTGCTGTGCTGCTCTGTGCTGCTCTGTGCTGCTCTGTGCTGCTCTGTGCTGCTCTGTGCTGCTCTGTGCTGCTCTGTGCTCTATGTTCTGCGCATGACATGAGTGACGGGTGGTGAATGTGTGTGGCACTGCAGTATGTGGGCCGAGTTTGAGTGGGAGAACAAGGTTAATGTGACCACGAACATCACGTACGACTGTCGTGGCGTGTTTCTTGCTTCGCTTCGTTCTTGTTTCGCCTGCACCCTCACATGTGTGGTATTTGTCTGCTTTGTGTGACCAACGCTTCAGAGACTTGCACGAGTTCATCGAGCACATTGCGAGCATCACGAACATGACGTGCCTGACACCCCCTTCGGGGCTGACAGGCGAGAGCAACTTTTTGGCTGCCAACATGTATGCACGAAGCACTTTCGGTATGTATGGTTGTTTCCGCTGCTGCGTTGCATGCTCTGATAGGATGTCGGTGTCGGATTTTCAGGCGAGGATGCTTTGGCAAACGTGACTGTGGAGATCCTGCCTGGAGAGTCCAAGATCCGAGGGCACGTCCGAATTCGCAGCAAGACGCAGGGTGTTGCTCTCAGTCTGGGAGAACGCATCACTGCGCACATGAAGGTCGCCCGGTAGGCGTGGGGCAGGTTACGTGGGGCAGGTTACGTGGGGCAGGTTACATAGACTGCACACATGCTTGCAGCATGATCCAAAGGTGGGCGTGGGGCAGTTTGCATAAGACTGCACACGTGCTTGCATTGGATCCAAAACACGTGCACGATTGGCCCACTTCACAACGGACAAAGTCAATGGGAATCAAAGCGCCCCTTTGCAAGCTTGTAACCCACCTCCTGTTGCATGGAGGTGGCTATGCTGGTGGGCTGAGCATGGAGAGGAAGCAGGCCGAGCATGTTTCGGCTCTGCAGGCACAGGGTTGGGCCGATTGGAGGCATGTGGTGTTCCGCTCACCGCCGTCAAAGGAAGAGACGAAGTTGGGGGTGACATTCACTGTCGCCTCCAAGCCCACCACCGTCGTGGACCTGGACTCTTCGAGCACGTCTTTCAAGCCTTTGCATATTGTTCAACATCTTGACCTTGGACTTGGCGCTGTTGTGTGGGACTGCGTACGTGCATGGCACGCACGTGGAGTTGGGGCAGCGACCTGTCGTCTGACAGTCGTCATGACGTGCTACACTGGCCCGTAGGCACGGGCTCTGGCTGTCGTGTTGAGCCAACTTGCTGCTGCACGCGCACCATGGCTGACAAAACATCTCTCACGGGGTGTATTGGACCTTGGAAGTGGAACAGGTGTGTACTGGTTCCATCGTTGCGTGCCTGCTGCGCGTGTGCCTGTGCACACAGCGTCAAGTGCCTCAACTGGGATTTCTTTGTGTTTTCTCCCCATCGTGCTGTGACAGGCGTGGTGGGTCTCACAGCTTGGAGGTGTGGGGCCAACCATGTCACTCTCACTGACATGGGGGGAGACATGTTGTCGGTGCTGAACATGAACGTGGGTGTGAATGTACCAAAGCGTCGTTCCGGCAATGTGACGGTTCAGTCCTTTACATGGTAGGAGTTTCCATAGAGAGAGCATTGGCGTGTTCATGGGAATATGTCTTGATATGAACGTGTGCAGGGGAAAAGATGACGATGCGTTTGCGTCGAAACGCTTTGGTCTGGTGTTGGCTTCTGATTGCTTGTATGACGACGACGCTTCGCCGTTATTCATCCGCACTCTTATTCGTGTGTGTCAGCGCGAATCCTTGGTATTGCTTGCGTACAAGAAGCGCATCGTCGAGTACGTTTTCTTCACATCAATGTTGTCATGGGGGCTGGGGTGTGCGCACTGTTGCTCAAATGACGGAGTTGTGCATCCTGCTGCAGGCGTGAGGAGCCATTCTTCGCAGCGCTGTCCAAGGAGTTCCAGATCCTTGTTGCCCCACCCCACTTGCTGCCGTCGCAGTGGCAGGGATGTGGCCTCTACATATGTGCACTGTACAAGACCACAGTTCCAAGCTGCGACGGTGGTGGTGAGGACGAGGGGTGAGCAACGTGTGCTCAGCCGAGCGCCGGTCACCCACAAGTTTGGTTGAAACACACTTGTCTTGTTTGTTGCAACTATCAGCGCTGTTCCGTATTCCTTGTTCCCTGTTGCTGTTGGCACTTACAACTTGCTGGAGGCATACGTTGGTTCGCCCAGTTGAGCTCGAGTGTACGCGGACAGTATTCCATGCAACTTGGGTGACCCGGACAGCATGGCTCGAAACGACGCCGCATCATGCACAAACGCATGCACGCGTGTGACAGCCTTTGCGACCACATTCCACGGCCGCCCCAGTACAATGCACTCGTGACCAAACATGGTGCCTGGGGGCACCACTTTCGTTTGCCCTCCTCGTGACAGCTCAACTCGGCCAAGGCTGCCAGACAACGTCCATCAGATGGGGACGTTGGTTACACCTGAAGGAAGAATAAGAAAACGTACCTGATGAAGTAAATTGCCGCAGACGAGGCGTCGTCAACTGTCGCGATGGTGTCTCCTGGCTGATACACCTGCACAAGACAATTCGTTGCGGATGGGAGCTTGATTTCAAGTGCATCCACCACCACCACTACCACCATACCACTCACCTTCGCTTGCATTGGCACGTCGATAGAGGAAAGTGTCGTCGCATCCAATCCTGCGGCAAGGACACAAACAGTAAAGTCAAGCCCAATGACCTGAGGACACAAAGAGTCGCAGGCACATGCCCAGTCCATGTGCACGCACCCTCAAACATCTTCGACCCCATTGCACGCAGGAGCAGAGCGGCTTTAGAAGCCGCGACCACTGATTTGCGCTTGTAGGCGGTGGATACAGCCTCGATGTTGCGTGGGTCGTAGCTGTAGTTCACCATGATGCCACAAGATTGCCGCATCCCCTGCGTGCATCCACCACCACACGTCGCAAGGTGTCAATGGCATCGTGGAGGTGTGACGAGGTGAAACTTGCAACCTTCTTCACGAACCGCTTCGTGCCACCCACCTTGTCTGACGTGTCAGCCAAAAAGTTGAGTCGCGCGATGGTGGCGCCGTTTTGTATGTGGAAGTTGCCCACCTGATCCAGCGTCTTGCGGCCGCGGCGTTCGAACATGAGGTACCGTGCGCACAACCGCATGAGCACGGGCTGCACAACTCGAACAGCGTTGGCGCGTCGGCCCCACTCGTTCCCCGCCAACACTGCCAGCAGCACGCCCGTTGCCCTCGAGTATCGTTGTGACGCCACACGGCCGGACTCGGGTGCATCCACGTCAAGGGGGATTGACCCGCGTGGTGGGTCTGTTGGAGGTTGGGTGTCGGCAGAGCGCTGCAGCGCAAGCAACTGCCGCTGCTCAAGGCGGGTGAGGAGCCAGTTGTCTGGGGCTGGTTGGTGGAGTCTGTGTGGAGTGGTGTTGCGTGGTGCAAGCGGAGGTGGAGAAGGGGGATCGGGCAAAAACATTCATCAGCTGCTACACACGGTACACCTCTGTCGTTGTGCCATGGCTGAGCGTACCTTTGGTGTAACCATCGCCGAAAGCCTGGCACGGGTGAAAGTGTCACGAACTGACAGCGTGGGTAGTCCGCCAGCACCTGTGGGCGACCGAGGGGTGGGTTGAGCTCAAAGAACCGCACACTGAAGCCGCCCCCCTCCATTTCAGTTCACACCTTTTCCATGGCAAGAAACAACAACACGCTCGCAAGCTGCAGGCCCTGTAACCCCCTCATCGAATTTGTGATCGAGTAGAACACACCGAACGGCCGCGAATCGGTGCTTGTGTCAGAACGACATGTCGTGCGGCCCTCAAGAATGTCGTCCACGTTGTCGCACATGGTGTCGGTGACGGCAACGTACCTAGGGAGCAGACAGCCACACGATGCACACCACCGTCTTGTCAACCGGAAGGCAGCATGAGGAGGCGACTGCGTGTGGCACGTACACGAAAGCGAGCGGGCGTGTCTTCATGGCGGGGTGAAACAACCCAAAGCAGTATCGGTCTGGCGCGTGGATGCGCCGATCCACATCCGCCTCGGAGCGCACAGGATGAACAGCCTCATGTTCGCAAATGTAGTCCAGCAAGGGCTTGGACGGATGCCACACCCTTCGCAGCTGCATCCCTTGCTGGGTACTGAACATGACGCGCATGCTGTCATCCAGCTCACGAAGCTGCCGAAGCAGCGTCGTCGGGTCTGCATGCGCCATCACCACATCCACGGGGCGCGACCTGTCTCCATCTGCACCATGCTTCACCTTGCCACACGTTGGGTGTGCAGCCACACGCACACCTCCACCCCCACCTGCCCGTCCAGACTCCCGGCTGCCACCCTGCGCACCCGAGCCGGCACCCGAACCCGCGCCCATGCTCCTACTTGTGCCTGTGCCTGTGCTTGTACCTGTGCCTGTGCCTGCGCTGCGCGATCCTCTCGCATCCGTTCGTCCCGCTGCACCACCCGCACCCGGCAGGCGCGGCGTGCCACCGGGTCGAGACCGCAGCGCGCGCCTCGTGGCCGACAGGAGGGCCCGGAGCTCGCCCCGCAGGTCAATCAACCACTCCGAGCCGTGGCGCAGCGACGACACAAACATGAAAAAGCGTTCAAACACCGGCGTGAGCTGCGTCCGCATGTCCAGTCGAGACAGCGCCCCGCGACGCCACGCCTCCACGATCGTGGTGTCGTCCCCACCGACGGAGTGCGACAGGTCTGTGGCCAGGAGCACGAGGAACTGCGCCCGCTGGCGCGGGTTCCAAGTGTCAAACACCTCAAACAGGCGTCGGGTGAGCATGCGACGCCGCTGCAGCGAGAATACGAGGCCGATGCGGGCGTTGTTCAGTGCGACGCGCAACACAGCCAACTTGAGGACGTGAGCGTCGAACGACATTGTCCGCACACATTCATCCAGCGCAGTGGCGAGATCAGAATCCGACTCTAATGCCAGACTGGAGCTAGGAGGCCCATGATGGACACATTCACGGTTGGGCATCGCCGAGGCACACAAGGCTATGTGATCTGGGGACAGACGACGCTGTGCGTTTGTTTCATTGTTTTCATGGTTTTGATTGTTTACAATCCACTTCCACAACTGCTGTGGTTGACTGCATCCTCTGCATCCTTGGTAACACACTAACCAGAACCAGGAGCAAAACCAGGAGCAAAAACAGAACCAGAACCAGCAGCAGAACTAGGAGCAGAAGCAGAACCAGAACCAGCAGCAGAAGTAGGAGCAGAAACAGAACCAGAAACAGAACCAGCAACAGCACCCGAAACAGCACTCGAAACAGAGCCGGAAGCAGAACCGGCACCAGCCCCAGCAGTGGCCCCAGCGCCAGACCCTGCACCAGCAGCAACACCAACTCCAACTGCAACCTCTGATGTCCTCCCTACACCTGCTCCAGCACTTGCATCGGTATGTACCCTTGCAGGGCGGGGCGGAGACGAAGAGGGAGTCTCAGCCAACTCTGGCATGGAGAGACCACAGGCGTGGAACACACGTGCCACCTGGTGGTGCTCCACGTTTTCTGTGGCTGACTTTGATGCCAGCTGGAGCAGAGGGTCGGGAACCTCACGATGTTGTCGCTTCAGCATTGCGGCGGTGGCCCTGCACAAGAACCACGCGTGTCAGAACAACGACATTCACTGCGACTGTGGCATGGCGATCGAGGTGGGCAACAGCGGCCCAACCCAGTGACAAATCATTAGAAAAAAGCCACCATACCTCAAGATACCATCCGAACGCCCCCACTGAAACCCATTTGCAGCCGCAGCGACAAACCCCGTGTCGAATCCCGCTTGCACCGTCTCCGACTTCCCGGTATCCACCCCATCTAAGAACGCCCTGGCAAGCACAGCGTCTCCGTCAATGAGCAACAGACGTAAACATCAGGCAAACAATGAACGACACGAACAGCTGTTGGGCCTTCCGTGTGCGGAAGCGGCTGTGTTGGGACAACATGCTGTCACCAGGAACTCCGGCGGAACTGGCGTCCGAGTCCAGTCCATCCTCCTCGCCTCTTCCACCACCGCTACCACAGCTACTCCCGCTGCTACCACTACCTCTTCTAGATGCCTCAACTCCCTGCATGGCACGCAAGTTGGCAGCTGCGGAGCAGCCTGGCGAGTCTCAAGAGAGACACCAGTGCCAGTGCCGGCACACGCACAAGTAAATGTCCCGAATAGTGACAGTGGTGCTTCTGCATCTGAGCGCGCCGGAAGCGTCTTCGAAGTGTGTTTTCGGCGGCGACGCACTGTCACCACCCAACATGAGTCTTCCTGCTGGCTCTGCGCCGTCGGTGCCCGACCTTGTGGATCGTTTGACACAGTGGGCACATGCCATCACCGAAGCGGGTCAGGCCAGTGGCGATGCCGGCGGGGTGTCACGGAGCGATTCACAACAACTGGCGCCAGCACTGGCAGCCGCGCTGTCTGTCGTACAGAGCAGCACAGGGGAGCGTGGCCAGCTGTTGTCCCTGCTGCCTCCTCTCCGTCGATGTGTTTCGACCTTGTGCCGAACACACTTTCCGCCCAGGCCTGGCAGTGAGGACGCAGTGGCGTTGCTGAGAGCCTGCTTTCGTATCATTCGTGTGTGTGCCTACGAAGCATGGGGCCTGTCCTCCACAGCACACGACTCGTCTCCTTCCGGCTCCATGAAGCGGAGACGGCCCTCCACCGATGTTGGCACTGCAAGCAGCGAGGCAAAGGGAGACGAGGGCAGGGCAGCAGTGGTGGCTCCTGGCCGAGTGCCACTGGTGCCGATGGTGTGCGCCGCATGTCGAGAGGTGTTTCAAACGTTTCACCGCATGACCACTGCTGCACACTCGGGCCCGAACCCGCAGCTTGAAGCATTCCACGCTCTCGTTGCAGACCTGTATGACCTTCTCTTCAAGCTTCGCAAGGCTCCCACTGCGTTGTTGCTGGAGAAGGCCCCACAGGGCGGTGGTCATGGTCCCGTGCTCGAGTTGCGCCAGGCCATTGGCGAAGAGCTCGGCCGCATGGCACATGTGGCTCACGTAAACATGTCACTCATGAACCTGGTTTGGAGTTGGCTCTTGGCACTCATTGTTGCAGACCAGGCTGGTCGCACCAGCGCCGTGTCACAGCGCACAGGCGGATTGGACAACGTCGTTGGCATTGCCGTGGCGGCGTGCTTGGTGCAGATCCAGACCGCAGTGTGTCAACTCTTGTGCATTCCTAGCCCGCCAAACGCCGACACTGGTGCACACGCGCGTACTGGTCGTGTTGAATCCGTGAATGAATCCAGCAGTGCTTGTCCTCGTGTCCACAGGGCACTGTGGTTGCTGTGGCTACGACAAGGAAGCGCTCACGGCTCTGCCACCGTGCGTGTTTCTCGTAGCGTGCGCATGATTCGTTTTCTGTCTATGTACCTTGCCCGGCTCCTTCGTATCCACCCTTCTGTGTACGATACAACTCCAGCGGGGGCCACCTTCACACAGCGTCTTGTGCGGCGACTTATGTTGCTTCTTGTGGTGGCCAATTTGGGGGGCGACGCGTTGGACACGTGCACACTGGCGGACGTTGCGTCACGGATCAGAACCGCACAACCGGAGTTCGTCAAGTATGTTGTACCGTGCGTGCACAGCCTGCTTCAACGATGGATGATGGCCCCGAGTTGCCCCCGCGACCAGCTCCTGTCAGCGCTGTTGATAGAACCACACGCGACCCATGCATGTGTGCACTGTGCCGGCTCGGTTCAACAGCGCTCAGCAATTGCACTGCAGTCGTACTGTGAAAGGCAGGCCCGCCTTTCGACTGTTCTTCGTCTTCTTCAGGGACCGAACTTGGCCAACGAGCACCTTCGTCTTGGTAGGTGGTGGCGGAAGTACTGCACCGGCACAACTACGTTTGACACCCGTGACGCTTTGTTGCAGCATGGTTTCGCAACATCCATCATCTTCCTGGGTTGCTGCAAACTACTCAAGGTTTCGGCTCAGCACGTGTATGTACAATGCCTGGAACCGCGTTGAGTCACGTCTGTGAGGCGTTGAGTGAGTTGGTTCGCCGAAGCGACTGTGTGAACGCGCGTCCTTTGTTCCACGCTCTAGTCTCGATGGCTTGCTCAGGTGCTTGCGTTATGTGCGTGTGCGCGGGCACGACGTCTGCGGAACTGACACGGTTCCACCCC
>Ga0213833_1001568_pt1 | contig 16124 bp, 20 predicted proteins | sample SWATP21_FD_160575 | JGI IMG/M metagenome (GOLD analysis project Ga0213833, IMG submission 160575) | Coastal seawater microbial communities from Marineland, Florida, United States - SWA TP2 #1 | ecosystem: Environmental > Aquatic > Marine > Coastal | place: USA: Florida | collected 2016-08-14
GGGTTGCACACGGCAGTGGAGCGTTGTTTGACCACCACCGTCCTCCCCACGTGTACTCCATGGTGCACCTGTGTTGGTGGTGCGCCGTGTCGTGTCTGTGCCCTTTGTGACAGGTACCGCCTGCTGCACATGCGACCTCCACTGTTGGTGCGTGGCTATCAGCGTCAGCTTCCTCCCCCTCTTCTTCAAGAGCTTGAAGCCGCGTTTCTGAGCGCCGAAACGCAGCTTGTCGAGCGCGGTGATGCGGGTCGCTTCGATGTGCACCTTGTTCATCCTGGGAAGACACCCATCGACGTGCAGTCAGGACTGTCGGTCACGACACTCCAAGTGAACCTCCAAGCGTTGCTCACTGCCGTGTACAAGCTTCATCTTGCAGAGGTGTTGCACACCATCAATTTGATGGCAGCAGACATTGACACTATTTGGTCCACACCCGAGTTGATGGAGGAGTGGAGCGATGTGATTGAGCACCACATCATGCTTGGGTTGTGGGATGGCTCTCAGCTCGCGTTCTCCACCGCCTTTGACGTGCTGCCCCAGTTTGCTGCCACGTTCAACATTGTGTGGGCCTGGCTGGCACTGGCAGGCATTCCGGAAGACCAGGCCCTGCGTTGGCTCACTGTTGTCGCCGAGCGCGTTCAACCCGCCCCGCGACGCCCGCAAGGCAACACGGAACGATCCGCAGCGGTGGGTGGCTTGTAGAGAAATGGCATGCTGCTGCGTGTTGTGGTTATGTCTGTCGCTTTCTTGCGCGCGCGCACGTTGCCGTTTGCTTGGCGTTTGCCTGCTGTGCGTGCATGGTGTGTGTCTGTTGATGGCAGGTGTACTGTTGTGTGCCTGATGATGCTGAGTTGGCTTGGCGTCCCCCCTCATGTCACATGTGTGTCCAGATTGTCGAAAAAGTCATGCCTCGTCGATTGAAGCGCCTGCTCCTGGACGGTGGTGTGGGCTGGATGAAGTCGATGTCAGCGTCAGTGTCAAGTCAGCTGAGCACGTGGCGTCGCAAGAAGATTCGGTTCGTTGGCGCAGCCTGTGCAGTTGTGCGGTGTGTCTACAACGAACGCTGAACACCGTGCATTTCCATGGTTACCTCGCTGCACCAGCAAGGACATAGAGCTGAGTTTGTACTACGATCGCCTGTGTGAAGGCGACTGTGTTTATGGGTTCCAAAGCCTCATCGATCCGTTCTGGGACGAGGCCATGTCCCTGCGCCTGTTCCGTGCCTCTGTCGAAGACGCGGATTTCACTTTGAGCATGTTCAACGCCATGCTCCCGCGGCCATTGACCCAGGGCTTTGAGGAAACCTCGTTCAACGAGTTGTTGGGATTCAGTGCGATGTTCCCACAGGAGCTGCGTCCGCTTCCCGCGTATGCTGCACTGCCAGCGAAGTACGTCCAACAAGAGTGGTTTTCTTGGTTTCTTGTTTTGTGTTGTTTTGTGTTGTTTTGGCAAAGATGGGCTCAAGGTGTCGCGTCTAAATGGTGTGTGTGTGTGTGTGTGTGGGTGGGTGTTCTGCTTTGGTCAGGTACGGGCGCTATCTTGGTACACGTGTGTCGCTGGCACTACGAGCTGTTGCACAGCGAATGGAAACCACCCGGCGTGATCCACTGCTGACTCTAGGCGTGTTGCTGATTGTGGAGAATGGTCTCGTGGGCAAAGATAGCATTTCATCCATGCTGCAGGTGTTCGCAGACATTGTGTGCGTCACGTTGCTGTGTGTGCCATGCCATGCCGTTGTTGGTTGTTGTTTCCTTGTTTTCATGTTTCTTGCTGCCCTACCTCCCTGCTGCGTGGCGTGTCACTTGTTTTACAGCCATGCATTGCACCAAAGCTGGCTTGCATTCGCGCCACCTCAGGCTGGATTTCTGCCTCGTGACATCCGTGTCGGTTCCACTGAGGAAGAGTCCAAGAGTCAGAGCAGCCACCGCGTGTATGTTTGCTGACACGTGTGTGTGTTGAAGTTGGATGGGATGGCAGTGTCACCCTCCGTATTCTCACCTCTCGCTCTGTGGTCCTGCGACGACGCTGGGCGCATGTGGGTTGTGTGTGTGTGTGTGTGTGTTGCCGTGTGTTGCTGGATGTTTCTGTGTGGTTGGTCGGTCACAGGCGCTTGGTGGAGCTTTTCGACTCGTTCTTAGAAGGTGTGACGTCTGAGCTGGCGGTGCTGGAGCAGCAAGAACGGCAGGAGTGCAGCGCCATGCTCTATCGCGCGTTGTTTGAAGTCATCGGCGTGACACTACAGCGCCACACTTCCAACCTCCACCGCTTTGTTCTCGATAGCTTTCGCCGCCGAGACCTGGTGGTGTGTCGCTCCACACTGGAACAGTTGCGCAAGTTTGGCGAAGTGGAAGCGCCGTACGTGTTATTGTTCATGTGGAAACCCCGCGCATGCCCTCACTCGTGGTGTCTGCGCGTCCTCCTGCGTTGCATGTGGCTTGTTATTATTTCTGTTGTTTATGCGCGCGTGTCCCCCCCCTCCTCTCTATTTTCCACCCTCACTTCCCCTCCCAGCACGCTCGAGTCAGAGGTGCATCGACGAGGTGCCGAACGAGTGTGGCAGCCCGACTCGGCGCTGGGCAACATTTGCGTCCATGCCTGGAGCCCGCCGGACGCGAGCAGTGCCGCCAGTGGCGCGGGTGGTGGTGGCGCCGCTACCACCCGAACCCAACGCCCCTCCAGTAACGCCGCCACCGTTCGCCCCACCCTCCCGTTCCCCATCCTCACCATGGGCGAGGTGTCGCATGCCTTGGCCGATCCGCCGACGCGCGCTACCATGATCACCCGCCGGCGCTCGGAGCTGCGCCGGTCGCTGTCCGCCTTCTCAGCGGCCGTGACACTGGTGCCGTCGCCCTCCACCCCGCGTCATGGCATGTTGACTCGCGGCCTGCCGCCCTCCGCCACTGCACGAACTGCGTCGCCCCGGCTGCTTCGCCGGGGCAGCCACGTAGTGCCGCAGCAACACCACCCCAGTGACACCACCTCCACCTCGGCACCGCCACTCGCCAACAACGTGTCGTCGGCTGGCGTGGTGGGGGTCCCCCTTGCCGCGAGCGGCAGCGGTGGTGCCGGAACTGCCACTGCCACTGCCGCTGCCGCTGCAGCTGACGCGGACGCGAACGCGGGACATGTGGGTGCGATGGGCGCGATGGGTGCGGCGGGTGCAGGTGCGGTGGGCGCACCGCCGCCCAGTGACAGCGTGTTTTACGCGTTGCGGCGCGGCGGCCGGTTGATGGATGCCTCGAGCGAGGAGGGGAAGGGCATCGCCGCCGTGCGAGATGTGGTGAATCGTCTGCTGGGCGCGTCGGGCGCGGGTGGTGATGCGCGTGGGCAGTCGTATGGCAACGTCGGCGGCGCCCCCGGCGCATTGACGCTGTCGCCCACGGGAGCCGCACGGTCCTCCTTTTTGTGTGCGGACTTGATGGCCGTCAACCTGCACCAGGGCGTGGCGGAGGTGGCGGTGAAGCCCGGGCGCGACATCACCCTGATTCGTGTCGCGCCAACGCTGTTCGAGTTTCGGGGCAGCCATCGCCGCGGTGTGCACCCTCTTGCTGGTGGTGGGCGGTCTGGTGCGCACGCCGACCACGCAGCAGCAGCAGCAGCAGCAGCAGCAGCAGCAGCAGCAGCAGCAGACTGCTGCGGTCGAAGGAGCGGCGACGGTGAGAGCCACACCGCCGCGGCGGGCGCCGTTCTGTGCGATGGTCGCCACAACAAGAGCGTGCGGGCACCCATCGTGGCACCGGGGGATATCGTGGCGACGTTCCAAACCCACATGGACGCGTGGCACTACCTCCAGTCCACCGCGGGTGAGGTCACGCTGGTGCTGCCCGGCATGGTGCTCGTCAAGGAGCGGGTGCACTGGCGCCCGTACCTCAGTTGCGCAGCCATCTCAGGCCCACAAGCCGGCGGCGCGAGGCTGTGGGAGATCCTTGATGCAGGTGCCATCATCGGCTGCAACCTACCGGCAGAACTGGGCGACCTGTTGTTCCTGATGCTGGAAGCCATCCGGTTGTTCTACCTTCACACATGTCGGGGTCGGGGTCGTCGTCGCGGCGACGGCAACGGCGATGGCGGTGAAGAGGAAGACGAGGGTACCCAAGACGGCAAACGGCAATGCACCGCTCCCGCGGTGCCTGCGGACCGCGCGTTCCTGTTGAACTGGTTCCGCCCCTTCTCGTACCCGCACCGGGAGCAAGCCGCCGCAACCCTGCGGCGCTTCTGCGACGCAGCCACCACGTTCCTTGCTGTCGTGTTTGACAGCACGCTGCACCACCACCAGCGCTTTGACCGCCTCCTCATTCGAACCCTGCGGTGGGTGGTGGCAAGTCCGCAAGCCACGGACGCCCATCGTCTGGGTGCCCGCATCCTGGCGCCGTTCATGGTGCCCCGCGCCACGCGGCAGTCCCTCCAAGCGTTGGTGGGCTCTGCGTCCGCGTCGTCTGCGCGGTCGCTCCTGTTTGCCATCCTGCAGCACGACGGGAGTGGCCCAGGCATCACCGGCGGCGGATTGTCCCCCGAGAGTCTTGCGTCGATGGGCACGGAGCAGCGCGAGATGGTGCTGGGGTGGGGGCGGATTCTTGACGTGGCGTTCCACGCCCGGTCCCGTCGCATTGTGGACGCTGTGACGGCGTTTGCGTTGTTGTCGCCCTCCTCAACGGGTGCGGGTGGCGCGCCCTCGCTGTCATCCCCACACGGACGTGGACGTGGACGTCGCGGCGCCGGTGGTGGTGGTGGTGGCGTCAGTGACGGACTGACAACGGAGCCACCGGCACCGTGCGACCGTGTGGCGCGTCGGCGTGTGGATGACGCGGTCCAAGCCACTGAGACGGGCGTGGTGGGTGGCGCGGCGTTTGCCGCCTCTCCCGCCGCGCTTGGTCTTGGTCTTGGTGGCGGTGGTCTGGTGGACAACGCCACGGGCATGGACCTGAGTCACTTGAGCAACAACTCGGATGATGAGGACAGCGTCCATTCGTCGTCGGAAGAGGAAGTGGATGAGTCAGAGGACGACGAGGTGGATGAGTTTGACTGCGGCGCGAGTGGTGATGGTGCCGGCGCTGGTGCCGGTGCTGGTGCCGGCGCTGGTACGGGTGCTGGCGCTGGTGCTGGCGCTGGCGCTGGTGCTGGTGCTGGTGCTGGTGCTGGTGCTGGCGCTGGCGTTGGTGTCACTTCCACTGCCACACAAGGTGCTGTGGCATCGCCTCTCCCCTCTGGTGGTGTTGCCAACGATGCTGAGGTCACCACTTCTCATCGGATTGTATGGTCGAAGTTTGCGGGCATGACGGGTTCGGTGGACGCCCGATATGCCATCGCCAAGCTGCTTGGCATCACGGTGCCGCAGTTCTCATTGCTGGAACGCGGTGAAGCCATCCTTTCTGACGTGCTGACGTGCGTGTTTGTGTTGGCTGGAGGGTGGTGTACCGTGCCACCGCGACTGTCGCTGTGTCTTGTGTCTTATCGTTTGACCGCTGGGTTGTCCTTGTGCTTGGCTGGGTGGTTGTGGGCCGTCGTGCTTCGGTGTATCGACAGCGATCGTGAAGCCACCATGCGCGTGAGCTCCATGTGTGGCACAAGCGCCGACGATGCCACGTTGCTCAGCCTCGATGCAAGTGACGCAGACAGTGACGACGAGTTCCCCCTGGCCGTGGGCGAGACTTCAATGTCCGGTGGTGAAGAAGAAAGCAAGTCGAGCTTCCGTGTTTCACCCACCCCACAGCGCATTGCACAAACGACGAGTCTGTACGTCACTTTTTGTGGGTGATGTTACCTTCCGGTTGCTGTGTCGCTTGCGCAGGACCTCTCACACTGTAGGACGTTGTTGTTTAGGTATGGTGCACGATACGCTCTTCAGCCGTCCGAGGTCGGTTCCTTGGCTGGCCCTGACTGTGGCAACTTGTTCTTCCTGCACTTGAGCATGGATGTCGAGTACGTCGGGTTGTCTTGACTTGGGTTTTTGTGTTTTGTGTTGTTGTTTTGTATTTTTGGTGTTTTGGTGGCGCGGCACCAGTGCACCTTTGTGCACCGACTCTTGACGTGGCCCGTCTCTTGTTTGTGTGTGTCCCCCTTTCCCGATGCGTCCACAGGCCCGACGTAGCATGCGGATTCCCCGTCCTGTACCTGCTGCACCAAGGCTCTGTACAGACCAACCACGCCACCGGTGGCCACAACAGCACCACGGAGGTCGCGATGGCAGCAGACAAGAACGACGTGGACCTTGAGACGCAGGTCCGCAACTGGCTGGTGGACCTTCTTCGTTCACCGCTGCGATGGCCCATCAAGGAGGAGGTGCTCTGTGTGTGCGCCTCTGGCAACCTCCGCATGACAGACACCGGCCCACCGGTGGGAAACATGGACGAGGCTGTCGTGTTATGGTGCCTCGCACAGCGCTGTCCGCTGCAGCGCGTGGAGCTGTCACTGAAGCAGGAACTGCACGCCTCGTTCGCTCGACGCGCGGCGCGGTGCACCTTGGCCTCCGCTGCCGGCGGAAACTCCGAGTCGGGACCCATGGGAGCGGCGGACACCTCGGGCCAGGCGCCGCCCTTGTTCCCACCGGACTCCGGCAGCGCGTCCACGGACTTCTTGTGTCGACGTGTCGGCGGCGCTCGCGACGACCAGTACGGCATCCGCATCATGTCCACCATGGCGTACAACGTGGAGGCCGCGTTGCGCACGTACGGCGTGCGCTGTGTGACGCTGGACTTCTCCAAGGAGTTCCACACCGGCACCACGCCCGATGTGGTTCTGTACCTGCGCATCCTGTCGGCGTTTTCCGTGCACAAGGTGTGCTTTGTGTATGTCAAGGGCCTCACGCGCGTGTCCAACACCCTGTGGAAATGGTGCGCGGAGTACACCCAGCGCAACCCGTGGGTGTTCATCCTGTTTTTCGGCAGCCTAACGCACTGGTTGTTGCCCGAGAACTTGGACCGCTGCGTGCGAGAGCTTGACAATGGCTCCACGGGCACCACACGCGTGTCCACACCCTCGTCGCTGGTGTACAAACCCGTGGCGTACCCGCGGCTGGCGGAACCCGGCATCCCACTCGACCTGTTCCGTGTCACCTCACGTCTTGACCCCGACTGGGAGCACACTCTGCACACCGCCTTTGCCAACGGCCGGTGGGTGCTGCTCTGTGGTGCACCGGGTATCGGCAAGACCTACTTCGTGAAGCACGAGTTCCTGCCGGAGTTGTTGCAACCCGATGGTGGTGCTGGTGCGGGTGGTGGTGCGGGTGCGGGTGTGTCCTCACCCGCGCGACGTTCGTTGGCCGCCGCCGCTGCGTCGTCGATGATCACCACCATCGACGGCAGCAACGACCGCTTCACGCGCGAGGCGATGGCGGATGTGCTCGCGCGAGAGGTGGACTGCGTGCCCGGCTCACCCAGCTTTGTGCTCGTGGACGAGTTCCACCTCATGTCCACGGAGTTGAAAGTGCAGCTGCTGTCGTGGTTCGGGCGGCGCCCCTCGGTGCACCTGATCATGATTTCGAACCGCTTCGACCAAGCGGACCTGGACATCTTGTCGAAGGCCCACCGGCGTGACAAGGGAACGGTGGGCTTGACGGAGGGAGGGATCAAGAAAACGGCGACTGTGCGGTGCGTGTTCGTCGACATGTGCTGTGGCTGATGTGGCTGTTGTGGCCTGGATCATGCCACTGGATGGCGTGTGTGTGTTTTGGTGTGTGTGTGTGTGGGAGGGGGGGGGGGTCTTTTGTTGTTTTTGGAATGGTCGTCTGGCCTGGCACAACTGACGAACTCGCGTGCGACGTATGTGTTGTTGTGTTCACATTTCTTCCAGACATGCTGGCGCCCGCCGCCATGTCTCGGACCAAATCATCGTTGCAGCAGGAAGCGTGGCCAAGCTGCTTACTCGCATGGTTCTACCACAAATCCAGGTATCTTTACATACAGCCTTTCCTTGTGCGCCACCGCATGTTGTGTGTTGTCCCGGTGATACTGACAACCGTGTGTGCTTTGTCGTTGTGCAGTTCCACAACATCGGTGACCACGACCGAAGTCACGAAGACTGGCTTCAGTCACGTGTTCCGCGAGTCATGCACCGTGTGCTTGGCGAGACACTGATATTTGTGCACATCTGGGCCTCTGCCACAAGCGGCTTGTTTGGCCCAGCCATGCTCTCACTCCGCCATGCGTTCAAGGGCTCGGCAGTGTTGTGGCCTTTGGCAATGTCAAGCGATGTCGCATGGGATCATTCGGCTGTCGCTGCGTTGCGACAGTTCTTGCTGGGCATGGACTCTTCCATCGGCACCTGGTTTGCTGACGCTTTTGTGCGGGTCCGTGGTAGTATGGCTGTTCGAGGGGGGTGCCAGGAAGGGTGTGCCTGTTGGTTCTGATCGTTTGTGAGTGTGTGCATGGTTGCAGCGTGTGTTGAAGTGGTATTCGAGTTTCATCGCCCGGGGTTCAACGAAGGAAATGTGGACGTCCACACTGCTCGTGCGTGCCGGTGTCGCTTGTGGCCGGCATCATCATGTCCACAGCATGTTGGTATGCCTGAGCGACCCCCTCATTGCTCCTTGTTCCTTCCAGGCATTCCAATCATCGGAGAAGTATGACCGATCTGCAGAGGTGACAGAAGTCAACCCGAGTATCGTCTCCAAGATCGCTGATGCCCTTGATCGTCGGTCGTAAGTTCACAGTGCACTGTGGCACACAAACGCGCACAGCACAACTGTGTGCTTACGGAATCATGTCCTGTCCTGTTACTTTGTTGTGGTCACCAGGCTCACTGTCAGCGACATTCTCGACGAGCACCGCGTTGCAGACCGCCGGCACTTCTTTGCAGTCTTCATCCGCCGCATGCAACGCGCGGTGGCATTGGCGGCGTACGAAGACGTGAAGCAGATGCTTGCAAAGCCTCAATCGTCACCTGTTGACCTACTTGTTGCCACCACGTTGCTGAACATGGATGGGTTGTACGTTTTGTACCTCCTTCGCACACCCCAACCATAGACTAACACATTGTGTTCTTAACTTGTGTGCCTTCGTTGCAGCACGTGTTCCTACCCCGAGTTCGTCCGCTGCAACAGCGCGTTGCATCTGTACCACCCCGTTCGCCGCCTATCCGTGTGGATCACGTACGTAGCTGCCACACTACCCACGTGTGCACACCATCCCCATCGCTCTCCTTATCACAGCACCATTGATGATCCATTGTGCGCGCCCTGCACTCATCGGTCTGTCTGTCCGTGTGTGTGTGTGTGTGTGAACAGCTACGCGTCCATGCGCGCGGAGGTACAACTTGGCGTTGGCATTGGCCCAGACCTTCCACGCTTTGCCCCTGCCCCATCCACCTCCTCTGGCCTCCCGTCCGTGGCAGGTCCGAATGACACCCCGGCACCGCGATTCCGCAGCCACGCTGCCGTTTCTTCTGTCACCAGGTCCTTCCTCGACTTCCACTCCGGCAGCAACGGAGTGTCATCCAGCACGGGTGGCGTGGTGTCCGCTGTGGGTCTGTCTTCTGCCGCCATGCAGGTCGGCGGTGATGCCTCAACACCGATCCTCAACTCAGACGCGACGAGCAGCAGTAGTGCTGGCGTGGGTGCTGGTGCTGGCGCTGGAGCTGGGGCTGGTGTTGGTGGTGTGGGCAGCAGCATGTCGGGCGACGCTGCGTCTTCTGACCGTCGCGAGCTTCATTCAGCGAGCGAGGCGCACGGCGTGGTCATGAAGATGTACACCGACACGCTGGCCATCATGCAGCAAATCAGCGTCCGAGACATTCCCCTCAGGTTCCCACAGCTGTTTGACACCCGCACGCATTCCTTGCAGACGTGCACCTCCGTGTGCTCCTCGTTTGATCACTGGGACATGTCCACGGCAGTATCAAGCCTTCGTCATGGGTACAGGTGAGTGTGTTTGTGGTGTACCTTTGTGTTTTTGTTTTGTTTGTGGGTTGCGCGTGTCAGCATGACCTGACACATGCCCGGGGCTCCTCCCTCCTGTGTGTGTGTTGGCGGTGTGGGTGGTGACTGATTTCCGCCCTCCCTGCAGCATCCATTGGGACAGTGCCAAGCGGTTCTGGGCGCAACACCCCATCACAAACCCCAAGTCGTTTGCTGTGTTGCTCTCCGTGTGGCCACCCGCGCTGCAGGAGTTGATGAAGGCGCTCACGCCGCGAGAGCACGTGGACACCAGCCAATCCGCCGATGCGGCCGAGGCAGACGCACAGGTGCAAGTCAAGCTGCACCGCAACGTGCGCATGCTGCTCAACGTGGGAAACACGGACCTGGCCAAGCAGTGTTTGGGCTTGGCTCCGGATGGTCGCAGCCTCAGTCAGGTGGGTCATGTGAAGTCCAGAGGTTTGTTGTGCCTTGGCTGACGCTGCAGGTTGGTTGGTGCCTCCCCCCCGTCCTCTGTTGGTTTGTTGCGTTGCAGTTGGCCAATGACCCTCATTGGCCACCATTCATCGCCGCGTGGAAGTTGTATCGTCACGCAGAGCTGGCCGAACTGCTTTCGGTGGATGTGCGAAGTGTGGTAGCACGAGACCGGCTCACGGCACTGTTGCTTTGGGCGTCTCGTTTCGGTATGCACCTCATGGATGTTCCTGACCACCCGAAGGTAAGAAAATCAAGAAACAAAAGAAAAGAAGGGGTGCATGGAGCTTCATTCTCTTGCGCTGTGTGCTGCCGTTGTCATAGTCTTCCTTTGTGCCTGGTCACCGTTTCCCCCTTGCGTTGTTGGGTTTCGCTGTTGGTGCCAGGAGCGACAACGCATACTGCGTGCCCACCTTGTGTTGGCCACTGTGCATGTGCGCAGCGCCTGCCTGGGAATTGACGCGGCGCTAACTACCCACGCTTCGCCCAGTGACTCCGTGGCGGTGCCGTCGGTGTGGTCATCGGCTGTCGACATGTCAGATGTGTTGGTGTCGCTGTGGTGCCACCAGTTTGCGTCGCTGGTGCCCGAGCCAGGGACCGAAGCGTCGCTGTTTGCGGGACTTGGGTCCACCACCCTCAAGCACCAGCCGTTTGCCACGCAGCACCTGCGCATCACGTTTGACGTGCTGTTGTTGATCGCCCGGCATCAGGTGGGTCGGGGGTTTGTCATGTGGCTGCAGTGGCGAGTGCATGCTGTTGCCCGCGATCGGTCTTTTTGCTCACTCGGTGTTGGCGGCCGTGTTCTGTGGATGGCGCAGTACCCCCCAAACCCCGAGTGGCCGTGGACCACGACCACACTATGTCACCTCATTCATGGAAACGGGTCATCACGTGATGTAAGCGTCATGGTCGAGGACAACAAGCGCTTTTGGGTGGACCTGGGCAAAGATGCCTCCGAAGGTACGCTATGCTCCTGCATGGCAGATGCCTGTGGCTGCTGTGTCTCGCTCACGCTAACGTGGTGTCATGCTGCTGTCCATCTGTCCACCCATGCACGGACGTTGTTGCTTTACCCCTGCACCAGTTGCGACCCATGTCTTTGCGTGTGATCGTTTGTCGCGGGGGGCGCAACTCGTAACCTTGACGTCCGATGTGGCTTTGCGCCCTGCCGATGAGGCGGCCGCCGTGATGTTTGCGAAGCGACTTGAGCTGGGCTTGAAGTCGGTGCACTCTTTTGACAAGGTTAGTTGTTGCAGTTGGAAGCCCCCCCCCCCCCCCGCGCGCGTGTGTGTGTGTGGGAGGGAGGGAGGGAGGGAGGATGTGGAATGGGGGAGTGACTGACAGGCTGGGACACGGGCTGCAGATTCTGTTGAATTCCACGCTGGGAAACACCGATCCTCTTCGGGAGCGACTGCTCAAGTTTCACCAAGTGCACTGCACCAACTTTTTAGCTGCCACCTCGACGACATAGATTGTAGGTTGTAAGATTGTGAAGGGTTAGAGCATTGCTTTTTGATCGGCACCCAGCATGATGGCCAGGTTGTTGGTGCGGCATTCGAAACCAATCAATCAATCAAAATCGGTGAACCCATTTTCGGTTGTGTGTGCGTGCGTGAGCCCAGCCAACTGCAACCGCATCGACGAAGGTGGTGAGTCGGAGAAGCAATGAACGGGTAGAGGAACCGGTGTCGGCGAAGTCAAAGAAGCGGGGCTGCTCCTGCGAAACAGTTGGCCCGGTTGTTTGGTCTTGAACATCGCTGTTGCGTCACGATGCCCACCAAACAACAGGCCAAGGCCGCTCTGGCCAAAATGTTGGCCACACAATCGCCGGAACAGGCACGTCACAAAGCGTTTCGGTGGGCTTTGTTGCACCCCATGAGCTTGCCGTCATCCAGTAACCATGTGTTCATGGGATGCAGGTGTTCGCGAAGTTTGATGTCGACGGTAGCGGGGCCATCGACTTCAATGAGTTCACGGCCATGTTGGTACGTACACACACACGCGCAGGTTGTCGGTCTGCGTCTTCAGTGCCTCCTTGGTTTGACGTGTGCCCATCACTGTGTGTCTTTTTCCACAAGAACGCTCTGGGCATCGACATCTCGTACGTGCTCATCGTGAACACTGATGCGCAGCAGTGTGGATACGCAGGAGACTGACCATGCTTGTTTGTGTGCTTCCAGCTTCGCGAAGGCTCTCATGATGTAGGGCGCACCGTGCTATCAATATCTACTCGTGTGGTTGTAACACTGGTGGTATGGGCGTGTGTGTGCGTGTGTGTGTGTGTGCGTCTCACAGCTTCAAGCGTGTGGATGAAGATGGCAGTGGAGAGGTGGAGTTCGAAGAGTTTGAGCAGGTTCGTTTCAGTACCCCAGATCTCGGAGAGTGTGTCCCCTCACATCTGACCTTCCATGCACCGTCGCAGGCATTGTATGTGCTTGATCCCATCAACGGCAACACTCTTGGGTTTCGCCCGTCCAAGGTTCTCACGCCGCATGATGCGTTCCTTTTGTTTGACTCGGATCGGTGAGTTGCGCATTTGCTGTTGTCGTGATTGTGCTTGTGGCGACTGATGGGTTGGTTGCGCAGGAGTGGCGAAATGGATCCGGATGAATTCGTGTCGTGCTTACAGTACCTGGGCTTTCAGCTGCCGGAGGAGGAGTACGAGAAACAGTACGCCATTGCTGATGAGGTACGCTTGCTGCAGGCTGGCGGTGTCCATGGCTACACCTTACTTCGCGCTTGCCGCGTCCTGGTTTGACTGTCCATAGGATGACTCTGGACAAGTCAGCTATGATGAGTTTCGGGATGCTTGGATCAGAGTGCGTGACAACCTTTGTGGCTCTCACCTCGAGCCTGACCCTCGTCCTCTTGTTTGGCCCATGCTAGAGGTGCACCCACATCACCCACATCTCCCTCACATCACGACGTCTTTGCGTGTTGTTTGTGTTGGGGGTTTTGTTTCCGTTTCTTTTCAGCTGTGCAACCCACGTGAGGAGCTCAAGAAGCGCGGCATTCAGATGCCACGCTTGTCCCTGAAGAGCACATTGCGGGCACGCCTGCGCCTCGCATTGTCGCAAGAAGAAGAGGAGGAGGAACGGACACTGCAAGAGGCTGCTGCTTGGAAACGTTGGAAGATGGTGCGCTCGCAAAAAGTTGCCGATGCCAACCATGTTCAGGCACTCGCCAAGGTGCGTCATGCAGAAAGGGGTGCCGCAGCGGCACGGGGTGCATGTCATGTCCAGGGCATAACCACGAACTGCTGTCACGTCTTGTGTGGTGCACCGCGACTGCCTCGCAACCTGCACAGCTGGAACTCGGCGCGGCTTTAGACGCTGGTGGTCAGGTCTACGTGTTTGGATCAGGGCGCAACAATTGCATGGCGGCAGACCCTGTTCCCCCTGCGTACGTGTCAGTGCTTATCATTCCATTCATCGCCATGGCCGTGGCACACCTGCTCGCCTGCGTCAGTGTTTGTGTTTGAGTGCCTCATGAAGCTCACCCTGGTTGCTTTTCTGTCGATGCACGCACAGTGAAGCTGACTTGTTAGCAGCCGTGGATCTATGGACAGCGCGAGCACAACCCAAGAAACCGGACGTCAAGCCCAGCACCGAGCGAAGACTCATGTCACGCCACATCACACCCAGTGTTTTGGCAGGCGGTGTAGTAAAAGACCCCAACGCTGCACCGCTGCCACCCAAACCGGCCGTGAAAGGCCCGCGGTTGGAGGTGAGCCTCTCCAAACGGCGCAAGTGGAAGCGGAAGCATGGCATTTTTGCCAAGAGCCGCGAAGACGGCGTGCAGGACTACAGCCTGCCGCGCAACGTGACAGTGGTACGCGTGTTGCCTTGCCTCAGCCAGTGGCGCCGGTGCTGTTGGTGTTGTTGGCGTTGTTGGTGGCAACTTGCGCTCTTGAAGTGAATGCACGGGTGTGACGCCCCACTTGCTTTTTCCCTGCCTATCAGGTGCGCAAGTTTAGACAAGAAAAGCGCCCACAGGGAGCCACTTTGTATCGCGGCACGGTCATCAAATCCAACGAGCCGTATCCCCGCCGAACGATGGACAAGATGTTTGGGAAGAAGGCGCCAGGTCACAAGCACAAGTCCCAGTTCAAGTGGCTGCCAAACAAACGAAAGAACTCCCGCATGACGGATCTGTCGTTTGCTTCTGACAGCGTGCGCACTCGAGCGGTACGATTTGTGCAGTGCACGCACACACCACTCCAAGCCACTGCAGCGCGTGTCACCCATACGTGCATGGCATGCCCACTCTTGTTGTGGTGGCTTTTTTTGGGTTGTTTTTGTTTTGCTTTTGGCGTCTTGTTCACTCCTCAGGAACGCCGAGCCGAAATTCGGGAAGAGAAGCACGCAAAGGCCCGAAACCTGCAAATCACCGCCGAAGAAAGCGACGAAAAAAGTGAGTCGGAAAGCGGAGCGGAGAGCGTGGAGACGTCGAGCCCCATTCCCAAGCCTGCCGCGGAAAGGTTCGGGACGACAGACCCGTTTGCGGTGAAGAAGAAGAAAAAGTCGCACAAGTACGGCGGCGGCGATGAACCCGACAGCAGCTCCACTGAGGAAGAAAGCGACTCCACTGAAGGGGAGCCAGAGTTTGACGACGACACGCTGGCGGACCTGAACAGCATCGATGACTGGGCCAGCATGCCTTCAGAGTTGAGGAGCTCTGTGGCGTCCACAGAGACCCCGCTCACCATGTGGAGTGAAGTGGCGCCCAGCGTGACACTAAGTGAGTGGAAGGAGGTGAACAAACGGGAGCGAGAAGCCCGCCATCGCGCCAAGATGCGCGAAGCACGACGCAAAGCTCGATGGGAGGCCTGGCAAGCGAAGAAGCCGCGGGGAATATTAATGAAGTGCGTTGCGGTGGGGTGGCCTTGAGTTGCTGCTTGAACCTGGCGTGGCCTTGACACACTGCTCACAATCCGTCCGGCGACCAAACCAGGCTTGGGCTGAAGAAAAAGCCCAAGTACATTCCGGGGTCCACCGAGCTTGACTACGTTCGCCTCGACAACCTGGATGACGGACCGACTGGACCCATCACCACCGCAGCAGTAACGATTGACGTGCTCAACTCTGGCGGCGCAAACCATGTCATATGGCCCTCCGCAGACCTGATGGACTTTCCAACCTTTGAGAAGGTTGTTTTGCCTGCGGTCTCCAAGGATGTTCGAGATAGCTTGCTTCGCCGACAGCTGATTACGTCCGTGATACGCGGGCCTGCTGTGCGAATCGCACTGCTGCGTTGGTGTTGGGCTGTCCACGTAACTCTGCCTGCGGTGCGGTGCAGGTACTACGAGCTGTCAGCATCCAAGATCATGCCCAACACGTCGGTGTTGTGGGGACGTGGAATTGTCCAGGTCCAATGCAGTGCCACCGGCGCAATCGCCTTGTCAGAAACGGGCGATTTGTTCGTGTGGGGTGGAACACAGCAGGTGCGTTTGTGCGCGCGGTGTAACCTCTGTCCTGTGGACTGTGTGGCAGTGCATGGTATGCGACTTACATTGGATCTGATGCGTCCTTCCTTGCGTTGCACAGTGGTGGGGCGCTCATATGGCTGTGCACAACGACATGGTCGTGGAGGATGTGTATCATCGAGTGGACCCTAAGGACTCGCACCAGCCGATGGACGCGATTACGCAGGTACATTCTGGTGGCTGCCAAGCGAGGCGAGGCACTTGTGGCGGACGGTTGATGTGCCACCGTGTTTGTCTCCCACCTGTTACCGCAGGACACCGGCAAGAAGAAGCGCCGCAGAAGGAGACCGAATGAAGAGTCCAAGGAGCAACAATCCG
>Ga0213833_1001569_pt1 | contig 16097 bp, 17 predicted proteins | sample SWATP21_FD_160575 | JGI IMG/M metagenome (GOLD analysis project Ga0213833, IMG submission 160575) | Coastal seawater microbial communities from Marineland, Florida, United States - SWA TP2 #1 | ecosystem: Environmental > Aquatic > Marine > Coastal | place: USA: Florida | collected 2016-08-14
GGGGTCACGGGCACCAATTACTGTTCTCACCTTTCTTCATTGTCGATGCGCCAGGCCGACAAGCCATTCGAAAGTTCATGAAAGCTGTCATGATGTCCCAGCGTCTTGCCAAGGCAAAGCCGCTGCATGACGCGTCGGATGTGCTGCAGCAGTTTCTTGTCGACCACAACCACAAAGCCAACCTGCTACGCAAAGTGGTGGGCGACTTTGTTCGGCGTGTCGTTCGTGCCCAACGCGTGTGGAAAGACTTCCTCGCGTGCCGTGCGGCGCGGCTGAAGGCCCTGGAGATCGCCTGGGAGCGCATACCGGTGGTTGTCCCGGCCGATCCTGACCGGTTGATGCGGACCCCCACCATCTCCGGCGGGCTTTCTCGGCCCCACCACCGCAGCTCGAGGCGCTACAGATCCATGCGACGCCACAAAGGCTCGCCCTCTGGCGGATCGGAGTCCCGTGGCGGCAGTTTCTTCATCACACAGCCGAGTGATGATAGCAGTGGTGGTGGTGGTGGTGGCGGCGGCGGCGGCGGCGGCGGCAGCGGTGGTTCGGTGCGAACGGCGTCGTCTCGCAATATGTCTCGGGCTTCATCCCGCAGGTTGGGCACATCATCGTCGCCCATGGCGTCAGGACGTGTGCAGGCCATCATGGCACGCGCCAAGTCGTTGCGCTCCCAGCATGGCTCCTTCCGGTCCACCGGCAGGGGACAGTCGCCGTTGCAGGGGAGCTTTCGGCGGCAACACGGCTTCCTTCGATCAGACTCCACCATGTCCAACATGTCGGTGTCTTCCCGTGCCTCTGCAAGCACACGCCGGTTGTAAGTTGGTGCCACGACGCGCTGCACGTGGTGTGATGTGCTGTGTGTGTGTGTGTGTGAGTGCTAGTGCGTCCGTGACGTGGCCAATGTGCACTTCCTGTGGTGTTAGGTACAACGGGAAAAGCCTTGGAGGTGCCACGCCAATGTTCAGCTCACGGATCAGTATGCACCACGATCGTCAGCACGCAGGCCCAACGCGGGTAGCGCCACGTGTCCCCAAGTCGATTCGCAACAGCATCCTGTGGAACACGCTCAAGGCCGCGCGACTGAAGTTCATTCATGAGGAGATCCCCAAACACCGCAAGTACGTGTGCCTGTGGATGGCAGTGTGCGGTGGTTGAGTGTGTGAAGGTGCACAACCGTGCGGTGTGCTCGGGAACTCCGTTGGTGACGGCTGTGCGTCACAGGAAGCAAGCCAGGACGAAGTTCAATGCCATGCGCGTGAGCTCTAAGGAGGCGGCGCAGCTTGTCCACAGCAACGACAAGAAGGGAAAACACCTGGTGGAGCAGCGGTTCCTCCAGGCAGCCAAAGCACGTACTCCCTGCGCGCTGTTCACCATGTGGGAGATGATCGACAAAGCGGCGTTGAAGACCTCGAAGCAGCGAGAGGTTGACGCAGCCCACCGACGCGCGAAGTTTGCCGGGAAACACCGGCTCAAGGTGGAAGGTGCGCCTTGGGGAGTGTCTGTGTGCATTGCGTTGAGATGTGGCGTGGCACGGCTCAGCTGACGACGTGTGCGTGTGCGTGTGCGTGTGCTTGTGCTTGTGCTTGTGCTTGTGCTTGTGCTTGTGCTTGTGCTTGTGCTTGTGCTTGTGCTTGTGCTTGTGCTTGTGCGTGCGTTCGTGTGGGTTGGGCAATGCCTGTCTTGTCTTGCAGCGGTGCCCGAGTTCCCTTCCTCCGGCTCGTTGGGCTCTACCATGGAACCGTCCGGTCACTCACAAGTCGCCATGCTGTCCGACGCGGAGCTTGGCGCCACCCCGGTTGAGGAGACCGAGGTGCCGCGCCTCCAACGCCCCAACACGGCACCCATGCAGTCCCCACAAACCACGTCGTCGCCGTTCAGAGGCTCCCAGGCACCGCACGGCTCCACGTTCTTCTTTGGGTCCAGTGACCACACGCCGGCGTCGGCTGCCCACTTCGCCCGTCGCCCACCCCGCGCGCGTGGCATGGCCAACGGCACCGTCACAGCGCCGACTTCACCGCGGTCAACATCCCCACGCGGCTCGCCGCCCACCGCCACTGGCAGCGGCGTGCGCCGCGGGGGTGCCAACCGCATTGTGATGACCCACGACGTGGTGCGTGACGTCATTCCGGAGGACGACACGCCATCCCCACGACACGCAGCGCGACACACGCACACACCCTTGGTGTCCCCACGACCCGGACTCGTGTCGCCCCGCGCAGCGCACATCCGCGCACGCCTCGCGTCCGTGCAATCGCAGTGGGCACGCGACGAACGGTCGCCGACCAACTCGAGCCTCGGCTCCATGCCTCCGTTCAGCTCCCGGTCCACCTCCCGATCCACTTCCGCGTCCCCCCGCCCACCCCCCTCCTCTGCGCGCCTGCCATCCGCCAGGCAACGACCCGGCCGCAGGCCCCTCGCGCCAGCAGCGCATCGCGACGGCAGCGGCAGTGGCAGTGGCCTGGACGGAGACGGGGCGCTGTCTTCCTACAAGCAGCCCCTTCGACTACCGCGCAGTCGTCGGGGGCGCCACGCGTCGGGCAACAACCGCCAGGGCGTGGATCATCGTCGCAGTGGCGCCCGTTCCCGTTCGCGTGGAAAGCATGCTGGTGGTGCTGGCGGTAGGGGCGGTAGGGGCGGTGGTGGCGGCGGCGGCGGCGGCGGCGGTGGTGGTGCTTCGGCGGCGCACTCGGAGTGGGCGGCGCTGTACTACGGTCGCCAGGGTGGCGACCGTCACGGCCACGTCATGTCGCGGCGTGGTGGAGACACGTTTCACGGCGAGATTGATGGGGAGGACCTCGGGTGGCTGCTCGGCGACGACCACGCTGGCCGTGGCCGTTTGTCGCCTCGAAGCCCGCAGGAGGGCTTCAAGTTCCCGTGGTCGCCCCGCAGTGTGGGGTCCTCTGCAACGCACGGCCAGTTCTCCTTCACCCACACGCCGGTGCGTCGTGTCAAGTCGAGGCGGCAGGGGTCCCTCAGGAGCATTCGCGGCACGAGTCCACGGCCGCCGTCCACTGCTCCAGCTACGCACCGCCCCACTCCAGCACGGCGTGGGAACCGTGTTGCAGCCCCCACTGCACCCATGTGAGTGATGCGGGTGGTTGTGGGTGGTGTGTTGCTGCGTTGAGACGCACATACTGCCCCCTCTTTTGTTCGGTGTGTTTTTGTTTTTGTTTTTTGTTGTTGTTGCACATTGCAGGACGTGGTGGTGCGTTTCCAACCATGTGAAGTTTCAAACACAAATGCATTTTCTGCTGCACGCAGTGCCCCACGGCGAACCACACAACACAAACAAACATGCTGCAGCCATGCAAACAAAACACGCGAACGACGAAGCCAGACAACACCCGTCGAATGTGCCTCACTCTGGCTTCGTCTTCTTCTTTTCCTTCTTCTCTTTGTTCGGGTTGTTGGTTGCTTGAGCCTTCGTGGACTTGGGGTAGCGGTATGATGGCTGCTGTCTAGGGAGCGCGCGTTGCCATGGCACCAGCGCGGTAGCAGCCACCCCAACTACGACAACCACAGCCACAGCAACGGCCAATGCTGTCGTACTCACGCCTGCAAGAACCCGAGCTAGTCTGGGAATCCCGTGCAGGGTGGCATACGCGTGCCAAATCATGGCAAAGCCCATGCCGAAGGCGCACCCGACGGCAACCTGTGGGGCCGTGTGCTCGCCAGCCAGCACTCGAACGGCGCTCAACGCAACTGCAAGCACAGGGAGCACGAACATGGGAGCCCAAGTTTCCACGGGGCACGGACCAGCCACACACTCGTCTTTCAGGATCAAGGTAATGAACCTGCCACAGTGGCCCCTGGTGAGAAGAGACAGAAACTCGAACACACATTCACAGAAACAGCAACACACGCGCACACGGGCACACACAGCATGGGGCATGCATGGGCCATGCGAGCGCTGACGCACGTGGCAAGGAACAGGAGAGACATGGAGTGTGAGGACGGCATCCCTCCATCCTGCTGTGTGGCTGTGCTGGGACGTTCTTGTCGGAATACTGCCTTGAGAAACTTGCTGTAGAAGGCGTTCAACACAGCACCTGTGGTCCAGAGCGTCAGGCACCATGGGAAGCACGATGCACGCACCGACGCACCAATGGCTAGCATGAACACTGCCGGGTCATGGCGCCAGATGACATACCCCCCAACAGACAGTGTAACGACAGGCTTCGTCAATCGTGCCACAGACGCAAGGACCCGTCCCATGGCCACCGCAACTGGCTTGCCGACCAAGCCTGACAACTTCGCGGGACCAAGCAGCAAATGCTTGTGGGGTACATGTTTGGAGATCCACATCACACGATACAATTTGACGTGACATGTTCCATGTGAGACGGTTGTTGTTTCATGGTTGCCCACTTTGCGGCCGCGCAGCGAGGACGTGCCACGCCCGTCGTAGCTGTGGACACCACCATGAGCACGGAATCATCAGCACGCATGGCAGCAGCAGTGTCCAGTCCAACGCATTCTCCCCTGAAGCCGCTGGATGTGGCGGTTGCTCGTGCTCCCGCGACGGCCACAGCTGCCATCACGTCTCCACAGGTCGTCTCGGTGCGCAATCACATGCTGTGGGCCTTTGCCAACGAGGAAAAGAAAGGCCTGAAGGCTGGAAAGTATTTTCCATACTCGCGCAAGGATGGATCCAGTGGGGAGGCCCTGGGTCCCGGGATTGAAATCAGCGAGAGCAAGGCGAGGGAGGTGGAGTCGAGTGGGGGCCTCACCCCGTCACAGCTGAACAAGTTCCTCGACCATGTGTATGCCCAGCGCGAGTCACGAGCCGCCAGTGCCGTGAACAAAAAGGCGGGACGTGACGCTTGGGGTGAGCTGACAAACGGCCAGAAACTGATCGTGATCCAGGCGCTGCACCAGCCCCGCGTCACGGGGGCAGACCTGGGGAAAGTGGTGGCAGAGGCAGCCACCGGGCACGCTGCCGACACGGCACAGATGCTGGCAGCGGCGCAGGAGGCGACCAGCAGCCACGACAGGACGCTTGGTGACGCGTCGGACACTGCACAACCCCGTTCTGTGTTGGCAGGGATCGTGGAGAGACTGGATCAGGGACCTGCTGCTGTGGCGGAGTCGCGGGCGACGTGAACCAGCGTAGCTTTGCAGCGAGAAGGTGCTTGGCTGTACGCGTGCCGTCACACTCGCCAAGTGAAAAGTAACGCGCTGTGTTGATGTGTACTAGAGGCATTGTGTAGCTTGTGATGGTGCGGGGGTTATGCATGAAGAAGACATGACGTGACAAAGTGTCGACTTATCCGCGCACGCACGACGATGTAAAGCAGTGGTACACACAACTGTTTCCACGCAGACAGCAAACAAAACTCACGAACGCCTCGGCTGGAGTGGCCAAGAGAGATGCAAGACAGCATCATTTCTAACGATCTGATCAAATGATAATCACGCCTGTACACCCGCCAGCTCCTTCTGGCGCAGAAGCCACTCCACCATGCGAGCAGTGGTCGTGGCATCGATGGCATTGGGGATGTTGCACGACGACTCCCCCATCTTCTTGGTGAACGCCGTGGCGTCGAAAGGAACACTGCAAAACCACACACCGAGGGAGGGGGAGAAGAGGCCAACCGTCAGAAGTGGAGCAAACAACACAGCACCACACCACAGGCATCCAATCCCGCCGCTTGCAACGGAAACAAGACAAAACACAACAAGCACCCCCCCATTGACTCCAATAGCTCCACCACGTACGGAGACTTGAGGTACTCCTCGAACGAATCCAAGCCGCCAGCCAGACGATTCAGCAGAGCAGACTGGGCGGACGCCGCGGCACTGGAAAAGCGTGGGGTAGCGACGACATCAACGGCCGCGCCGGCACCGGCACCGGCACCGCTGCCAGCACCAGCACGGGAAGCAACCGGTGTGCCTGCGCCTGTGCCCGCATCCACGGCGGTGTCCAGCAGCTCTCGCCACTGCGCAAGCGGCACGGGGCGAAGCGCGATTCCGTGCTTGACCGCGGCGTCGGCGATCCAACCAAAGAACGTGGCGGACGGGATGGGGTCGATGGGCGTCTGCGCATGCAGCACGTGCCCCACAACCGAGTGCGGCAGCAACGCCACGAAGGCGTACGCTGCGTAGTCGACAGGCACCACGTCAATGCGCCAGTCGGCGTCCTCGGGGAACGCACGCAGCAGGAAACACCCGGCCACGACGCTGCACACAAAGTCTGACATGTTCCACGCGCCCGTGGCGGTCGAAAAGCCGAGGTTCCCTGCGCGCAGGACCCCCACCGGCAGCGCGTGGTCGGCGTGTGCGCGGCGGCACATGCGCTCAGCAACCCACTTGGTCTGGGAGTACCCGTCCTGGAGGTGGTCGAGGTAGCCGTCCAGGGCGTCCGACTCCATGGCGCGCGGGGTGGCGAGCGGGAACACGCCGTTGGAGGAGACGTAGTACACGGACCGCACCCGCGCGTCGCCCAAACGCAGCAGCGTGTTGGTGGCACACGCTAGGCGCAGCACCTCCATGGTTCCCTCGACGTTGGGCACGCGCAGGGAGTCGTAGGGCTTCAGCAGGTTCACCTCGGCGCCGCAGTGGACGATGGAGTCGAGCTCACACGCCAGCGCGTTCCACACGTGCTCCGTCATGCCAAACCGCACCTTCGACAGCGTGCCCGCAATGGGCACCAGCCGGCGCAGCATGCGCTTCGCGGACAGCGGCGCCAGCAAGTCGCGTGCCTCCAACGCGGCGAGCACACGCGTGCGGGCCTCCGCGTCCGTGGCGGCACGCACCAGGCAGAACACCGTCATGTTGCCCGAGTCCAGGAGGTGGTGCACGATGTGCGAGCCAAAGTGCCCCGTGGCGCCGGTCACCAGCACGCGCTGCGGGCGACGCACAAAGTACGCCTCCTCCGGCACCTCCAGCGTCGCCACCATCTTGAGGTCCGCGTTGATGCTGTCACGCACGGCCGCTTGCAGCACGGGCTCGAGGGACATGGGTGCGGCCTCTGACGCCGCGCCGCCGGCCTCGGAAGCAGCCGCGGCGGCGTCGGCGGCGGCTTGGCGCGCCGCTTTCGCCGCATCGACCAGCTCCGCCATGTCGTGCAGCTCGGGGTGGAGCATCAGCGCGGCGACGGGCACAACCAGGCCGTCAAACGCACGGCGCAGGGACGCCGACAGGCGCGCAGCCAACAGGCTGTGCCCACCGCAGTCGAAGAACGAGGAGTGGGCGTGCAGGGACCGGCGGTCGCAGTGCAGCAGGCGCACCCACATGTCAGCCAGCGCCGCCTCCGACGCAGTCAACGGCGGGCCCGAGGAGGCGACGCCGGCGGCGCCACCGGTGTCGCCGTCGTCCGCCACAGACAGGGAGGAGCCGTCGGTGTGGGCGTGGGCGGCCAGGTGCTCCTCCACGAGCCGCCGCACCGCCTTGCCGTCGAGCTTCTGGCTGACCTCGTGGATGGGCAGCGCCGGCAACGAGACGATGGTGGGGGGGATGGCGTAGTACGGCAGCAGCGGGCGCAGGAACGAGTGCAGCGCCTCGACGCTCGGAGGCGGCGGCATGTCCGCGGTGTTGTGGGCGTCCGCGCCGTTGGCCAACGCCGCGGCCCAGGCCTCTGGCACGACGCACGCCACCAGGCGCTTGTCCTCGCCCTCTTGGCCCAGTGTCACCACGGCGGAGGCGCAAATGTCGGGGTGCGTGTTGATGGCGGCCTCCACGGCGCCCAGCACCACCGAGTAGCCCCGGATCTTGACCATGAAGTCGCAGCGGCCAAGCACCTCCAACACGCCCTCGGTGGAGAAGCGCCCGCGGTCGCCCGTGCGGTACAGGCGCCACTCCACGAACGACGCCGCGTTGTCTCCCCCCTCCGTCGGGTCGCTCATGTCCAGCGACTCGCGCCGGCCGATGAACGGCGACCTCACAAACCGGCGCGCGGTTTGCTCGGGGCGGTTGAGGTAGCCGCGCGCCAGGCACGGCCCCCCGACGTAGACTTCACCCTCGGCACCCACGGGGACGGGGCGCATGGACTTGTCCAGCACGTGCACCTGGACGTTCTCCATGACGCGGCCGCACGGCGCGTACTTGGGGTACGCGGCGGTATCGATGGTGGACAGGTCGGACACGGACACGTCGTGGCACTCGGAGATGGAGTACAGGTTCAGCAGCTGGCAGTGGGGCACCGCGGCGGTGAACCGCTGCGCCAGGGCCACGGTGACCACCTCGCCGCACAGCCACATGATGCGCATGGTGGCCAGGTGGCTCGCCAGTTCCTCGGGCGTGAACGTGTCGAGCAGCAGCTGCAGCAACGACGGCGTCACCAGCAGGCGCGTGATGGCGTGGTCGCGCAGGTAGGCACCCAGCCGCGCGGGGTCGTACACCACCTCGTCCGGGATGACGTACGTGGGGAAGCCACGCAGGAGCGGGCGGATGCACTCCCACACAAAGAACACGGCGACGCCCACACGGTCGCCGGCCACGAACGGGTACTTTTCGTGCCGCCAGTGGTACGAATGCACCGCGCCGCGGTGCGGGCAGCAGATGCCCTTCGGCACGCCGGTGGTGCCGCTGCTCATCACGATGTACGCGAGGCTGCTTGGGGTGGGGCACGCGCGAGGGTCGCTGTCCGGCGTGGGAAGCGACGGCAGGGTGTCGGCCTGGGCAGCCAGCGCACTCAGCCAGCCGGCGGCACCTGCGCCGGTAGCACCTGCTTCGTGGTCGTCAGACAGCAGCAACGTGGTTTGCCAGGACGGCACCCGCGACGCAAAGGCGTGCTTCGTCACCACCACCACGGGGCGGGCTTCCTCGCACACCCGGCACAAGAGGTCGGGCGGGTAGGCCAGCTCCAGGGGCATGTAGGCGCCACCCGCCTTCAGAGCAGCCAGGTACGCGATGATGTACTCCGTGCTGCGCTCCATCAAGATGCCCACAGGCTTGTCCGGGCCCACGCCCGCCGCTTTCAAGGACCGCGCCACCAGTTCGACGGCGTCGTTGAGCTGACGCAAGGTCAGGGACGCGCCGGTGGTGCCGTCGAAGCACGCCTCGTTCTCCGGGTACGCGGCCACGGCGTCGTCAAACATGTCATGCAGGCACTTGGTGTGCGGGTAGTCCATCGTGAGGGCGTTCCACTTGGACACTTGGCTCTTGACCAACTCCCGCTGCTGGGCCACGTTACCGCGCAGCGCCTCGCACACGGTGCTCACCACAGCCACTCCCGACGGCGGTTCCTCCTCCTCGGCCTCTCCCTCGGCGATGCTGTCGCTGCCCATGTCGAACAGGTAAAAGTGCGACCCGCGGAAGAGGTGCATGCGGAAATCGCCGTTGGTCAACTCGGACCACTTCCCCAACGTCGCCACGTTGATCGCGGCGTCTTCCCGCCCGCTGCACACCATGACGGACAACGTCCCCAGCGGCGCACCGGAGCTCTTTTGCGCGGCCACCGGCACCGCAAACGTAGGGGGTTGGGGTGCACCTGCAGCGCCAGAGCCCGATCCCGAGCCAGAGCCCGATCCCGAGCCAACTTCCGCGGCCTCTTCGGCACCCGGTGTGGCTTCCGGTACCGGCGGCGGCGCAGACAGGTGCACGGCGGGCGGACGGAGCCCCAGGCGGGAGGAGAGGGTGTACGGGGCCAGCCCCAGGTCGGCCCTCACGGTGGAAATGAGGCCCTTGAGCTCCACTGGGTCAGAAAAGACGGCGTCCGGGGTGCCGCCCCAGCTTCTCAGCAGCGACTCCATCACGGCATCGTCCGTGTCCCACCCGTCGGGCATCGCCTCCACGGTCGCGTCATGCGGGGCGTTGTCGCCACTGACCACCAGGCCCAAGAAGGACGAGGAGCCTGCCACGCCAGCGGCACCGGACTTGGGCTGCAGCTGCAGGAGTTCGTGCGCCACCGCGGTGGCCGCACCGGCTCCGGCGGAGTGTCCGAACAGCGCAAACGGCATGCGCTCGTCCTGGTTCATGATGGCTGCGGCGCAGAGTTGGGCGTACAGGTCTGCTACGGATGCCGTATGCTCAGGAACGGGGAGGCGGCGTTGCATGAAGCTCAACGGGTGCACGCCCACAATCTGAGACAAGCACGGGCGTGTGTGACAACACCATCTGCGCCAAACAGGCACAGGCAACACACACCACAGCCTCACCACTACACAACACCCTGCCCCCCACCTCAATGTCAGGTCCGGCCACCTTTTGCCAAGCAGAGAAGCGTGCGGCGGAGCCGCCACTGTGGGGAAAACAGAAGAGCCGCAATTCCGCATCGGGCTTGCTTCCGAGCCCAACACACCAGTCGTGGAGGAGCATGTTGAAGGAAAGAGAGAGGAAACACAAAGGCTGCTGTCAGGTGCTACACACTTTCAATGGCAAGGCGTGCCCGGGAAAAGGTGCGAGAGCGGCGGTCGTTGGCTCGTCCCCTTGGACGCATGTGGAGAAGTATCGAAAGGAAGGGAGACACGGAATCCTACACAGGCTGGCACCGCACAAGAGTGGTGGGTGATTTTTTGGCAAATTTCGTTGCCAAAAATATGAAAATGCAGCGCACCTTTGCGGTGCGTGACGGAGACGGCGACGTCGGTGGTGTGGGCTGTGGCGTCGCGGGCATGTTTGGCCTGCGTGTAATACGGTGCCTTCGCTGCTGGTGACTTTGCCGACGGCATGCTGGCTGGAGGAGAAAGAAGAAAGAAGAAAAAGAGAGTGGAACAAGTGGCGCGATTGCAGGGCGAAGTACGAGCATGAGTTTGTTCGACAAACAAAGAAAGAATGGCTGCAAAGCAAGCGCACCACCTGGTGGGTTTTGCACAAAGCCCCACCAAGTGAGTCCATCAGGTGGGATCACGCAACGCTTCTCACGCTCGTTCAGCGGGAGCCACGGAGAGCGGCGTCGCCTGTGTATCCTGAAGGCGGCCATGAGATGGGCGTGCAGCTACAGATGTGAACACCAAGGTACACCAGGTGGTCGTCGATGGAGAAGTCCCAGAAGTGCACACCGTCAGCGCAGGACGGGTCCTCGCCGCTGCCGTCGCACACCTTGTAGTTCAAGCCCGACTCCACGTCGTACCAAACCTGCGGTGGGTGAGCACAGTCAGGAATCAAGCAACAAAGGACAAACGCGCTCTCATACACAGCACAAACCTCGGTGGCAGTGTGGTGGTAGCCAAAGTTCTCAGGCGGAACGTGGGGAACGATCTGGGTGAGTGCATCCAGCATTGCGTCAACGAGTGAGTTGGGGTTGCGAGTCAGCGTCGATTTGCACAGCGCACGCACATCGTCGTAATGAGTAACATGAATGGCCTGTGGGATTTGCTGTTTGAACCAAGTGCTGAAAGCCTGGTTACCGACACGAGGAAGGCCAAAGGTGTACAGCTGGTTGACGTCCACGCCTTCTTGGCTCTGGATGTGAGCGGCAGAAAGCACCGCAAGAGCAGCACCGAGGCTGTGACCCGTGACGTAGAGGGGCAAGTCCGGGTGAAGGTTCTTGAGGTAGTGCACAGCCGGCACCACCTGGGCTTTCAGAGCTTCGTGACCCTCGTAGAAACCTTGCTCAACTTCACAACCATTGCAGTGCGGGTAGGTAGAAGTGGTGTGGGCCTGCGACATATTTCCCAGAGGAGTTTCATTCCCAACCACACATGGACACACACAACGATGACATGTGTACAGCACCGTGAGCACGGCGCAGGCCGCCAAGCATTTGGTGCCGGGCACAAACGCACCGCCTTGAGATCCACGATCCAGTTCTTCAGAGAGTCGGCCTGCGTTCCGCGGAAGGCCAACACAATAGCAGGGATATCAGGGTTGATGCCAAGATAGCCTTGAAGGTTCAAGCTCGAGTCGCTGAAAATGTGGGTCACGTTGAAAGACGGGAGGGCACACGCCGGGCAAGACCACTCCGACAACGAGTCGGCGGCACAGTACGCTGCCGCACTTTGGTACACCATTTTGAAAGCCAGATTCTGGTCATAGGACGCAGATGCGTGCACAGTGGCAAAAGAGCACGCCAAAATTGCGATCACTGCAGCGACGGCACGGGCCATGATGTCGAGGGGATGCAGGCGGCAAGTGTTTTTGTGGCAGTGCCATGCCGATTGCGGCACGAAAATGTCAGCACGCATGAACAGCGGCAGATTTGGTAATTGTGTTACTTCCACTCCAACTTGGAAGCATACTTCCATGCTTACGCTTGGCGCCACATCATGAAACCGCAGAGCAATCAATCAAAGCCAGCTGACTCTCCCGTTGCCTTGCGGTGTGCGCGTGAGGTCGGGAGTTGGCAACCAGGCTGTGGAGAAATTTTCTGTGCCTTCAAAGTACGAACGCTGTGCAGAAACAAGCGCGCGCAATCTGCGGCCACTTTGTGTCGTTGGAACGCCGCCAGTCTCTTGCTGTTGAAAAATACAGCTCCACAGCTCCTGCTCGAAACCACTTGCAAGCTCCGCAAATGGCTCCATCTCTTTTTGGATAAAGAGGGCTGCTGTGTGATATCTACTTCCTCGACACTCTCGCAGCTGTTGCCTGGCTGACCTTCTACACGTAGAGTCGCATGAAAATGACTACGCATCGCAGGCCTCGTGCCAGCGGCTCCAAAGGGGACGGGGTCACCCGGAGCGCACAAGTGGTGTCCCCCGTGACGGTTTCCACAAAACAGGCCGCTTCAGAAGAACTCACACCAATGGCAGCTGTGTACGTGCACACAATAACGAGGGGCGTGCGTGTGGGGAGTAACGTTTTGGCTGTTGTGTGCCAACAGAGAAGCTGCCCGACGGGACAGGTTGCAGCGGAAACGAAGTAACAAGTATGTTGTGTGCGTCGAGTTTGTTGGGCGGAAGGGCGTCGATTCACGTAGCTTCTGTTGTCACAGGTCCTTTTCTGCAATCGCTCCGACCGCGGGGAGTGTTGCTGAGCACGAGCCAGACACCGTGCATTCCGTCTCGTCGCGTGACACTGACAGCAGTGACAGTGATCCAAGCACCGTCATCGCACCTAGTTTGCAGCCTCGGCGTCCGAAGGAAGATGGCGCCAGGGCAGGCGAAATTCGTCGCCGCATTGCTCGAGCCCGACGGAACATGTCATCGGAAGGCTCTGGCAACAGCACGGAGGCCTCACCCCTTCAGAGTCCGGTAGGTCAGGTGAAGTACGTGAAAGCTGGACGGAGGAAAGGGCAAGCCACCTCTCCCCGAAGTGGGTCCCCTCGGAGCCTTGACTCTAGTTCCGCCGCGAGCAACTCTATGAAGAGCGCTGCGTCATTTCGGTCCCTCACTCGGTCTCCGGTGCAGACCGAAGGGCGACCCAGCCGTGTGGTTCGGCAGGGGCGGCGCTCTGGCGCGACCACGAAGGCCACGGCGCCCGCATCTGGATCCACAACGAAGCTGGATCGCTTGCTGCGCACACCAGCCCAAGGCTCGCCGCTCACCACGGGCAAAACGAAGCCGCAGGGCCCCACCGCCGGCGCTCCCGCGGCGGCCGGCGCGGTGAAAGCGGCGGGTGGTTCGGACTCGGATTCGGACGATGCACCACCACCGCTGCAGCGCGTGCGCATGGGAGACGAAAAAATCGCGGCTGCCCGTCGACGCGTGAGGAACCGTGGGCGCACGCTGCGTGTGTCTGGGGACAGTGCAGTGTCTGCTGGCACCTCGCCGCTGCAGCCCTCGCCTCCACAGCGGAACGCGCGGGCGGGGGCCTCACGCTTGAATGCCTATCGCACCTCCGCGTCTTCCTCTCTCGTCTCTGCGCCTCGGAGCATCGCCGCATCCGTGTCTGCTCAGCAATCGGCTGTCGCAGGCTCCGGCAAGAGTGGCGGCGGGATGAGTGCGCTCGAGCGCTATCGTGCGAAGCAAGCCGCGAAGAAGCGGGCCAAGCAAGGCCCTCAGGCGTCTGCCAACCCGTCTGCGCCCATTGCGCCGGCCGCTGCACCTGTTCCTGCACCCGCCCCGGCTGCAGCTCCAGCGCCTGCAGCCATGAATGGGCACATGGGCGCCGCGATGGCGCAACAACGGCCACAGCTGCAACAGCAGCAGCAGCAACAACGCGTAGGGGTGTTGTCGGCATTCGGGGCACAGCCGGGACGAGTGGGTGCTACAGGGTTCGTTGTGGGCTTCGTGCTGTGCCACTGACTGTCGCTGTTGTCGTTGCTGTAGCGCTCGCTGCCAAGTGTGCATTGGCACCCGGGTGGTCGCATACGCTCACGTGTCACGTGTCACGCCCTGGCTTGTTGCTGTGTGTTGCTTGACAGAACGCAGTCCACGTATCGGCAGCTGATCTATGGGGCAGGGTCAACCCAGGCGAACAGCTTCCTCAACAAGCCACAGCAGCCAACCACATCATACGCGGATGCCATTCGCCAGCGTTGGCAGCGAACCGCAGCTAGCGCGACGCCTACACAACAAGCACCGCTTCCGGGAATGCGTTTCCGAAACGCGGCGCAGGCCATGCTGGCGAATTCCGGCGGCGGGTTCGGAATGCAGCCCCAGTTGTCCTTCACGATGTCGTCTGGGCGATTGCCGGATGTGTACGCATCGGGAACGATCCCAACCGGTTCCACCGGTGTCGGACAGTTCTCACAGCCTGCGCAGGCAGGCATGCAGAGCAACGTCGGGGCGTACGGCCCACCTCCTGCAGTTGCCACGATGGGCGGCATGGGCGGATTTGGTAGTTCCAACAGTCACAACATGCCTGGAAACATGGCTGGCAACATGGGCAGCAACATGATGGGGAACAACATGATGGGGAACAACAACAACATGGTGGGGAGCAACAGGATGGGCAGCAACATGATGGGCAGCAATATGATGGGGAGTAACATGGGTGCTGGTGGAGATGGGGGCATGGGGTCTGGTGGTGGCGTTGTTGCGGCAGTACCCCAACAACCGTCTGAAGAAAGCCAGCGCGAACTCGCCCTGCAGCGGGCAAGGCAAAACGCCCGGGCCATGGCAGAAGCCACACGCCGGCGCATGGCACAACGACAAACGGCCGGTGCCATTCGCGCGACGGGTCACCCGAGTGGCGTGCGCACGCAGCGGCACGCGTCATCGCATGTGTCGCATGCGTCCGCGGCGCGCCGTCGCATCAAGCAGCACGGCAGCCGACGCCACTCCTCGCACCGGTTTTCCACAGAAGACTCTGACTCGGGGTACGACAGCTACGACTCCGAAGAGGAGGAAGAGAGGCGCCGGCGCAGGCATCGACGCCGCCGCCGCCGCCGCCGCCGCCGCTCCAGCAGCGAAGATTCGTACTCGGACAGCGAGGACGACGACCGCCACCGGCGATCCCGGCACCGGAGTGAAGACATGCGGCGCCATTCGTCGCGCCGGTCCGTGAAACGGCACTCCTCCCGCGCCGAGCTCCGCACGCACGCATCCATGCGGCGCCATCAAAGCCGCTCCATGAACAAGCGCATGTCTCGCCAGACTTCCCGCATGCGCCGACAACCCTCACGCGGCGGGCGGTTGAGGCCGAAGCAAAGCCTGTGGCAAATCATGAAGGGGCTGGGAAACAAGAAGCCACGCCCGCCCACCCCGCCGTCGAACTACAAACGGGCCAAAGGGACGTAAAGGAGGATAGGTTGATCGCTTCTTGCCATAGTTTTGTTGTGGCGCTTGTGTCTTTTTTTCTTCTTCCAGCGTGTCGTGTTGCGTTGTACCTTCGCATTGGCCTAATATTGCATTTCACCACAACCATGCACACTGAGTGTCTTACGTTGCCCACGCACGCTGCAGTGCAGCTACCCCACTTGCGTGAGAAAGGACTCGTCGATGTTCGGTGTGTGGGGACGTGTGGAAAACTGGGCTGCCCCGTGTCTCGCCACCACTACTCTGCGTTGCGAGCAGCTTCCAGCGCGGCTGCACCCCCTTGTGCCTCGACATTCGCTAGCTCCTGCTTCATAATCTTCGCACGCGCAATGACGCGCTGAGCCTCCGCACGTCGATTGACCGACACCAGGTAGCGTGCCAGCTTGGCATCAAACTGAATGGCGGCTTGGACCCCTTCCAAGTACTGCGAAATGGTGATCTTCCCGGCATCCACCGCCGCCTCGTACACGGACACCTTCCCCTCCAACGTCAACACACGGATGTCGTCACCCTTGGCCTTGGCTCGATTTACCTGGCACACAGACGCGCACGCGTCAGCGAGTGACATGGGGGGGGGGGGGG
>Ga0213833_1001570_pt1 | contig 16096 bp, 9 predicted proteins | sample SWATP21_FD_160575 | JGI IMG/M metagenome (GOLD analysis project Ga0213833, IMG submission 160575) | Coastal seawater microbial communities from Marineland, Florida, United States - SWA TP2 #1 | ecosystem: Environmental > Aquatic > Marine > Coastal | place: USA: Florida | collected 2016-08-14
CATCGAGCGCTGGTCCGTGAAGACGTACTCGATCGGGTCCTCGAGGGTGAGGATCGCCTGCTCGCGCGTGCGGTTGATGTCGTTGATGAGCGACGTGCACGTCACGGTCTTGCCGGCGTCCGTCGATCCACAGACGACCAACAGCCCGCCCTGGAGCGACAGCAGGCGCTCGAGCGTCTCCCGGGGGAGGCCCAGCGACTGCAGGCCAGGGATCTCCTGGTTGATGATGCGGATGGTGGCGTACGGGCCCGTGTGCCCCTGGGCGAAGTGGACGCGGAAGCGCGCACGCTCGGTCTCGTAGACGAGATCCGCCACCTGCCGCTCGGAGAACGTCATCCGCGCGTCCTCGGTGAGGAAGCAGCCCAGGATGTGGTCCATACGGTCGCGGGTGAGCTTGTCCGACTCGAAGCCGACGACGCGGCCGCTGATCTTGAAGCGCACCGTCGAGCCGGACTTCAGATACAGGTCGGACGCCTTGAGCGCCGTCATGCCGACGAGCAGCTCGTGCACGGACATCTGGCGGCCGCGCAGGGTCAGGATCGGCTGGTTGAGCATCGACTCGGACACGTCAGGCTCCCGTCTTGAATCGGAACTTGAGGCCAGCAGCCGCGATGACGGCGCCGTTCTTCAGGGGCTTCACCGACTTCAGCGGCTTGCCGCCGACCTTGACCTTGGCGAAGAAGGAGCCGCGCTCCACCTGCCAGACCCCCTCGCCGAGCTCCCGCAGCAGGAACTGGCTCTTGCCGAACAGCTTGTTGCCGGGGAGCCGGTAGTCGGCGTCGTCGAAGTAGCCGACCTCGAAGGTCACGTCCTCGAGCTTGAGCTTCTCCACCCGGCCGTTCACGCGGACCGTCAGGTGCGGCTCCTGGCTGACCTCGAGGGACTTGCGGATGCGATCCATCTCGTCCGCGCTGGCCAGCATCGTCCCCTTGTAGTCCGACATCGACTCGCCGGGGGACGGCACGTCCGGGCGGAGGTTGGAGGCCGCGGCCCGCGGGAGCCCCGCGAAGTCCGTCTGGATCTCGCCCGTGTCTTCCTCGGGCAGGACCGTCTCGATCATCCCGCTGTCCGCCGCCGCGGCGGCCCAGAAGTCGTCGAGGTCCGCCTCCTTCTGCGCCGTCTTGTCCACCCGCGGGGCCTGGTAGAGCAGCGTCCAGGGCCCCACGCCGATCCGGTCGCCGTCGTTGAGGATGTGCGCGGTGACGCGCTCCTTGTTGACGTACGTCCCGGTCTTGCTGCGCAGGTCCTCGACGACGTACCCGTCGCCGACGAGACGAAGCTGACAGTGGGTGCGGCTGATGAGGTCGTTGTCGAGGTCGAGCATGACGTCCGTCCCCCGACCGATGCTCAGCTCCTCGACGTCCAGGTCGATGATGCGCTCGGGCTTCTTGCCGAACAGCACGACGATGCGAGCCATGTCACCTCCGATGGTCCCGGGCCCCCCCAAGGCGCCCAAGGGTCCCAAGGGTAACGGAGCCAGCCAGGGTCGTGTCCCCTGGTCGGGCAGCGTTTCGGCCCGGGCGCGCAGGACGGCCAGCGGGGCGTCGAGTCCCGGCACCAGCAGATCGGGCGCCACCGCCGCCCAGGGCTCCAACACCGAGCGCCGCTCGGCGATCCCCGGGTGGGGGACGCGGAGGCCGGGGAGCTCCAGCTCCAGGTCGCGGACCATCAACACGTCCAGGTCGATCACGCGCGGCCCGTTCTTCTGCTCCCGATGGCGCCCCAGCTGCTTCTCGATCTCCAGGCAGCGACGCAGCAACGCGTCCGCCCCCCGCGTCCACCGGATCCGGGCCACGGCGTTGAGGAACCAGGGCTGATCGCGGATCCCCCAGGGCTCGGTCTCGACCACCGGAGAGACCACGGTCACCGACGTCCCGAAGGCCTTGAGCGCGGCGGTCAGGTGGGCTGCCCGGTCGCCGAGGTTGGTGCCGAGTCCGATCCACGCTTCGTCGGCCTCGGGCGGCCGACCGGACGCCGTCACTCGCCGTCCCCGGTGGCGTCCTCGCTCGACGCGCGCTCTTCCTCGAGGCGGCGGTAGATCGTGCGGGCCGCGATGCCGAGGAGGTTGGCCGCGACGCGCTTGTCGCCGCCGGCGTGCTTGAGGGTCTCGAGGATGGCGGTGCGCTCGATGTCGCGCAGCTTCGTCCCGATGGGGAAGACCAGCCGCCGCGAGCCGCCCGTGCCCTCCGGCCGGATCTGCGACGGGAGCTGCTCGACCCCGATGACGTCGGAGCGGCAGAGCACCACGGAGCGCTCGATGGTGTTCTCGAGCTCGCGGATGTTGCCCGGCCACCGCCAGGTGCTCAGCGCGTCGAGCGCTTCATCGGTCAGGCCGCGGATCTCCTTGCGGTTCTTGCGGGCGTACTTGTCGACGAAGTGGGACGCGAGCAGCGGGATGTCGTCCGACCGCTCCCGCAGGGGCGGCAGGTGGACGGGGATCACGTTGAGCCGGTAGTACAGGTCCTCGCGGAAGGTCCGCTGGGCGACCATGCGCTCCAGGTCCCGGTTCGTCGCGGCGACCACGCGCACGTCCACCGACAGCGTCTTCGTGCCACCGACCCGCTCGAACTCCCCCTCCTGCAGGACGCGCAGCAGCTTCACCTGCGCGGACGGGTCCATCTCGGCGACCTCGTCGAGGAAGAGCGTTCCGCCGTCGGCGAGCTCGAAGCGGCCTGGCTTGCGGTTCGCGGCGCCGGTGAAGGCCCCCTTCTCGTAGCCGAACAGTTCGCTCTCGAAGAGCGTCTCGGGGATCGCGGCGCAGTTCACGCGGACGAGCGGGCCGCTGCTGCGGTCGCTGAGGTCGTGGATGGCGCGGGCGAGCAGCTCCTTGCCGGTGCCGCTCTCTCCGCGGATGAGCACCGTGGCCTCGGACGGAGCGACCTGGGCGACGGTCTCCATCACCACCCGGAACGACTCGGACGTGCCGATCATCGAGGCCGTCTGGCCGATGCCCTCGGCCGCGGCCGCGACCTGCTCGCGGAGCCGGCGGTTCTCCGCCAGGAGGTGCGCCTTCTCGAGGGCCTTCCGGACGGTCTTGAGCAGCGCCCGCTTCTCGAGGGGCTTGGTGATGAAGTCGTAGGCGCCCTGCTGCATCGACTCGACGGCGATCTCCACCGTGCCGTACGCGGTCATGACGATGACCTCGGTCTCGGGAGCGATGGTGCGCGCGGCCTTGAGCAGCTCGAGGCCATCCATGCCGGGCATGCGCAGGTCGGTCAGGAGGAGGTCGACGGGGCCTTGATCGCGCAGGGCGTCGAGGGCTTCGGGCCCGGACGGCGCGCTGATCACGTCGAACCCGGCCCGGCCGAGGATGCGGCCGAGGATCTTGAGGTTCGATTCCTCGTCGTCGGCGACGAGGATGCGGGCCTGTCGGTCACTCATCGCGGGCGGGCGACTCCGCTGGGGCGGCCGGCAGCCGGATGCTGAAGGTCGTTCCCTCGCCGGGCTGGCTTATACACGTGATGCGGCCCCGGTGTTCCACGATGACCTGCTGCGTCAGCGGCAGACCGAGCCCCGATCCGGCGTCCTTCGTAGAGAAGAACGGATCGAAGATCCGGGCCACGTGCTCGGCGTCCATGCCGGGTCCGTCGTCCCGGATCGTGATGAGCGCGTGCTCGCCTTCCCGCCGCGCCGCGATCTGCAAGGTGCCGCCTCCCTCCTCGACCAGCGCCTCCGCGGCGTTCCGCAGGATGTTGAGGAGCGCCTGGCGGAGCTGGTCGGCGTCCAGGTGCACGTCCGGCAGGTCGCCGATGTCCACCTCCACGGCCAGCCCCTGGAACTCCAGGTCCTCCTGGTGGAAGCGCACGATGTCCGCGACCACGGGGCCCAGGGCCTGCCGCGCGAGCTTGAGCGGCGGCAGCCGGCCCACCTCCAGGTAGGACTCGGTGATGCTCGTGAGGCGGCGGATCTCGTCGCGGATGGCGCCCAGCAGCTCTTCGGCGTCACCCACGTTGCCGTCGCGGATCTCGTCGCCGAGGGCGTCGGCGTTGAGGCCGAGCGCGTTGAGCGGATTGCGGACCTCGTGGGCGATCTGGGCGGCGAGGTGGCCGATCGCAGCGAGGCGCTCGCTGCGGATCATCCGGTCCTGGGAGGCGCGCAGATCGGCGAGGGCCTGCTCGAGCTGGACGGATCTCTGCTCCAGGCTGTGTTCGCGCTCCTCGATGGACGCCGCCATGGCGTTGAAGGACCGCGCGAGGCGTCCGATCTCGTCGCGGGACTCCTCGGGGACCCGCTCGTCGAACCGTCCCGCGCGGATCCGCTCGGCGCCCGTGATCAGCCGGCGGATCGGGCGCAGGGCGAAGTGCGTGGCGAGCAGGAGGAGGAGTCCGACTGCGAACGCGACCGCGCTCACGGACGCGGCCACGACGGCGGCGTCCTTCTGGGTGCGCCGGGTGCGCTCGACCACGCGCGAGACGCGGCGAGCCAGGCGCTTGTTGAGGATGCGGAGGTTGATGTCGAGCTGCCGCTCGTAGTCCTGGAGCTCGGGGACGAAGCGGCGCGCCTTGCCGAAGTCGTCGATCCCGTCGAGCTCCATGGACTCCTCGAACGCCTGCACGAACAGCGCGTGGGTGTCCTGCAGCTTGTCCGCGACGTCGAGCGCGAGATCGAGCTGCGCGCTGACGAACCGCAGGGCGGCGAGATCGTCCTCGGAGATGGGGCGCAGGAGCATCCCGTCCGCGATCTCCTGCGACCGGGCGAGGTGCCCCTCGATCCGCTTGAAGATCCAGGCGTCCACCCGCCGCTCCCGGTACAGGCGATCGACAGCGGAGTCGGCGGTGCTCTGCTCGGGCGACCACGAAGAGACGCCCGCGAGCTCCTGGGCCAGCGGCAGGTACCCCTCGGAGAGCAGCTGCAGGTCGGTCTGGAGGCGCTGGAGCTGGACGAGCACGGTGGCAAAGACGACCGCGAACAGCGCGAGCATCAGGAGGTAGCCGGCGATGACGCGGGCGCGCAGCGACACGGCGCGACGGGGCGCGGCGTCGGGGGCGCGCACACGCTCGGTGCCGCGCTTGCTGCGAATCTGCGATGCGTGCGAACCGTCAGGCACGCCTCAGTCTACGCACGGGCTGTCTATGCTCCGGGGCGATGGCCGGACTCCTCGATCGCCTCCGCCGCCCCGTCGCCAGCCGCGTGAAGCGCGCGCTGGCCGGTGACGACGTGGACGCCCTGGTGCAGCGGCGCGACCGTCGGCGGTTGCGCTGGTTGGCGTCGGAGACGGCGGACCCGCTGGCCCGCTTCCGGGCCGTCCGCTGCCTCGCGGAGCTCGTCGACCCCGAGGCCGCTCCCCTGTTCCTGGGACTGCTGGCCGAAGACGCAGGCGAAGCACCAACGGCCACGCTGCGTGTCGCCGTCGAGGGGCTGGGACGGCTGCGCACCGGGTCCGCGGGCGGACCCATCCGGCGCCTGCTCAACCCGGAACGCCCTGCGCAGGTCCAGCTCGCGGCGGCACGCGCGCTGGCGTCCATCGGGCGGGAGGAGGACTGGTCCGCCGTACGGGGCTGGGCGACGGCGACGACGCTGCTCCCCGACGACCGGGACCTGAGCGATCCCGCTCCCGACGGGCTCCCCCCCGGCGCAGACCTGGTCATGCAGGTGCTGCAGCCGCTCTACGCAGACAAGGCCGCGAAGTGGTGGGCCACGAAGGCCCGCAGCTGGCTCGAGTCGGACGACGCGCGTCCGCGGATCCCGGCCATGGAGGGCGCGGACAAGATCGTGGCCCAGCAGCTGCGTCGGTCGCTGGACAGGCTCGACGGGGCCGAGGAGCGGCGCGCCCTGCTTCACCTGGGCGCGCTGTCTCGGGATCGGGATCGGGAGCTGCTCTCCCAGCGTCTGCCGGGCCGCGCGGCCCGACAGGCGCTCGGCCTCCAGGGAGATCCGCGGTCGCTGGACACCCTGACGGCCGCGACCACGTCGGCCAGCACCCCATCCGACGCCCGGGACGCCCTGCGCGCCCTCGGTCGACTCGGGTGGCGCGGTGCAGAGTCGACGATCGCCGCGACCCGCGACCGCTTCGACGACGACGCCGTCCGGGTCGAAGCCGCGTTCGCGCTCGGCGAGATCGGCGGCGAAGACGCGATCCGCGTCTTGATGGACGACCTGCGCAAGCGGCCGGACCGCGCCGACCCGTCCGACGCAGAGGCGGAGTGGATCGCGCGGGCGCTGCGACGCTGCGGCGTCCGCGGCCGCGAGGCGATCCGCGGGGCGCGCACGATCGCGATCAGCAAGGGGGAGCGACGCCGCGTGGAGCGGATCGCCGAGCTGGCGGGCCTTCCGTGACGCCTCTGCTGCGTCTTTGAAGCGGAGTAGCGTGGACGGCGCTCAGCGCTCGTCGAGATCCTGCACCTGGCGCGTGTAGTCCGTGAGGATGAGCCCCTTCGTGGAGGCGTGCTTCACCTCCGGAATCGCCAGGTGCCGCCTCGCGTTCTCGCGGTTCTCGCGGCCCTCGGGCCCGCCCGGATCCAGCTCGAGCACCTTCTCGTACAAGGCCTTCGCCACCGGGAAGTCCTTCTTGTACATCGCCATCTCGCCCTGCTTGTCGAGCAGGTCGGAGGCCATCATGAGCTGGTCGTTGCCAACGATCCCCTTGCGGGCCTCGCGACGACCCTCCTTCGTCTTGAGCTTCGCGTAGGTCTCGGCGCCGAGCCGGTGGATGCGCTCCAGCAGCTCCCGCACGCGGCCGTCGAGCGCGTTGCCGAAGCGGGCCTCGCTGAACTCGTTCTGGAGCTTCGCGTAGCCGGTGTCGATCTCGTCGAGGTTGCTGCTCCAGTGGGCGTGGAGCGCGCTGAACGCGTCGCGGCGGGTCAGGTCCTTCCACCCTTCGTACAGGATCCGCTGGGCGCGTCGGGCCTTGCTCGTCTCTTCCTCGGGCGGCACGAACTCGATGACGCCCATCGCATCCAGCGCGAACAGGAGCTTGAGCAGCGCGCGCTCCTCGAGCTCGTTCAGCGCCACGAGCTCCTTGAGCGTCCAGGCCGCGGGCAGCAGCTCCTTCGCCACGTGGGCCTCATACGAGTTCATGGGCAGCATCGGGACGATGTCGTCGCGGCCGGCCACCAGGCGCACCCGCAGGGAGTACAGGTTCTCCGCCTTGACGATGAGGGCGTCCTCGTCGGCCGCGTTCAGCAGATCCATCTGCGCGCCCCACAGCAGATCCAGCACCTTCACCGGCTGGTTGCGGAACACCACCCGGATGTCCTCGCACGGATGGAAGCGGAAGCGCCCGAAGTTCGCGGTCAGCAGGTTCCGGGCGATGCGGTCGGTGCGTCGCGTGAGCGCTTCGTCGAGCTGCCGCTGGGTCAGCTCTCCCTTGATCCGCAGGATCTCGCCGGCCTGCACGCCCGTCAGCTTCTGCAGGCGCGACGCCTCGCTCCACTGCTTCTGCGTCACCGCGCCCATCTGCAGGAGCGCGTCGGCGAGGAACTCGCCCGGATGCGGCGTGCTGCCCAGGAAGTGCACCGGCGCGCCGTCCACGAAGTAGGCCCACCGCGTCTCGCGGAAGCCGTCGATCGCGAGCACCCCGGTGGCCTTCTTGCGGAAGAAGTGCAGCAGGGCGTCCCGCCAGGAGAACCGGGCCAGATCGCCATGCTCCGTCGCCGGCGGGAGCAGCTTCTCGGTGCGCGCGTGCGCGGGACCCGGGGAGGCGAAGATCTGCCGGTCGGACGCGCTCGGCGTCGGCATGCCGGGGCCGGCGAGGGACTCCATGCCGCCGGTGGACACCTGGATGGCGGGCATGCGCGACGACGACGGCGTGGGGCGCATCGCCTGGGGCCGGAACGCGGCTGCCTTGAGAGCAGGCTTCGGCCGCAGCCTGGCGGCGGTCGCGGGGATCGTCGGGATCTCCTCTTCGTCGGGCTCCCAGGCTTCGGGGGAGGCAGGCTCGAACGTCACCGAGGCCGACGCCGGCGCGGGCTCCGCAGCGAGCGCGGGCTCCGGCGGCTCCACGGAGGGCTCCGGCTCCGGCGCGGGCTCCGGCTTCGGGGGATCGGGGAAGACCTCGGTCAGCCCCATGCTCGCCAGCTGCTTGCGGATCGAGTCCGTCAGCTCATCCAGCTGCAGGATCGTGACCGTGGGCGTCGCCTGCGTGACCCGGCCGCTCAGCTTGGCCGCACCGTCGCCCGTGAAGAGCACCACCTCGAGGCGCTCGCCGTTCGTGGGCACCGGATGCAGCGGCACCAGCAGGACGCCGTGCTGGATCCCCTGGCGCCACAGGCGACGCAGGTGATCGAGCCCGTCCAGCTCGTGCTGCACATGCCGCATCAGTCGTCTCCGCCGTGCGCCCGGAGCCAGCGCATCGCGCCCACGGCCAGCATCAGCACGCCCATGCCGAGCAGGGCCGCGACGGTCTGATCCGGGTTCATGCCGGGGAACACGACCTGCGTGTCGTGCGAGTTGGTGTTGAAGTGGTAGACGCCCCCGCCCACGAGCAGGAAGACGAGTCCGGTCAGGGCTGGAATCACCGCGCGCTCCTCCCACGAGCGTTCCGCCAGCCTACCGCGGGGAACGTCAGTACAGGATGCGCCAGACCACCTGGAGGCCGCCGGCCAGCCGGTCGCCGATGTGTCCCTCGATCGCGAAGCGCCGGAGCTGGCGCGGCCGCCACTGCAGCTCGGCCTCCACGCGGTTGTCGTAGTCGTTCTCGACCCCCCAGCGGAACCGGGACAGCAGGAACAGCTCCGGCGTGATCGCCTTGCCGGCCTCCACCGACCCGGAGCTCATGTCGTCCCCCAGGTCCACGTCGAACTTGTCCAGGGGGGTGTACTTGCCGAGGATCTTCGTGCCGAAGCCGGCCAGCGCGCCGCTGATCGTCTTGGCCACCCCCTGACCTTCGCCCGTGGACGCCTCGCTGAGGGGCCGCCCCACGATCAGGACCGCCATCATGTCCGCCTGGTCCGCGAGCTCCTCGCTCGTGAACGTGATGGACGGCTTCGCCAGCGTGTCCCGCACCTGCACGGTGATCGTCCCGTAGCTGGACGGGAAGTCGGCGTCCACGTCGAGCTGGCTGTCGAAGAGGTCGCCCACGAGCGTCAGGCGACTGCCCGGCACGATCTCGAACTTCTTCGTCAACACCGTCAGCGTGCTGTCGCGGGTGACCTCGATGACGCCCTCGAAGCGTCGGCGGCCGTCCTTCATCAACACCCGGACGTCGCCCCCGAGGTTGACGTCCGGCTCGATGCTGCCGATCAGGTTGAACGCTCTCAGGGCGTCGTCCCGGGCCTGCGCGAGGCCCACCGCGAGCTTGCCGTGCACCTTGTTTCCGAGGTGGACCATCACGTCGAGGTCCAGCCGATCCAGCAGGGTCGGGTCCTTCATCCGCGCCTGCTTCTTCTCGAGCTCCGCCAGCGAGCGCTCGCCCGGGCCCGCCGCCGTGACCTTGCGGTGCACGTACAGGTTGTCCGGCAGCTCGAGGCTCTGGACCGAGCGCCCCGTGGACTCCTGGCCGAGGTCGATGTCCACGTCGTCCACGTCGACGTTCCCGCGGACCACGAGGTGCGGCCAGGCGCCTGTCGCCTTCAGCTCGGCGTCCACTTGAGCCTTGATCTCCTGGGTGTACATGCCCCAGAGCCGGAACACCTTCACGTCCACGTCAACGTCCGCGGGCCGCCAGCCGTCCAGCGCGACGCGTCCGTTGAGGACGAGGCTCTTCTTGCCCTGGACCCGCGTGTCCTTCGTGACGTTCGGCTTGAACACGAGGTCGAGCGGGTTGCGGATGAGGGGCAGCGTGTCGACCGAGACCTCGCGCACCTCGATGGACGCGGGCGACAGGCTGATGTCCACGTCGATGTCTTCGTAGGACACGGACGTCTTCTGGTACTGGAAGCGGCCGTCCTCCATCCGCAACGCGACGTCGGGCTTCGGGTCCAGGAGAGAGCCCTCGACCTGCCCGGCCAGCGTCAGCTCGCCGTGCACGTTCATGGCCCCGGGCAGGAAGGCGAGCAGGACCGGCAGCGGGAACGCGTCGCTGCGCACCTCGCCCTGGAGCCCCGGCTGCCCGAGCATCTCCTGGACCGTGCGCGAGCCGTCGAGGGCCAGCGGGAGCGGAGCCTGGGCCAGGATCAGCAGGCGCCCAGCGTCCGGATCCCGGGCCAGCAGCGCACGCGCCTTGTCCCTGGCGGCGTTGGTGGCCGCATCGGCCGAGGCGACCGCGCTCTTGCGGGCGCCTCCCTTGGCTGCGTCCTTGCGACCCGCCTTCTCGGCGGTCTTCTTCGCCTTGCCCCGCTTCGCCTTGCCCTGTGCCTTCTTGCCCTGCTTCGTCGTCCTGGCGGCGGCCTCCTCCTTCGGCTCGAGCTCGTCCGGCAGCAGCGTGGGCAGGACCTCCAGCTCCGTGTTCAGCACGCCGCCCGCGACCGACGCGAGGAGCGCAGCCTTCTTGAGCGGACGATCGCCGACCCGCCCGCCGATCAGGCGCAGCTTCGCGTCCACCGACGGATCCGACAGCGCGCCGGTCACCGACACGTTCCCGGTGATCGCTCCCGTCACCGGCTCCGCCGCGGGAGCGATGAGGTGGACCAACGTCATGGGCAGCCGGCGCAGCGTCGCGCTGAACTCCAGGTCGCTCAGCAGCGGCGGCAAGTCGTCCCGGCGCAGCTCCCGCGGCCCCAGACGCCCCATCAGCCACTGGTCCAGCGGGGCGTTGCCGCTCATGCCGAGCTCCAGCACGGTGCCTTCCCGCGTCGTCCGCACCTGGGTGTCCCGCAGCTCGAAGACGCCCTCCGCCAGCTCGTAGGCGCCGCGCACGTTGATCTCGCGCGAGCGGTCCGTCCGCCCCACGTCCGCCTCGGCGCTCGTCTTGGCTTCGAGCCGCTCCAGGTCCACCAGCAGGTCGCGCAGGAGGAACGCCCCGCTGGCCGTGGGCTGCGTGGATGTGCCGCCGAGCTGGATGGCGCCGCGGACGCGCCCCCCGACGTACGACGGAGGCAGCGGCTTGCCCAACCCCGGCTCGAAGCGCGCGAGCGGCCCATCGATCAGGCGCACCTCGGCCTCGAGCGGCTCCCCGGCGGGGATGAAGAACGGCAGCCCGCCCTTGCCGTCCAGCCGGAAGCTCATGGGGATCCGCGCGACCTCCAGCTCCACCAGGTCCGCCAGCTTCGCCGTCCCCGAGAACACCTCGTCGGCCAGCTCGAGATCCAGGTCGAGGTCCACCGGCCCGCGGCCGCGCGTCGCGAAGTTCCTCAGGCGGGTGTGCACGCTGATGCCGGGCTTGGCGAGCGTCCCGGACAGCTTCACCGTCAGGTCGTTCAGCTCGCCGCTGAGCCGACCGTTCTCGGGCAGGAAGGCGTCGGTCTGCACGAGATCGAAGCTGAGCAGCCGCATGACGGCGTTCGCCTCGCCCTTGGGATCGAGGGTGCCCTGGAGGATGAAGGTGCCGTCCTTGTCCGTGTCCGCCACGAGCCCGGACGCCTCCACCGCGCCGTTGCGCAGCTTGACCACGAACTCCTGGCGGGTGGACAGCCGCAGCGACCGGTACCAGGCCGTCAGGCCCCGTCCCGTGATGCGGAGCTCGGGCAGCGATCCCCAGTCGACGTTTCCGGTCAGATCCAGGCCGATGTCGCCGCCGGACTCCAGGTCGGCCTCGAACTCCACGTTCGTGCCCTGCAGCGACCCGTCGATCACCGCCGTGGTAATGACCTGCTTGGCGGTGACGAGGTCGAGCAGATCGAGCTCGAACGGCCCCGTGACCTCGGGCGCCCCCTGCTTCGGGACCCGCACGTCGAGCGTCCAGCCCAGCTGCCCCTTGCGGGCGCGGGTGTCTGCGGGCGTCAGGGCCAGGTTCTCGAGACCGACCTTTGCGGTGCTCGTCAGCGCGACGACCGCATCCTCGGTGCCCCAGCAGCCGACCGCCCCCACGTCCAGCGCGAGCGCCCCCGACGTGAACGGCGCGTTGGTGCGGCGCTTCAGGTCCTGCAGCCGCCGGATGCCCCCCCCGACCTTCATGTCGAAGCAGCGCTTCGCCAGGTCGATGCGTCCGCGCGGGCGCACGGTGCCTCCGGCGAGGCCGATCGTCGTGTCCGCCAGCCGCACCGACCAGTCCTGCAGGCGCGCGTTGAGCGCGATGGGGCCGATGAGCATCTTCTGGTAGTCGAGCCGCGCGAGCTGGACCACAGCGTCGCCCTGCAGCGTGTCCGGACCCGTGCCCGACCCATCCCAGCGCACCGAGCCGGTCAGGGGAGGAGGGAGCTGCGGCACCGCCAGCAGCTCGGCGAGGTCGAGGCGCGTCAGCGTCAGGTTCGCGTGGTGCCCCAGCGGCGACCCGAGACGCACGCCGGCCTCCTCGATCTGCACGCGGCCGCCCGACGCGGTGGTGATCGGCCCCGCGAGTCGCAGGTCGTCCAAGGTGCCGGTCAGCCGCAGGTCGCCTTGCACCAGGCCCCGCAGCGGAGCGGATGGCGCGAACTCCTGCACGTCCGCCAGGTCGAACTGCTCGACGCGGATCGCCAGGTTCGGGTGGATGCGCTGGACGGGCCCGAGCGTGCCGTTGATCGCGACGCGGTCGTCCTTCCAGCGCACCTGGATGTCGTCCACGTCGAGCTCGTAGGCGTCCATCCGCGCGCCGCCGGACAGCTCCACGCGAGGAATGTCGATGGGCGCGTGCAGATCCGCGCCGACCCGCCGGAGCGCGGCGTCGTGCTCGAACCCCCGGAGCGAGTAGGCGCCCTGCAGGACGATCCCGTCGACGTCGACGATGCGGGACCCGTCCGCCCGCTCGAACACGAAGGCGCCGCCGGACAGGTCGATGTCCCCAACCTCGATGTCGATGGGCAGCGGCTTCTGCCCCTTCCCCTCCGTCTCCTTCTTGGGCCCGGGCTTCACGAACGCCCGCACGACGTTCAGGGAGCCGTCGTCGCGCTGCTTGAGCACGAAGCGCGGGTCCTCCAGGGTCGCCTTCCCGACGGAGACGTCCTTGCGAAGGAGGTCCCAGAACTCCCACTGCAGCTGGATCCGATGGGCGCTGATGAAGATGTCGCCGTGCTCGTCCGCGACTGTCACGTCGCGCAGCTCGAACTGCGTGCCCAGGGCGCCGGAGTAGCCGCCCACGACGATGGTCGCGGGCAGCGCGTTGTTGGCGATGGGGAGCGCCTTGTCGATCACGTAGCGGGCGAAGCCCTCGGACCGCAGCAGCAGCGTCACCGTGATGAGCAGCATGCAGATCAGGAGCAGGACGAGCCCGATGATCCGCGCGACGTGCTTCTTCAGGAACTTGTAGACGAGGTAGCCCGGGTAGGCCCACCTCGGCACCCCGGGCGGCAGCGCACGCGCCATCAGAAGGACTCACCGAGGTTGAAGTGGATGTTCCAGGGGAAGCGCTCCTTGATCTCCACGAACTCGGCCGGCCACTTGCGGATCCGCGCGGCGAAGTCGATGCGGACCCGCCCGATCGACAGGTCGTAACGCAGCCCGCCGCCGACCGAGAACGCGAGGCCGTCCTGATAGAGCGCGGACTCCAGCGCCTGGAGCTCGTCGCTCTTCGTCTTCGTGTCCGTCGAGCCGTCGCCCCAGGTGCGGCCGAAGTCGCTGAACGCCGCGATCCAGAGGCCCCCGAAGGGACGGGCGCGCACCTCGACCGATCCGCTGACGCCGGTGCGCGCGCCCAGGGGGACGATGCAGTCGCCGGTACTGCAGTCGGCTTCGAGGCCACGGGGCCCGAGGTAGCGGGTCTTCCAGCCGCGGACCGTGCCGTCGCCGCCGAGGTAGACGCGCTGGTTGACCGGGAGGTTGTGCTCGTCGCCCCAGGTGGCGAGGTGCGCGCCACCCGCCCGCAGCCCCAGCACGATGCGCTTGGCGACGACGGGGATGAAGGCCCGCAGCTCCCCGGACAGCTTGACGTAGCGGAAGCCTCGCAGCTCGCCGCTGGCGAGGCGCCCGAAGGGAAACGCCTGATCGACGCTGATCTGCGCGAGGAATCCCTTGTCGGCGGCGAGGGGGTTGTCTCGGAGATCGAGGACGACGGTCTCCCGGAAGTAGGACAGGAGGTAGTTGTCCGGGAAGTCCGGGACCAGCGTGTCGCTCGGCGGATCGCAGTTGCCGGGGAGCTTGCCCACCTCGGGGCAGGGCGAAGGGACCGTTGGCACGGGGCCGATGTGGGCGTCGAACAGGTCGAAGAACGCGAGGTTGTACGAGACGTCGAACTTCAGCGCCTGCAGAGGCGCCCAGCCGATGCCCGCCCGAGCGCTCGGGGTCCAGAACTTGTAGCCCTTCTCCAAGCCGAGCTCGATCTCGGACCCGATGCGCACGTTGAACCGCCGCGCGGGGAAGTCCGGCCACTTCAGCTCCACCGAAGCCGACGCGGTAGGGAAGTGGTCGGTCGCGGCGAGGTAGCGGTAGCCGCCGGTGAGGTTCAGCTCGGCCTGGACGAGGCGGCCTCCCAGGTTGATGTGGCTGAACGTGATGTCAGCGGGCTTGAGGGTGAAGCCCTGGGTGTCCCACGCAAAGCCGGGGGAGTACTCGAAGCTGCGCGGCTTGCGCTCCTTGAGGGCGATGTCGATGGGCACGATGGCCCGGCCGCCGGCGTCGTGGCCGTGATCGTTGGACAGGTCCGGCGTCACCGTGACCATCGAGAACACGCCCATGCCGTAGATGGCGCGCTGCATGCGCCGCACGACGCTGCCGTCCCAGTCCGCGCCCGGCTTCACCAGGACGTGGCGGCGCACGTAGCGCTCGGCGACCTTGTCGAGCCCCCGGATCTGGACCTCGCCGAACACCGCGATGGGGCCCGGGGTGACGGCGAAGGTGAGGTCGACCACCTCCTCCTCGGGGTACGCGTCGATGCGGGTGTCGACGGCCGCGGTGGCGTATCCGCGATCGTGCAGGGCGCTGATGATCGCGGCCTCTGCAGCGTCGGTCTCGTCGACGCTGAAGCGCTGCTCCAGCCTCAGGGGCAGCCGGTCAACGAGGATCGCCTGCAGCTCCGCGTCGTCGAGCTCGACGGTGATGGTGCGCAGCGTCGAAGCCGGGCCCTCGGCCACGGTGTGCACGACCTTCACGAACTTCGGGTCGCCGTTGGCGCGGCGCTCCTTGCCCCGCGGCACCGTCTGCGACGAGATGACCCGGGCGTCGAAGTAGCCGCGCACGGCATAGAAGTTGGCGATGCGGGTGCGGTCGTCCTGCCAGTCCGTGCCCTCGAGGTAGTAGCGCGGCTGGAAGAACGTGAACGGCGGGATGAAGTGCAGCACCGAGGTCTGGCGCTGCGCCAGGCCGGACCGGATCGCCCCGTCCGCGAACGCCTTGTTGCCGTTGATCTGGACCTTCAGGACGGTCGGGACGTCCTTGCGCGCCTGCGCCAAGCGGGAAGCGCAGCCGCTGGACAGCAGCGCAGCCAGGAGCAGCGGGACGACGAGGATCGCGGGGACGAGACGGCGCACGAGCGTCATGTGTACGACCTGCGCTCGGTGTTGGCGAATCAGCGCTGTGACAAGCCGCGATCTTGCGCGCTCTACGCCCTAGTTGGGGAGGCCACTTCCGCCGCTGCCGCTGCCGTTTCCGCCCATCATCATCGCCATGGAGTCGCGCATGGGCAGCTCGCCGAAGCGGCGCTCGTAGTCCGCGACGCGCTGGGACAGCACCCGCAACAGCGACTTGGCGTGCTTGGGCGACAGGATCACGCGGGACTTCACCTTGGCCTTGCTGCTGTTGGGCTGCACGAAGGCGAAGTCGAGGATGAACTCGGTCTCGTTGTTCCCGACGACCTGGAAGTTGCTGTAGGTGCCATCGGCCACGGCGTCCGTGTAGACGAGCTGGAGCTTGCGGGCGGACGGATCACGCTTGTCGGTCATGGGGTCCTTCGATCGGCTAGAGGCCGAAGATGTTGTCGATGACGTCGTTGTGGATGTGCTCCCACATCTGACCGTCCGTCGGCCGGTAGCCGACCATGTCGTACTGGATGATCCCGGGCCCGGCCTTGAGCCAGTAGTCCCCCTCGAGCGGGAAGTTGCCCACGGACGACTCGATCTTGATGTGCCACACGTCGGTGTAGGACTGGCCGTTGAACTCGAAGGGCCCGTCCTCCTCGTCGACGTACGTGGTCGTCCAGTCAGCGCCGCCGGCGGTCACCTGGAACGACTGGGCGATGGACACGTTGGAGAGCGCGAAGGGCACGCCGTCG
>Ga0213833_1001572_pt1 | contig 16083 bp, 20 predicted proteins | sample SWATP21_FD_160575 | JGI IMG/M metagenome (GOLD analysis project Ga0213833, IMG submission 160575) | Coastal seawater microbial communities from Marineland, Florida, United States - SWA TP2 #1 | ecosystem: Environmental > Aquatic > Marine > Coastal | place: USA: Florida | collected 2016-08-14
GACCTGCCGGCGGGCTCAGTTGGGTCCAAAGGGTCGTCGTCGCGTTCCGCCACAACCGCGTCACGCAGGTCGTGACTTCGCCTCTGCCCTGCGCAAGGATTCCGAGGGCATGTCGTGGACGTGTAGAAGAGTAGAAGTGCAGAATGTTAGCCGCCTTACAGAATGGTGTGGTCACCGTTCGCTCTGTTCGATTCGACAAGGCAGCAAAAAGCAAAACAAAAGCAAATCGACACAGGGCACGCACACACGTGTGCACGCTGAACAACAGCCCAAGCCTACAAATAAAATTTGGTCCCAACAGCACCAACTCCAACGCCAACTCCAACACTAATAACCAACGGCAATGCTACGATGCGCCCGCCATGGACTGCAGGCGCCGCAAAAATTCATCGCGAAGGCGGGTCAAGGACTCATCCGAAAAGGCCTGGCTTGGGGCGTGGAACGTGACAGTCAGGCGCCCATTCACCGTTGACGCAAGCGTGATGGGGGTGCGGAAGTACGCCATGTTGACACTGGGTCGCGCGTCCACGAGCTTCCAATCCCCGTACTGCTGCTTGAATGGGAGCACGCCCCAGCTCGACACACTGCTGGTGCCTGAATGGGTCCTCGGCATGTAATCCTAGGACAACACACAGAACGAACACACACCACAAGTCCACATGAGCCGCCTCGCCTGACATGTGTGCCACGGCCTCGGCACGCCAAGCAAGCACTACACGGCGCTCGTACCGTGAGCTGAAGAGCGGCGCTGTACATACGACCCAACACCAAGCAGAACGCGTTTGTCAGCCCCTTCTGGAGGGCCTGTGTCCACAGCGACTTGGCACGGGCGGCCAACGTCCACAGGCCAGCGGGCGAGCGCAACGCCTCGCCCTCCTCGTCGCCAAACACGACCTTGGGCGTTGGAACGCCCGCGACGTGGTACGACAAAAGGTTGGGTGCGAGGGCGGGAACGTAGCGGCGCCGAGTGTCCGCACCACAGTGAACTCGGATGGGCAATGGGGCGCCCCTCTCGTCCATGTCATCCAGATCGTGCGCCTCCGACACCAGCACCTCCACAGCTTGGACCAGTGCCGCCCAGACAGCAGCGGTAATGGTGACGCCATGGCTCCGGCACGCAGCCGACAGGGCGGCTGTGTTGGTGACGTCCAAGTCAGCGTACAACGTGACGGTGTCGGCTGTGGCATGCAGCTCGAGGAACGGAATGGACTTGTCCGACACTGGAAACATGGCACAAGGCGTCGGTTTTCCCATGGTCATGCCCAACTTCACCATGGCGAACATCCGCATGAACGCGTTGCCGATGGAGCGGTGCGCGCACGTTTCGATGGCGGGGGGAAGCGGCAGGGGGGCCAGTTCCGCACCGTCTCCCAGCACCAACAGAAGCTCATGCGCGACCCACGAGAGCGAAATGCCGTCGCAGAACGCGTGGTTGCACACCAGCACAACGTCGGTGTCCACGTCCGTGGCCCCAACCCCAGCCCCAACCCCACTTCCATCGCTGTCGAGAGTCGCCGACTCTGTGCCACCCGAGGAACTGGGAGCAAAGACCAACACTTCCATCAGGCACTCTTCGGGAGAGGGGGCCGACTTCTGATGCCGCGTCCACGTTTCGAGCCATGTCGCGTCATCGTGGCGAACGAATGTGGACACGGGGATGGTGACGGCCTCATCTACCACAAGATCCTGCAACCACCAAGCGGGTGTTACAGTACAATCACCAGCAGCACACAACGTGCCACTTGTTGAGCGCCCCACATACCATGTCACTCAACGCGGACGGAGACGTTGCAGGAGCCACCTCTTCCAAGCGAGCCTGCAACACCCGGTGTCTTGCTTGCAATGTGCGCAAAGCAAGCTTCAGCGCAGCAACATCCAGGGGCTTGCCACGAAGCTTCACTCGCATAGCCACCTGCACGTGCCGGGTCAGGTGTTGCCAGCCACAACAAACAAAAAACACGCGTCCTGCGGACACACCTTCATGGCCCCGGACAGCTTGCGGTGAATCTCATAAATGGCCCTTTCAGTGGTACTCACAGGCCGCCGAGTGGCGGTGGTCCTTTTGCGCAGGCGCGCAGCTCGACGGTGCGCCCGAACGGCAGTGAAGCCAACACCGGCCACCACAGCGAGCGCCAAGGCGGCTGCGGCGCATCGGGCCCGAGACTGGGGAAACCGTGCCTTGCACCGCTTCATTGGGACAGCAAGACGGAGTGTGGAGGAGTCGCGGTAGAGGAGTGGGGAAGTGGTGCGGGGATGTGCGGCGCGATTCGGGTGTGAGTGGGGGGGGCACACGTTGGTTCCAGTAACACACACACCATGGCACTTCAGCCAGAACAGCTTGTCTCACGTGAACATGATGAATACACATACGTGACATTAGAAGCAGTTGCGTTTTGAGTTGCCGATCGAAGCGCCCCCAAGATAGCGACAGCCATCAGGCCGCCCTGAACCTTGTACCCGGACCGCTAGGCGTGTGGCTTGAGCTATCCAAGCGTGAACAGTTGCGAGGGACAAGGGCTAGTGCCTTCCTCTCAGAATGAGCTTTGCCGGTGGAGCTGGTGCCGGAGCTGGCGCAGGTGCAGGTGTCAGCACCGCGGGGCAGCTTGATCCTGTGTTTGTTGCCCAAATGCGGCTGCGCAAGCGCAAGTTTGATGACTGCATCGCCATTTGCACTCGCCTACTGGAGGAGAACCCTCTCGACCAGGTGCTGGCTTGGTGGTGTGTGAGTGTGTTCGCCTCGTCGCCGCGTCTGATGACCGAGCGTGCGCTGTCGTCAATCACAGGCGGTGTGGCTTCTGAAGTGCCAAGCCCTGACTCAAAAGATGTGGATTGACGACACAGAGATGGAAGAGGAAGGTGTGGCAGAGATGTTGCTGGATGAGAACGAAATGGCCCAGGCACCGCGGTACGAGATCTGTTTCTGTCGCACACACGTATCACCTTCCCCCAACATTTTTGTTCGTGTTCGACTCGCGCTGTTCCCTTGTGTTATCGTGGTTCCCCGCAGGCCTGGCACCTCCCTGAAGCGCCCCGCCTCGGGAGCGGTCGGTGGTGGTCCCGACGCCTCCACGCGCCCCGTGACCAACTCTGGGCGCCCCATCACAGGGTTTGTGCGACCCGGCACCAACTCCGGGCGCGCAGGGACAGGGTCCATGTCAGTGGGCGATGCGTTCAAGGGCAACCGTCCCGGAACGTCTCGGCCGGTCACATCCCTTGGTCGCCAAGTGCGGTTGGGAACAGCGAGCATGCGGTCCGAAGCTGGTGGCCCCTTCATCAACGTGGACCGCCTGGACATGAACAAGTACGCCCAAAAGCCGGCTGTCGCCAAGCACCTGTGCGATTTTCTGTTGTACCACGACCACAACCCGCGCAAGGCATTAGAATTGGCTGCCAAGGCTACGATGGCGGTGAGTTTACACCGTGCGGCGGCTGGGGAGCGGCGGTGGTGTGTCGTGTTCTTGGTCTCACCGCGTGGGCGTGCATTCAGGCCGACTTCAAGGACTGGTGGTGGAAGGCTCGACTTGGCAAGTGCTACTATCAACTCGGTATGTGCCGTGTTTTGTGCTGTCTTGTCGTGCGATGCTGTTGGTCGCTTACTTGGGAATTGGGCGCAGGCTTGTATCGTGATGCGGAGCGACAGTTCCGATCCGCGAATCGTGAGCAGCCGATGGTCGTCACCACCCTGGAACTGTGCAAGGTCTACATCAAGCTCGACCAGCCCAACACAGCTGTGGACACATACACCAAAGCCACGTACGTTTGCTTGCTTGTTCATTCCGTTCCAGCCCGTTTGATTTCGATGTCTTTGTTTGGTGTGCCGAACAGGGAGGTGCACCATGGCGACACTTCATTGTTGTTGGGAGTGGCACGCGTGTATGACATGATCAATGACATGGAGAAGGGCGTCCAAATGTGGAAGCAGGTAGGATGGGGGCCTTTGACTCGTGTTGTGTTTTGGTTGTGCACTGCACTCACAGTGTTGTGCGGCATGCAGATTTTGAGTTTTGACGCCTCCAATGTGGAGAGCATCGCATGTTTGGCCAGCCACCACTTCTACACAGACCAACCAGAGATTGCGCTCAAGCACTACCGCCGCCTGCTCCAGATGGGTGTGCAAAACACAGAGTTGTGGAACAACTTAGGCCTGTGCTGTTTCTACGCGTCACAGTGCGTTGTGTGTGTGGTGGAGCTGTTTGGTGTTGGTCTGATCGATCGCCCGTGTGAGCTGCAGATACGATATGACGCTGAGCTGTTTCGAGCGAGCACTGGCGTTGGCGAATGACGAGAACATGGCGGACGTGTGGTACGGTGACGTTTGTGTGCAGGCAGTGCAAAGCAAACTGCTCATCGCGAGCGTGCGCGCGTGGACGTCCACAGGTACAACATCGGCCAGGTTGCTGTTGGCATTGGTGATCTTGGACTGGCGTACCAAGCCTTTAAGATTGCAGTCTCAGTGGATGGCCACCACGCGGAATCGTTCAACAATCTGGGAGTGCTCGAGCTGCGCAAGGGCAACGTGGACCAGGCGCGTTCCAACTTCCAAACCTCACAAAACCTCGCCTCCTACATGTTCGAGCCCTTTTTCAACGGAGCGCTGCTGGCGTACAAGCTGGGTGACTTCCAAGACTCGTTCGAGCTGTGTCAGAAGTCCCTGGAGGCGTTCCCAGACTACGCTGACTCAAAGGAGCTCATCAAGCAGCTGCGCCACCATTTTACAATGCTGTAGATGCTCCCAGCAGAGTCTTGAGTCGACAGCGCACCTCATGTACGAATACACACAGTTGCATGGTATTTTTGTTTGAGCTTGCCTTCGAGAGTTTGCGCACTTGGGTCGTGGGTTGGCGAGCGGCTGGCATCAAGCAAGTGTGATCAGTCGTGTCGTTGCGCGTACTCGAGGTATGTGGCGCCCGTGTACAGTGTGGCCGTGTGTCGTGGGTGTATGTGAGAGAGGCTGTGCGTGTACGGCGGCCGCAGCACCCGCCCGTTTTGGCCCTCACGTGTTCTTGGATGATGCCGCGTCGTGTGTGTGATGGGTGCTCGCACTGTCTCGTATCGAGCGCAGTTACCATGCGAACTTTTGCCGTGGTGTGCGCCTTGGCGGTGATCGGTGCCGCGTGCGCCGAGGTGGTTGTCTTGGACAGCGCCAACTTCGATGACTACATCGACGGGTCCCAGCCCGCCCTTGTAGAGTTCTACGCGCCGGTATGTGGTGTGTTCTTTCGTGTGCGTGTGTTGTTCCATCCTCGTGGGCCTCTCATTGCCGCCTCCGTGTGTTGCCTGCATGCAGTGGTGCGGTCACTGCAAGAACCTGGCGCCCGAGTACGAGAAGGTGGGCGAGACGTACCGTCGTTCCGATGGCGTGCTCATCGCCAAGGTCGACGCGGATGCTGAGAAGGACCTGGCCTCCCGGTTTGGCGTGCGTGGCTTCCCCACCTTGAAGTGGTTCCCCGCGGGCTCCACCGACCCTGAGGACTACAGCGGTGGCCGTGACGCCGCCGACTTCGTCGAGTACATCAACAAGCGCACGGGACTGAGCCGTCGCCTGAAGGCTGTGCCCTCTGCCGTGACCGTGCTGACCCCGAAGAACTTCGACGCCGTGGCGTTGGACCCATCCAAGAACGCGCTGGTGGAGTTCTACGCCCCCTGGTGCGGCCACTGCAAGTCCCTGGCCCCGACCTACGAGAAGGTTGCCTCCGCCTTTGCCGGCGAGGACAACGTCGTCGTGGCGAAGGTCGATGCGGACAAGCACCGTGACCTGGCTCAGCGCTTTGGTGTGTCCGGCTTCCCGACCATCAAGTTCTTCGCCGCCGGTGAGGACAAGGAGGCCACCGCCTACGAGTCTGGCCGTGACGAGCAGTCGTTCGTGGACTTCCTGAACGAGAAGGCTGGCACCTCCCGCTTGCCCGGTGGCGGCTTGAACGCCGACGCCGGCACTGTGCCTGAGCTTGACCAGGTTGCCGCCAAGTTCTCCAGCGACCCGTCGCAGGCGGTACGTTTGTTGCCTGTTTTTGTTTGGTGTTTGTGTATTTTTGAGGCGTGATGCATGTGCGTGTGCGTGTGGCGTCGCTTTGGTTTCGGTTTCGGTTTCGGTTTCGGCTTCGTCGCCCTTTTCTGCCTGCGTTGCGCTCACCGTGGCCCACCCATGAACCCGTGCTGTTGTTACTCTGGCTGCACAGCACATCGAGGAGGCGCAGGAGGTGATCGAGGCTTTGGGCGACAAGACCACCACCGGCCGCCACTACGTGAAGACGATGAAGAAGGTGCTGGCCAAGGGTTCCGACTACGTGAAGAAGGAGATCGCGCGCCTGGGCCGCATGCTGCAGAGTGACTCCATCAGCACCGCCAAGCGCACGCTGTTCCAGATCCGCACCAACATCTTGAAGCGCTTCAAGTCTGAGGAGCAGGAGCTGTAAATGTTTTGACGCGCACACACACATGGGTGACACGGCCTTTTGTTCGAGGCTGCGCAACCTTCATGCTCAATAAGACACACTGGATGGTTGCTCACAGATGATGCCGTGCCCACTCCCACGTGCCAATTGCACACACACACACACACGTGCGCGCGCGCGCGCGACACGATTCCAGCAGCAATGGAAACTGTGGTGACGTATGCTGAATCAAGTGTTCTGTTCTGTTCTGGTTGTTGCTACGGTGCACACAGCCGGGCTTCCATAAACGCAAGCATCACCCTAGCAGCTGTGACGCCACCTTCCTCGCCTTCGCCACCGCCCTCCTCCTCCGTCACCGCGGGGCCGGTGATGGCAACAGGGTCAAAGCCCGGCGGCAAGCGCGACATGCGCTGCTTCGTGAGCACTGCCTCGGCGGGTGCTGCCGTCGACAGCAACGCCAGCTCCACCTCCATCGCGTCCAGCAACTCGTCACGACTCAGCCACTCCCCCATGCCTGCGGCGTCGTGTGGCACGCGTTTTCGTCCCCGCGAGCGGAGCAGCGCCGCAGAAGGTACGTGCCCCGCGGCTAGTGCCGCGGTGAACATTGGTTGGAAGGGCAGGTTCAACGTGCAGGTGTCCTGTCGCACGCCTTGCCAACACGACACCCCGCCCCCTTCTTCTTCTTCTTGTCCCATGGCTTGGGAAGCAAGGGCAGCGTGCAGGTCACGACATCGGACGCGACCAGTTTGAGAGGAACGAGCCAGCTGTGGCGATGCACATTCGCACACACATGCCACGGGTGAGGGAACACAGAAGAAAGAGGGTTGAAACCACACATGTACGTGCGCGCGCACAACCACCAAACACACCTCATCGAACCGGGCAAGCACTGTGGTGACGGCGTCAGCCAGTGGTCGCTCAGGTGGTGGCGGGGGTGGCATGTTGAGGATCTTCGGCATCGCGACCACTGCACCCTTGAACAGCTTCTTGAGGAAGGTGCCGTAGGAGAGCTTGCGTGAGGTGCCTGTCAACAACCCCAGCGCCTGCGTTTTTGACAGCACGTAGGGTACCACGCCAGTTTGCTTCAGAAACATGATGAATCCGCCGTGGGTCATCGTCGTGTTGCTGGACGCGATGCCAGAGAACGTGGGCGTGGCGCCCGCGACAGTTTGGGCTTTGGCATAAAACGTGAACATCTGTGCATCGCACCCACGTGAGTTGATCACACACAACAACCACCACCACCACCACCACCATCATCATCATCATCATCACGACACTCGACACCGCTTCACACCGCACCTGGAGCAGCAGCCGGTGGTACTCGTTGGTGACAGCCAACAACTCTGGGTGCTGCCTTGCGAGCTCCTCCTCCGCCGAAGCAAACGACGCCAGGTCGACAGGCGTCCCCGACGCCAACACCGGCACGTCCGACGGCCGCCCTGCCGCCATGTGTCGCACGGGCGAGCGCAGGCGTCGAGCCATCGCCATAGCCGACGACGAGGACGAGGACGACGAGGGCGTGCGCGCTGGACTGGCCAGCTTCAACTTGCGCGCCGGGGAGGGTGGTGGGCGCTTCATCGAACGCCGCCGCGGCCGCGACGGTGACGGTGACACCGGACTGGCACGGTACCCACTGGACGCGGATGAGCGCCTTTGACGAGAACGCTCCACGCTGGTGTGTGCACCACCACCACCACCACCACCAGAAGCAGCAGCACCAGACGCGGATCGTGACCGGGAGGAGGTCGGGGTGGCGGGCGACCGGTGCTGTGACCGTGTGCGGGCACGTGCCGCGGAGCGAGGCTGGTGCGACTGGGTGGAGGAGTGGGGTCGCGCAGTGTTGCGCCGGCGCTGCGCGGGGGACCCCACGTCCGCAGGCGCGCTGCGTTGCCGACGGTGCGCCGGCGCAGACGCGGGACGTGCTGCTGTGGATCGGCGGTCGGGTGTGGCGGTGGCAGTGCCGGTGGCGGTGGCGCTGGGGTGACGCCGTGTGGACTGCCGCGTGTGCTGCTGCTGCTGTTGTTGGTGCCACTGTGGTGACGCTTGTGCGCTGCGGCTGCTCCTGCTGCTGCTGCTGTTGCCGCCCCTGCGACCACCACTGCCACCCGTGGCGCCGCCGTCGGGCGCGAAGCCGGACAAGGTACGCTGGTGCGCGGCGGCGAGGGGCGACGCGGGTGGCAGGACAGGGTGCGGGGACAACGGACCTCCAGAGAGCGCCAAGGCGTGCGCCACCGTCTCCAGCGACGGATTGGCGCACCGCAGGCGGTGCAGGAGCGCCAGAAAGCTGGTGCTGGGCGGAACCTTGTCCTCCCCCCCGCCAGCGCCCGCCGTGAGCCCGGCACCGCCGTTGGCCTTGGCCTTGTCCAACCGCCACTGCCGCTGCTTGCGGCGCTGTTCCAGTGCGGCGCGCTCTTCCGGCGTCATCGGTGGTCCCAGCGAGGCGTAGGCGACCAGCGCCACGGCTGCCAGGCAGGCACAAAAGCGAGGGAAGGGGAGGTAGTACCCGGACACGGCTGGTGGTGGCGGTGGTGCCTCCGCCTCCTCCTCCTCCTCAGCAGCCTCCTTGTTCACTCCCCCCACGCCTCCTGCCATCATGAGGACCCCAGGGGCTCGAGACGCAGCCACCACGCTCATGAGCCACTCCGCGCGCCGGGCGTACGCAGACGGCTTGAGGAACGCCTCCACTGGTGGTGTGTGTGGCGTGTCCCGACTGGCAAGCGAGGTGCCGCCACCCCCTCCCGGTGTGCCGTGCGATGCGGCGGCGCTGTTGGGTGTCTGCAGCACCATGCCGCGCATCGACACAGACCCCGCAGCGCGCCGCCTGACCGCCTCTTCCCGAGCGGCTTCCGCCGCGACACACGCAGCAGCAACCGACCCGGCCTCCAACTCCGTTTCGTCCACCAGCTGCGCCACCAGGCTGGGAGACCACATGCGCGCCATTTGTGGGGCACGCGCCAGCAACGGCAGGGACTGCGGCGCCAGACGCCGCGGCATGATGCCTCCCTCCATGAGCAGCGACGCCAGGCGTCCCAAGGGAACCATGCGGGCCGGAAAGGTGCGTGACGCGGCGGCACTACCACCACCATCACCGCCACCGCCACCACCACCTCCACCACCACCACCACCGTTGTGGGGTGGCGGTACGCCAGTTGGGGGTGCGGCCACCACGACGTCTTCGGCGTACGTGTTGTACAGTTGCCGGAGGCCCGGCACTGCCATGGGAAGAACGTGTCGCAGCAGCTTGTCACGCAGTCGACCCATGACGCGTGACACCTCTGCAGCGGTCACGGTGGGCAGCGACACAGCGCCTGCGCCTTGCCCCGTACCACGGCTGTCCACAGATGACACCGACGCCCAGGAGACAGACGATGCGTCATCACTGCCCGCTTCATCCACCTCGTGACCGTTGTCACCCCCGAAGGACTCATACTCGCCGTCTCCCCCTTGCCGTTGTCTGTCCGCATCGCCGCCGCCACCACCACCACCACCACCGCCACCACCACCACCACCGCGTGTCGCACCGTGCAGCAACTGGTAGAGCAGCCCACGCCGAGCCGTGGTCGTGGGGCCGGCAAGCCCATGTTCGTACGCCTCCGCCGGTTGGCTGCGACGACTGGAGGCCACCGCCGTGGCGGGGTTGGCAACGGGCGTGGGTGGCACCCCCATGACTTCCTGGAGGACCCGAGGCTTGTGTTGCTGAAGGAGGCGCATCACCAAGCGCGTGAGTTGAAGGTTTTGACGCATGGCGTCCGAGCGAGCGGCACGCAGTCGTCGCTCGATGGATTGCTGGGCCGCGATGACTCGGTCACGTTGCCGAACCGTTTCTCGCAGCGCATCCAGCCGCTGGTACAGCGTGCGTGGCAGTCGAATGGCCTCGTACTCCTGGGAGCTGAGGACAACAACCTTGACTGCATCACCAGCTGGGGCAGGGAATTGAAACGCAGCAGGCACCTGGTTGTCAGTGGCTGCGGCAACACTACTGCCACTTGCCGCTGGGTCATGTTGGGATGTCGCGTGGCCCGCCGTGGCGAAACTCACAGCGCCGGCACCGCCACTGATGGCACTGACAACACTGCCTGCACTTTCCCGCACACGTAGCTCGCCACCACCACCACCACCACCACCACCACTGCTACCAACAACACTAGCAGCATGACGTGGTACACGTGTGGAGCCCACCGAGTGCAGTGTTCGAGCGGAGGCGGCGGCGCTGAGGCGTGACGACAGCATGTCGTGTGCCGTGGCGGTGGGCACGCGGGGCGAGTGAGTGTGTTGCGTGCCGTGACGCAGAGGTCTTCGATGGCGGTGTTTCTTGGACACAGTTTGCTTGGGGAGCTTCGGTTTGGGTGCGTGCACCGTGAGGCACGCTTGGAGAAATGCGACCTGCTCACGCAGGCTTTGCACCTCCAATGTCAACGCGTCGTAGCTGGGTTGCAGCGTGGCGCGCACAACGGCACTGCTTTTGTCGGAGCGACGGGACCGGTGCGCGTGAGATCCGTGCTCACGGTGGTGAGTAGAACGGTGGCTGCTGAGAGGTTGAAGCTGGAGCGTGGCTTGCGACATGCCACCTTCCGTGGTCATGGTGGTGGTAGCGGAAACCGAAGCCGCCCCGCCACCAGCACCACCACTATCAGCACCACCGCCGGCCACGGGATCACCCAGCAGGCCTGCTCGCAAAAGCTGGTCTAGGTTCACCTTATGCGAGCTGGCGCTGGGGTCTCGCGTGTTCAGGCGCTGTCCCAGTGCCTCGCAAAGGCGTGGGAAGGACGGGTTGTCCACAAGGTTGACAGACTGCAACAGCGCCCGGGTGGCCGCCAGCTCGTTCTGAAGCGCCACGACAAGCACCTGTACCATCTGTGGCGGACACTTGTCCAGTGCACGGCCTGAAAGTATGCACAGCGCACCAAACCGGCGCGTATCCGCAGATATTCCAGTGTTAGTAGGGACGGAGTCGAACAGGCACCACATCACAAGCATGCACCGACGCACGAGCAAGCAACGGGTCAGCCTCGAAACGAGCTTCTCTCTGCCGTAGCTTATGAACGTCAGCGCATACGGACTCGAACTCCCTTTGAAGATCCGCGATGCTTTGAAACTCCCCTGTCTGCATCCATCGCTTGGCCACAGCGACATCAGCCTCTGGGGCGCCTTTGCTCTTGGTAATCCACTCGAGCGGGTGGGGCGGGGGAGGTTCCGGCTGCACGGGCTGAAACTTCGCTGCATCTGGCTGCTGGGGGGTCTCTGCCTCCTCCAGAACCTCCTGTGATAAATCCACAAGCGGCTGCTGCGAAACCTGCGCAGATGATAGACGACAACACAAAAGCGAAAGGAGGAGTGAGGCCGTCACGTAGAACAACGACCATGGACAGGCGTGCGAAGCAAACCCAGACGCACCAGTGGGTCAAACCCATCACTACCAGCAATATACACTCCAGTCGCTCGACCTAGAGCACGCTTCAAGCTATAGGTGTCCGACTCCACGCCGGCGACAACACCAGGATTGCCCGCCGCCATGGCGGAGTCTGTCAACCGGGCCCTGAGCCTGGCCAGCTACCACCGCAGTGACCGCACCCTGCACGCTCTGCCAACTATTTACTGCGGGAGTGCAGTCAGATCGATGGCGAACTGCGCGCGCACCCACGATCCACCACACATGCGTGTGACACCAACTGCACGGTGGCAGGACAACAACGTCGCCGTTGAGACTTGCTGTGCTGAAAGCTGTTGCATGAAAAGGACCATTTGTCACTAAAATCCAGCCACTTGCCCCCGCAACGATCTCATTGAGTCTACGTCGCAATCGGGGCTGCCTTTTGCTCTGCACGCTCAATGGGGACATCAACGGTCACAGCAACACGTCCGTCTTGCAGTTGCACGTTGGTGGGTGTGCACACGGACGGGCCTGGGGACACTGGAAGTTGTTCCAACTGCCAACACACAACATACAAAGGCAGCAGTCAACACGGATTGCCCACACCACGCACACTCTGCTCAATGCAGCACCACATGCACTGGGCACTCGATGTCGTACGTTGAATGTTGCCACTGGTTTCACAGCAACCACGGATCCATCGCTCACAACAAACAGCAGGCCATCAGAAGAGATGCCCTCCGGCAGGAGGAGAGTGACAGACTGGCTTGCGGGAGCAGTGCCGACGGTGGCTGGGGTCGTTGGAGTACTTTGACTCGGGACATTCACTTCACTCGGCGCTTTTGTTGTATCCCCCAAGGGAGGGCTTGAGAGCCAGTCTGGAGCATCAAGGTCGGCTGCAATTGCGGCTCTAGTTGCATCGACCAGCGCGGCCGTGGCGAGCCGTGTCGACACATCATCACTCATGACTGGATCCACATGGGCAACTTCTTTCGCCTTGGCTGCAGCGGGTGGAATAGAATCCACGTGAGGTGAAAGAGTTGCCTGTTGGTGCTGGGGCTGGGGCGGCGCGAGCGGCGCTTCATGTTGCTGCTGTGGCGGGGTGGAGGTACGAGGCGATGTTGCCGGAACAGCCGCCTGGCGTTGTGCGTCTCGTCTGGCTACTACCAACTCCTGACGACGCAGCAACGCATCACCGACTAGGCGTGGCCAACGCACAACAACATGCAAAGCATCTTGGTCGATGCTGCTGACGACCCCGGCACTGTCGCAGTCATCCGGAAGCTGCATGGAGCACACACAACAACACATCACAGTCTCAGGGCGGGGCGCACAAGCCACCTCAACCCTCATCTCGAACCTGAAAAGTGAGTTGGGGACCATGGTAGCGCTCATCTGAGACGCGAAGCAGAAAGTAACCCGCTTCATGATCCTCCACGACGGCTTGCACAGAGGTGAGAGTGGCTACGTCAGGGCAGGTGATGGTGACATCGTAGCTGTCCGCTGTGGTGGCTGTGAGCGCAACTGCAACACCATCGAGTCCACTGTGCTCAACTTCCAAAGGAATTTGGGCTGGACTCACCGCACCAAGCCACAAACAGGCCACAAACAGGCTGATTAGCTTCATGAGCCCCGCATGAAGGCAAGTGCGAATGTTCACGACCCACGCAGGGGCGTTCGCGTAAAGTATCATGACGTAATGTCACCATGTCGTTATTTGTGTGTCACACCGTGTGCCGCACACAAGTCCAGCCGAAGTTTGGCCCCGCCCAGCGTGACAATGGGCAAGGCCAGGACCTGCTGCCATGTGTGTGCAGTCATATCTGCACTCCTTGCCGTCTTCGTTGGTGTCGCATTGACGAAGATTCCGTCAAGCCACCCCATCATTCCCCTTCCGCTGCCGTCCGTGGCGCTGAACGCGGTGGGCGATGTCCTGGGGCTTCTCGGAGTGGACCCAGCGCCTGTGGACTACCACTCCATGGTCCTCGGGGCTGTCAAGACTGCAGGAGGACTGTCGGACTTAGATGTGTCTCCATACACGGGTGGTCGTGACGACCACGCGCTGGAGATGCTTCGGGTGCTGTGCGACGACCTGACGCGCGCCGCAGACAGTGGTCAGTTGACGTTGTTGGGCAAACTTACAGCGCAAGACATGATCCAGCGTAGCCTTGTCAACAGACTCCAGGTTTGTGTACACATGGATGGCGTGATTGCGTTGACCATCATCTTCACGGGTGCGGTGATGCGCTCCAGATCGTCGAAACGCTGCGGCTGCATGGCGAAGCCATCATGACCCAGCGCATTGTCAAGCCCGTGATTGTGGTGGGTCTCCCGCGGTCAGGAACAAGTGCCATGGTGAACGTGCTCGCCGAGCATGCATCGTTGGGCGCACTGCCTCTGTACCAAACTCAACTCGTGGCGGGTGTGGACGGTGTCCTGCTGACACCTGATGTGCTGAGGTCGCTTGGCCCTGTGGACCCTCGCGTTGCACATGTGGACACCATTGTGTCACGTGCCAAGCTTTTCCTGTCCAAGTCCATGCAGGCAATCCATCACATCTCCGCTGAAAACGCTGAGGAGTGCACCATGCTGTTCTGTAACTCCTTTGTCAGGTGGGGTTTCCTGCCCACTGCTGCGGGGTGTGTTGGCTGGGCCGTGGCTTGAGGAGTCACATGTCGTCATGCCAGGTCCACGTTTGGTTCCATGTTCAACGTCTCGGCCTTTGAGAGCACGTTGTTTGAACTGGATCACTTCCCCGCCTACCTGTTCTACAAGCGCCAGTTGCAGTTACTTCAGTGGCAACGCTCGCAACCAGAAGACGTTTTCTGGTGAGCCTCCGTCGCTCGGGAGACAGACACTCCCATCTCTGATTGGTGTTTCACGCTGCTGTGCATGTCGTTCACTCAGGTTGTTGAAGTCTCCAAACCATATGGCATACCTGCACGAACTGACTACCATGTTTCCAGACGCACGCATTGTGTGGATGCATCGCCACCCTGCCAAGGTGACGTGGGAATGGTAGCATCGCCACCCATGTGGCTCTGACCATGGGTGTGATTGTGATGTTATTGCACAACAGGTCGTTGCATCCATGTGCAGCATGATGGCACACCTGATGAGCACCACCGCACGCGACGTCGATGCGGAGCAGATCGGCAGGATTGTGATGCAGCGCTACAGCGACTTTGCTTCCCGTGCTGTGGCATTCCGTCGTGAGTTTGAGGCAGCGGCGAAGAAGAAGCGAGTAGGCGGCAGCAACGTTCAAATTGTGGATGTGCTGTTCGACAACTTCGTGGCTGAGCCCGTCGAGACCGCCTGTGGCGCCCTGAAGCAACTTGGAGAAGAGTGCCACCCAAAGGATGTGGACCGCATGGCGCGGCGTATGTCGTCCTCGTACCGAAAGAACAAACATGGCAAGCACCGGTACTCGTTGTCGTCCTTTGGCGTGACCGAGGATGCCGTCCAGCAGAGTTTCTCCAGCCAACTCCGTCTCCAACAGCAAGTGGAGGAGCAGCTCGCAGCTCGTGTGTGAGTGCTATGAGTCGTAGCCTACGACCTGTAGTCACATGCTGCACGTCGCCTTTTGTCTATTCGCTGGGTTGTGTACAGGGCAACGTGTTTTTGTCATGTAACCTCGCATGTCAGAGAAAAAAGTGAAGTGTGGGTCCGCGCAACAACACTGAACTCGCAAGCACCGTGATCCCACACACAGCACCACTCAGCGTTTTCGCCGGCTGTTGCGTGAACGGCCACCTCGCGAGCGCGGCTTCTTGCCTCGGGCGCCTTCGCCCTTCTTCTGCTTCCTATCTGCCGGGGCACCCTTGCCTCGCTTGGATCCCGACGGCACGCCAGCCTCCGTCTCCAGGTCCGCAAGGCGGGCTTCATCTTGGAACTCCCAACCCATCGACAGATCCGCCACAGCCCCATCTGTCTTGGCGTCCTGGACGAGACCCATGCGCTCACACTCCTGCACCCACTCGGATGACTTGGCAGACACACACAGCAATTCGTCCAGGGTCGACTGGTGGGTGGCATGGCACAGCACAGCACAAGCACACCAACCCTGGTGAGATGGCGCACGCACGGAAGCAGGGGTGAATCAACGTGAATCAACAGACGAACCTGCGGAGCGCCCACTAATACTGGCCCGTATGGCGTTTCACTGAGCGAGCCATCATCCTCGCCAAACACAGGCGGGTTGACAATCACACCACCCGTGTTGGAACGAATCATCTTGACCAACTGATGACCCGTCACATCCACCGGAACCAACTGCCGAACACGTTCGGGTGCCGTCAACAAAACACACACACTTCT
>Ga0213833_1001574_pt1 | contig 16076 bp, 14 predicted proteins | sample SWATP21_FD_160575 | JGI IMG/M metagenome (GOLD analysis project Ga0213833, IMG submission 160575) | Coastal seawater microbial communities from Marineland, Florida, United States - SWA TP2 #1 | ecosystem: Environmental > Aquatic > Marine > Coastal | place: USA: Florida | collected 2016-08-14
GTGTGGGTCCTCTGTATACAAATCTGCAAAAAGAGCAAAATTCACAACTTAAAGGAAATTTTGCTCGATGTTACGCCCACTTTGTGCCTTCTTTAGCACAAGAGAAACGTCTGGAGGCTCACAAGATTTTTTTACAACTCCTGGAAGGTGATGGTGAAGAGCCCAAGATCGCAGCAGCTGAAGCCTTGCGCACCATCATCCACAGCATCCCCGACGAAGAAAGATGCCAGGCAGTAGAGCAGGTCGTGGACTGGGTGCAAAAAAGAAAAGTCCATCAACGCACTGTCGCCAGCGACTTTTGGTATGGAAGGACTCGACACGGATTGATGAAAGCCTGGACAGGGATGTGGGAAGCTCTGCCTCCTGAAGCCCTTTTACAACAATCCAAAATCGCCCTTCAATGGCTGACCGAACCCGAAAAGGATGTCAAGCTCAACGTCGTAGCAGCGTTAGGGAATATGTTTGTTCACCTGGTGGTCCACAAAACAGGTGGGCGGTATCTCGTAGATGAAAACATCCCCATCCACGATGTCAATGAGTACCTGAGGTACTTCGATCATGCATTTGCACTCTCTTACAAAAAGCTTTCCAGCTTAATCGGATTACATCTCAGTGAGTTACCGAGCATTCGGGATTCTATCGCAAAACTTTCCAATGAGACCTTTAGTGAGATCGTATTGGAACATCTAGACAATGGCGATCCCGAGCTGGCCTTCTTTCTGGATATCCTTCAAATCGCGCGGGTGTACATGACCTACTACGGTCTTGACGCATTGATACAGCACCCCGAAAATCTCACCCATACGGATCTTTTAGAATTGCTTATCGCTGAAAATCTCTTTGAAGAAGCCTGGAAAAGTGCGCGTTATAAAGAAGAATTGGAAGATGTTTTGTTTGAGTAGCAAGTATGGGATCTTTTGCCGATGACCCACTTATTCTTCTAGTGACGGGATCACACAGGAAAAAGTGGTGCCAACGCCTAGCTGACTCTTCACGGAGAGTTCACCCCCCAAAAGCTTACAAAATTGTTTGCAGAGAGTGAGTCCAAGGCCAGTTCCTCCATACTTTCGCATCACTGAAGAATCAGCCTGGATAAAAGAACCAAAGACCTGTTCAGTTTGCTCTGAGGTCATACCAATTCCCGTGTCCTTAACTTCGAAAAAGAGTATCTTTTCAGGCACATCATCCTTCCATTGAATGGCCAAAGTGATTTGACCATTGTTGGTAAATTTGCAGGCATTGGAGAGGAGATTGAGCATGATCTGCTTGAGCTTCTGGCGATCAGTAGAGAAAGAGGCACCAACTCCCAACCGGTTTTGAACGACAACGGTATTGTCATTCTTCTTTGCCAAAGTCCGAGTGGTATCTAGCACCTCTTCCAGGAGGGCAGAGACCCCAAAGAGATCATCCGAAACATCCATTTTTCCGGCTTCGACCTTAGAAAGGTCCAAGACTTCGTTGATCAGTGTCAGCAGGTGTTGTCCAGAACGATGGATCTTTTTCAAGTCACCTCTTAATTGAGGCGCATTGTCGGTTTGCAAGTCGTTCAGCTCTTCTATGACCATCTCAGCATAACCGATAATGGCATTGAGGGGTGTGCGCAACTCATGACTCATACTCGCCAAAAACTGGCTCTTGGCGCGATTGGCACTGGTGGCAGCTTCTTTGGCTTGAACCAATTCCACTGTCCTGGCTTCTACCAATTGCTCCAAATTTTCCTGGTGGCGTTTTAACTCACGTTCACTCTTTCTCCGCTCGGTAATATCCCGAAGCAGCCACACGTACTTCTCGCGTCCAGTATCTGGATCTCTCAACAAACTGAAACCACAATCCAAAGGCAGTTCTTTGCCACTTTGCGTCTGGATGGTGAGTTCTGTTCTCTGGTGGAATACACCAGCAGGCGCACCAATAGCAGACACCGCAAAGTCATATTCAGAACTGTTTTGGAATTGCTTTTGGTATTGGATAAATAGAGAAGTTAACTCATTCCCTCCAGGAAACAGGTCAAAGAGCGAACGTCCAGCAAAATGTCTACGGCTTTCATATCCTAAAATCTTACATAAACCAGCATTTGCCAAAGCGATTGAGCCATCTGACTCTGTCACCAATAGACCATCTTCCATTGCCTGAAGAACACCATCCAAAAAGGTTTTTGTCATGGATACAGACATGACCTCTTCGCCAATGAGGTTGACGCTCTCAAAGAGCACGTCTATCAGGTCATCTCTTTTTTCGGAAGGTTCTTTTCTTTGGTACTGAAATGCCACAATGGACATGATCAATTCGAGCAATTCACCCACTCGAGGATCATCTTTGGGAGAATCTTGTTTTTGTCCGAGTTGGCTGGAAAGTTGATTGACTTTCTCTACAACTTTCCGAAGTGGACCTTCTTGTCCTTCAACATCGATTCTCACAGTGTAATCTCCCTGCTGCAATTTCTCGAGGGAGTGGGCTACCTGTCTCAGTATATCCATATTGTACGTCCTGTTCTGCTTCTTGTAACGGCTACCGAACGATCATGATTCAATAAAGTCTCCCAGCCACTTCACTGCTTCTTCTTCAGATGTAAAAAGCTTGGTGGGGACACCAGAGCGATTGAACCCAATAAAAAAATTGCCCAATACACGAGCCATAGGAGATTTGACAAGCAATGCCACTGCACAGGAGACTTCCGTTGCGCTTGAGTAATAATCGCGTGCGGCCTTGGATTGAGCTTTAAGCCCTGTCATATTCCCCAGCAAGGGGACGCGTTTTCCACCGGAGACTTTTTTGATAGCCTCAATATTTTCCTTTGCTTCCTCAAGATCTTCAGTGGATCCTGGCTTGGTCTCTGTCTTCACAAAACCCGCTTCGTTCCACGTCACGAAAAGGGTTTTGGTCTCTATTCGCTCTGACATCATATCTCCTGCCGATTCCTGTGTTGCTTTGTTGGCTTTTGTGTTCTTTTCTAAGAAGATGTATTCACTAACCTTTGGGTTCTTTCTTTTTAAAGGATACAAACGAGAAAGCGATAACAACATCCTTTGACACTTAGCATTTCTACAGGGTGGTCTGTCAAGAAAATCTTACAAGCCTAATGTAAAAGCATTTCTACCCAATAAGATTTGACAAAGTATTTTAAAGATCCAAAAAAGTCTAAAGTAGCATTGCTTGTATCCAATGCCGCGAAGAAATAGGGTCGATAACGTCATCAATTTCAAAATGACTTGCGATATGGAGCGCCTTCCCCCTTTCGTAAAGTAGATCGACCATCTGTTGAAACATGTCTTCTCTTTCCTTAGGATCTTCAATGGCTTCGAGCTGTGCTCTAAAGCCCAATTTCACAGCACCTTCTAATCCCATAGGTCCAAACTCTCCAGTGGGCCAAGATACAATAAAACGCGGTGCCTTAAAATGCCCAGCAGCCATTGCTTGTGCCCCCAAACCATATCCTTTGCGCAAAACAATGGTTCCCACAGGTGTCTCCAAATTCGCCCCCTGGATAAACATATCGGCAGCAGCTCTTACAGTGCCTGTCTTTTCAGCTTCAGGTCCCACCATGATCCCTGGAGTGTCACACAAAATGAGCAATGGTAATCCATGCTTTTCACACAATCTCATAAAGCGTGTGGCTTTACGAGCACCTTCGGTCTCGATGGCCCCAGCCAAAACGCCGGGATTGTTGGCAAGTATGCCCAGCGGTTTTCCTTGAATTCTAGCGAGATATGTAAGCATACCAGGGGCATGTTCTGCTTGTAGTTCCAAAGCAGAATCCGTATCCACTAACGTCCGTATTACCTCGTGGATATTGTACATTCGCAATCGATTTTCTGGGATGATGTGGCGAAGCATTTTCTGCTCCCCAGCTTCCCATGAGGTGAGATTTCCCTGAAAGTACCCCATCACCTGCTTCGCAAATCGAATGGCTTCCGATTCGTCTTTGGCGACGATATCCACCACACCATTCTTTCTCTGCACATCGATTGGCCCAATATCTTCAGGGGAGAAGACACCCAAGCCACCGCCTTCTATCATAGCAGGCCCGCCCATCCCGATATTGGACCTTTCGGTGGCTATTATCACATCACAACAGCCCAAAAAGGCGGCATTACCAGCGAAGCAACGGCCATTGTTAACACCGATAAGAGGTACTTTTCCGCTCAAAGAGGCAAATTCGCGAAAAGACGAACACTCCAAGCCAGAGATCATCACATTGACCAGATCTGTATCACTTGGGCGTCCTCCGCCTCCTTCGGTAAAAAAGACCACAGGCAGACCTGCCTCTTTTGCGATGTGGAGGACACGATCCGTCTTTCGGTGATTCTGGTAACCCTGTGTCCCCGCGAGCACTGTATAATCATAAGCCAGAACCGCACACTGGGTGTGTTCAGCGCCAAAAAGCGACGCATTGATGGTCCCCACCCCAGTAATAATCCCATCAGCAGGCGTTTTTTGTATCAAAGTGTCCATATCCAGACGACCATGTTGGGCAGCCAGCGCCAATGCGCCATACTCCACAAATGAACCTTCATCTACAAGTTGCGCCACATTCTCTCGTGCCGTTTGCATCTGCAATTTTCGACGCTTGGCCACAGCTTTCGGCCGTGCTTCGTCAGTCACTGCGTGGTGTCGCTTGTGCACAGCCTCCAAATCCGGTCGGATGTGCTCCAGATCCAAAGCCTCTTCCTTCTCCAAAGCTCCCAAAGAGACTTCCTGTTCTCGAAAGACGAATAAGATCTGCCCTGAGTGAACCACTTGATTGAGTTGGATGGCGATGTGAAGAATTTCCCCTTGTACAGGGGCTGAGATGACATGTTCCATCTTCATCGCAGAAAGAATGGCCACTTCCTGTCCTTTTCGGACTTGCTCTCCGGCTTGTACAGATAACTGCACAACGGTTCCGCTCATTTGTGAGTGCAGGAGAACTCCCTCTGGAAAATCAGATGAGTTGGGGCTTTGAACCTCCAGAACAGCGCGTTTTTTCTCCACAGTACCAGGGAATAGTTGAGGGTGTTGTGCTTTGGAGATCAACTCACCGAGTTTTGTCTCGATCCACTCGGTAAAAACGCTCCCAGAACGGACTTCATCGTGTTGGAGCAAAGCCTGAAGAAAGCAAAGATTGGTATCCACACCTTCGATTCGAAACTCACAAAGGGCCCGGTATGCTCGCATCCAAAGCTTCTGGAGATCTTTGGAAGGAGAATAAATGATCACTTTGGCAAGCAGTGGATCGAAGTGTGGTGATGTGGTGTAACCAGCATATCCCAGTGTATCCACCCGAACGCCAGGTCCTGAAGGTGGTTCAAAGACCTGAAGTGTCCCTCCAGTAGGAGTGAGCGAGCCATCTTCATTCATTTGTTCCAGGTGCACTCTGGCTTGAAGTGCAAAACCCCTTGGGCGAGGTGGCTCTAGAAGCTCCAGCGCCTCAAGCGTTCGACCTTGAGCCAACTCCAACTGGATCTGCACAAGGTCCAATCCAAGCACTTCTTCAGTGACAGTGTGTTCCACTTGTAAACGTGGGTTGACCTCAAGGAAAGCAAATCGGTCATCTGTCCCCACCAGAAATTCAACCGTTCCAATTCCACGGAAGGAAGACGCTTTTCCCAAAGAGATAGCAGCTTGAAGAAGTTGTTTTCGAAGTGAATCTGAAAGCCAGGGCGCAGGTGCCAGCTCAAGGACTTTTTGGTGACGCCGCTGTAAAGAGCACTCTCGTTCCCACAGGTGACTTACCTCTTTGCCATCACCAATGATCTGCACTTCGATGTGCTGGGCTTTTGGCAACCACTCTTCCACATACAATGCATCATTTCCAAAGGCGGCCTTGGCTTCAGAAGCACATTGTGAAAATGCTTGTTCTAATGCGTCTGGCTCTCTGACTTTACGCATCCCTCGCCCACCACCACCAGCGATGGCCTTAACCATCAAGCCCGTGCCTTTAGGTAAGTTCTTCCAAAAGTCCCGAGCCTGCGCAAGTGTAGTCGGCTCTGTTGTCCCCTGAAGCAGTGGAAGCTCTAGCGACTTTGCCAATTTACGGGCAGTGGCTTTGTCTCCAAATTGCTGCAAAGTCTCGGGCTCTGGCCCAACAAAGCTCAAGCCTTGCGCCTGGCATGCCTGGGCAAATTGTGCATCTTCGCTTAAGAAACCGTAACCAGGATGCACAGCATCGCATCCATGTTCTTTTGCAGCTTGTACCAGTTGCTGGATATCCAGGTAAGGAGCAGCTCCAATACCTTTTAGAGGGTGTGCTGTGTGGGTTTTGGTAATGTGGAGTGCATTGGCATCATCCTCGGAAAACACAGCAACAGTCGCTATTCCCAGCTCAGAAGCGGTCCGAGCGATACGGACGGCAATCTCTCCACGGTTGGCTATCAGCAATTTCTTGAGCATACTCTCGGCTCCTCTGGAATAGATAAGACAACGAAATGCAGTCTTATCACGTCACCCAAAAGAGCGGTAGAGCCTTGTACGTTCTCCCCCGACTTTTGCTCGGATGCCGCTTCAGTCAACTCAAAGGAAGTATCCTCCAAAATCTGGAACAGTAATCCCCCACACAAATCATTTGTTACATATGTTCGAGGGATATCTAGTCACAGGAAAACGGCGACTTAATATTTAAGAGTAGCAGGGTATGCAAAGAGAAATAGAGGATGCGTGTGGACAGAAATTTTCTCCTCCTGGCAAAACAAAGCATGATAAGTATCATTTTTTATTTGCATTTTTGAAAAGAAGTATCTATTCTTTCTCCTCAGAAGGAGCCACCAAATGTTTAGGAGAACGGCTTTACAATTTATTGCTCTGTCGATTTGCGTTTTATTTCTTTCGCAAAGTGGTCGCTCTCTACATCCCTATCTCTCAACAATAAAAACCCATCTTTTTCAACCAAGAAATTCTCAAAAAGCACCTATTAACAATCAGGTTTTTTTCGCTTTTAAGGAAGGTGAAACAGATGAAAAAAACGAAAAAACAGATGAGCTTCTTCTAAACCTTCAATTCTCGTATGATGTATTTTTTCGAGAATATTATTTTTCACCTTTGAGAGCAACCCATTTCCAGCACTCAAAGCAAAAACAATTCCTACCTAGAGGTCCTCCTCTTACGCTCCCGGATAGTCCCACATACACAATCCTATAATACTCTCCAAAAAACCTAAGAGCTGGGTAGTTCCATCTCTCGATGTTCCCAAGATAAATGCCTGTATATTGTTGCTTTTTGGGGATTGGCAATCGTTTTTGGTAGGAACCAAAAAAGCTCCTGAAATCTTCTTTCACTCGTGAATGATTTCTTGAGAAATATTTTAGTATGTTGCGCGACGGTATGACAAGTCCGATAGACCAGAATAGTTAAGCTTGCTAAATGACAACAAAACTCAAGGTTGAGAACATGAAAAAGAATTCCCTGGGAGCAGAGAATGATACCCAAAACAAATTAAAAGAGCATACCCAAAATATTGTTGGAAATTCGTTCAAATGGCAGAAAACGCTTGAATTGCTCTGTGCTGCAGCCGCTGCACCACGCACCAGTATCCTGCTTACAGGAGAGCCTGGGGTGGGAAAAGAGGTTGCAGCTCAACTTATCCATGATTTAAGCAATCGCGCACAAAATCCACTTATTTCTTTGAATATTGCGTGTATTCCAGCAACCCTCCTTGAGTCTGAGCTTTTTGGTTATGAGGCGGGTGCATTTACCAACGCACAAAAAAAGAAACGGGGCTTATTTGAACAAGCAGATGGAGGCACTATTTTCCTTGACGAAATAGGCGAGCTTCCCTTGCATCTACAAGCAAAACTCCTCCGGATCTTGGAAGGAAAGCCCTTCCATCGTTTGGGAGGAGAGAAAGATATCGCACCAGATGTTCGTTTAACCTTTGCGACCAATCGCCCTTTAGAGAAAATGGTGCAGCAAGGGCTCTTTCGAGAAGATCTCTACCATCGTATCCACGTTCTAGAAATCGCGCTCCCACCTCTTCGAGAGCGTGGTGAAGATATTGAAAAGTTGGCCGTCCATTTCTTGAGACAATTTTGCGCAGAATTTCAGTACGACAACACCTCTTTTTCAAAAGAAGCTCTTCTTTACCTCAGGAATTATCCATGGCCCGGAAATATCAGGGAACTCCGCAATGTGATAGAACGCTCTCTGATATTTTCAAAGGGGGGATGTGTCTGTGCTCAACACCTACCAACAGAGGTACTTCAGTGCTCACCATACGGAGTTTCTCGCAACTCGCTCGTGGATGTGAGTTCACTTGAAAACGAAAAGAGTAAAGCCCTAAAGACATATGAAACCATCGTTTCTACGAATCACTCACAGGATTCTCTTTGTAAAGGTCAAAACACTCGCAAAGAACATTTTCTGACCTTAGACGAAATGATTTACCAACACATTCGTTCTGCTTTGGTATATTGCAAAGGAAACATTACACACGCATCTATGTTATTAGGAATCACACGCCAAACACTTCGAAGAAGACTTAAAATGCATACCCACCTGTCGCAAAGGACAGTTTTGCCGGATGATTATTGACCGGCTGCCGGATGATTATGAACCGGTAAAACTGTTTTTAAAACTCCCTACCTTTTTAAGACATTGTTTTTATAGATAAAAAAACCAGCTTTACGACCTGGCTCAAGTTTTGCTCTGCAGATTTTGCGATAGGTCAGCGGTAAAAGAATTCGTGTGGTCTAAATCGAATGTGAAAATATTTTGAGACTCCGCTGACCAAAATATAACAGGAGATAAAAACAATGTTGGATGTACAAACAGCCCTTAATGAAATCATGAAGTTAAATGGAGCAATTGGAGCAGCACTGGTGGATTTCGATTCGGGAATGTGCCTCGGTACAGCAGGGGGTGGCACATTAAATCTGGGGTTGGCCGCTGCAGGAAATGTTGAAGTGGTCAGGGCAAAAAAGAATGTCAGAGACGAACTTGGTCTTCCTGATAAAATTGAAGACATACTCATTACACTGGACACTCAATACCACCTGATAAGGATGTTACACGATAATACAAAAGCTTTCCTGTACATCGTTTTGAATCGAGATAAAGCGAATTTGGCTATGGCCAGATTCCAGCTCAAAAAAATCGATCAAGAGCTAAAAATCTAAACGCCTTTTCATCCAAAAAGAAATTGTAAACTGACTTTGGACAAAAAACTTGAAGGTGGGAGACGATGTCCGCAAAAAGACTAAAAGATAAACAAGATTACATTGAGAGTATCAAGAGCTTACTCAGCAAAATGGAACAGCAACAAGAGGTATTGTACGCGTTTGCTTTGGACGGTGAAGGAAATTGCATCTCCCATGGAAAAGTAAAGAAAGATACTGAAAAATTATACCGAAGCATTGGCATAGGTGTGGGAGCATTACACGTCATCGAAGGCAAGTTATCGAAAGGAAAAACTCATCGAATTGTCATGGAACTGGAAGATGCAAGATTGTTTCTGCTTCCCTTAGCTCCTGAGTCCTTCATCAGCTTTTTGACGAACAAACAACATAATTTAGGGATGAGTCTCGCGAAGTTGAGCGGCTGGTCACAAGAAATAGAGCATATTCTCCAGTTGCAAAGCTCGACTGGTACTGAGGCTGGCACTTCCAAGAGTCAAGTTCAAAAGAAGCATAAAAGCAAAAAAACCCTTTAAATATGGGCTAACAAAGTACCTTTCGGTTTTACCATCTGTAGGATACAGATATGACAAAGATGAAGGAAACTCCTAGAAAAAATTGGTGGACAATTAGTGGGAAAATGGCCCAAGTTGAGGAATTAGAAAAACAAAATCAAATCAAATCTGATAAAATCATATATCTACACAATTCTGTTTTGAAATTAGAGAAGCTTTTGGCCGAAGCCACCCGAAGCCTAAAAGATGCCCAAAAAGAAAAAGTACAAGTACAAGCGCAAAAGCAAGAGCTTGAACTTTCTTTCAAAAAGCTCTCAGAGGAAAATGAAAATCAAAAGAGCGAATTGAAAAATCTTGAAGAACTTAACAAAAAGAGTAAGTCGGAATTACAATCCGTTTCGAAAGCCCTTGAGCAGGTCAGTGCCAAATTACAAGAAAATGCACAAAACCCTGTTGTTGGAGACCTTCAACAACAACTCAAACATCTACAAACAAAAATTCAAACAGAACAAGCCAATTTTACAACGAAGCAGAAGGACCTTGAAAAACAGAATCGATTGGCAAGACAGCTTTTACACTGGTTTTGGCTTGGAAGTTCCTTGGCTTTGGTCAAAAGTTGTGGAAGTGCTGCGAAAATGGCTCTTGAAGAAACTTGGGAAGACCTTCTAGATGATTGGTATAAGGCATTTCAGGGAGACCTGAAGGCCCCCCTAAAGGACAGATTGAAATGGCTAAAAAATCTCTTAAAAGAAGCCAGATTACTTGATGATTTGTCCTGTAAAAAGCAAAAAGATGACTATGTCTTTTATTTCGAAACAGGGGAGCTATTTCTTGATCCAGGACTTCCTCCAGAGGGGGAAACATTACCACCGTTTTTACAAGCCTTTCTGGCCTCAATATTGGTAAAAGCCACACCGGAACCACCACACCTCACCACCACTCTTACAAGTGGAGCCAGAACCAAGAAACGGATCGTTGTTCATTTGGAAAAGTGAATTTGGCGGTTCTTTAACACAACATTTAAATCCATTTTTTCACAATTACGGATTGGTATCTCTGCAATTCTAAGGAAGTTTTGCATACTTTAAGAAGGGACGAACAAATGCGTGATAGATTACGAGAATCATTAAGAAATATCAAAAGAGATGCTCTTGCAGGCACCATTACGGGTATGATGGCTGTTCCATTAACGGTTGGTATCTGCATGATGTCCAAATACCCGGTAAAAACCGGAATCTATACTGTTATATTCGCAGGATTCATCAGCTTTATGACTTATCTTTTCCGACCGGGCAATTACACAGGAATGCCTGGGGTTGCAGCCGGTTTGGCACCTGCTCTGGCTCTTGGTGTGGATACTTTTGGTATTCATAATATGCCGTTTGTTATTTTACTCACCTCATTATTTCAAGCGATTGTCTGGAGATACCAGCTCGAAAGATACATACTGAGACTTGTTCCACCCTACCTCGTTGAGGGTTTACTTGCTGGTGTGGGACTTAAAATAGCAATGAAATTCTTCCCATTTTTGTATGATGTTGAACACAAAACAGCTGTCTGGTTGAACTTCGAGCGTGAAGTTGTTTTGGTCCTCAGTGTGGTTTCTTTTATTGGATTTGTGCTGCTTTATCGGATTTATCACAGAAAAATACCTGCATTGCCATATGTTGTCATTCTAATGACCAGTGTTGCCCTCAGCTTTTTCTTCACTTTACCCATGATAAATGTTGAAAATGTACCTTTTCACCTTGCTCTGCCTCTACCTGATTTCTCTGGCCTGACTCACCAAGGAGCATTATGGATGTTTACCAAAATGTTCGTGTTTGCTTTAATGCTGGGAACAATAGACATTATTGAGCAGGTAATGAGTCATGTTGCTATCGTCCGGATGGACCCTCAAAAGAGAGAGGCAAACACGAATAACGGCTTGCTCGCGATATGGCTTGCCAATATAGGAGCCACATCATTTGGAGGAATGACAAATCTCGATGGCCTGGCAAAAAGTAGTACGAACACGATAGCTGGCGCACAGACAAAACTGTCCAATGTATTCACGTCTCTTACTCTTTTTGGGGTGGTCTTGTTTCCTGTGGTTTTAGAGCATATGCCAGAGTACGCTTTAGGAATCATCATGGTCTATTCCGGGTGGAAGATGATAAGCAACCTTAGGCATGTCAAAGAATCAGGTCGATATGCTATGGTCCTCTCTGGTCTTTGTGGCGTGCTTGTTTACCAGCTCGGTATTTTTGAAGGTCTTCTTATTACTTTATTTATCCACTCATGTTCACAGTTTATTTTGCAAAAACAAACCGGGAAATCCAGCAGAGAGATCCTAAGAATTTTTGCCGAACGATTAAGGGACCAAAAAACCACAAGCTCACTCTCCTAAGAACCGGTATATCCAGGTCTTGTGGCAACTTGATGGGTGAAATTTATCTTTTACTTTTCCCATTCCTAGAACTTACAAAAAACCGCGAAAATGAACCAGACGAGGAGTTTACATGAGCTGGAGTGAATGGATTGTATTTGTATTGCTTATTCTGAATGCCGGGTGGATGCTATTTGATGGTTGCCATGCTTTGATTACAGGAGATTATGTCACACCTTCAAAAGGAGAATATAAAGGACAGCTGGGCCCTTGGACGCACTGTGTAGAAGCTCTGGGAATGAAACCTCGTTCGACACTCATGAAGGTGCTCTTTGTTGTGTTTGGTGTTGTGGGTGTGGCTGTTGCCATTGGCTTCGTTTTACAATGTTCTTGGGCACGGGATGCTGCTTGCTTTGTAGCCATTTGTGGTCTTTGGTATCTCCCTTTGGGAACAGTACTGAATGCTGTTGTATTGGCTTTGCTACTTTCAGGAGGGTTCTAACAGGTCTTTTGCAAACCTCAGTCATGACGTTTTCACCCTCGAAACTGTTTCGTCTCCCGCTTTTGAAACGCTCACGGAGACAAAACCTGTGACCTTTGCCACCTGGTTAGAAAATCAACGGGAGTCATTGCTCAAATTTATCCCTGCACGCTAAAAACTAGTGTTTGATATTGTTTATCCAGGTCTTTAGCACATCCATGCCTTTTTGATCGACTTGTTCCGTTCCCAATGGCGGCATACGTTCACCGCCCTTGCTTCCACTCATTTGTTGGATAATTTGGCTTCGATTGGCATCTCCAGGGATCACGGGTCCCCAATTCCCACCGCCTTGTATTGCAGTCTTGTAAGTATCAGTGTCTTTCACGCTTTGCAAAGCATCTGTGCGCAAGTAGAGGAACATCTTTGTTTCAGCAAGCGGATTGGAGAAGGCATTTTTGTTCTCCCGATTGTGGCAACCGGAACAATTGGCATGAAGATAACCCAGAGCAGCCCGCTCCTGCGCATTCCCGGGGACTTTGAAAATCCCTTTGGGTGGATGACTCAAACGCTTTTCTTTGATCAATGAAGGTAATTGGCTTCCTTTACCTGTGTGGCTCAATTGAATCGCCGAATATCCGAGAGACACGGATTCTCTACCACCGTGGCAACTGGTACAATCCGCTGCAGAAGGAACATCATGCGGGGTGCCTTTTTGGTTTTTTGCTCCATCTTTGGAAATAACGGCCTCCGTTTGAGCATCATTCCAGATGTAAGCCACCATAATCCAGCCTTGCATCCCTTCGCCATCTCTTATCTTATGAAGAAGACGTGTTTCTATCCGTTTTCCATCCCGAGCAAACTCCTTCCAAAGCTTTGTCCCTACAGGAAACTTCCACATATCCATATCTGTGGTGTCGATTTTTTTACCTGGAGGCAAATAGATCCACCTGCGTTTCTTGGCACCATCTGTCCAAAGTACAAATTGAGGCGTAAACAACGCCACACCTTTGGCCAAGACTTCTTTCTTGATGTCCGCATATAAACCTGTTTGTGAAAGCTTTTCTACAGCACTCTCTTCAGTCGCTCTTGTGGGCGCAGGCGCACAACCCATCCAAAGCGGAATAAAACAAAGGAACAACATCCAACTACAGCGCTTCTTCATCATCTAAGATCTCCTATATTCCGGCAAACCAGCACGTGAACATGCTGCCCAAACATCTACCTTGTATCTATTTGGTATGTCGAAACACACCGATCTTTTTTTCAAAAAAAGTTTGTTTTTATAAAAAAAACCCAAATAGAGCAAATCTCCTAGAGTGATCACCTTAAGGTCACTCAGTCGCTCCTCTTTTCCACCCCAGGAAAAGGAATCACTTTTACTGTAGTATTTAAGGGATACTCAAAAAGCCCTTCAGTCGAAGAGAATTGAATACAATTGTCTCAAAATGCATGTCCTCAAAACCAAAAGAAGTCGCCATTGAATAACACTCGATTTCAAGCTGTGACATTTGGTCTACGTACAGAAAAAAAAGGACATTGCTCCTATATACATCACGGAAAGACAATTGTAAGCTGTGTCACGTTACGGGTCCAAATACATTGAAAGGGATAATCATTTTGGATCTTGTGCAACTCTGATCTCACTTCTTTGGGCTGCTTTGGATGACATACGAACTACGATCTGTGACCTTAGTTGAATTCGTTTCACAAACGGAGTTTTCACAAAGCCTGAAGTTGTGAGCTTTCCTCTCCTCTCTCCAAACATCCGTAGATACTGTCTCCGACGCTCCTTATCCATTCCCGTTGTTGCGAAAATATCAACAAAACCTCAAATCCAGAACAAAAATTCGCCCAAATAAGCACAATGAAGCCATTGAATGGCGGGTTTAGAGGCACGGTATTCTCATTCTGTGGTAAACATATCAAACCCATTTTATCCGAGAAGCCACCCCGCAGTGTTCGCTTCATATGCAGCAAGAACACTCTTCAAGGAGAGTACCCGTGACCTCAAAGAAAACTGAACTCAATATTCCCAATGGATACGTCAAGTTACACTTATCTATGATTCTCATTCTGGTTCCCAGTGTCGTTACCTTTCTCATCTTGGGTGGAGGGCGAAATATCAGTAAAGATGGCGCGATCTTGTTTGTGGTGATTGCCGCAATGGCCATGTTACCCATCCTTTATTTGATATCTGTTCGTTGGCGAAAAGTCTTTGTAGATCAAGCTCTGGGCACTGTCGAAGTTCGCTCAGGCATGTTGAGCCCTGCGATCAAACGCATTCCCATCGCTTCTATCATCCAGATACAATTGGATATCGCTCAGGAAGCCACGGGGCGCAATGCAGGAAGAGAAACCTTCTATCCCGTTATCATTCGCTCTGACAGTGACAAACCTCACGAGATTTACCGAACCACTGACTACCAGGAGGCTCGCAATCTCGCAAAAGAACTCGCAACGCTCACGGAAAAAGATTTCTTAGATTCATCCACAATGACAGAAACCTCTCAAAAAGCAGGAGAATTGCAGCTTTCTGTGGGCGAGAAATTGCAACAAAATGATGAAGCGACTTTGGAATTAGAACACATCCAGGCTCCCAGCGGGACAGTCGTGGATGTCCAACACGGACCTAACAAGCTTTCTATTGCCCTGCCAAAAACCGGCTTCGATCTGGGCTCTACTCTTCTCCTCTCGGGGTTTACACTCTTCTTCTCTGGGCTCATTGGGTCTATACTCTATTCTATGTTTGGAGAGTACGGAGAGCTGGGTTTGGTCATTGGTGCAATACCAGCAATTTTTATTTTTAGAGCGATGCTATTCGATGCTCTAAGTCGGACTTTGCTTCAACTAGAAGGAACTTCTTTCAAACATATCCAAACAGGTCTATTTTCCGATGATGTGTGTACCTACGACTTTAAAGACATCGAAGAGATCTTTACTTCTGAATTGAAAAATGAAGATGAACACCCAGGCGCACGTGTCAAATCAGCGGGAACAGTGGAAGTCAGAACCACAAAAGACAGCTTCTCTTTTGGCGCACATCTCTCAAAAGAAGAACGCCAATATATTCTCCAATTGCTCTTGGCAATGCTCAAAAAGGCTTGAGCTAGAGAAAAGTGTTTTCAGGATGTAGGAACTTCGTCCAGGTTACGGTAAACAGGCAGTCCCCTCTTCAGAAAGGACTCCACCTCTTGATCAGCACCAACAGAAGGGCCACCTATCCGCAAGATGGCATCACAACGTTTGGCAGCTTCGAGAGACAGAGGCATCATGATCTCTTCATATGTGTGTCCTTGAGCTTCTTTTATAACGGGGAGCGCCAAATTGACTCCGATTATCGGTACATGTCCCTTGCAAAAGACAGCGTAAGCAGCACGATTCATTGCACGTAAATTTTCAGCCCATTGCTCCGGATCGTCACTTCCTGAGCGATAAGGTCCAGCCACCATGATCCACATTGTCTAACTCCTCTTGTTTCCCAAAAAATCTCTTCGACTCTCAAAAGGCGTATAAAGCCCACCGAGAATGGTACAGCTTTTGTCCCATCCGGTACATCTTTCCTCCTGGGACAAATTCCTGTATGCTCCAGCTCTGTTTACATCAATCTTCCTGCAATCTAGCGAAAATACAAG
>Ga0213833_1001576_pt1 | contig 16062 bp, 10 predicted proteins | sample SWATP21_FD_160575 | JGI IMG/M metagenome (GOLD analysis project Ga0213833, IMG submission 160575) | Coastal seawater microbial communities from Marineland, Florida, United States - SWA TP2 #1 | ecosystem: Environmental > Aquatic > Marine > Coastal | place: USA: Florida | collected 2016-08-14
ATTCAGGCCAGCCGTAGCCGTACCACGTGCATCACCCTGTCAAGCCATCACAACGTGAGAATAGGGCATGTGTGCCAGGTGATGTCGTATGCACACACACAGAGGAGATGCGGCGGCAGGCCAAAGGGAAGATGCATACCTTAGACTCCTCTTCTGGCTCCTCGGCCAGCTTGGAGCTCGGTACATCGCCCCTGCTTGGAAGGTACGGAACGGCTGCAACCTCTGCTCCGCGACGCATGCGCACAGGTGGTTTGTTCGGCGTTGTCTTTGATCGCTCCTTCGCGTACATATTCAGCCCAAACTTGCATGGTCGCGCCTCGCGATCAAAGGGATCACCAGTGTTGGGCTTTGTGGCTTCCGCGATGTGTAAATCGGGCAAATCACGCGTCACCGTTGCACCACTGGAGGAGTGATATACCACAGTGCCGACAGGATCGGACCCAACAGGCAATGGGCCTATTGCGTTCAGCACGATCGTGCCGTCCATATTCTGTGACCCATCTTGAAGGAAAAGGGACACCTTCACGCGGCGATCTTGGAAGAAGCGGCAAAGGGTCTGCTTCAACGCAAAGAACTCAGCAAGTGGAAGGGAGCCATATGTCTGCGAGCAGGAACGGAGTAAAGCCAAGACAAGGACTCAGAAGTCAGCACGGTTGACTTAACAATCACATGCGCTGATGGCGGCAGACACCCACCTCACGAGTCAGGGAAATGGCATCCTGGATCAAAGAAGAAACAGCAGCGTTGTCCACGATGTCGACCAATGACTCCAAGTGGTTCAAGGTGACTTGCATCAGATGAGTCGGGGAGGCACATGACAGCATTTGATGCTTGAAGCCCATCGTCATCAAATCATACAACTGCCACATGTTGTGAGTGTCGAGCCACGCACGCAACCAGAAAGGCGGAAACACACCTTGTCCATGCTATTCTTGTTTAGTCGCATGATCGACGAATGCGCAAGACGGTCAAAGATCTGGCGAGTTGAGTGGCTGCTGTACAGCGCTTGTGGCTTGAACAGCTCCCGGATGAACATGCGGCTGTACATGGTCTTGACAACATCACTGAGAACTGCAGCAACGAGATGAAAGTCTCCATGTCAGGCTGTCTGGCGAAGAACAAATAATGGGAACACACATGCCTCGTCGCACCTTTGCTGCTCTTGTCCTTCGGGATGTTCTGCGCGCGAAGTCGCTGCTCCAAGATGTAGACCATCTCGCCACCCATGTTGATGACAAGCATCGGCATTGCAAGCAGGGTCCCACTCATCGTGACAGGCTCCGTCAGTCACACGGTAACGAGGGTTGGGCTCCAGAAACAAAAACCAGGAACGCCTCCGCAGCTCAGTTCTCGAAGCAAGTCAGTCAAGTGGGTGCTCACACAACATGCAGCGCGCAGTCGACAGTCAACACGGACAATGATACACTTTGTATCGAAAATACCACAATCTTTTGTTGGCTCGTGAGTGAGTGTGTTTTTTTCAAGCCAGCCAAAACTTCGCTGCGCCTTTCGTTGGCCCGTGGCCCTCCACCAAGCTTTGCGTGTGTGTCTTGTGCCTGAGAGTGTGCTTGTGACCCGCGTGTCATCTGTTTGTTGTCACCATGGTGCGTCCTTGCCATGCCGTTTTGTTCGGCTTGCTACTGTTTACTTGATGCGGCTTGTCGGTTGGGCGGATGTGCGCTTGTGCCGGGTCGGGTGGCTGCTGACGCCTGCTTTGTGTGTTGCCTGTGTGCCTGCCGCGCTCGCCTTCCTCGCTCCCCCACCTCTGCGTCCCTTGCTCCTGTCTCCCCGCGCCTACCGCAGCCCGGTCGTACTGGTGTTCGCCGCCATGCCAACAAGCCCAAGAAGTCCAAGAAGGACCCGCTGTACCCGGCTCGCCCGCGTAACTTCGGCATCGGCAACGCTGTTCAGGTACGCTCGCAGCGGCATGCTTCTGTGGCGGTCTGTGGCCATTCTGTGGCCTAGCGTTGCGTTGTAGGATCTCTGAATATGTGTGCATTGGAGGAGTGTGGAGGTGAACCGTTTTCATCGCCTTCCGCGGTCTCACCTGTTGTCTTGCCTGTCGTGTGTCCGCGCCTGACAACCACAGCACCGCCGTGACGTCGGCCGCTTCGTCCGCTGGCCTCGCTACGTGCGCGTGCAGCGCCAGCGCAAGATTTTGCAGACCCGCTTGAAGGTGCCCCCCGCCATCAACCAGTTCAAGGCTGCCCTGGACCGCAACCAGGCCTCTGAGGTGTTCAAGCTCCTGGCCAAGTACTCCCCCGAGACCAAGGCCGAGAAGCGCGAGCGTCTTGCTGCCGCGGCCGAGGCCGGCCAGAAGACCGGCGATGCCCCCGCCGTGTTGAAGTTCGGTCTGAACCACGTGACTACCCTGATCGAGTCCAAGAAGGCCAAGCTGGTGGTCATCGCCAGCGATGTCGACCCCATCGAGGTACGCATGGAGCTGTTTTGTGTCGTGGCTTGGTTGTGCCCTTGATCTCACATGGTATGTATCCACCAGTTGGTCGTGTGGCTGCCCGCCCTGTGCCGCAAGATGGACGTCCCGTACGTCATCGTCAAGAACAAGGGCCGTCTGGGGACCCTCGTCCACCAGAAGACCGCCGCCGTCGTGTGCCTGACCAAGGTCAACGGCGCCGATGTCGCCCGTTTGGAGAGCGTGGTCACGATGGCCCGCGCCCAGTTCAACGACTCTGTTGACGCTCTGCGCAAGTGGGGCGGCGGCAAGGTCGGCCTCAAGACCCAGCGCAAGCTGGAGAAGCGCGAGGCCCTCATCCGTGAGGAGCTCGCCAAGAAGGCCAAGATGTGAGCAGCTTCCTTCTCACACTTGTTGCGGCACACTTTCACTCCCCCTCGCGTGGTCGTTTGTCGAGCCTCCTCAAGAACAACGTCTGGTCTTAGTGTCTTTTGGCACGGGACTTGTCGTCATTGAAAGTCGACACAGCCTTGGTTGGTTCTTTCCTTGTTAGGGTCCCAGCCGTGTTGTGATTAGTGAAGTTCGTTCGATGGCGTATTGTTGTCTTGTCGAGGTTTGTCGTTACTTCGCACCAACTACAGATAGCACAACTGTCTCAGGCAAACTGTTGTATGAATAAACTCTCACCCTTGCGGTCACAGTCTCTCGCGTGAGGCGGCGATCGTGGCATCAACATCGTCCTCGGCTTGCACCGTAGAAGCTGGCGAAGAAGTGGGTTCCTCAGGAATGGGGCTCAAGACAGACGCGTGCTCAACCTTGTTCGCACGCGCCACAGACAAGGCTGGTAGCGATACTCGGCTGCCAGGGAACCAAAAGCGAAGCGCCAGAGATGACACGGCAAGCACCAGGCCGACAGCATTCTGGAACATGATGAACCCGTCTGCAACCACCATACTGAACACAATCCACAACACACTGCAAACATTTCATTTCAACAAGGCGCATGCAGCGGTTAACCAAAATAGCAATACCCAGCAGAACCCGAACGAACGCGACCGCTGACGCAACGAACCATGCGACGCAGTTCATCACATTGAACAAAATCAAAATCTCGCTCGCGTCCCGTTTCCTAATGATGTTAGCCTGGACACGTGCACACGATGAGGGCACACACAAGGCGAATGACACATGTGCCAGGGCGTACCATGTTTAACAGTGGCGAGGAAGAAGAAAGCAAAGACGCAAACACGGCATAGTAGCCGAGAACCGTCGGGAGCAGCCACTCAGGAAGGAAGTGGATCACCACTCCGTAGGAGAAGAGGATGAACACCACAGAAGCACCGGACCACCACCGTACTTGCTCCCACGCAGCCTCATCAGCACAAGAGACGAACAGAACAACGGCGTAGGTCCCCAGAGAACCATTGAGAACGCGACTCAACACATACGCCTGTGTGGCAGCCCTGTCAGAACGTGCCATGGCACAATCAGCACATGCTGACGTACCCAGTTCCCCACCACAACACCATAAACAAAGCCGGTGAGGTTGCTCAGCATTAAGCATGCCAATGGCGCAAATCGGTTGTTGCCGGTGCTACCACGCTGTGCAGCCGCACGCATGGTTGGGCTGCAGGCAACGACATCAGCAGAGAAGAGACACCACAACCATAGAATGCACGAGTGAGAGTGGGGCACACAACCCAGCACACAGGACTGGCACACGAACGTGCGCGTATGTGAACCACAAGGCCAGCACACACACGTGAACACACACACACAGTGCCACGCACGCACAGTGCCACGCACGCGCATTGCCACGCTGCTGCACGCACATGGGGCTGGCATTCAGGCCAAAACTCACGACAATGGCGGCCACCTTAAGGATGGACACCAACACTGGATGCGCGTCGCCAGCTGCTGGCGCTGAAACAACATCATCCTGCAGATCAAGTGATTTGTCACTCTCCAAAGCCAACGCGTGGAGCAAACCACCGGCAGCCATCGCGAGCACCAAGGCGCACGAGCCACGCATTGTCGCTGGATGTGCCAGAGAGGACGGTGAGGACGGGGGATGGGCGGTGTCAGCCAAACCCGGGTCGTGGCGCCGACATCACCGCATACAGGTGATTGCGGCGGTGAAGGGCCGCAAACACCTCCGGCTGCGCAGCTGCTGCGCTTCAATCAACCCAACCAAACAAGCTAGTCCCCCGCACCCTGGACCGATCACTACAATTATAATTTTCCGTTCTTCATGTGCGAACACGACGTGACGACAACGTTTGGGTCCTATTTTTTTTCCGGGTGGCCGCGTGGCACTGTGTGAAGTGACGTTTGTGCATTGGATTTTGCCATGCGAGCTGGGCAAGTGCCGCATGCGGGAAGGTGTTCGCACTTTTGCGAAGGCTCGCGTGCAAGCGTCATGATGGCCTCCGAAGGGTCGCCAAAGGGCAACGCACGTGGAGGTGCAGGTACGGACAAGTTCATGAACCCTATGTTCAACAATGCACACCCTGTCGAGAGCTGGCGTGCACCGTCTCGTTCTCGCCAGCAGGTGCGCAACGTCACCACTGCATCCTCTCGCGCTGCCAAGCCACAGCCTCGTTACCGCGCTGGTACGTAAGCGGTGCTGCAAAACGGGTTTCATGTGGCTGTATCCCCGAGTTGGCGAGCTGGGTGAGGTGACAAGTGAGAAATACGTGTCGCTTGCTTGCAGGTCGCATCGTTGGTGGCGTTGCCGCTGCAGTGCTGGTGATCGCAGCATCTGTGATTGCGGGTTTCTTCATTGGACGAGACACTGCAAGCCCGGGCAGTTCTGTCTCACAAACGGACACAGACTTGACAGTCTCCACCGGCAGCCGCATCCAGGACGCGGCGACACAAGGCTCCCTCGTGCTGACGCCAGAGTTGTTGTCTGGTACGGCACAGTCGCCGTTGGAGAGGCAGGCAACCGCTGCCAACCAAGCCGACATCGCGGACCTGTTGCAAACCTCCGTGGGTTCCTCCAAGCTTCAGCTTGATAATCCCACGGTGGAGGTGTCGGAGCCTGACATGGCCGGCAACACGCGTGTCCACATGACCGGTGATTCCTCTCTGCACGGAGTGCCGACTCGCGTTGCGGGCAAGGTCTTCTACGTCGATGGCCAGCTGCGCATGGTCATGGAGCACTACCCCAAGTCAAGTGACTTCGAGTTGCACTCCATCGCCGCCGCTGCGCCCGGGACGCACCTGCCCCGCATCACGCAAGGCTCGACCGCGTTTGTCGTGTCCAACTTTGACGGCCACCACGAGCTTGTTGGTGCCAACGCACCCCGCCCGTCTGCCCAGCTGCAGCGTGGTCTGAACGTTGTGTCATCCATGCGAGCGAGTGACAATCTGGAGTTGCACACCCTCTTTGCGACCACCGCGCCGGTGGTGGTTGGGCGCCGATTGGCAGGCTCTCGCACGCAGCCCATCACCGCCAACGCCATTTCCGCCCTGCCGCAGGACGTGGAGCAGTGGTTCCATGGCATGGAAGTCCACGTGGAGGGCCTGTTGCGTCCCCACGTGAACCTCTCCTCCACCAACATCCCGTCGTTGTTGTTCAACAAGAACCTCGCGATGCACAACGTGACGCTGCGCACCCCCGCGGCCCGTGGTGGCGCCTTCGACTTCTCCGCCAAGTCCACCCTGTCGCTGCACGGCTGCCAGCCCGTGTCTGTGGACATCACCGGCGCCGTCACCAACACCTCCTACAAGTTCCGTGGCGCGCTGGGTGACCTGCCGCTGGGCCCTGCGTCGGCAGGTCTCGTCGCCAAGAACGTGTTGGTGGTGGCCTCCGGCGCCCGCGGCCCGGCCGTGCCCAACGCCAGCGTCACGTACGCGACCAGCGTCTTCGGCGAGCTGGCTCTCAGCGGCGTGCGGGCCTCGTTCGCCGTTGCGTTGCCCATGACCCCCTCCAACAGTGGTGAAGTGGCGGTGAATGTGAGCGACATCCACCTCGGCGCCAGCGTCGAGCTGCAGCACGTGCGGCTCCTGCTGTCCGAGCACCTGGTGGCTGCCTCCGCGAACGTGACCCTCGCCACCCACTCGTCGGACACGCCCGCCATGGAAACTGCCGCCTCCCTGTCGTTTGGTGCCGGCAAGTACGCCATCAGCGCGGACGTGGCGGACTGGAGCCTCCCTGTGGGCCCCGCCGGCATCCAGCTCACGCAGCTGCACCTGGCCGTGGCCGGACCGTCCTCCGGCGGAGCCAACACCTCTCCGCTGGCAGACCCAGAGTTTTCCTTGGATGTGACGGGTCGCACGACCATCGAGGGCATTCAGTTTGACGCCAGCCTCCACCTGCCGTCTCCCTCTACTGCTGCGACTGCGGCCCCCCTTGCGCGCGCCGCCTCCAACTCCAGCCACGTTGCCATGGGGAACAGCACCACCAACGCCACCACCACCCCCTCCGCCGCCAGTGCCAAGCCACGCGGCCTCACGTTTGACCTGAAGATGTCGTCGCCGTCCACCATGACGCTGGCGCAAGCCATGAGTGCGATTGGGAGCGGCGCGACACCGTTGGGCCACCTGCCGGCGGCGTCGTCGGTGTTGAACTCGCTGAAGGACCTCTCCATCCAGTCCCTGTCCATGGCACTCACCACCGCCCCGCTGTCCCTCGTGGTGGGCGGCACAATCGACGCATTCTCCACCCCGAGCGTCTCGTTTGAGTTCCACGCCCAGCGCCCCGGCACCACCACCTGGGCGTTTGCCGTCGGCGTCGGCCTCTCGTCGCCCTTTGCGTTTTCCGACCTCGTGCCCGCGGACACTGGGTTGGATTTCCTGTCGTTCACGTCCGGCACGGTGGTGGTGTCTACGTCCGCCTCCGGTGTCAACTTCACCATGGCCGGCCCCAACGGCACCCGCGCCGCCCTCTCGCTGCCGTCCGAAGGCGTCGCTCTTGTGGCCCAACTGCCGTTCACGCAGCTGTCGGAGCGCCTGGTGTCGTCCGGCGCCTGGGACCACGTGAAGACGGTGGATGTGAACGGCACCTTCGGCGCCACCACCTCCAGCCTGTCGCTGTCCGCTGCCCTCCCGCCGCAGCTGCCGCTCACACCCGACGTCACCCTGACGACGGGCATGGTCAAGCTGTCGTCGTCCGAGCCGCGCTTTGTGTTGGACGCCGCCGCGGCGGTGTCGTTCAGCTCGGAGCAGCGGCCCCTGCGGTGCGCGATGTCTGGCACGCTGGAGGACGCCAGCTTCAACCTCACCGCCTCCGTGTCCGAGTGGCACATTGGCGCGCAGGACAAGGGTGTGAACGTCTCTTCGGCGTCCCTGCGCCTGGACGGCCGCAAGTCTGCGAGCTCTGGCAACTGGAGCACCACCGGCCGTGTGGCTGGCAACGTCACGTTTGGCGACATGGTCATGGAGGGTGTGCTCGACCTGCCCGTGTCGCGGGACCACCTGGACCTGCAAGTGCCAGAGCTGCAGTTGAACAACGATGTGCGGTTGTCCAACATCGACGTGACGGTGGCCACGTCCGCGACTGGCGTGCGCACGTTCCACCTGGCCGGCAAGGCCAACGTGTCCTTCGCCAACGAAACCCTGGTCTTCGACGCCAACGCCGTCATCACGGGCGCCAACATCAGCGTGACGGGTGACATTCCGACGTGGAAGCTGGGCGGCGACAACGGCCTCGTGTGCACGGGCGTCAAGTTCGCTGTCGCCGGCACCTACTCCGCGCAGAGCGGTGTGCAGGGCCTCCGCGGCAAGCTCAGCGGCGCGGTGGACTTCTTTGGTGTCAGCGCGGCCTTTGAGGTGCCGGTGCCCATGGCCAAGTCGGGCGAGTTGAAGCTGACGGTGGCGCACCTGGACCTCGGCCACCACGTGCAGCTGTCCAGCGTCGAGTTGGTGGTGCGCCACACGCAGCCGCAGTACCTGCTGTCCGCGGACGCCACGATTGGCACGGGGTTGAAGAACGAGGACCTGGCCCTGGCGGTGTCAGGGTGGCTGGTGCCGGGCACGGGCAACTTCACGTTGGCGGGCTCCGTCGCCGACTGGGCCATCTCGTCCGAGTTCTCCATCAGCAACCTGTCTGTGAACGTGTCTGGCACCCGCAACGCCGCCGGCGCCAACGGCACGGCGCTGTCCGGCACGTTGAACGGCGAAATGCACCTGGGCGCCGTCAACTTGGCCGTCGAGGCCAAGCTCCCCGCCGCCAGCCTCACCGTGTCGTTCCCGCAGCTGCGCATCGCACCCGAGGTGCTGTTGAAGAACGTCGCCATGACACTCACCGGCTCCACGCCGGCGTTCACCTACACAGCCACCGCCGTGGTCACCACCCACCTCCCGACGCCGCTCGAGGTGTCTGCGTCCGGCAGCGTCAATGGCGCGGACCTGGTGTTGGACGGCACGCTGTCGTCCTGGACCCTGGACGTCGGCTCCGACGGCTTCACGGTGAGCAACGTCACGCTGCACCTCGAGGACACCCCGACCAGCGGCGGCTTTGCCGGGTCGCTCAACGGCACCCTCCACTTCGGCTCCACGCTGCTGGACATGGCCGCGGCGATCCCTGGGCCCTCTGACGCGGGGCTGGTCATGCGTTTGTCACTGCAGAGCGGCCATACCATGAGCCTGGCCAAGGCGGTCACGGCCACGGCTGGAGGCAGCGCCATGGGCAGTGCTTCGGCGCCGTCTGGCACCCTCGCGTCGGTGCAGGACGCGACGATGTCACACCTGACCATGTACATGTCCACCAAGCCCGCCATGTTCAACCTGACCGCGCGTGTGTCTGCATTCGGTCTCGGCTCCGTGGACTGCGCCTTTGTCGCTGCCCAGTCGGCCGCCGACAACAACAACAAGTGGGCGTGGGCGTTTGGTGCCACCCTGTCCAACACCTTCAAGGTGTCCGACATCGACGGCGGCAACACCGCGTTTGATTTCCTGCCCCTGTCCGGCGGCGCCGTCACCATCGCGTCGTTTGCGCACGCCCTGGACCTCGGCGGCAACGTCGGCACGGTCCACACCACCGACGGCGTCACGCTGGTCGCCTTTGTGCCCCTGGAGCACCTGGCGCAGAACCTGCAAGCCGCAAGCAAGTGGGGCACCAGCGGGGATGCGCGCCTGAACGGCAGCTTCACCTTCTCCTCCCACAACCTCACCCTGGAGGGCGAGCTCCCCCCCAACCTTCCGCTGGGATCCCGTGTCACCCTCAACGCTACCGTGCTCATCCAGGAAGCGGAGCCGCGGTACGCACTCAACGCGTCGGCCCATGTCACCTTCCATGCCGACGTGGACCCCCTGTGGGCTGCCGTGGACGTGTGGTTCGATGAGTCTGGCGAGTGGCATATCCGAGGTGTGGCCAAGCACTACGCCTTCCACCTGGGCACGGAGCTGCTCAAGGGAAGCAACGTGCGCGTCGCGCTGCGTGACGGCGGTGGCTCTGAGTTTTCGGGAACCGTGGCCGGCATCATCGGGTTCAAGCACCCCGATGTGGACATGGCCTTCAACTTCTCCGTGCCGTCTGCAGACAACGGCAAGGGCGGCATGAGCCTCAACCTGGCCCTGGCACCTGGGGACCACATCACGTTTGGCAACCTGATCAAGACGTCGCTGGGTGAAACCAGCCTCACGGGCCTGCCGTCCGACTTTTCCTCCGTCATGTCCACCCAGCTGTTGTCCGCCGACGTCCTGTTGTCCACGTCGCCCCTGCAGCTCACGGCCGAAGGCACCATGTCGCTGTTCCGCATCGACGAGCCTCTGACTGTGCGCTTGGTGGTGGGGCAGAACACGAGTGGGTGGTCCTGGGGTGTCGGCATCGGCATCGCGCAGCCGTTCACGATGGGCCAGGTGTTGGCGCGGGAGTCCAACTCCAAGGCCAATGACTTCCAGTTTGGCAGCGGTGGGCTGGTGGTCACCAACTCCGCCGACGGGTTTGCGCTGGACCTTGGTGCTGGACAGCAGCTCGTCATGTCGGACGGCATTGCCCTGCAAGGCGACATGCACATGAGCCAGGGCCCGTTGGCCACTGTGCAAAAGTGGACGGATGTCGATTCCTTGGCCATGCGCGCCTCCTTCAAGTTCGGAGACGACGCCTTCCGCATCAAGGCGGGCATCAACGCCAGTGATTGGACCATTGGGTCGCATGTGGATGTGTCCGAGGCGTTCTTGTTCATGGATGTACGTGCACTCTCGTCATCGTTTCGGTTTGTTTGGTGACACTTTTCCCCTCTGAGTGTTCCCCTTCCATTGACCTCATGTTTGCGTGTGCTTCTTGCGTGTGCCTCTTGCGTGTGCCTCTTACGTGTGCCTCTTGCGTGTGCGTGTGCGTGTGCGTGTCGTGCTGGGGATTATGTGCAGATTGGCGGCTCCACGGGATTTGAGCTCGGTGTTGGCTGTGACCTGGGCGCGACGTTGGCCTCGGGTCCCAGTCAGCAAACGCTGGACTTCAACGGCGACATGATGATCACCACCCACGACATCAAGTTCCAGGCTGGTATGACGACGCCATGGGCCGACGTGTTTGGCTTGCCGGGCATCACCGTGAACAACACCGAGATTATGCTGGGCATCAGTTTCACGGGCGTCCCAGACGCTTTTGGACTGTCCGGAACGGTGCAGATCGGTGAGTGGTGGATGAGTCGTCGTCCTGCACCACGCCTTTCTTTGCACATTACCCCCGTTGTTTGGTTTGCGCAGGGAACGAGTCAGGTGGTGCGACCGTGTATGTCGACCCGACGAGCCCTTCCGCTGTGGCACTGGCGGGTCAACTCACTGAGCTGAATTTGGGAGACCTGTTGCATGATGTGCGTCTCTTTCTTGTGTGGTGTCATTGTTGTTGCTGATGGTTGTCGCGTGTGACTGGGAGGAGGTTCGCGTGCTCGCTGCTCGCGTTTGGCGCCGCCGTTTGTTGTTTTGTGGTCGTGCCTTTCTGACTGATTGTCTGTGCAGCTTTCGGATGGATTGGTGCCCGAGGCTCTGGCCAAGACTGTTCTGGGCATCGACTTGAAGGATCTTGCTCTAGAGCTCAACGTGGGAGCCAGTGCTCTCACATTCGATGGCAAAACGTTCAAGCCTGGTTTCAGTTTGGGCGTGAAGCAGTTCAACATGTTTGGCATCACCGGATCGTTGGACCTCATGCTCTCCTTCACAAACATGTTTGTCAACGCCACGGTAAATCCCATCCTGGTCGGATCCAACGGCGACATCTTCACTCTCTCTGGTGTCGGTTGCAACGCGTCTTGCCCCGCCACGATGCTTCTCCAGGTGAGTTGTGTGCGTGTGTGTGTTGGCGTGCGAACGCGTGACGAGCCTGTGCGGTCTTGTGGACAGGTTGGAGAAAAGTACTCTCCCGGTGGACTGCAGATCTCCGGCCAAGCGTCCTTGCTGTCAGCGATGGAGCTGGATGCCCAGGTGAACATCTCCGATTCTGGTATCGAGGTCGTGCTCAAGTACACGGACTCCCTGCTTGATTTGGATTTGATGTTGAACGCTCCGGGCCTGAAGAAGCTTGAAGACTTCTCACTGTACGCTGCTGTCGAGCCGAAGGTGCTGGACTACATTGGCAACAACGTGGTCGGGTATGTCAAGAAGGCCAAGAAAGCTGCAGATGCGAAGATTGACGCAGCCAAGCAAGAAGTCACAAACTGGCTGCAAGAGAAGCAACCAGAACTGGATGCAAACAAAGCCAAGATTGCCAACCTCACGAAGCAGTCCGAGGTACGAACGAGACGTACGTGCACCGGCGAGTGCGTGCGTTGCTTACCCATCGTGCTCGTTGTTTCCGTTTCAGGCACAGTACTCCGGTGCTGAGCAGGAGCTGCTGGCAAAGAAGCAAAAGCTATACGCGGCACAAAAGCAGTTGAACAACCTGACAAATACGATCAACACGTACACCAGTGAGAAGACAACGTGTGAGCACTGGTATGACGCAGACTGCAAGGCCCACAATGCTTGGTTGGACACCAAGATTGCGGCGTTGTGGACCGAGAAGCACACCGAAAGCGGCGTGTTGGATTTGGCCGAAGATGCTGTGGGTGCGGCGGAAAAGGTTGTCAACGAAACGTCCAAGCTTGCGGCCAACCTTCACCCAGAGTGGGTAGCGCCAGCGCCAGGTTGGGTTGTTGAGCGGGATGACTTATGCCAGTGCTGTGTGTGGATTTCATGTGTTCAGGGTGTTGAAGCTTGAAGCGGAAGACGCTGCTCTGGAAGCAGCTTACAAGGCTGCCCAGGCTGGACTCAGCGCTGCCGAAAGTTTGACGAACTCCGTGCTGGATGGCATTGACTTCGCCACTACCGCCGCGACCAGTCTGTTCAACATCGAGAATATGTGGATCTCTGCCGGCTCTGTCGCCAGTGTGAAGTACGTGTCCTCTCGAGCGCTTGTGCGTGGGGAGGTGTCAGAGCTAAGTTGCGACTGTGTTGTGTCTGCAGGAGCGGGGCCCAGCTGTCGGTTGGTGTTGCAGGAGTCATCGTCGGAGACCACTTCAACTGGACACTCAGCGTGGATTTCCCTCCGAAGCTCGACAATATCATGGAGGCCTGCGTAAGCAAGGCTAAGGGTGGATTTGGGTTGTAGATTCAGTCACGTTATGGACAATGGAGCTTCTGTTGTCCCCGAAATGTTTTTGTAGGAACTGGGCAGTCACCATGTGCTCGCTCAACATTCGATCCATGTTGATCCGTCGTTCATGCCCCACCTACTTCAAGAAAGTGTATTCGTCACAGACGACTCGCGTCGCGCGAGTCTCGGCCGCGAGTCTCGGCTGCCCACAAGTCGTATCGATTTCACAGCCACAGCATCGATCATCGGTGGCGATGGCAGCTTTGGAGATGACCGACGAGCGACAAAGCACAGAAGTGGACATTAGCATGGGGGCTTCTTCCACTTGCGAAGAACCCTCCCAGTTGGATGGTGGCAAGGGGGGGGGAATGAGCCACATCGAGGAGGAAGCAGAAGAGGCGAAACACTACTTCGAGGTGGCGCAGAGCTTCTTCGAGTACAGTTTGTTCATGCGCCCTGAAATTGAGCGTCGAAGGCGCCAGGTCGCGCAGTTGGCGTCCCATCACAAAGCGCTGTTGTACGTGGAGGCATGCAGCCGTGACGACCGTGCAGCCAGCCCACTTACGCGCTACACACGCACACACGCACACACAGGCCCATGGATGCGATGGAGGCAAAGCAGGTTGCTTTCATCCGCTGCACGGAAGCGAACCAACGCTTCTTCGATGCTGTTATCGAGTTCCAGCGCATGGCTGGCAGTGCATACCCACTGCCGCGCTTTCCGGACCGGTCACCAGCGGCACTCGCGCGCAGGGGCATCCCGATGCCCACCACTGCTGCCCGCCATTTCTCGAAGGCCAAGTCCACACTCCACCAACTAGTGAGGGAGTGGGGCGTGGAAGGCCAAGCGGAGAGAGATTCGTGTTACGGGGTGCTGTTGGAGCAGTTGAAGCGATGGCTGCCTGTGACGGAACACACGATGTATGTGACGACGAGCGCCGCGTGTGGTGTGAGTGTGATAACTGATCCTATGCCTCCCACAACTTATGAGCAGCAACAAGCAACGCGTCCTCTGTCCAGGATCTGGTCTTGGGCGGTTGCCTTTGGAGGTTGCTGCTGCAGGTACGGCAGGCAGCGAGCCGCGCTCATCACGAAACAGACTCGGTTGCTCTGATGTGACTGTTGCGCCTTTGGTCGTGCGTAGGATACCTCTCCCAAGGCAACGAGTTCTCTTATCAAATGTTGATGACGGGTTTGTTTATGCTGAACGGGTACGTTGGCTGCCGACTGCCTACCAGGAGTAGCTCATCGCTGCGTGGCTGCCCAGAGTGGAACGAGCGCGGTGCTGCCCGATCCACCCATGGATTCACAACCCGAACAATGCAATTACCCCCGAGGATCTGCTCCGAGTCTCACTTATCCCCGACGCATCCGCTGAACACATCCTTGGCCGTACGTGCAGCATGCGCCCCGTGTCGGGCACACTGCCGACTTGCTGTGGTCACCTGTGTAGCAACCGCGATTTCCGCATCGCAATGGGGTTGAGCATCGGCCGTGTGCTGTCGCGGCCAGTGTACTCACATTGTGCTACACGACGCAGGAAATACGGGTCCAGTGCCTCCCGGCGAGCAGGTGCTTTCCATGGTTGCTGGGGAGTTCTTGGAGGTGTACGGAAAGCAGCAGGGTGAGTGCGCGTGGGACTTGCGACAGTATGCCAGCATTGCGGTTTTATGGAACGTCTGCCTGGCTTGTTCTCATGTTGTTGTGGGTCATGTTTGTAATGTTTGCAGATGCATGGGATGCGGTTGTGTCCTGCTTTTTCCTCGATACTGCCCCAAACATCATCGAATATCTCGAGGTTGTGAAGCAGATCCTTCGTCCCGGTGGATATCTCATCAACTTTGGTTCGTGTGCCAGTGTCTGGGGCCTGTGGCGCGTGGATTCGTCGCGCAGACGCTAGAAACTTATTCGTGTCAACATGAGCAGGTCCGCTGCTGTACCATTGGCAAGGTGGTGGAGAGGCTGATCCCCGCTATGACAAGTCCATCGAACTTTCGTACGCGGAGTTGAAGCATGTCATGCAAGCGATGGGATTCACCATTCTGGTACGTCACTGCGACGTTGTAGCATGCGTCTACCCTCCACGCTAACCTGCGCATGTTTTGTTGCTTGGTGATGAGCAGCACGAACACTCTTCTGCAACATCCTACTGCAAGAACATTCGGTCACTTATGGGAACATACTACACCGGCATGTGCTTCGTGGCACAAAAGACGCCGCCTGTCACAGCTTCCGCCACAGAAGGATCTTCCATTCCAACCAGCGCTGACACTCCTGCTGCTACGTCCGCTGCTGAGACTGCTGCTGCAGGTGCTACTACTGCGCTCCCCACCGCGGACGCCACGGTGGACGGTGCAACAGACACTGCCGGACGTTCGTGAACCTTGTACGTTGGTGTCTCGAGTTGCGTGCATGTAGTTAGTTTACTTTGGTAAAAAGTCATCATTGCATTCTCCCGTTGTCCCTGCACTGCGTTCACGAGTCGCGACTATGTACATCGACCCCATCCCACACCTACGACGCCTTCACAACCGAACCGTCAGACAGAATCGTCTCCAACGCGCGGCTGAACTGGCTCAGGTGGATGGCGTGTTGCTGCTCAGGTGTGATATCCGCTCGACCTGCCGCCACCTCATCCATGTAGCGCGGGTGTCGCCGGCGCCCATGTGCACTGTACTCGGGTTGAGCCCCAAAGTGGGGTGCCGCAAGTGGCTGCAGGCCCGTCCATCGACTGTAGCCAGTGTCTGGCGTCCATGTTGGAGCAAGGAACTCATCGTCCTCCTGGTCGGGTGTGGGCGATACCCGGGTGTGGGACATGCCCCCTGCTGATGCTACGTGACCAGACCCATGAGCCAGCACCGCGGCGGTGTCCAAGTACATCGCAGAACCATGGACATCAGGCGAGGGGGGACTGAATGGGTGGCCGGTGGCATCTCCAATGGAGATGCCTCGATGCGGAGAAGCTGTTGACAATGGCCGTGCACCCTCTGTCAATGTCGTCGTGCGTTGTGGTGAGGGTCGCGCAGCGTTTGAAACGTCCATTTGCTGCGGCGACGATGGTGTTGGCACCGGGGGCTTTGGTGCGATCGGCACATTGACCAAGCCGTAGTACTCATTGAATGGCTGCAAG
>Ga0213833_1001580_pt1 | contig 16032 bp, 23 predicted proteins | sample SWATP21_FD_160575 | JGI IMG/M metagenome (GOLD analysis project Ga0213833, IMG submission 160575) | Coastal seawater microbial communities from Marineland, Florida, United States - SWA TP2 #1 | ecosystem: Environmental > Aquatic > Marine > Coastal | place: USA: Florida | collected 2016-08-14
TTCCCTCCCCAAATCAGACTAAAGATTCGTGCACGTACGGGCGGAACAACTTGACGAGAGCCGATCGAAGCGCCGAGCTGTGAATCTTTGCCACCATGAGTCGGTGCACAGAATGGCGTGCCTGCTTGCTCCGCCCCCCTGAGTACTGCAGCAGCTCCACCAGCAGTCGCCACACGGCACTCAACACCACAGGCCACTCCACAGACAGCTCGGCCTGGCGAAGACGAAACCCCGTGGGGCGTCGCATAAGCGCCTGGCGACAACAGCGCTGGGACTTGCAGCAGCAGCGACTACCCACGCCTCGTAGCCACCCCCAGCAACCACCTCTGTTGCGCGTGGGCGGAGCCTGGTGTGGGGATGAACCCGTGGAAAAGCTGGGCAAGCGCCCGGTTGACTTCGAGTGGCTGCCGCTGTGCAACGAGACCCCTCGGGACACCCCATGTCGAGGCGTCGCGGCGGCGTTTTGAACGTGTGCCAGCATGTCCAGGGACTTGCAAGCTTTCTCCACCAGGATGAACACGTAGTGGAACAGCTCGCCATCGGCCAAGAAGTCCTGGTTGCCCACGTGCGGGCCAGCCACGATGCGAAACAGCGCGTGGACCGTCTGGGTCAGCACCTGTGACGGGGCTGTCATGTCGGGCAAACTGGAAACCTGGGTGCCGAAGCACTCCGTGAGGTCATCCAGCAGGTTGATGACGTGGGCGTCAATCGTGACGGGCGTGGAGAAGAAGGACTGGTACCGATTGGGCGGGTCGGTGCACAGGGACGCAAAGAACCGCAACACGTCGAGTTGTTCCGTGGCGCTGAGTGACTGGGCCGCGGGCAGAGGGGAGTCAAGGTTCAACGCCACTTCCACATCCGCATCTGCGCGACCTGCGGCCGCCGCGATGAACCCGAAGCTCGTGTGCGCCGCTTTGACGAAGGACTGGCGAACACCTGGCGCCGCGTGTACGGCGTCCCACATACCATGCAGTATTTTTTGCGTGTTGGAGTCGGAGCACGCGAGCAGCGCTTCCCCCAGCACGAAGCACGACAGCATGAGATCAATCTGACGCTGTGTGAGGCGTGGCTCGGTGCACATGCACGCAGCACCAGCGCAGTATACAAGCGCGGCGCATCCGCGCCCTGCTTGGCCCACTAACACGGCAGTGTCATGCGTCGAGGCGTTTGCCATGTGCCGCCCGTGTTTGGCGCGGCCACGGCCGTGCGTGGACGCGGCAGACGTGAGCTCTGCTGTGGCACCCTGCCCGCACACTGACAGCAGGACCTGTCATACGCTCACACACACGCACAAGACAGCAACAAACCACATGGCACGGAAGGCCACGCACACGAAGGGGCACACAAGGAACGATGAGCCACGGCACCACGCCTCGATACAGCACAACATGAAGGAACCCACAATCACAAACCAGCATGCGCAGACAACAATAGATCCATCTCCAACATGGAGAACCAGAAAAACGAAACAGAAAACAAAAAAACGCACTCGAATGCAACGATGCATGAGGGCCAGCTGCGGCACTGATGCCGGCTGCCCCGACTGGATGATGCCAAATGCGGTTTCACAGGCGGTGCTGGAGACTTGAACAATCGAGTCCAAGTCATGCACCGTCAGGGTAATGACAGCATCTGGAGGCGTGCGGGCCAGATCTACCGCACACAGGGAGGATGCTTGGGGCGGAGAGCCTTCACCCGAGTCATCGTCCCCGCAAGCACCCACACCGCTCTGCATCTGGGACCCGTTCAGTTCGCGTCGCAGCACCATCAAGTGGTCGTGCCGTTGGACTTCCTTGAGCGCACGCAACAACAGTGGGGACGGCCCTCGGGTCCCGTGCTTCAGCATCAGCATGTCCACGAACTCTAAGCTTTGACGCAGCACACTGTCACGGACACCGCCGAGGCGCTTCGGAGTTGCCTTGCGTTGGAGTCCGCGTTGTTGACGCCGACATCCGCAGCGTGCCCAACTGCTACACGCCACACACCTGCGCAGCTGCGATAGCTTGTCACGAACACCCTGCGCTGCGCCGGTGGACTCTCCGTCCCGTGGTATCCCAGCGCTCGCACGCCCCTGCACTGGGGTCGGAGTCAGCCCCGCCTGTTGCGCAAGCTCCACCGCATCATGGAGCGTCGTAGCAACCCGCGGAGCTTCACCAGCGCTTTTGGACTGCTCCGTGCGCACCACGGCGAAGCAGGCGTTTTCGAACAGCACAGCCAGGTTGCTGTCACCTTCCAGGCCCGCTGCACCGACGTCGTCCTCGTCTCCGCTGTTCGTCGCCGTCACAGTCGTGGGCGGCAAGCTGCGGGGCGTAAGACGAGAGGACCACAGGTCGCCTGTCTGTGGAGCCGCCGCCATGGTGGTGGAGTGAGACACGCCCAATATTTCCGTTGCGGTGCTGATGCACAGGTGCAGCGTCCTCGCATACATGCGACGGTGATCGGGCGGGCACGCAACGCTGCGGCTGCGCAAGTGGCGAAGGAGCGTGACTGCAGCCTGTCGAACCTTGTCCAACACCCCTCGGTGCCGGCGCGTGGGTGACGCACAGTGCAGCATGATGCTAAGGATGGTGGGCATGACGTCCTCCAAGACAAAGTGCACGCGCCATGCCAGGATGGCAGCGTGGTCATCCGAGGACATCATCACGGTGTGGCCGCCACTGGACAGTGCCATGGATGTGGGTGGACGCACCCACCCCAACGTTTCTCCGCCGCGCCCTTGCGGTGTTGCACCAAGGCGATCTGACACCGCGGACAAGCCATCCAAGGACGTCTTTCGGGTGTGGCGATTGCGGCGCAAGCGAATGCCACGCGTGGACGTCGAGTCGTCGTGGTCTGACACAGATGGTGCCAGGTCTGTCAACACGCGCGCAACAATGCAGTTCTTGGGAGCCACCAAACGCGCCACCAGATTCCAAAGGTCGGCAACGTAGCGGGCAACCAGGTCTCGACCGCGGGAGCGGTCTAGGTACACCAAACGAAGGTATCGCAACAGGGGCGCCAGAACATACGAATCTGCTGTGTCGGACGTCAAGTTGAGGATGGCTGGTACGTCAACAAGTGACGTCAACAGCTGCTCCACTTCATCCCCGCCGGTGCTGTGGACGCGCACCAACCAGAATCAGCAGGCAGCGCAATACAAGCAACGCGTGCAAGTGTGTCTTCATTCTCAGCACACAGCGCACGAGTTTTCCTTTTCGTACCTTGCGCATGCAGCGACCAACTCATACATCGCCAGGTGGTACGACAACTCGGTTGTGGCTTCTTGCACAACTTGCTCCGTAACGTGGTCGTTGTCAGAGGTTGAACCGTTCTCAAGATCATGCAATGCCTGAGACCGCTCTTGAGTTTCCTCTACCGTGTCGTCTGAGCCGTTGCTCGTCACACTTCCGGCGTCGTTGTCGCCAGACTCATCTTCCTCCTGGAAATGCACACGCCACACAAGCGCACAACTCTGAGGTACACCAACCAACACAGTGCTCCACTTTTTGCGTGCGTACGCTTGTGAGGTGAAACAAAAGACTCGACGGGCCAAAGACGACAGAGGTACCCGGTGAGGACCAAGGGTTGCTTCCCACAGCGGATGATAACAAACGTGTGCGACCCAAACGCATCCATTTGCGAAACGTGTCCACACTTTGGTGACCGTTCACGCGCGACAATTGAAACGTAGTGACTTCGTCGTCTCGGAGGATGAGCTGCATGATATGCCCTTGCGTTCGCACCAGCGGCATGATTCGGCCCTGCGCGTTGAAAGTCTGTGATACCCAGTACATGCACATTTTGATCCACACGTCGCAATGTCGGTGAGGCGAGGCATTTCCATGAAAACAGCGACGGGCACGACATTGCACAGCGGTATGCACGCATCAACCATCTGTGTGTATGCGTGCGTGTGTTTGCACCCACTGACTGACATGTCCGTCACTTACTTGGGCGATGGTTCGTAGAAAGTTGAGATGCGTTGCGCTTCGCTGAGTCATAGCGATCTCGAACACGAGTTGCACCCGGGCTTGAGATATGGTGTTGCACAACGATCGGTTGTTGCGGTACAGGGCAGTCAGAACCTTGATCGCGTCCGGATACATCTCAATGTCTTCCCACAGCTCAGTCTCCACACGTTGAACCAAGTGCTGCGAACGAGCAGGTACGCGTCAACAACGTCCACCACCCACCCATCTACACATACGAATCGAGCGAGGCACCTGGTTTGTGGGATTGCGGAGGCAGAACCTCGCCAACACTTTGTGGCAGGCAGCAATGCTAGCATACAACTTGCGGCCCAGAATTCGGTACGGTGAGGTCTCTTTCATCATCTCTTTCACACCCGCGGTCGCCACCTTTCCAGTGGCTGTAGCGTACGATCCTACCCCTGCGTTGTTTCCACCGTTTCCGCCAGCACCGGTGGTGGCACGGTCGGTCGATCGAGGCACGACAACATTGGCCACGCCGCCCACAGATAACACTCGATCGCGAAGCTCCTCGAGCCACGTATCAAACTCTTGTACCTCCCCGATCAGGCGCTGAAACTCCAGCGCAACTTCCTCCGGTACGTGTGGCATGCCGGCTTCTCGGCTCAGCGCAGCCACAAACGCCTTGCTGTCCTCCTGCACAACTTCAAGCTCACCTGAACATCACATCACATCACATCACATCACATCACATCACATCACATCACATCACATCACATCACATCACATCACATCACATCACATCACATCACATCACATCACATCACATCATAGCAGCACAAATACATGTGACTCGTCGTGCTCACAACCTCCCATGCCGGTCAAACAAGCCACCAACAAGCCTGCACACACCTCGTTCGTCGATGTTTTGCAGCCACTGCACGTAGCACTTGTGGAAGTTGCGTGACATCAAGAAGAACTGACGCGCTTCCGCCCGGGATACGAAGGAGTTGCGGTCTGCGTCCAACTGCTTCAGCAAGGAACGGAGATGCTTGCGTCGACGGCCTTCCACAGCTGAGCGGTGCAGAACAAGGTTTCGATGCCGACCCTTGAGGCTCTTGAGAACCTGCATCACGAAGCACACACGAGTCGCACTGTCAAGAGCACAATGCTACGACAAACAGGATAGCCCTTTCCCCAAAACAGCCGCAACACCAAACTCATGGCACGCACACTTGCGACGATTGTGTGGACATTCATGTGTGCAGCAATCGCCTGGTGCCGAGGATTCGGAATAATGGCCCGAGCGGCACCAGCGGATGGCATGGCCAAGGTGTTAGGCATGGCTTCAGTGTCAAACGAGAAGGCGTGGGTTGTATCGTTGTAGTGGTGCGAGCACCGGCACTGCCCCACCACAAACTTCAGGCTGCGCACACGGCAGTTGGCATGGCACACAAATCGGCAGGGACCGCAGATGTCTGCGCCGCGCGGGTGGTGATGCTGACGCGCTGGGGCACCCGTCGCCGCGCCGTGTTGCTTGCTATGATGGCACTTGGCTTGACAAGCTTGGGAAATGCACCGGTACATCACCTGGGGGGCTGCGGCATCCCCATGCGCAAAACCGGAGCAGGTGTACGGCATGACGTGCTCACGCCGCACGCGCACCTCTCGGATCATGCGCCAGTGCTGTTGACGCTGCTCGGCCAGTGAGGTGCGGGAGAAGTCAATGCGCGTGAGGACGGAGGGCTCGAAGGGCAAACCATCCACGGAGGCCACCCACACAAACTCGGGGTTGTCATCCACCCGGGATAGGCGAACCACGGGGAACTTGCGAACGATGCTGCGCCGGTGGTGTTGGATGGACGCGCGGATACGACTCATGATGTGCATGGGGACCGCAGCAGGTGAGGGGACGCGCGGTGACGGCGGAGATGGCGGCGCATGCAGGCCATTGTCAGAAGACTGGAGGGGAGGTGAGGTAGGGGAGCGGCTGGCCTCGCGTGTGCGAAGGAGGCGTTTTCGCTTCAAGCGCAGAGGGTTCATGGCGCTGGTTTCACGGGCTAGTTTGATGGTGGGGGGTGTCGCAAACACTTCATACTCGAAGGCCTGTGGATGCGCAACATGCCAACAGGTCAGAGTAGCACCAGCTGGGGAACGAACACAAGAAAAAGGGAACATGGTGCATCGCGTACCTGTGCCCACACAAGCACAACAGGGTCACCAATGTACCGCAAACCATGCTGGCTTGACGCGAGGGACCGCTGGCTGGCTGCTTTCAGATTGGCATCAGCGCCACGCAACTGAGGTGCTGCACACCATCGAGACAACAGTTCCAGCACGGCAACCGTGGCATCCAACTCTTCCGAGTCTTCTCCCACCACCTGGTCGTGCATTGGGGTGGGGGTGAGAACACAGTCTGGGCACAGGGCAAGCTCTGCGACGAGCATGCAACGGCGTACCTCTATTCCGACACCAAAGTTGTTGTCTGCGCGCTTCGTGAGTTCACGCAGCAGCTGCTGCAACAACCTGTGGAGACGTGTGTCTTCCGCAGTAAACACGGTGAGGGTCCGCACTGTGTCCAATAGCTCCTGTTGTATCGAGCACCACCAGAATGACACAGCACTCAACCACAAACACAAAAGCACACAGAGGACAGTCACACACAAGTGCCGAAGGCACGGATCAGCGGTTCTTTTGGGGAACCCGCACAATCAACATGCAAACCCACACATACACACACACGAACCGAGCTATTCCCAAGGTAACGCATCAACGTCAGGAAGGCAAACTCGCCTAAGGCCTTTGTGTGCCCCCGCACTTGTACTGACGGATCCAACACCAACGCATGCAGCGCGGCCTCAAATCCACGGGTTCGAAGTGACGGCAGCTCGGCAAATATACCCCCCACAAAGCCATGTTGGTTGTCCAGCATGACTCGGCAAGAACCGCTGGGGCAGGGACGTCGTGGGTCAATGGCCACAGCAGCAGCGCGCAGCGCAGAGATCTGGCAGTTCAGGTTGTGGTTCAACAGCATCTGAAGAATCTCAAGAAGGGTGTACCTGTTGCCGTCGCCGCACCAGAAACAATGGCAACAGCAACACAGGGACAACAACATACCATGCGTTACCTCCGCTACGACACTGGCCCCGCTGAAACAGCAGTGTGCACGCGGCAGAAGTCCAGCAGTACGCACTTGAACCGTGTTTCCAGTTCTTCTGGCGACATGTAGCCAGCCGCAAGCCGTGCGATGACCTTGCGAGTTGCTTGAGAGGATGGTCGCAACACTGCATCGAGCTTCAAGGGCGCATGTAGCGCCAGGCGATCCAGGGTCGCTGCTTCACGTGGGGTGGACCTACGTTGACGCAGCCGCTGCGCCATACGGCGAGTGGACGGCGAAACATGTGACACGCCCATGTTGCGCCACATGAACTTGCAAATCAGGTGTAGCGCCTTCGTTTCAATGCCACTGAAAACGCATACGCACGGTGTGTGTGAGCGTGAACGTACACACAAACCATTCCATCATCACGCATTCACATGAAATGAAATAGGCGTCGACGTACTCATCCGACAGTCGGGGCAATGCAGATGTGGCCAACAACCCCTCCAATACAAGCAGTAACCCAAAGTGGGCCACCGTAACGGATCGAGAGGCACCAATGCTGCCCGACTCGAGCTGCTGCGTCAGGTATGACAGCGTCAAATGTGCGAGTGAAGACAGTTGCTGCGAGTTGTGTTTCTTCCGGGCCGGAAGACCAGGTGCTCCTGACCAATCCGCGTGACGCTGGACGTTCAAGTAGCTTGAAGGTGCCACCTTCTTCAATACGTCCAAGTACATGCGGCGGATCAGCACACACACTTCGTAGATGAAGCGGTCAAGGCTTTTGTACCGACGCAAGGCGTTGCGCTCGCTGCGCAAATCCAGCAAATCCGCAAGACAGCCAATGAGTGCGGGAAGCGACATGTTCTTACGGTGGTCACTGAGCGCAGAGGATGCCTGCAGAGCAGAGGGGGACATGGCAGAAACAGATGTCGGAAGCATGAACGAGCACAAAGTGCCGGCACCACGGCTGTGCCATACCTGCACAGCCCGAATCGCGTCGTTGTTGGGCCCAAGGGACAAGCTGGAGAATAGATGCATGACAGCTAACGTGTACTCCACCTGGTGAAACGATGGGTGCACATCGGCGGGGTGAGGATATCAAAGAACGGGGTGAACCAACAAGGCTTCCCAACCCGTTGCACCTACCGGGTGAGTGGGCACGAACTGTCCTTGATTCTCGAACTCCTCCCCCTTTTCAGCTAGGTCTTCACTTCGCAACAGCATGCGCAGTGGTTGCTCTCCATACCCAGGCACCTTGACCAATGTTACACCGAGGCCAAACCTGTTCGCACCAGCACCAGCAGTAGCACCAGCAGTAGCACCAGCAGTAGCACCAGCAGTAGCACCAGCACCAGCACCAGCGCTAGCCCCTGCACTGATTCCAACTCCACCACTTCTTGTGAATGATTCGGGAGTAGCAAAGGGTAGGGAGGTGAGCGGCGAGGCACTAGCATTGGATGCCATGGAACGCATGGATCCAGGGTCGCTGCCAGAGTAGATGCCCACCATGAGCTCGCGATGGCGACGCACAATGCGGGACGCGATCACGATTTGGTTCAGCTTGAGCCCAATCTCGCGGCCGTCCAATTGGAAGGACGTGGAAATGGCAGCCAGAAAACGGACGAAACGCTCCTTTTGGTGACCCTGTCGAATCAAACCGAGGAAGTTCTGGGCAATGTCCAAGGTTCGCGACCCCATGTCAGCCAGCACCCAAGAGTTGTTCAGGAGTTGTTCCAGCAGATGCTGAGCTGCGGGAATGTAGGGAAGTTGTTGCTGCACCACATGAATGAACTGCGTAAACTCCGTGGCTGCAGCACCCGTGGAAAACTCCTGTTGCACAAGAAGACGAGCACGATGTGGAGTCGCCAAACGCACAAGCAGGTCACACGCGAGATACTAGACGCCACACGACAGAAAACAACTTGAGCCGTACGTCGAGGACAGAAAAGGCTGCGTTCAAAAGCTTGATCAAGGGCCCATGCGAGCGTTGAGACAGCTCGGACAGCTGCTCGGCACGAGAAATGGGCTCAACTCGGGTGCAGACAGTGTCGCTGTCACCAGATCCACAGCGGCAGTAGCAGTGCTGCAGTCGCGGCTCCGTGACTTCGTGATCCTGCGTGAGAGGAACCAGGGAGCAACGCACCAGATCGTAAGCACAACAACAACATACAAGATGCGATTCACTGCAGCAAGTTGCAACCGTTGCAGCGTTCTGCCGTGACATGATGAGGTGTGACCCACCTTATGGCACGTCAGCCTGCAGGCCTTGCAAAAACCTCTGCTGACGTCAATGTTGCACGTGTTGCACCCCCACACCTCCTGCTCCATATCGTTGTTCAGCGTCACGGCGTACGAGCACTGGCGCTTTTCTTCCACGACGCGCATGAGCACCGCCTTGGAGACAGCCTGGCGTGATCCTGCGTAGTGCATCATGGCGGAAACCTCCACCAGGCCATTCAAGTCAGCCACATCGACGGGCGTCAGGCCGTGCTGGTTGACAGCATGCACGTCGGCCCCGCGCTCCACCAACACACGACAACACCGCCGGCGGGCCTCCACAACCTCCGGCGCGGCTGGAAGCAGGGCGTCCGCGCACACTTCTCGCACGCGCAGGCATCTACCCACGCGCACCCCGTCTGCGCCATGCAGCGTTGCCGAAAATCCGAGGGGTGGCACCCGTGGGGCAGGGCGCCACACGTCCACCGGGGCAACTTGGGCGTTGGCGTGGAAGGCCCGGATGCCGTGCTCCGCCGCGGCGTGGGAGGTGAACGTGTGCACAAGGCGGTCCACCAGCGTGGCGGACATGGGCGCCGCGGTGACGGCGGAGGCACACAGGTGCAACGGCGTGTTGCCATCACAGTGCGGCGCCTCGAACCGCATCAGCACATCCGCCGAGGTGGTGGTGCTGAGCAGAGACACCACATCAGCATGGCCGGCGGCAACAGCACGGTGCATGTCGACGGAGTCCACGGCGCGCGGGAAAAAGTCGGACGCGGGACCTGTGGGGAACAGGAGTAGGGTGCACGTTTGTGCCCTTGCGTCGCGCAGTGCACGCGGTCGCAGGGTGTGCAGCAGGGGCAGGGACACAGCCTGCACCGCTGTCACACTTTCATGGAGGTGGGACAGTTCCAGCAAGCCCACGGCACACTCATCCAGCACGGTGCACCCGGCGTGACCCAGGGCATAGGTGAAAGGGAGGTAGCCGAAGGCATCCCGAAGGGACGCCAGTTGCTGTCGTTCCGCGGGGGTGGCGCATGACGCAAGCAACAATGCCGCCGCCTCGGCGTGGTGACCAAACGCGGCGAAGTGCAAGGGTGTGGAACGCGCAGCGCCAGTGACGACACGCACGTCCGCGCCGTGCTCCAACAAGTTGCGCACCGTTTGCAGCCTCCCGAGACCACACGCGGCGTGCAACAGGGTCATGCCGGTGTCTGCCACGCTCACATAGCCCTCGTCTGCGCTTCCGTCTCCGTTTCCGCTGCCGTGGTGGCCCGTCTCGTGGTCTGTAGCGGCGGCGGAGTCCACGCCCTTGCTTTCCTCATGCCCACTGGCACCACTTGCCCACGACCGCCCAGATGGGAAACGGGGGCGACCGCCGTCATGGGGAAGCGCTTGGCGGAACGTGACTGGGTGGTTGCCCGGCGCGGTGGACGTCTCAACGTAGCACGGCACGGTCCAGTTCACCGCCTCGGGGCACACAGCGGCAATGGCACGCAACAACTCCGCGCACCCGACGCCCCGCTGGATCGCCGCCATGGCCAACGCCAGGGCAAACCGGAGCACCTCATCCTTGGAGGCACCCCGGGATGCAGCCGGCGGCGTGGCGGCGGCGGAAGGGGCTCGCGACGACGGCGGAGCACACGCCTGTTTCACGGCCGCTGCCAGGCGTGCCAGCTGTGCCTCGGCCACGCCGGGGCGACGGTCCAGCACACGCACCAGCGAGTGCAGCCGTGCAGTGGAAAACGCCGCGGGCGCCTCACTACTGTCCTTGCTTTCGTCAACCGAGGTGGCAGTGGCAGTGGCAGTGGCAGTGTTGGTTGTTGCGGCTGCCACTTCGGCTGCGCTGGTGGTGGTGGTGGTGGTGGTGGTGGTAGAGGATCGACTGCTGGTAGGAGCTCTCGGCCTGTGGTGGCTCGCTTGTGTGCGCGCATCTGTCTGTATCAGCGCACGAGCCTCGGACACCGCCACGCCGGCGGCATCGAGTTTCTCAATGACACGCATCCATGAGCCGTGGCGTGAGATGCATAACTCTTCGACAGCTTCGCGGAGATGTGATAGGGCCTGCTATGCATGGCCCACAACGCAGTTATGTAGATGTGTGAGAAAGACGGGGACAGCACAAGAAACGGCTTTGTGCATATCACGGTGAGTACTCACCGTCACATCCAGCTTGGGTGTGGCAGATCCTGCGATGTCAAGCAGGACTTGGACTACGCGCGCATTACCAGCCTCAACTGCGGCCACAATTGCATCACCAAGGGCGTGCTTTCTTGCCAGAGGCGACGCCATAATGTCACGAAGCAGGTCCACTGCGGCAACCTGAGAGCACATGAGGACAACAGGGAAAAGGTGGGGTTGCCACGCAGCCGTAGGAGTGTCCAGAAGCGCGTGCAGCGTAGGTTGAAGCTTGGCTTTGGCCTTGTTGACGTCATTCATGAGCAAGTGAAGCGTGACGTCGGAGTGGAAGCGACGCTCTGCAATAGCCCCGACGCCTCGATCTGCCAGGTTCAGGGGAAGAGAGACACGAATATGACGAACAAAAACAGCGTTGCCCCGCAAGCGACCCAAACAAAAAACACACACGCCACAACGTACCTAACACAAACCCCAACGTCGGAGATCGAAACAACACGCACGGCTGCCGGCGGCCTGAAAGGGACGACACGAACGCCAGACTCAGCTTGAAGGTATTCGTGCGCTTGGCTTCGTACTCCACGATGTGTGCGCCGGTGGCGTCATCGACCGTGACGGGTGGCCATACACCACTACCCGCCGGGGGCCCGACGAACGTGAACGTGCCCTCCAAACTGGGAGTTGGATCTCCAAACCCAGGCGCACGCACGGTGGCGCGAAAGGCCTTGCGAGAAAACCGCATGCGCGTGGTGATGCTGGCGTTGTCGCTGCCACTCTCTCCCTCGACACCTTCACCGGAGAAGCCATCAAAGCCTCTCCCACGACCGACTGCGCCGTCCAGTACACCAGCCTCCGTCTCGCTCTCGTCGTCAAGCACCACATCCTGCCACGTCAGGGTTCCTGCGCGTGCCTCACCGTCGTAGGAGTAGTTCCCCATGGTCCACGCAAAGCGGGGAGCACGGTGGCGTCGTCGCATCGAGGAGGTGGAGATGCGCGACAGGACATCGAGGCAGGCTTCTCCTGTCTCGCCGCCATCTGACGAACCCAACTCTGTTGCTTCGTACTCGAAGCCATCTGTGTCTGGCACGTCCACCAAGGTGCTGACGACGCCATCTCGAATGGAGAGAAGGATGCCCCACACGAAAACACGCGCTGACAAGTCTTCATTCCGTGGACTGGCTTGTGTCATGGAAAGGGTGGTGCGTTGCGTATCAGTTGATTCTAGCACACCGCTGGCACAGTACACGCCGTTGGGAAGCCCCACCCAACGACAGTCTTGCTCCGGAGACGCGCCATCTGCATCTGACCGCTCAGCTTCATCGGACACAGCGTTGGATGATGCAACACACGCCCCACCGTCGACTTCTTGACTGACACGCACACGTTGTGTTGCCTGTTCCAGTCCCCACACACAAACAAATGGTGAACCAGACGAGGAGCCAGCAGTATCAGGTCATTGCAAAAAGGGAAAGCCAATACACTGCACCACACCACATCATGGTGCACGACGTACCGGTGGGAAGCGCTTGGAAGGGATATCCAACGTGATTTTGGACCAATGCGGGGTTGCCACAACCTGCTTGAACTCGTTCAACAACCGGTATCCATGGGCATCGAATAACTCCACACGCAATCGGCATGTTGCTTGTTGATCTGCGTGGAGTGGACGGAACAACTTCACCCACTGCGAGGCCAGCATGTGGGGCTTGGACTGCAGCAGTCGTTCGGCATTGCCAACGCGGAGCTCTGTGAGACGCTCGACCAGCGGCACCGATTGGTACCGGCACCCCGTTCCAAGCAGCACAGCCGGAACATTGCGGTCCAAGGCAACCGCACAGCCCAACAACGGGGCAGGAATGGCTGTCCAAGCCGCATGGACGTCGCTGAACACAAGGTCTTGCATGGCGGGTTCGGCATCCCGCAGCAAGTTGTGACCATGGAGGTCACCCGCAAACACTGTAGCACCCAACACACACGTACAAACACAAGACGGCACATACAACCCCAACACACCAGAGCACATGAGAACCGAACCTCAAACACGTGCCGGCGTCGAATGAGCCAACGACTGCGATACGTACCGCGCTGTACAGTGGCATCGTCAATAGCATGCGAAGCAGGGGCCTCAATTTTCTCAAACCGGTGAAAGTGGCTGTGCTGGCCCGTCTGAAAGCACTTGCCGCAGATGTACACGTCTGGTCGGCACTTGGTGCACCTGTAGCAGCCGGTCAAAATAGGGGAAGCTACGTCGACGGGGCACTCTTGGCAGGCCTTGTCGTAGAATACCGTTTCCAGTTGGTGCTGGGCGCCGGCTTCATGGTACACCGTGTACGTGTGGGGGGGATCAGCGCGATCATGCTCACGGCTCACTACGTCAGCGACGCTGGCTTTGTTGGACGTCTGCAGTTCGTCGTCTGAAGCTTCGTCATCGTCGGGTTCCTCGTTCCCTGATGGCGCTCGACCACGGGCTTGCTTTCGTCGCAGTCGCTGATCGCGTTCAATGTTGCGGCGGCACCGAAGGCACAGCGTGACGCACTCGCACGTCGTACAGCTAAACATGGGCCCAATGATGGGAAACTGCACCGCGCCAGGCCACACATCATCATAAGCCAATCCCGAACCAACAAACGTGCAGCTCCACACCATAAACACAGCCCTGCTAGCCACACGCGTCGCACCTGTCTGCAACCGTGGCACGTAAAGCCGTAGTGGACGACCGCAGGAGGTTGATGCTGTCGCATTATCGCGGGACAGGGCTGATGATGGTACTGGGGGTCGTGCTGCGTGAGCGCAAAGCAGCGTTCACACATTTGAATGTTGCAGCTTTTGCACTCCAGTCGGACACCCACGATGGGTCGCGCGAAGCACACTGTGCATCGGTTCACATGGTCATCGTCGATGGCAGAGTAGTGCGGCTCGGCAAAAGGATAGCGCACAACGCGCATGATCTGAGTGATGATGCCTTGCTGCGCGGCAAGTTTGTACCGCAAGTTTCGGACATGGCGCAGCAAGTCCGCTTCCATGCCCTGTATCCACGCACATTTCACCATGAACTTCAATCAGACCGACGCCGCTGCTCGCACCGTTCCACACGTGCAAGGGGGAAACTTCTGTCCACGCCAACGTACCGAATCGCCCGTATCAGCTTGAACGAAGCGCCAAAGGCGATACAACGAGTCCGTTGCGCGTTGAAAGTTTCCCTCGGATGGCTTCTGGTGCTGCACGTACCTGTGCGAAAGGGCAAGGTGAACGCGACAACAAACACGCTGCGTGAGACGTGTGGCATGCGTGCCACCACGACACAGACTAACTCCATACTTTGATATCACGCTCTCCTCGACCACGGCACAGAGAGAATTCATGTATGCCACGTCACGCGCCTTGACCGGTCCAATGCCAACCAGCTCAAATAAGTCGGGGACGTCGTCCTTGTTACGCGTGGCATACGCCTCGATCGCGCCGCTTGGCACCCCATGAGACCCATGAACAGGCGCGGATGACGACGGCGATGTTGAGGTGGTCGCGTCATCTTCGCCGTTCAACCACGTTGGTTGCATGTGTTCCGTCACGTCTGCCGACTGCGACGTGTCACCGTCAATGGCGATCAAGACGGTGCTGCCGCGAATGGTGACCGCGGGGTTCAAGCCCACGGGCGGCACTTGACCATCCGGCGCCATGTCCGGAGGGATGAATCGAATGCGGGCGGCCTTGTCAGGGCGCTGGGAGAAGCAAAAGGTGAACTTGTTGTCGTCCGCGAGCCGACCCTGGAGAGAGGTGTGGCACAAGCAGCAGAAACATCAGCACAGCGCAGCCAAACGAATTTGAGGCACGGTGCCAAGAGCTGTGGAAATCAACGCACCGACGGGTCCGTGCACTTCGTGTCCGATACCACACACAAGTACCGTCCTGTGCCCAAGTGCTTCAGCAAGTACCTGAATGTACGCACACATATACAAGCCACGCACACCCTCAGTTTTCTTGCAGAGTGGCACACAACAACACATGTCCCGAGAGCACTGCACGGCAGACACCATAACACCCGCGGCTCCCCCCCTCCGCCCAAAGATCTTCAATGCCACCCCTGCGACACCTACCGAGCATCTGCACGAAGCAATCCACCGCGAGGAGCGGTACACTCAACGCGCCACCACGACTCCGAATGACCATCGCTTCCTTCCCCAGGCACAGGGTGCAACTGCACGGTACCACCCACGCGTCGCAACTCACGGTGCGTGCGCGAGTGAACGAGTCGTACCACAGAGTGGCAGCCAAGCAGCGCTCGGTGCTGGTCTATCACCTCATCGACAGGAGTGAACACCTCCACCCGCATTGCGGGACGACGATGGGCTGAATCCATGCCCTCACCGGAACTGAAGGTGACATCACCAAGCCGACCTTGGTCGTGCACAACCGTTGACATGTCGAAGGACAACAGCAGGTCTGGATAGCTGCAGACAGCGCACATAGCATAGCACCCCCAACACAAAAACGATGCGAAAAAGGCATGAATGATGTCACACCATGCAGGCACGAATGGCGACCCTCGACTTCGTAGAGCAGCACACACGCACCTCTTGCTTTGAAGAACGATATCGTCCCCACGCATGACGAGGTCGCCGTCGCGTTTCGTTCGGACGTAGCGTGGACGCACGGTAACCTACACGTGCC
>Ga0213833_1001582_pt1 | contig 16024 bp, 21 predicted proteins | sample SWATP21_FD_160575 | JGI IMG/M metagenome (GOLD analysis project Ga0213833, IMG submission 160575) | Coastal seawater microbial communities from Marineland, Florida, United States - SWA TP2 #1 | ecosystem: Environmental > Aquatic > Marine > Coastal | place: USA: Florida | collected 2016-08-14
GGGGGGGAAACGTTCCCGTCTTCCGACCTCTATCCACCTCTTCCAACCTCCGTGCCACGTGCTTGCTTGCTTGACTTGCACCCTGCATTGCACAGGAAGAGTTTCGTGCCATGGAGCCAGTGTATCGCATGTTTGCGGGTGGCGTCGCCGGCGCCACTGCCATGGTGCTCACCTACCCGTTGGACGTGGTCAAGTCGCGGCTGGCTGTGGAGGGCGGTCGCGCGCAGTACCGTGGTGTCGCGCACTGTGTGAAAAGCGTCATCAAGGCCGAAGGCGTGCGTGGCTTGTACCGCGGCGTCATCCCCTCCGTCATTGCCATTGCCCCGTTCCTCGCCGTGCAACAGAGTTGCTTTGACTTCCTGAAACACGCCACCTCCCACCGCCTGGACGCCACCATTCCGACGTTTGTGGTGCTGGGGGCGACCGCCGGGTTGGCTGCGCAGACGGTGGTGCACCCCTTCGACGTTGTGCGGCGCCGCATGCAGGTGGACACCAGCCACGGAAAGCTCCGGTCGGGATGGCGCACCGCGCAGCGGGTGCTGGCTCGACACGGGGTCGCCGGGTTGTACAGAGGTTACGTCGCGACGGCGCTGAAGATCATGCCTGCCGTGGCGATCTCGTTGGTCGTGCGTGACTCGCTGCTGGGCCGTGTGGACGTGACCCATCGGGCTCGGCGATCCCGTGCTCAAGCCGCGGCGAGAAGATGATGCTGCGCAAGGTGTCCCACCGTGCTGTGTGTGGCTGGCTGGCTGACTGGCTGGCTGGATGGCTGGCTGCGAGGCTCCAAACACCCTCATGTTCATTCCGAACGGGTGCGGCACCGATTCAATGCGCTGACACCCTTCCTAACACGAGCTGCCACTGTGCTTTGTGCTTTGTCCTTGTTCTATGCTATTAGTTAGCGTTCTTTGCTTTGTGAGGGTCTTCTTTCTGCTGACGGTCCGTTGTAACTATCAACCTACGTTGCTCTTCTTCATGGCCCCCGGAAAGTGGCGCGCCGCACTGTCCAGAGAAGGGAAACGGGCAGCAACAGCAGCAGCAGCAGCAGTGGACACAGCACTGCAGAAACGCGGGCTGTCTTGCTCTGGCGAGAATGCCGGGAAGCCAATCACCCAAGTACGAGATTGCTGCGCCGCAGGCGAATGCACAGCGTTCCCCTCCCACGCAAAAGTAGTCCCCGGTCCCCCCTTCACATCCGGGACCACCACATGCACCTCGCTGTCCGTTCGCAGCAGCAACTGCGTGGCGCACACCTTGCCAGGTGGGGGCGTGGCAGAGGGCGGGCATGCATTGAGGCAGCGCGCGGCTCGCTCAGCATCAGTGTTGGGAGCGAAGATGTGAGTAGCGCCTACAGCAAGGCACGCCATTCAGGTGACAGACGCGCAGAGGCCAACAGTTCACATCAGGGGAGTCAGGCTCATGTTGGTGAGCAGCACACGCTGACAACACGCACGAACCCGTGTCAAAATGCAAGCGGGGGCTGCGCGAAGAGAGGTGGCACTCGCACACAGGACGGCAAGTAGTGTCGTTGTGAGCCACGCATGATGCTGGCACGGGTGCTTGGCGGGTGGCACTTTGAGGTGAACCCCAACACACGGTTCTGAGAGATAACCACGCGCCGACACCGTGAAGAGCAGGGACAGCTGCCCACTTGTCGGTCCCCGTGTACGAACTACCGCGGCCGAGTTGGGTGGCTGTGCCACCATCGTTGTTGAGGAGGCACGGGAGAACAGCGCCTCCCCATCTCACTTCACACGGACGCAGCAGTCGGGTAGGCAGAAAACGCAGCCGACCTTGGATGCGCGAGCGGCCACGTTGGCGAACGTCTCGCGCCGTGAGGCCCATGCACACGCCTGACATTCCATGGTGGACACGTTCTAGGAGTGGCGATGCACTGGGCGCATTCGATGCATGACTGGACCCATTCCCGTTTCCGATGATCCGCCGCAGTGCGTGCACGTCCATGCCCAAAATGCCATCGAACGGCAGGCGCTCGAACCAGCTGATGAGACAGCGACACCGATGGCACGATAGCACAGCAAGCACCGCGATGAGTGGCTCGACTCCGGCGCTGGGTGCAGCAGTTCGGACAACCCGATACGCACCTAAACGGGCGCAGAGAGCACTCAAAAATGTGCGTCGCGACTCCCAGCTGCAGCGAAAACGACGCCGCAGAGCCGGGAAAGGACAGCATGGCGGTGGCCAGGAACCCGGTCACCGTCGTTCCGTCGCCGTAGGTGACACGAAACCGGGGGCGGCCGTCCGTTTCCTCCTTTGCGGTGGCGCCAAGCGTGGCATGCCGGGTTGCCTGCACTGACCACGCCGCTGCGCGTGGTTGAGCGGGGCAAGCCCGGTGTCGACTGGGCTTCTGGTGAATGTGGTGAATCGTCACACCAGCAGCCGCTACCCACTGCAAGAAATCGCCCCAACAAAACCACGTTTTACCAACGCAACTCGACGCAGGGAGGAGGCATTCCCATTGGACATGAACACATGGAGGGCCCAGCGACGACACCTGCACAGCACAAGTGATATTTCCAACGTACCGAAGTTGCGCTCCCTGTATCCAATTGAAGCCGGAACTGGCGGGGACTTGATCCACCGTGCAACGAAATGTTTGTCCTCACGGACACTCCACGTACTCGTGGAGACCGGTGGAATGCCGCACGGATATCGCCGGCCGGACGACTCGGGCAGGTCCCTGTCACCTGGAGCGCCAACAGTGCTGCATAGAGTCCACCAACCCAGTGCACCCAGCGGGGCATATCTCCTTACACAACTTCCACCGCTGCAATAGCACTACATATCGTCACACCGAACCAGCGGCGCGTGTGAAAAGGCAAGCTCGGCGTTCAAGGTGAGACACAAACCAAAGCAACTCGCATCAACTTCGCCACGGAAAGTCAAAGCCCGAACATGTTGTCGTTGGAGCTCACACTGGCCAGCGCTGTTGACTTGCCAATTGTTGTTTTCGTCTGGCATGTGGTGATTGGAGTGACCAGCAGTTTTTGGTGTTGATACGTGTGTTGCTAAGTAAGGGGTTGACCAGACTGGTCCGAGCTGCATCCGTGCCGTAGCTATGGATGACATGACGCTGGAGCAGCGCCGTGGCTTCACCGAGGTGTTTGGTCTGTTTGATCGAAAGAATGAAGGTGCGCAGGCCGCCCTTCTTGCCAACCGTGCCACGCAAGCCCTGCTACAGTTTGCTGTGGTAGTGCCCGGCGTTGTATCAGGCTTCTTTCGCAGCTCTCACGATTGTGGTGGCGCATGTGCTGTGGCGGTCGTCCCGTGTGTGTGTCTCGTTGCTCGTTCGCTGCACACAGGCCGCATCGATGCCAAGGAGTTGGGCGTTATCTTGCGCGCCCTGGGCCAAAACCCGACGCCGGCAGAGGTACAAGACATCATTGCCGAGGTGGACTCGGATGGGTCCGGCAAAATGGACTTGCAGGAGTTCCTCAACATGATGGCCGGCAGTCTCCGGGACACCGACCATCAAGAGGAGGTGCGCCAGGTGTTTACAATGTTTGACAAAGACCACAACAACCAGGTATGGCGTGGTTTTGGAGTACGACGAGTGTCTGTTTGATAGCAGTCTTAGCGCGCATGGGCAGACAGGCAGTCATGGTAGCCTATGCACAGCAACCGGATTGGCGCACGTGCAGGGAGTCGTGTGGGTCCTCTTACTCACACGTGCCATGTGCGCTGTTCTGGGCTGTTCTGTTCTGTTCTGTTCTGTTCTGTTCTGTTCTGTTCTGTTCTGTTCTGTTCTGTTCTGTTCTGTTCTGTTCTGTTCTGTTCTGTTCTGTTCTGTTCTGTTCTGTTCTGTTCTGTTCTGTTCTGTGTGGCAGTTGTCGGTGGCTGACCTGAGTGCCGCAGCCCGTGAGCTCGGTGAACACATTAGCAAAACTGACCTCATGGAGATGGTGAAGGAGGCTGATCTGGACGGCGATGGGGAGATTTCGTTGAAGAGCTTTGAGAAGTTGATGTCGTCCAACTAGCTGCACGTGTCTGTAGATTGGCCAACACAACACCTTGGAGATTGCACGCTGAATCCGGTAGTGTGACTGCGCCAGGGCCATGCAATATCGTTGGACTGCGTGTGCACGCGATGAGCCAGCCTCCTTCCGCGTTGCGGCACCCACTCACTGCTCGGTTCCGCCCATGCGTGTGCAACAACAAGAAACAACAAGGGATTGTGTGTTGACATAGTTGAAAAAGGAGCAAGCACCAGAGCACTTGCATATGCGTCACAGCGGTGAGTGTGAGCTGAGAACGGTGGCCAACACCGCACTCAGCACCCCGCTGACGACACCAACAGCCGCAACAACAACAACAACAACAACAACAAAGCTCCATCCCCACCGGCTTTCGAGTTGGCGACGTATCAGGTTAGACCAGCAGTTGTCTAACCACCTAACAGAAACAAAAGAAATCTTCCCCCCGCGGTCACAGACAGCCGCAGCAACAAGCAGCAACAAGCAGCAACCAGTCTTCCAAGCCAAGTCGGCACTGCGGCGCAGCTCAGTTCAGCACTGCCAACGCGGGTGCACGCGTCCCGTTGGCTTTGCTGGCACGGCGGCCGGGCGTCAACGCCGCCACCTTGGCCGCGAGGGCGTTCTCCTTCTGGGACACCGCGACAGCAGGCGTGCCCACCTCCGCGCCCACCAACCCGATCTGGCTCGCCGCCTGGGCACCAGCGCCACTCGCATCGCCACTGGTCGTGGCGGTCGCAGTGACGGTGGTGCCGGCGCCGCGGATCTCCGCTGTCAGGCGGTCCCGCGTCTGGCTGGTGTGCTCCGCCAGCGCCGCCACGCGGCGCTGGACGTAGTCCTTGTGCTGCGTGAGGTAGTCCAACGCCCGTGCCACCTTGTCCTGCACCGCGGCGCGGCGCGCCGTCAGCTGGTCCTGCAGCTTGTCGAGCTCCGCCTGCGCGCGCGCCACCACCTCGTCCGTCAGCGCCGCGTCCTCCGTGGCCTCCTCCAGCTGCGTCTCGCGCGTGCGGTCGATCTCCGCCTCCAGCAGCTCCAGCTCGTCGCGCTCGCCGGCCAGCCGGCGCTCCAGCTGCGCCTTCTCCGCCCGGAACGACTCGCCGCGGGACGCGAGGCGCGCCTCCAGCCGCGTGATGTCGTCGGCCTGGGCCTTCACCGCCGCACGGCGGTCGGCGACGGCCTCGTGCAGGTCCTCGCAGGAGGTGAGCCCCGCGAAGCGGCGGTCGGTGAAGTGCTGCTTGAGCTTGCGCAGGGCGTCGCGCAGGCGGCCGTGCACGTCCGTGGCGAGCAGCGGCGCGGAGCCCGTCGCAATGGCCGCGGCGCTGCGCGGGGCCATGCGGATCTCAAAGTCGACGCCGTTGGCGTACTTGGCGGAGGCGGGCAAGAGGTGCAGGGACGTCGCAAGGTCGTGGTACTGCTGCACCTTGCTGTCGAGCTGTGTGGTGGGAAAAAGGAAAGAAACGAAACGAAACGAAACGAAACGAAACGAAACGAAACGAAACGAAACGAAACGAAACGAAACGAAACGAAACGAAACGAAACAAAACAGACAATGAACAACCACAAGAGAAGGAAGTGACAAAACACAGCACACGCAGACACGGCATGCATGGCGTAAGTCCCCGTGTGGTGTGCAACGTTCAACACACTGCGCGTGTTGGTAGCTGCACAGCAGCGTGGCAGGTTCACATCATACGCACCGTCGCCAACTCTTTCGTGATGCTCATTTCAGTCTCCCAGACGCTCTCCTGCACGGCCTCGCGCTTCTTCGACACAGCCTCAATGCGCTGCTTCAACGAGTCCATTTGCTTCTTCATGTGCTGCACGTCCGCAGCGGACAGCTCTTGGTTTTCCAAACGAATCTTCAGCGTCTGGATGGTGTTTTCTGCGTCCGCCAGTTCTTGCTCTGCACCCAAAGCACCCACGCACCGCGCAACAACGCAACAACACAACAAAGCAACACACGACGGTTCAACGTCAGCCACAGCCGCGTGGTGCCACCACCACTACACACTTCCACTGCCCGGCCCCGCCATGCCGTCGCCAGTTGCACCCCTCCCTGCGCAAACGTACTCTTTGACTCCAGCTCGGAGTGCTTTGCGTTGAGGCGACGGTGCTGATCTTGCTTGTGCTTCTCCAGGCGCCCAATGAGCTCCTCAAACTTTGCGACGTCCATCAACAGCGCCTGCTTCTTCTTTTGCAGCACGGGCACCTGGTGCTCTGCCTGGAGAGCCTCCTCGGTCTCTGCCTCAATGGCCTTGATCTCGGCAGCCAGCTCCTCATTGCCTTTCGCAAGTTCAAGGTTCTTGGCCTCTGCGGAGAGTTGAGTGTGCAACAGCCCGTGTCAGCGGCAGCTCCAAAGCCGGACGTCCGAGCAACGAGACACCACAAACAACGCACCGAACGTGGCCGCTACTTCCTCATCCAGCTGCTCTGCTCGCTCGTCGTCGCCGCTCAAGAAGTGGGCGTACGCGTCGCTGATGTAGCGATAGAACAGCTTTTCTGCAGAGTCGCCATCGAAGTCCGCCTCGCCGTCACCAGAAGCAGCCTCGTCGTACTGCAGCAGCTCGACTACCCAAGCCAAAGCCCCCAGCAGGGGTGGCCACGTGTGCGGGGTACCCACAGCTTGCAGGGCTGTCTTGGAAATGGCAAAGGGGTACTTGAGAGCCTTGAAGCAGCGGGGCAGCTCGTCTTCAATCTTTCCCTTGAACTGAAAGCGTGGGTCGATGCACTTCATGAGGAACTCGGAAATGTTGAAGAAGTCGCGACCCGTCGGACGAGTCAAGATCTTCGGAGAGATGGGCATGTCGTACCCACGGGCACCAAGGAACTCGATCAACATCTTGATCAGCTGTTGCTGGTATGATCGATCCTTGAGGGGGCGGCTGTCCTTCATTTTGGAGGCACCAAAGGTGCTGGAACGCCTGTGCCCATCAACAGCAACGGTGTTGAGGCACGTGCACCACGCCAGACGAACACGCGGCAGCACGTCCCCAAGAACAACACGCAACTACCAACTACATTGCTGCAATTACGAACCGTGAGGTTGACTGGCGACGGTGACCCATGGGTTGGGTGCTTTGGCGCTTCATAGCGACGCTCATGCGCGTGCGAGCAGTCGACATGCGGCGAGAAGCGGGAACAGAGCTGCGGCCCGGGCGGTTCCCGCCCACTGTGTATCGTCGGTGATGCATGTTTGGCGTGGCACTCTTCGCAGCAGGTGCGCTGGGGTGGGGGAGGGCGGACAAGCTCACAGGCTCGGCGTCGTTGGGAAAAGACAGGCAACACTTGACGCAGTGCCGTGTCCGTGGGCCTTGTAGGGTTGAATCCAGCTCGCGTCTCAAACAAACGGCTCATTGGAAGTGTACTTCCGAATGTTTTGTAAATAGGTACATTTTGGGTACGGCGAAGCCTTACACCAAGACGACGGCACTCGAGTGCACGCCGACGGGCGCTGTGGTGCTGGCCATGCTGGTGATGCCACCAATGTTGACTGTGGTGTGTGTGAAAGCGCGCCTGCAGGTGGCTTTTTGACTCGGCAATCCGTGACCACAACTGGAAGTGAAAAGAACGAACATGGTGTGTTTTTTCGAGATCGAACGACCACACTCCGCTGAACAACAGCAGTCGGCGTGCAACCCCCAGAGATACAATGAAAAACTCTTTACGCGTAGACGACCTGCTGGCCCTGAGCGGCGCCAGAGCCGACGGGCTGTGGGTTCTGGTAGCCGGGGCCGGCTGGGACGTAGTAGTCCTCCTGCTTCTTCTTCTTGCGGCACATGAGGCAGCAGGCAGCGCACAGAGTGCACAGCTGGATGACAGCCACAACAATGGAGAAAATGGACACAGCCTTCAAACGAGCGTTGATCCAGCTCACAACGGGCTTGGTGAACGTCTCGGTCGTTGCGCAGTTCGTCTGGGAGATGATGTCCTTCAACAGCTTGCAAGCCTCGGAGCCGACCTCAGAGCCAGCGTTGGTGCCGCAGGTGCCCATGGTCCAAGCAGGGTCGCAGCACGCGCAACGAGTGTCGTTCACGAAGCCAGTGATCTTCTGGTTCACCGTCGCCAGGTCCTTCTTGCCAACCTCGCCAGAGAAGTCATCCAACCGGTTGCTGACAACGATCACCAGTCCGAAGGCGGCGATCTCCATAACGATGACGACAATCATGAACAACGAGTAGATGCAAAGCAAAATCTTGCCGCAAGTGCCCTCGCTCTTGCAGGCGCCAACGATGCCGACCAGGCCCACGATCATCAACAAGCAGCCACCAGCAAGGGCGACGTTGACGTCGCTGGCTGGCATAACTTCATTGACATCAGCAGAGGAAATGTGAGCGTTCTCCACCAGGGAGGTACGGTGGGTCTTCACCAGGCCCGCAACGGCGGTCAGAGCGATGCCGAGACCCTGTGGCAAAACCAAACACAAAAAAGAACCCATGGACGTCACGTCACAGTTTTCTCAAGACGCGCGAAGCACGCAGGGAATGACGCACCAGCAACAACAGGTTCACCGTCAACATGACGCAGAATGACTTTGACTTGCACATGGTGGCGAAGGGTGCAAGCTGGTCACAAACCAACACACATCCACCACGTCATATTCCGAGAACGACAAGGCAGGGTTGCACGGGGCACACAACCACAACCACCCAGAGCAAGAGCTGCACCACGCGGACACACAACAAAGTAGGCTCACAGGGCAAAATCTGCACACGAATGGACGTACATGATGGGATGCGTGGATTTCTTGCAATAGGGTTGTGTGGCAGGGAACAAGCACGGAAGCCAGGGCCACCGCAAATTCTGTGCAGAGGCCAAGCACACAAACAAGGACAAGCGACGAATTCGAAAATTACGCAAAAGGGTCGAGGAGTTTCAAAAGTCACGCCATCGAAGCGAGTGAGAATACGAATACATGTACCTGCAAATTGAACCTCCGTGTTCATCACAGCTGATGACATGTGTCGCCATGGCGGCACGAACGTCGCCAAAGTGTCTGTTTACTGCCCGTCTCCGTGCAGGCGTTCCGGATTGTTAGACGTCCGGTTCGACCCTGCTCCCCCATAATGCGTTGTGTTAATACAGCATCCGGTGGTAAACTCCGTCCCCGAGGCGGTTCTAGACCCACCCATCCGCCTGAGCTAGACAGCTTGTCTGGTTGCGACAGTGCGGACGACGACACGGAGCCTGACGCTGCGTTCCGAGCCTTGCCGGCCCGCGTACGGCAGGGCCTGAAAACACAGCCACGAATTACCCGCGCTGGTACAGGAAAGGCGCGCATTGCGTCCAGTTTGGACGACGAGGCAGCCGCCAAGTCGTTTCGGAGAAAGCGCAGCGGTCGCTCCAATTCCGATGCCAATCTCTGCGGCCGCAAGGAGCCACCAGGCGTGCCGCAGCCCACTGCACGCCTCGTGCGGCCTCAACCAGCAATATCTGGTTCGTGGGCGGACGTGAGCAGTGGAAGCGACACGGACGAGCTGTTTGACCCACAAGCCACTCCGCCACGTCGTGACACTTATGGTGCTGCTGCCTCCACCCGAACCCCGCCTCCACCGAAGAAGCGCGCAGCCCCCTCCACAGCCGGCAGTCGACGGAAGCAACAAGCACAAGCGCAACGTGCGGCCGTCAAGTCCCCGTCGCGTACGCCGCGACGAGGGACTCGCGGTGGGCAACGTCGTGGCGGCGGTGGTGGTGACAACAGCAACGGCAAGAAGGGCGGCAGGCGCAAGAAAAACAAGAACAGGTCGCCGGGAGAGGGCAGGAAGGGTGCCTCGCGAGCTGCTACATGCACACCAACACGCTCTCGGCGGTCTGCGCGCTCACGGCGGCCGCAGGGCTGGACGGCGTGGCAGCAGCCTGGCTGTCACGACGCGTGTGGGTCCATGAGCATGGCGCTGGGTCGTGAGGTGTTGGACTACGTACAGTACACAGACGGCTTGGTGTCTTCCATGCGTGCGCAAGTGGTGGCTGACATCGCGGCGCTGCAAAGTGTCGTGACCGCCACGTTCGAGTGGTGTGCAGTGGTGGTGTACGGCTCGTTCGCCTCGAACCTGTGGCTGCCCGGGTCAGACGTTGACCTTGTCGCCCTCGCCGCCACCGCGGATGATGCCCGCCGCGCACCAGCACCCGTCTATTGTTTATATCGTTTCCATGACGCGCTCCAGTCGTGTGACTGGGTCGCGGAGGTGACGGTCATCAGCTCCGCCAAGGTGCCGGTGATGAAGGTGAAAACCGTCACCGGCTTGTCGATGGACGTCACCTTTGCCGAACACGCCACACTGCAACACCCCACCACTGCGACCCACAACGGTCTGGCCACGCTCGACGTCGTGAAGCAGTGCTGTGACGCCATTCCAGAGCTGCGGCCGCTGGTGCTGGTCACCAAGCAGCTCCTCCGGGAGCACGGCCTGAACGAGCCGTACCGTGGCGGCCTGTCCTCCTACTCGGTCGTGCTCATGGCGACGGCCTTTTTGCAGATGTGGCGCCACGAGCACGGCAAAAAGCCCGTGCACCTCCACATCGAGCGGGCGTTCCAGACGTCGGCGACGGCGCATGGCATGGGGCCTGCGCACCTGTCTGCTGGTGCAGGGGGTGCCTCGGCGTACTGGAGCCACCCGAACGCACCCGGCGCACCGCCCACAGAAACAGGGGAGATGGGAGGTGGTAGTGGTGGTGGTAGTGATGTTGCTGGTGACGGTGGGGCCTCGACGAAGATGACCGCGTCCGCTTCGCACGGGACGACGCACAGCTCCTCCGCTGCGGGGGACGAAGGCGGCGGCGAGGGCGGCGAGCGCGACGGCACAACATGTGAGACGGAAGCGGCAGAGTCGGCGGCCCAAACCGCGGCCCCGCCGTTGGCAACGACGTCCGAGACGTGTGGTACGGAGGAGGCGATGGATGCAGATGTGGATGTGGATGAAGATGTAGATGGGAGCGAGCCGGAGCGCAGCACCGCGCCGACCACCGGCAACACCACCGACGGAGCCGAGGAAGCGCCGGCGGGCGTGCTGGTGTCGGCACCGGCACCGCGACGCGCTGAAGCTGGGGCAGGGCGCGTGCAAGGCACGACGACGCAGTGTGCCGACCGCAGCACACCCGCCAGTCCACGGTCGGACCGCCGGGGGGGGCTCACACCCCTCAACACCATGGCGGTTGCCACGCAGAGCATGAGGCGTGGGCTGCCACCCCAAATGAGCCCCACGCCGTCGCCGTCACCGTCACCATCACCACCAGCGCTTCCTTCCGCTTCCGCGCCTCCGTCGGCTGCCGCAGAGCCCGTGGGCTTTCCCCAACCCCCTGCGCCTGCTGACAAGGTCCATGCGCCCGCGCTGCCAGCCTCTGAGGCAGCCCGTGTCGTCCGTGAAGAAACCTCTGCCCAAGTAGATGCCCACGAAGCCACGTCAGTGGACCCTGCCACGCTGGGTGAGCTGCTGATGGACCTCCTGCAGTACTTCGGCACTCACTTTCGCAGCGACTTGTTTGGGCTCTCGGTGCGAGACGGTGGGTTTTACTACCCCCTCCCCACCCCAACCGCCGCTTCCTCGAAGTGGTCGCGCTACGGCCGCATGTCCGTGGAGGCGACGAAGTTGCTGTTCGTGGAAGACCCCCTTGCGCCCGGGTGCAACGTGGCGGGAAGCAGCTTCAACTACGCGCAGGTGGCGTCGTTGTTTGAGGGCAGCTTCCACGCGCTGCAGGTGTTTCGACCCACACGCTTCAAGCCCACGCTGCTGAGCTGTTTGCTGCACCGGTCTGGTTGGGATTGAGGAGGATGGGGGCCGAGGGTGTGCTGTGCTGCTTGCGCACACCATTTTTCTCCCACCAGTGTACTACTTCATGCGTATGGCCTTTGTGTCCAGTTTTTTTGGCATGTTGGTGTTCCCGTGTGTTTTGTTTCACCGCCGGCGAGGTGTTGGTATGCGTGCTACGTGTTCTAAGTTGCTTTGTTTCTCGCCAACCAACAACTGCAAATCGGAGGCAACTTTCTCATTCAGGTTGACACTAAGTTTTGCAGTGGACTTGGCCGAAACCCCATGAACCATCCGGCCAGTACATGTACGGGTGCGATCGACACCGAGGAGACACGTGCAATTTGTACAAAGTTTGGCAACGGTACACGGCGGCGCTGACACCGTCACTCCACATTATCCCGTTTGGCGAGTCAACGTGCCCTTTTGGCTCGTCTTCAATGGTTGGAGACGCTCCACACGCAACCTCAACGTGAATCAGGTGGACTTGTGCTTTGTGCAGGAGCTATGGGATGCTGGTCGTCGCGGACAGCCAATGCTGCGCGTCAGCCTGCCATCTGCCCTCTTCCGCGGACTTCTCCAACGCTATGTAGACGCGGAACAGCACATACTCGTTGTGTTGTGTGTCGTCGGTTGTGGCGGACGGTGAAGGTGTTGCAAGAGGCAAAAGATGAGGGAGACCAGTGTGGGCGGGTGGTGGAGGCGCAACTACTTGACGGCAGCACCAGCTGCAGCAACGACGTCCAGCGGGCACGCCAGTGGCGCCACACTGGGGGGACGATCATCATTAAGTACACTGATCGCCTCGAAGGGAGGCTGTACGAAAGATTGAGTGCCATGGAAAGATTGAGTGCCATGCGTCCGGGCAACCCTTGCATTGCTCGCTGCTTGTCGGTGGTGCCTGTGCATGAATGTGAAGGTGGCTCGTGGTGCGTAAATTGGAGAAGTATGAAGGCAGTTTGGACAACGACGACGCCCTCCGCTCGTGCTCGCAGCACGAGCGTATTCAGTGCGTACTTGATGCCATGGTGGGGCTACACGTGGCCATGCACGATGGGTTGCGGAAGGTACATGCTGACATCGCGCCTGCAAACATCTGTGTGCGCCGGCTCGCCAGTGGGCAGAGAAGGGGCGTGTTGATTGACTTGGGCCAAGCCTTGAACAGCCCTGGCGAAAAGGCGTGGGTGAAAATGTCCAGGGCTAGGTTTGCCTCTGTTCGACAGCACGGCAACACACACATCTGTGCCGTGGCCCACGTTGCGGATGACTTCGAATCAATGATGTACACATTGGTGCATTGCTTGAATGGAGGCACTCTGCCGTGGGACAGCCTCTGCCCAGACGATGTTGCATGGTGGAACTTGTCCGAAGAACAACACCACGCGCTGGCACTTCAGAAGTTGAAGCTCTCTTCGCAAGTGCGTCAAGCTGTCGTGGCAGGCTCGTTGCCGGAGTCGGCCCGCGCCTCATTGGCAGGCGCCATCGACTTCGTTCAAGGTGTCAATCGGGAAGACTTCACCTGCACTTCAGCTGTCATCAACGATCGCCTTGCTGCATTTTTGCAAGACATTCAAGAAAAGTAGGGGACAGGTGCGGGACTTGCACTGCAGGTACAAGTTTGCGAGACAAGTGTAAAGGGAAAGGGGTGTGCCACGATGTCGGAGGGCGAAAACATAGCTAAATACATGTACCTCGTCACGAGGTCCTCGTGCAGCACCCAGCTTCTCCACACGGCTGTCTATCTCCTCGGCCGTCATCACCACGTGATCATGGGGAATGCCCGCCGTTCCAGCTGCAGACTTTTGATGCGAACGCCGTGCAACATCCCAACATGAACACGTTGAACACCTTGGTTTCCACGCTTCGCTGGGCCAAAGCGAGAACGCTGTTCTTGAGTGCTTCGGTTTCAGAGTTTTCGAGTGCATGAGCGTTGTCCAACACAATCACCGTGCCCATTGGCAGCACATCCTCGGGTAGGTGGCCAGCCAACCGCTCGTAGAGCAGCTCTTGCAGGTTTTACCGTGCGGGTCACAGCAGTCGATCACGAGCTGCCCAGTGACTGGAAACGGTTCGCGTTTGGTGTTGCGTCGAGCTGTCTTGATGGCACGAGACATGGCCACTGACCCACGCGGGGCATTGGTGATGGACATTCCGGCAAAATTGGGAACTCGTGGCTCAAATGCGTCCAACATTCCACGAGTGGGCGTGCAGCTGCCCGGGAACAAGGACACTGCGTGCCAATCTTCCTGGCATTCCTTTGTTAAACGCCGCTTTAAATCGTCTTTGTGTGCTTGCCGAGACGCAGTCTCTTGCAAAAAATGTTTGCTGTGGCAGACCCTGACCTTGTTGACGTACGGGCACCGAAGCATGTGCTGGATGTCGAGGGGAATAAGTTGTGCACATCTGTGCTGGCGTTCGAGGCCGGGCCTCTTGCAGTTGCTGAATCAGCTGGCGGACGCGAAGAGCAAGGCGGCAACGCATTCGCACACATGTGGCACGGCCCGTGGTCCACGTTGTGGAGGAGATCGAATCAATCATGTACCACACTGGTGTATTGCTTGCAAGGACGCAGACTGGCATGGGACAGCCTACGCTGTGATGGACTTGGAATTGTCGCAGCAGCGCTTGCAGTCTTTCTGCTGCTTCTTTCACGCGTTTCCCCGTCTGTCTGCTTGAGATGAGCCTTGTAGCTCCCAAACTTCGCTCTAGCAGGACGTCTCCACTTACTTCACGATCCCAACGATGGCGAAGACACTGGCAACAGTTTCATACCCTCCGCGTCACCGCACCAAAAATGATGACTAGCACTATGTTGGAAACAGACTGACACTCAGGCGCGCGCTGTCTGGAAGTTTGGAATAAAAAAGGCACACCATACAAGAGGCGGCGGTGGCAGCAGCACTTTCACGTCTTGCACGAAGAAACGCTCAGCAACCCCACCTCAGTGGCTGTCAGCTGGACTACACGGCGCTTGCTTGAGTGACACGTGAAGGTTGATGCGTGACAAGGTTTGGAAAGCAAAAAACAGCTTCCGTCTGCACCTCAGGCCAATGTAGGAAGCATTGTGGAGGATGGAACAGCTCACAAACTTCACGCGGTTGAAAACAAAACTGTAGTGTTCACACTTTGTACTTCCAATTTGGACCGTCCAAATGATGCTCTTGAGCCAGTTTCAGAAGCACCCTCGGACATCTCTGTTGCGCGGACGAAACACGAAGTATTTCTACGCTTCAGCACTCTGGCTACACCCACCCCGCATCCTTGGCGTCGTCCACTTGCTTTGGGCTCCAGCCGAGCACCTGCTGTAGCACTTCTCTGGTGTGCTGACCCAATACCGGCGGTGCGTGCTCGATCTTTGTCTTGCTCTTGGAAAACTTGGTGGGGATGCCGGTGACCTTCACTTTTCCTGCCGTCGCGTGATCCAACTCCACGACCATGTCACGATCCCGCACCTGTTGCTCCGCTAACCCTTCCGCGACGGTGTTCACACGTGCGATTGGGAGCCCAGCCGCTTCCAACACCTGCCAACATCACAATCAGGAGAGAGGAGTGTGAGGCTGTCTGCTTTGCCTGTCCTGATACCACCCCCACCCCCCCTCTCCGCGACACACCGGCTCCCACTTGTCGCGCGACTCGCTGCGAAAAATGTCTTGCAGCATACCAAGCAGCTCCACACGGTTGGCAACGCGAGCAGCATTGGTGGCAAATCTGGTCCGAGGAACCAGGGTCACAACGGAGTGGCTGCCCGCACTCACTACACAACGTACTTGCTGTCTGTCGCCATCTCGGGCAATCCTACGGCGTTGGCCAGCCGCACAAACTGGGTATCGTTCATCGCTGAAACCACCATCTCTCCATCCTCGAAATCAAATGCCTGCATGTCCACAATGAAAAAGAAAGACACAGAACAGAGGAAAAACATCAAAAACACACCGAAAACAGGGTCAACCTGGTGGTTGAGGGTGGACACACCTGGTACGGCACAATGCTGGCGTGGGCTGTGCCCCAGCGTTTGGTTGGCTTTCCTGTGTTCAGCACACTTCCTGCCACGTTGACCAACGCAGAGATCTGCGCCACAAAACGGAAACGCGCACAGTGCAGCACATGGGACGCCAGAACTCCGGGACACAGGGTACACGACTTCGCACCTCCGTGTCCAGCAGCGAGCAGTCAATGTGCTGCCCGACCCCAGTGCGATCCCGGTGATACAAGGCAGCGAGAATGGCACCATGGGCCTGAAGCCCAGTCAGCACGTCCACGAGAGCGACTCCCGGCTGCCATTGCATTGCA
>Ga0213833_1001585_pt1 | contig 16008 bp, 22 predicted proteins | sample SWATP21_FD_160575 | JGI IMG/M metagenome (GOLD analysis project Ga0213833, IMG submission 160575) | Coastal seawater microbial communities from Marineland, Florida, United States - SWA TP2 #1 | ecosystem: Environmental > Aquatic > Marine > Coastal | place: USA: Florida | collected 2016-08-14
GGGGACGTACGTGTTGGCAGATGGCTCCAGGCGTGACCGGTCGGACGTGGTCAACACATCCAACATGAGGGGAATGAGCTTCGGCAGGTGGAGCTTGAACTCATCCTTCAGACCCGCCGCGATGGTGGTGGCCAACTGCAGCGTGGCTTCCAGGCAGTTGGGCCAAAATTGGGAGATGAGTGCGAAGATGTCGTCCAGGTACGGGCGAATGTGGTGGCGCACCAGGCGCACGAGACCGCCCAGCTCCCGCAGCATTTTCTGGCGGAACGTGCCGTCGGGACGCTTCATGACCGTGAGCAACGCCGGCACGATTTGACGCAGGAAGGGCACACACTGGAGGTTGAGGTACTGAAAGATCCACATGATGGCCTGCAATACACAACACCACATGGGGCAACACACAACACCACATGGGGGGCAAGACAAAACAAACCAACCACAAAAAACCCCAAAAGCATCAGCACAAGAAGGAAGCCACATCGTCGTGACCCAGGGCAAGCCGTAATCGGCTCCACCCACATGCACGCAAGCCAAGCAAGCACGCCAAGCAAGCTTCCGCGCGCGGTGCAACACTCACCTGCAACACCATGGAGTGGTGCTCCGTCAAGGACATGTCGGACAGGATCCGCATGAGCGCAGAAATGGCCACGGTGGGGTAGTAGTCGTCGGGGTTCTTCACCATGCTCGGAAGGAGCACCACACCCCGACCGGCAGCCCCACGTCCAGCCCCACCGCCACCAAGCATGAGGGGCGGCTCGTCGCGACCAGCGTCACGCTTCGTCTTGCGGTGAGCCACGTCCTTGGCTTTGGCACTCGACAATCGCAGCTGGTTCATCTTGTGCTTGTACCTGTGGGAGAGGGCGGGACAGGAACCCCAAAGCAGCCAAACTCAGCGCGCGCGCACACAAGACGCCACGAGCACGCGAGCACGCGAGCACGCGAGCACGCGAGCAAGCAAGCAAGCAAGCCACAACCACACAGCCACAACCACGCCGACCACACAGCAACAGCAAACGTAGTAAAAGCGAACAGACTGGCGTGTGACGTACGGGTCCAGGGCTCCAAGTGTTCCCAGTGTGCGCAACACTTCCTCCCGGAACCGCCACGGAACCGCCGCGCCCGCGTTCAAGATGGACAGCAGCGTCGTCAACAGTTCGGGGTGCTGCTCGTACGGGTCAATCACGAAGCCTGTGTTTTTCACCAGCTGCCCCAGGGTGCGCACCGCCACCTCTTGGCGCTCCACACCAGCTTGGCGCTGCAGAGTGTTGATGATGAGGGGCAGCAGCTCCTGCAAGTGGGGTGTGATGTGCCATGCCCCAACCTCCGACAGCTCGCCGAGCGTGGCAAGCACGGATGACGCAAGCGTGCCGCCACCGGAGTGGAGTTTGGGGAGGAGGGCCTTGAGAACAGGGCTCACGTAGGGCGTGACGAGGTTGCGGGAGGTGCGGATCAGGTGACCCAGCAACCGAGCGGACTCCTCCTTGCTTCGCTCCGCGCCACTGAACTCCAGCTCGGTCAACAGCTGGATCAGAGTCTTGCGCAGGGCTGGCATGACATACCTGTGACGTGCATGCGAAGCATGTCAGACACTCGATCGTGGTGGTTCACACACACGCACACACACACGCGCGCGCGTGTGTGTCCAGGAAGAGGAGAAGGTCGGTCCAAAAAACAAAACAAAACAACACAAAACATACAAAACGAAGACAACACGTACGCCGGGTTCCGGTGCGCCAGTCGACCGATGACGGTGATGGCGGCCTCCCGCGTGGCAAACACCTCGTCGTGCAGCGCAATGCACAGAGACCGCAGATTGTCCGCCTGGGCCAGCAGCGGATCAAACCGGGGGTCCAACGACGCCAACACGCGCTGGCGGATCTCGGGGTCGGGGTCGGCGATGCCCACCATGAGCAGGCGCTCCAGCACCTGCGCCACCATCTCCACAGTCGGTCCGTTGGCCAGTAGGGCGGGGGAACCCCCGGCGCAGGGCCCCAAGAGGAGCTTGGAGCACGTGACCGCGGCCTCGCGGCGGATGGCAGGAACCTCGTGGTCAAGGTACCTGTCGTCGTCGGCAACGGGCACGGGGGCGCGCAGCAAGAACGGTGAGGTGACCACACACACACACACACACACACATCAACGCGTGCACGTGTACGTCGACCAAGGCGGAGGAACGGACACGCGAATAAAAAAAAACACGCACAAAAAGAAGCAATATGCAGTAGCCCAGTCGGCAGTGCACCCACTGAGCCACATGCCATGCCATGCCATACAACACACACACAACACACACAACACACACACAACACACACAACACACACACAACACACACACGCAAGTGTAACACCCACACGCTTCCACGCACCGTCCAGCCACTGTCGTCCGTAGAAACGGCAGCAACTGCACGCCGTCAAAGTCAAAGGTGGACAGCGTCTTCAGCGCCAACTGCACGCGGCGGTGGTCCACCTCACTCTTCTCTTCGTCCGTCATCCCACTGCCACGCCCCGTTCCGCGCGCCGCCAACACGTTCCACAGCTGGCCCGCCGCGCTGCTGCTGGCACGGTTCTTGCCCACCGGTGCGACGGGCGCGGTGGGTGGTGCCTCGGCACCCGGGAACGCAAACGGGGTGCCGGCAAGGATGAGGCTGAGCTCATGCAGCAGGCGCTCTTGCACCAGCGGCAGCAGCGGCGGTATGTAGTGCACCACGGAGGCCAGGGCTTCCGTGAGGGTGGGGTTCAGTCCGGCGTTGAACATGGATGACAGGAGGTCGTGCATGGAGTCCTTGATCGCCGATCGAACGGCGTGCGCCAGCATGCTCACGCACACCAACGCCTCAATGCAGAACGTGTTGTTGCGTTTCTGCAGTCCGTCATGGATTTGTTTGATGATGTGGGGAAGGTGCGGGCGCAAGATGTCGATGCCGCCCTCCACCTTGGACACGGCCAGCGCCACACGACCCACAGCGACGAACGCAGTGGCGCGCTCGTTGCTGTTTCCGAGTGCACGCAGGAGATGCTCAAGTGAGTCCCGCAAGTAGCCACTGGCGAACGCGTTGGGCATGAAGCTCGCAAGGCGTGGCAGCAACGCGATGACTGTGCGTCGGACCAGGCGATCCTTTGAGTGCCGGTACTTGAGAACCAGGTCACATACTGCAGTGAAACGCGGCTCCATGAACGAGCCAGTGTTGTGGAGGAGTTCACCAAATGTGAGGAGGGAGCCGTGGATTGTCTCGGCGGTGCTGCCCTTGCCAACGCCTGTCTTCGCAAGCTTGAAAATGGAGTTGTACCACTGTTGGCGATACCTGCGTGACGTGGCACGAGGCGGACACCGAGGCGGAAACAGGGGCGGAGGTGAGGCTCATGTGACATGCGCGCCACGACGTGCCAAGGCAAACCAAAAGGCAAGTGCAACACAGCCTACACATGCACGCGCATGGCACTGCGGCGGCACTGCGGCGGCACCACCAAAAAAAAAAACCACTGTACCTGCTTTGACGGTGCCGCACCAAGGCCAGACAGGAGCACAGCGCCTTTGCAGCGGATTCCCGGATCTCATACTTGGGGTCACACAGCGCCATCCAAATGGACGAAAAGAAGGTGGGGACGTGCTGGTAGAACAGAGTGGCTGCGTGATCAGCCAGCTGGCGCAACACGAGTACCGCGGCATGGCGCCGGGCTTCGTAGCGCTCGCCTCCCTGGAGCCACTCTAACGCACGCTTCACCTGTGCACATGCATACAATGGCGGAGTGTGGCCATGGCCATGGGTGAGCACAGCACAAACCAACGGCACGTGTAGGCACCCACCGCTGCACGTTGATGCGGCGGCAACGCAAGGCGGCACGCACGCGCGCATCAATCCACCAGACACGACACGGCACGGCACCACATGCATGCCACACCACGCATGGCACTGGCACCACCGTGTGCATTGCAACGAGCACCAACCCAGCTCACACATGACAGTGGGTCCGGAGAACACGCGACGCACCTCAAACTCCACAAAATCCGCGGTCATGGGCCCGCCAGCTCGGGCCAGATGCCCCAGGGCTCGGGCAGCCAGCCGCAACGTGGGTGTGTCCACCGTCACCTGTGCAAAGACGCCGCGCAGGAAGTTTGCAAAGCGAATGATTTTGTACTCGTTCTCTTTCACAGGAATGTCAATGAGGTCATCCATTGCGAGAATGCCACCCTGCGACAAGCCATTTCGGCACACCCACACACACATTACATCGAGACACCCATGCCTACCAACATTGGCACTGCCCCGGTTCCCAGCACCGAGCACACAGGTGCTTCCACCCTGTTCCCACCCACCTGCTTCTCGCAATTGTCACTGCTGTTCACTAGGTCGAAGATGCAATGGCTGAGGGAGATGAAGAACGCAGAAAAGTCCCTGGAGGGCATCTCTCGTCGCTGTGCGTCCACAAACTCACGCAACGCGTGCGCCGCGCGGCGTTGGATGTCCTCATTTTTCTTGGGCCCACCCTTGAGCTTCACAAGGAACCGGGACGCGACACCCTGGAGTGCTGCGTTCGCAAGGGAGGAAGTCGAACCTGCCCCGCTCCCAGCGCCCATGCCACGCCCCAGGGAGCTTGACATGGCGGACAGGGACGAACGCGCAGTGCAATGCCGGCAGGTGCGGGCGCGGCTTGAGTGCTGTGCTCAGCGGCACGGCTAAAGGTTGGGGATGACGAACGGGTGACTGGCGTTGTACAACAGTCCTACACCTGCCCACTGGGTTGCTCAACAGTGCATACCTGGTGCCACCCGCAGGCGCTGTCCCACTGCCGATCCGCGTCACGACTGGGTATCGCCAAGACCCGCGAAGGCATCACACTTGCGTCGAAGAACCAACAATGTGTATTCATCAAACAACACAGTGAATGTGTATTCGTCATCACGTCCTGTTCTGTTTTGGCTTAAGGGGTCAACCCCCCCCGCTCGGCCGATATCGCGTGTTGGCCACTGACGTGCTGTGCTTCCTGCGTCTGATGCAAGTGAGTGAGCTTGGGTACTTGACGTCATCTGGTCGAGGTGTGCGGGCAGGTTCAGGATATCCTGCAATGCATGGGGAGTCGTACAGACGCGGAGGCGGCGGCGGTGGTCACATGATGCGGCGACCTTCAGCTGACTGGGATCGGGCGTCGGCAACGTCTGACCATTTTTCAGGTACGCGCCCTCACCTGTCTTGCTTATTTGGCAGCTCTTCTTTGGCGGTGCAATCGCGTGCGCTGTGTGTGACCCTTTGTGGTGCCCTGCGGTGCGCTGGTTGTGGGCTGTGACACAACGCGTGTTCCAGCTGGATCCAGCCCTCGCCTGAAGCCAGGGTTGAAGCGGCAGAGGACTATTGTGTGCCTGGGGTCCAAGGGAGTTGGTTCGTGCGGTTGCTCTCTTTGTGGCAATGGTTGCACATCCTTACTGTTGTGGTTTTTGTGCAGGCAAGTCGTCCCTGATTCGCCAGTACACCGAGGATTCGTTCACAGATGGTACGGACGCGTGGTTGTTTGTTGGGGGAAAGGGGCGCGATCTCATACGACCACTATTGCCGCAGTATACACTCCTACCATCCAGAACGCTTTCCGGAAGGAGGCCTACTGGGCTGGAGAGCCTGTGGAGCTCATCATTCGGGACACCGCTGGGCAGAATGAAGTTTCCGACTTCCATCTACACTTTTCTGCTGGTGTTCACGGCTGGGTGTACGTCAGGGCTCACAGCTCAGTTCAGGTTGGATAGCTTTTGGACTGTTCTTGACGTGCTGTACGCGCCTGTGAGTTCAGAATCATGTACAGCGTCACCAACCGTCGCACGTTCCAAGATGCCGAGTTCATTCATGACAACCTACTGACGAACTTGATGGGAGCCACGAACGACATCCCCATTGTGTTGGTTGGGAACAAATGTGATCTCGACTCAGAGAGGTACGTTGGTGGGGATGTGACACCAACATGAAGATTGGTCATGACGTTGAGGACGGACGGGCACAGGCATGTATCTCTCCAGGACGGTCGCAATCTGGCCGCCAAGTGGGGTTGCCAGTTTGTGGAGACGTCTGCCAAGAAAAACGAACGTGTCGGTACGGTGTGGTGTTGGTTGGTGTGATGATGATGGCATACACTTGGCCTGGCCTGAGCCTTGACCGGTGTGTATCGGTGGCCGCAGACGAAGTGTTCAGCTTGCTGCTGGGACAAATTTACAAGGGCGAGTATTCCGTCCCACACCGCCGATCGTGGTGTACGTGGATGTGTGTGCTCTTGGATGGGACAGGGCGCAAGGGTAACGGTGCTGCGGCTGGTGTTCTGTTTCCAACAGTAGGTTGCAACTGCAAGTGCTCTGCCGACGATATGACGTCTGTGGAGCAGGGGAGAGTCGTGACGATCTACTTGTGCTTGCTGATGTTTGTGATGGTGAGCATGCGGACTGCGTTTGCTCCTGTTTGAGGACATGTGCTTGAGGCTTATGTGCTGAGGCTTATGTGCTGTGCTGCTTGTGACACATCTTGTGTTGCGCGCAGATATGCTCGCTGTTCACAAGCACCGCTGGTTTGGCCTTCGCTTGCTCTGATTCCGCCGCCGAACGGGACAAGTTGGTGTGGGTGTTGATCGCTGTCGGCATGTTTGGCGTGGCTGTATCTGCCGTGGGGATCTATGGTTCACTCAAGCTCAAGGCTGGGGCTGTCAAGTTTGTACGTTGCCGCTTGCTGTGTTTGTTTTGGCGGTTTGTGTGTGTGTGTGGGTGTGGGTGAACGTTGCTAACGCTGGGAACATCGGTTTTGCGTTCAGGCTGCCATCTGCATTGTCCTTCTCACTCTCTGCCACGCAAGCGCAATGGTGTATGCCATTCAAGACAACGCCTTTCGGCGGTGGCTCAAGTTTGGCGGCGCTGCAACGATGCTTGTTGCATCTGGCCTCGACGTTCTCGTTCAGGTGAGATGCGTTGGTGTGGTTGCCTGTGTACACGTTTCTGAATGTTGCTCTGTACCTTCCAGCTCGTCGCTACGGCACTATCATGCATCGTGTTCAATATTGCGTCTCAAACGTTTGAGCACTCAAGCGGCTACGCATTGTTTGACAACGAGACGGGCACCATCAACAACAGCGTGATGGTATCGTTTGCCCAAGGAAGCTCTTGGTCTGGTGGTGAACCAACTTCTGAGCATTGACGTGTGGGTGTCGAAGATTGTGGTGGCGTGGTTGATATTCCTGTTTCTTTCTTGGTTTCGTTTCTGGACACGCATGCTGACACGTACCGCAATAGGTGGCGACGGCGTGTGACCGTGTGAAAATATTCATCACACTTCTGTTCGTTTCATCCACACCATTGCAAGCAACCTCATGGGCTCTCCTCGACAGCGGACACGCGAACTGACCCCGCTGGCCGCTTTTTGCCATGCACATGGGAGATGCCGAAACTCGCCCCATCCGTGCGTGCTTTGCCCTGCACCTGCACCTCTTTGACCTCCATCCACCCATCCACGCATCTGATCCAAAGCGACTTGGAAGCCTTGTCAAACGCCATCGCGCCTGCAGCGAGGCCGATACACACGCACATATTTCCAAACACACGTGACAGGGCGTCGCAAACACTCGTGACGCGTAGGTGTATCACCCCATCCTCACCTGGCGCAACGCTGTCAAAACCGTCACACGGAGCCTCTTGGGTGGGCAACCCCAGTTGTGTGAATCGAACGCGTTTGGAGCCACCGGACGGTGGCGACACTATGCCCCAGACGCCACTTCTTTGGCCGAGAGCGCGCCACAAATTGAATACTTCCTGTACCGGGGCACTACCCCAATCCACGCGCCTTCCTCGCTGCGGTACACCAAAAAAATTAACCATTGCGTGCCCCCGTTCACACACGACATGCGACACGCCATGCCCCAGCGGCGTACAGCTGGCGACAACTTGGGCGCTCTCACAACGGCGTCTTCAATTTGGGGCTGCGCGTTCTGCTGTAGGTCGGGCAGCTGGGAGAGGGTTTCGACGACCATGTCACCTCCCATCGCCGCCAACCTGGCACTCAGACTGTCGCCACCCCACCGGTGCAGTACTGTCCGTGAGCGCCCTCGGCCACAGGGCAGCACTTCAAAACGGCCCCGGGATAGCTCACCTAGAATACGTGTCCTCGACACTGATGGGCTCGCTTCGCTGCAGCAGTATTCTCCCAGCGTCAAAACGGTGAGGATCCAGCTCAATAACGGAGACCCCCGTCGTCTCGTCGCCGCGCAGGAGTGCGTGGTCGATGGGGGCAGCGCCTCGGTACTGCAGCACAGCAGCGACAACACGGCACACCCAAAACGCCACACTTCATTGACAGGTTGGGTTGGCTCGCGGTGTGCTGCCGTACGCTACCTTGGGGAGCAGGGAGGGGTGCATGTTGATTCCCGAAAACTGAAACTGAGAAAGCAGGTCGTTCGGCTGCAAACGGTGCAACACTCGAGCTCAGTTGGCACACATCGCAACAGCAGGAGCCAAACAGAGTCGGAACACGGACCATGAAGAAACCAAAGGAGCACACAACCGCCACATCAAACGCCTCAAAGTCCACAGACGAAAAGAGCCCCGTGTCACACCAGCCCTTCAAGCTATGACTGCGGGGCACGCTGTGGGTCACAACCGGTGCTTGCTTCCAAAAAACCTGCTGCTGCGACACACACCATGCACCCACACAGCACCGAGCAACCTACCAGTCCGTGGGTAAGGTGTGAACTGCGACGCCTTCAGCGGAAGCGGCGCGCTTGACAGGGACAGGTGTTGTTCCACTGCCGCGACCACGGCGTTTGTCGCCCGGACACACGACCTGTCGAGGCAGACCCACAGTGAGTCCGCTGCACAACATAACACATAGGACCACAACACGCAACCAAACCAGCCAAGGGAGCACCGGCGATGCATGCACCTCAAGATGGGAGACAGCTCTTGGGAATTGGCCATGGCCCCGCCTGTCCAACGTGTGGGCACGCCAAGCGTGGCAGCGCGTGTGAGAGCCACACACGCTGCACAAGAGCACATGACAAGTACACAGAGACTCACAACGATTGGAGAAGGGAACGAAATGTGAATGCAGCGATTTCATCAGTGCCAAACATGAGAACACGCGAAGCCATGGCAACGTCTTGGTGGCGCAAGCTGTACACACGTCGTGGTGCGGCCACTGTCTCTTGTTTGGTCATGATGGAGCACCACTAAACGTCACAATATCATCCCAAATAAACGCGCCTTTTCGAGGTGGCTTGTCTTGTGGTGCACGATCAGCACCAGGCAGCGACGTACCAACCAGCACGATGGCGACGCAGGCACTCGCACGTAGCACCCATACCATGCGCCGTGTGGCAGGATCGTGGCTGAAAAGCCACACCACACCTATGCGCTCAGTGGCTTCCCGGCAAATGCACCACATGCCCAGTTCAACGGCCGTGCCGTCAGTTGTTGTGCAAGCCACGAAGCCATCTTCCCCAGCCCTGCCCGTGCTTCCGACTGCTTCCCAGAGTCTGTTCGCTGATATGTGTGAGGTCGTACCGCAGCCATGGTTGTGTCAGGCGCCGTTGGCTCCGGCTGTGGTGAATGATGCGTTGGAGATGCCCGCTGGGGTCGATAGCGGCGTTGTCATGGAGCTTGTGAAGCGACAGTATCAGCCTAGTGTCATCAAGCGCAAGCGCCGTCACGGATACCGGAAGCGTATGTCGACGCCTGGTGGTCGCAATGTGTTGCGCCGCCGCCGCCGCAAGCAGCGCAAGTATTTGTCATGCTAGGGCACGTGCGCCGGGTTTCTTTCTTACGTTGCAATCAAGAATCTGAGTGTGTGAAGAAGCCATGCCCTGTGATATCTCGTGTTGGCGTTTGTGCACTTGTGTAGTGTTGTGATGTGTGAGCGGCAGCAACCTAAGTGGCACAGGCCCACTTGTAGCCCATCAACGGAGACCCTGGCGAGTTTGGAGTCCACTGCGCCTACTCGAGCGGCAACCTTTTGACATGCTCTCGGTGCGCCTTTTTAGGCATGACGATAGGTGCTTGTTTAATCAAAAGCTCAGAGGTTGGGAGTCACAGCCAACGCCATCCCCAGCGGCTGCACAGTCCCACGTAGAAGGCGTCTCGGCTAGTGAGGACAACAGCATTCACGAGCGAATAACGCACACCCCCCACCCTCGTCTCGGTGGATGCTCGTTGCTGTTGTTCCGCCCCACACACATCCTAAGCACAGCACCGCACCAAGCCGCCGTGAGGCGATCGATACAGTGCATTGCACTGCGGCACGACTCGTGCCGAGGGTCCCGGTGGAGACTCTGTGGTGACGGAGGCGGGGTCTGGGGCAACATGACGTGACAAAGCGAAAGGCTGAGCGTGGCAGGTGCGGTACACCGCACCACTCTTGCTCGTTGCTCCTGCTCGTTGTTCTTGCTCACCCTCGCCATCTCTTGCGCCAACGTTTGTGTGACACGCTTTGTCATGGCTTCTGAGGAGTCCAAGACTTCGAGCCGGGTCAGTGTGGGCGACCCGAGCAGCTACGCCAACACCGATGAGGTGGTGACGCAGCACATCTCTCTGGTGTGGAACGTTGATTTCGCCACCACGTCCCTGTCTGGATCTGCGACCCTTCGCTGCCAGAGTGTCTGCGACTCCGCCACAAAAGTGATCGTCGACTCTCGCGACTTGAAGGTGACCTCCGTTGAAGTCGAAGGTGCGTGGGGTGCGTGTTGCACGGTGCTTGTTGTGATCTTACCCGCACGTGGCTTGTTGTTCAGGCGTTTCTGCCGAGTTTGCCTTTGGTGAGACATCCGAGGCTCTGGGCACGCCATTGACTATTACCCTTCCATCTGCTCAGGCTCGTGATGCTGTGTTCAACGTCACTGTTGCGTACTCCACGTCGTCGACCGCCACTGCTCTCGGCTGGTTGACGAAGGAACAAACTGCGGACAAGAAGCAGCCGTACATGTTCAGCCAGTGCCAGGCTATCCACGCACGCTCTATCATCCCGTGCCAGGACTCTCCCGTGTGCAAGTTGACCTACTCCGCCTCTGTCACCGTTCCGGCTGGCCTTCAGGCCCTGATGTCCGCTTTGCACGAGGGCAAGGAGGATGGTGAGGGTGTCACCACCTTCAAGTTCAACCAGCCAGTGTCAATGCCGTCCTACCTCATCGCGATCGCTGTTGGCCTGCTGGAGTCCAAGGAGATTGGTCCCCGCAGCAAAGTGTGGGCCGAGCCATCCGTGGTGCGTTCCTTCGCAGCGTGGTACCTGCTGGAGTTGTCGTTTCACCTGTCGCTCGTTTCTTTGCCAGGTGGAGGCTGCTGCGTACGAGTTTGCGGATACTGAGCGCTTCATTGCCGTCGGTGAGGAGTACCTTTCCCCATACGTGTGGACACAGTATGATGTCTTGGTTATGCCGCCATCCTTCCCCTACGGTGGTATGGAGAACCCCTGCCTGACATTCGTGACGCCGACTTTGCTTGCTGGTGATCGGTAGGTTTTTGTGTGCTCTTTTCCACTGGTGAGGCATGCGATGACAAGCCCCGCGCATGATTGTTCAGGTCTTTGGCCGATGTGATCTGCCACGAGATCGCCCACAGCTGGACCGGAAACCTGGTGACCACCCGCACCTGGGAGCACTTCTGGCTGAACGAAGGCTGCACGATGTGGGTGCAGCGCAAGATCATGGGTACGCTGTTTTGGTTGCCTGTCGCAGGGCGAGATGTTGATTTTGTTTCCATGTTGTTGTTTTTTGGTTTCCCAGAGCGTTTGCACGGTGAGCACTTCTTCGACTTCGATGCGCGCATCGGACTCAAGGCTCTGACGGACAACTTGGAAGTCATGGGCTTCGACAACCCGCTCACCGCTCTGGTGAGATGCGCTGCCTATGGTGCTCTGGGCAGCACCGTTGCTTACTCTGTGTTGCGTCGCTCCAGATCCCTAAGTTGGAGGGCGTTGACCCTGATGATGCCTTCAGCACTGTCCCGTACGAGAAGGGCTTCAACTTCATCTATTACCTTCAGACTGTTGCTGGTGGCCCCGCTGCCTTCGACCCGTGGTTCAAGAGCTACATTGACAACTTCGCCGGCAAGACGTTGACTTCGTTTGAGTTCAAGGACTTCTACCTGGCGCACTTCGCCGACAAGGTGGACACGACTGTCATTGACTGGGACAACTGGTTCTACTCCCCTGGCCTTGTGGAGTGGGAGCACAAGTGGGATGACACTTTGCGTGACGCTGCCACGTCCCTGGCTTCGAAGTGGCTTGCTGGCGGCGAGGAGTGCACTACCGCTGATGAGTGGACCGCCCTGACGACTGGTCAGAAGATCACGATGCTGGAGCACTTGCAAAACGTCCAGGCATCCAACAGTGACGACGACAAGCTCACTCGCTCTGTGGAAGCACTCGGCCGCATGGACGCACTGTGAGTGTTGGGTGCTTGGGTTAGCATCATGAAATCCGCGGAGTACTTACATGGCTGTGTATGTCATAGGTACGGGCTGACTGCCGTGAAGAACGCGGAGGTTCGCTTCCGCTGGCAAGTGCTGTGCTTGCGTGCCTCCTACAACAAGGTCATCCCTGCTGTTGTGGAGTTCATCACCACGCAGGGCCGTATGAAGGTTGGTCTTGGCTGTCTGTTGCGGTGCTGTGTTTCGGTCAACGGAGCTTATGATAAACTGTCTGCAGTTCGTGCGCCCATTGTACCGCGAGATGTCGAAGAACGCGGAAGCCAAGGAAGTGGCGCTTAAGACCTTCAGTGAGTTCCAGGACACGTACCACCCTGTCGCCAAGAAGATGTTGGCCACCGACCTGGGCATGCGCCCCGCTGCTTGAGATGCCTTGATGAATACACTAACATCAAAATAGCACCTTCGCGCCAAACCTGTTTCCCATCCTTCTTCTGCTTGCTTTCACCATCTGCCACCGAAGCGCGGTAGCGGGCCAAGGCTGTGGCAGCTCCTGTCAACACCAGCACACTGCTCACCTGTGCGGTGTTGTTGACTCGGTGCTGCGACCGTGGGTATCCTTCGCCGTGCAACAGGGTGATTGTTGGCACGAAGTCCCGCTTCCAAAACAATGGCACTGCCATAAACCCCACAATCGCCTGCGGTAGAGGAGTGAGCCATGCCATCTCGCTGGCACGACCTCGCAGCATTGAAGCACCACCATCAGCTTCGAGTGGCTGCTCGGGCACGGACGGACCGGGATGGTGCGTTGTGGGGCTGCATAATAGTGGATTCGTCCCTCTAATCTGAGTGTTGAACAGGCATTACACACAGAGAGCTGGCGCTGGACATCGGATACTCCCCGTCTGTCGTCTCAAACTTCTTTAACCGCATTGCCCCACCATCGAACTCGGTACGGTGCCACTCCCGCTTCCAAACTATGCAAGCGCTGCCTTTCTTGACGTCGTGATTGTGGTGTCTTGTTTTCGTCAACAGATGCTCAACCAAGTTGCTGTTTGGCTTTCGTGGAAAGATGACCCCACACAGCCACTCCCCATGCCAGTGGCCCGTGCGAATGCCTTTCTTGCGGCCCTGGATGGGAAGCCACGCCCGGCCGATTTCCGTCCGTACGCCACCACTTCACCCAGTGGACTGGCAACAATAGATGAATGTGGGCACATTGCACCACGCTGGTGGCACAACAAGCCGCGTCGAGGCGCTCTAATGAGTGCTGATGGGGCGCCGCAGGTTGATGCTAGTCACGATCCGGTGGCTGCGGCTGCTGTGGCAAAGAAAACCATCTCCACAGTGACCCGGTCCACGCCTACCCGGTCCACGTACCTCGCCACCGCGTCAAGGTTGAACGCCACCCCACGCCCTGCTGCCATGCTCACTTCCCCTTCGCCTTTGCAGCAGTACAATAGTTTCTCGCGGCGACAGCCAGTGTGGTGTCCGCGCACCAAGCGGCGGCCTCTTGCTTCCACAGACCGCGTGCCCACACCAGGCACCCGCCGCCCTCCTCTGCTTTCGTACCGGTCTCGGCGGCGTGAGAACATCGGCGACACCGGTGGCACGTTGATGCCAGACCCGTTGGGCGCAGTTCACCGTCGCGCACGGGCTGCATCCAACCGCTACGACGGCAAGGCTTCGTTTTTTGACGACAGGACCCGCATCCCTCCGCGCCGCCTGGCCCAGTCCACCTCGTGGCACTTGAGCGGCGTGCAGCCGCCTGTTTCTCCGTGCCAGCATGATAGTTGCGACGGGCTTCCGTGGCAGTCTTTCTCCACTGTAGCAGTGCCTCCACGGGTATCCAGGCCTACTGAAGTCCGCCAGTTGCGTCCGGGCGAACCGCCTTTGCGCCGTGGCGATGGTGGGCATACCCCCTTTGTGTCTGCCAAGCAGCTGCTGCAGCGATGCCAAAGCAGAATAGCATCCGCATCCCACGTGGTACGTTTACTGTTTGTTGTTGTAGACCTCACAGTGCCCTGCGACTCACCATGTCTGTCTTTGGCAGACTGCGCCTCTGGTACCCATTTCCCTGGACATCAAAGTTGGTGCCATCCACCTGCAGGACACATTCCTTTGGAACCCTCACGAGTCCACCACCTCTCCCGATTCATTTGCGTCTCAGCTGTGCTCCGACCTCAATCTTCCTCCTCACTTCCACGTGCGTAGTGCATGTGGGGATTGCTTGATGTGTTGGCGTGTTGGAGTTCACGGTGTTCGCTCCAGATGTCCATAGTTGCATCGATTACGCGCCAGCTGTTGGCCCATCGCCCAATCACAGCGCCCAAACCATCCGTTTCACCTACCCCAGCAACTGCGCCTACGGAGGTTCTGTGTCCAGTCGAACTGCATGTGCGCCGTGGAAACGTCGTTTTCCATGACAAGTTTGAGTGGGAGATTACAAGCGATGAATCAACCACAGCTGGTGTTCTGCTCTATGCGAACTTGGTTCGTCACTCGTCAGTTTATGTGGTGGCGTATCACCGCAACCTTGCTCACACACTTGTGTTGTTTGTGGCAAATAGACTTGCCGTGACCTCAACCTGGATTCATCGTGGGCGCCTCTGCTGGCGTGCGCACTCCTGTCCCAACTCACGCAGTACAGCGCTGCAATAGAGCGAGCATCGTCGGGTGCCACTGTGGATGCAGGCACACGAGTACCGACGTGTGGGCCGGTTTCAGCCCCTTCAGCGATCCGGAGATTTCCTCATAGGTCCTCCCCGCACCCTGTTGTGGCGGAGCTCACACCACTGGAGGCTTCCCACTGCAGCCTGCTTGGAGCTCTGTGCAGCACCATAGCCCCCGCGCTTCAACAACACACGCGGTCCATCATCGCCACGCGAACAAGAGAGGAGGAAGCCGAAGCAGCCGCAATTGAGGTCGCGAAAGCCAACGCGATTCAACGGGAACGAGAGAGGTTGGAGGCTGAGCGCGCTCGTCAGGAAGCTGCGCGAAAGGCGGCCGAGCGACTTGCAGAGCAGCGAAGGCAGCATATCGCGAAGATGCAACTGGAAGCTCAGAAGAGGAAGGAGGCAGCCGCAGCCAAGGCCGCTGCGGCCAAGCAAGCCAAACTGGCGCGTGCGGCGGCGAAGGCAGCGGCGAAGGCAGCGGCCAAAGGAAAAGCGAAATCCAGCAAAAAATCTCAAGGGGCGAAGAAGACGGCAAAGGGCAAAGTGTCTGCGAAAGGAAAGGACAAGTCTGGGAAGGGGAAGAGCTCGAGTACCAAACGGCACAGGGCTTCATCGAAGTCAAAGCAGGCTACGAAGTCAAAGCAGGCCGCGAAGTCAAAGCAGGCTACGAAGTCAAAGCAGGCTACGAAGTCAAAGCAGGCTACGAAGTCAAAGCAGGCTACGAAGTCAAAGCAGGCGACGAAGTCAAAGCAGGCGACGAAGTCAAAGCAGGCGACGAAGTCAAAGCAGACGACGAAGCCCAACGATAGCGTGTCGGCTCGGCGGAAGTCGAAGTCGACATCGAACGGTGCCAAGTCCTTGAAACGGAAGCGTGGGCCAGACGTATCAACGCGTGCTGGTCGTAGAAAGAGGCGTGTGTCATAGTACCCCCCCCCCCCCCCCCTCCCCCCCTCCAATGTTAAG
>Ga0213833_1001588_pt1 | contig 15970 bp, 23 predicted proteins | sample SWATP21_FD_160575 | JGI IMG/M metagenome (GOLD analysis project Ga0213833, IMG submission 160575) | Coastal seawater microbial communities from Marineland, Florida, United States - SWA TP2 #1 | ecosystem: Environmental > Aquatic > Marine > Coastal | place: USA: Florida | collected 2016-08-14
GCTTTTGACCCGGACGCACGCCGTCGCGCACCATGGAACGGTGCTCTTCCAGGGTGATCTGCAACGCAACGGACAGCCCAACAACACAACGCCATGCAACGCAACGCCATGCAACGCAACGCAACGCCATGCAACGCAACGCAACGCCATGCAACGCAACGCCATGCAACGCAACGCCATGCAACGCAACGCCATGCAACGCAACGCAACACAACATGACATGGACACCACCGTGCGTGACACCAACAACAGAAACATCACCAAACACGCGTGAAAAACTAAGCTAAACTCCACCGGCACGCCAACATCTTTCTTTTGTTTTTTTGGTGACCGACCAAACCGCACCACGGCCCCACGCATCAACACCACACGCACCGGTGGGTTGTTGGTCCACGTCAAAATGTCGCCGTGTGTCCGCAGCGCCGCGGGTGTGTCGTCCTGCGTGAACGTTGTCAAATGGCTGCGGTCCATGTACCCTGTCGTGGCTTGCTTCGGCACCTGCTGCTCCTCTTGCGTCTTTCGGCTCGAGCCCGACCCGCGACGCGGCGGCGTTCGGCGACTCCCTCCCGCACGATACCGCCCACCGCTACCGCTGCCGCCGCGACCACCGGCACCACCGGCACCACCAGCAGAGCTGCGGCGCCGTGCGTTGTTGCTGTTGTTGCTGCTGTTGTTGCTGCTGCTGTTGCGCGGTGTGGTGGCCCGGGCGGCGGCCCGAGCCGCAAAGTACTTTTCAAAGGCGCGCACAAAGTCCTTGAAGGTGGCGCGACCGTTGGCGTCGTACTCTGTGAGGAGGCGGTCCACTTCCGCCGGGACCTCGCACCCGAGCAGCTTCAGGCGCAGGCGGAACGAGGCGGTGTCAAGCTCGCTGCGGTCCAGTTGCCGAATGCTGTGGCGGTGGGCGCACACACGCACGAAAGCAGGAACAAAGGCACACACATCCAGCCATCGTCCGTCACACACCAACAGAGCGTGCGATGCACCACAGTTGCCCACACACAAACACCCCCACACCAAAGCAGCTTGCACACCCGCCGCCCCAGCACACAACAACGAAGCATGGCTGCCCCGAGCCGCCCTTCGAGCAGCAGTGTGCGGTGGCATTTGATACGAAAGAAGGAAGAAACAATAACAACAACAACAACAACAACAAAAACGAATGCAACAACACATGGCAACGTACGCCGAGTAGATTTGCTCCCGCAACAGCCCGTGGTCCCGAGATCCGTACCCGGCACTCGTGGCCGGGCCCCCACCCTTCTGCAGCCCCCCACGCGCCGTGCGCTGCGCCTCCGTTTCGTACCCACCGTGTTGGTTGTAGCCCCAGAGCGCAGCACCCGCACCCGACTCAATGGGCAGCGAGTGCCCGGCCTTGCCGCCCTGGAAGAAGCCCTCGTTGGTCGCGTCCTCGAGCTTGGTGCCGGCGGTGGAGCCGATGGGGCGGCCGTACAGCGACATGGAGGCGCCCGTGTCACGGTTTTGCAGGTCGGACTTGAGCAGGTACCGCTCGTGTCCAAGGGCGGCGGCCCTGCTGCTATTATTGTTGTTGCGCGCGGTGCTGTACTGCCCCACCTTCTTCTTGCGCACCCGCGTGCCGTCCACCACGTTGTTTCGCCACGAGATGGGGTCCACGGCCGACGCGGCGCGCAGGTCCTTGAACCCGGTGCGCTTGCCCGCCCGCTTGGAAGGTGAGCCGATGGCGTTGTGCTTCGTGCCAAACACGCCGCCACTGGGCGTGCGGTGGGTCTTCGCTCCCGCCGCTTGGCCTGCCAGCGGCACGTCGTTGCCGCCCTGCATGGCAAGCGCCTTGAACAGCTGGGAGAACTGCAGGCCGTCTTGGCGCAGCAGGCGGTCCACCTCAAGATTCTCGCGCAACCCCAGCGCCCGCATGCGCTCACGGAACACGTCCGTGGTCATGTCGCCGTTGTCAAACTGCATGAACAGCTGGTGCAGGGGCGCCGCCAGTTTGCGCACACGCGCGGGTTGCGGGAGGTTGGCGAGCTCCGGCGGCAAGCTCGGCATGCCGCTGTCGCCGGTTGCAGCACGCAGCGCGGCATGAAACTCAACGCCCTGTGTGTGCACACAACAACCCGGTGTTTGCAGCCGTGTGTGAGGGTGGGTGGGTGCGAAAAGGAAAAACATAGCAACCGCCGCGGCGGCACCACCAACACAGCAGCGCGCTACTGGGCTGCACTCAGAGGCCAAACAAGTGGGATGGGGCAGGGAAACAACAAACGGGAAGGAGGCGAACCTTTCCAGATGCCGGTGTGGCGCTCGGTGTGTAGAAACCAGTGTCGCGGCTCTTAGAGTCCTCCTTGATGCGGTTAATCTCGCCCGGCAACGCCGAAAAATCCACCTGCAGCGCCGCCCCAAAGGCACCACACCACCCCCAAAGGCACAATAAGGCCATCACCGCAACGAATGTGAGCGCAAGCGCGCATACACAGCCACAACAGCGATCCGCAGTGTGGGACGACGGGCATGAAACACTCACGTATCCAGTGTCTGTGTCGATCCGACACAACGCCATCACAGCGTCCACCTGAGGGTCGCCCAGCTTCAACCCCAGGGTAGCCAGCGCCTTTTGGAAGTCGTCAGCATGCACGCGCTGTTCGCCTTCATAGTCGAACGCCATAAAAGTCTGCAGGATTTCATCCATTTGTCTCGCGCGCAGACTGCCCATGGTTGCTGGCCGTCAGTCCGCCCAAGCAATGCGGTCGGCCCACAAAGGAGTTGCACAGACAGGGGGGTGCAAGGACTCCTGCCACAAGTGCGCGTGATTATACAGCACGCAGAAGCAGACGCCAGTCCACCAGTGGCCACGATCGGAGCAACAACTGCTCAGCGGTGCTGCGAAAGTGGGAGCCGCGAAAAACGTGAAGCAACGGCAACAGCTTGATGACGAGATTCATGTCATTTTAGTTATCATCTACAGAGAAGCCACAGCTTCCGGTGGGCACACCGCGGCCTCCGCCGGCCCTTCACCAACGGGTGTCGGGAGCGTACGCTCCGCGATGGACGTAGAGAGTGTGTTCACAACAGCCGTCGCGGGGGGCGGTGGCGGTGGTGGGGCGTCACTTGAAGCAGAGAACATGCCTGGGTTGTTGCGAGGGTGGATGACAGCCGCGGCGGATGCAGCAGTGACAGTTCGGGCGAGGAGGACCTCCCGCGTGGCCGCTGCAAGCGTGGTCAGAGGGTCAACAGCGAGGGACACGCTCCGTTCCAGCAGGTTGGTGCTGATTCCAATGCTGTTATACTCTGACACCCATCGCTGGGTTGCCTCAACCTCTGCCGACAGGGCTTCACACACAGCGTTGAGGCTGTCCACGTTGCTGCGGAACACACTCCTGCCTTGCTGCACCAGCGCCCTCAGACTGCCAACACTGGGCATGCGTTGTGGCACAAGCGTTGTTGGGTCCATTCCACAGCTCTGTGGCACAAAAAATAGTGTGAAACACAACAAGAAAGTGAACGTCGGAGACAACCAATGCTCGACAGATTCTCAACAGCACATTGGCCCGCCAGGGTGCACCCACCTCCAGAATGGTGGCATACTTCTCGCGCTTGATTGCCAACACACGAGATGCTTGAAGAAGCCATGATCTTGCATGCTCGAGTTCCTTCTCCATGTTTCGCAACAGCAGGGCTGCGTCTGATGGCATGACCTGTTCAGAGAGCGGTGTCAGCAACCAGGACACGCGCTGCACGGCGAGCTCAGCGCACCTTCAGACTACGGGCTGATCGTACAAGCCTCGCATAGTCATCAAGTGTTGCACCATCCTTTCGCGCCGAAAGCTTCTGGCACATGGTCAACCAGCTTCGAGCGCGGGACACACACCTGCCAGTCACACAGGCCCGCAGCGTGAGAGCAAGCAGTGGTGATGCGCTGCTTAAGCTTGCCCCTACATGTCAAAATCGCCCTGAACACCTGGCAGGCCCGTTTCGCTTGCATCTTTGGAAAGGCTGACCAGATCATCAAGACACGGAGGGTCCAGCACAGCCTGCAGGGCTCGATACTCCCACGAGAGGTCTAGCCTCGCACGTTTGCTTGACTGACTTGTGGGGCTTGACCCGCGGCGGGGGCGCTTGGCGTTGGCGAGTCGCTCCATGTCCCGCGTCAGTCCCGAGGGAACCTGCAGGTCGGAGGCCTGTGCAACCAACTCACGGCCCTGAGATCTGGCCGCGTCAGACAGACCATGGGCGGTGACATCAGCGTAGCGTTGGTGCCACTTCACAACTTGCAGCCTGTGAACTGCAATCTCCAATTGCGATCGGAGCTCTTCCGCCTGACAAGTGAGGACGCTGCAATGCTCAACGAGCTGGCACACACGCATAGCACACGGTGACATTTCATGGTTTCAAGCAGTGCTCAAGAGCAAGAACCACTGACCTTTCGATCGGGAACATCCGGAGAGGCATCGAAGGAAGGAGATTCGGAAGAGGCCGCGTCCAACAGAACTTGCATTGAACGCGATCGAGAGACGACGGTATGAATTCGAGTGCTGAAGCGCTCCAGGAGCTGGTAGCGAACAAGAAGTGACTTTCCCGCCTCCACAAGCTTCAAAAGACCATCATTCGAAACACTGCTCTCGTCAGTCACTTGTTCAGCTTGTTCAAGCCACAGTTTCGCCTGAGCAGAGTGCGCAAGGTGTCACGCACGGGCGTCACGGTCACAGCGGCCATGGCAAAGTACCTGCGCTATTTGCTCTGTGAGGCGCTTGATCCAGTCCTTCGACGTGATTTCGTTCACAAGCACCGAAGTGTTGTCATGAAGCTTTCGCTTGGCGTGTGACATTTTTGACTGCACATCCAAGAAGCGAGCGTGAGTGGTTTCGCAAGCGCTGAAGGCAAAGCACCTCAGGTACAAACCCGAGCTTTCAATGGCAGACGAGCCGCAGAGTTGATATTGCTTGGGCTTCTGGTTGGAGATGAAGCCATTGAACCGAGAACTGAAAGTGCCATTGCTTCGCTGCGTTTGTTGTGAACATGGGGGTGAGTTGTCACTCCACCCAGCACACGATGCGGCGTCACACACACGCACCTGTCCGTAGGTCCATCAACAGAAGGAAGGTTCACTTCGACATCATCCCAGTCGTCAGGGGTTGACGGAAGTGAGGCCAGCGCAATATCGCTATCATGAGGCGCGGATTTCGCTGTCATGAACTTTGGCCGGGCTCCCTTTGCCGGCAGCTCCCTGGAACCCGTCTGGAGCACAATGGGCTTCCAAATGCGAGCTCGAGCATTGACAAACCAGTTGGTTACTTGAGCAAATCCAATCTGAGCCTGTACAGCGAGCAAGCGCTTTTCTGCTTTGTTGGGGTACGGGTGCTCCCAGTGCTGGCACAACAAAGAACGCAACAACCTCGTAAGAACAAAAATGTGGCGGGATTGGCATGCCACACACACCAACGCACTGCCATCAACCACTGCCGCAAGATGTGTGTTGTCTTTTCGGACAAGTTCGGACGCTTCTTCTCTGAGCGTGTTGAGGCCTGCTATGTGGTCGAGTAAAGTTCCACACAGATGATTAGCAGCAGGTGCCAATACAATGAACGTGCCTTTGCTCACCTTGCGCGTGATGGGTTGCCGCCGTCGGTTCATGGGAACCAGATCTGTGCATGCACAAACGTGGTGAGGCGAGCGTATTGCGATGGTAGGTGGGGGATTTGACACACCCTGGGCGTTCGAGCTTGCGGCTTTTTGCTGTTTTCCAAGCAAGCGTGTCAATGATGGACAAGATCGGTGCACACCACAACACGCAGTCTGTACCAGCTTTCTGAGCTTCAAGAAGTACTTCTGAGAGTGAGTGCGCACTTGAACCGATGTCCGCGTGCCAACCTGTCGACAAAGTCCCAGTAAATGATTCATGTTCCCCAACACAACGTCTGCGTGTAACGTACCAACTGTGACAGCTTTTTCCAATCGGTTCCATGGCGCTGCAAACCCGCTAGGAACTTGGCGTGCTCATCCTTCGTCCAGTGCCCAGTCCACATTTCCTTGGTCTCTGGAGTCGTCCCACATGTGAAACAAAGTGTATGCGTCGCTGTGACGCAAGACTTACCTCTGCGCGGGGAGTCTTCATCGTCATCGTCATCGCGGACAACGTTCTGTGCAGCAGCCGACATTGTCAAACTGTGGACAGATCCAATCGAGCTCTGGGGTAGCTTTGAGCTTCCAGCGAAATGTTCAGGATTACAACGTGCCTCAAGGCAACAGAAATGCACCAAGTAAGCTGCGTGTGTGTGCAACAACTCTCAGGCCGCACTTGATGGGCAACGTTGAAAGGTGGGCGTGACAAGCGTTTCGGCACTTCTCAAAAGCCAATCAACACCGGCCACGGAAAACTTGCATCGGGTTACCAAAATACCCCGTAAAATTGCCTTGTTGGTTGCGATCCTAAAATGCATATTTTCGAAGTGGTTGCCCATCAATCAGACTGAATCATGCACTGCACTTGTCATTTGAGAGCAAGATCTGTGCTTTCTCAGACTTGTCAATCTTGGGCAACTCAACAACAAGCGGCGCGTGAGTAGCGTCATGAACAGTGCTGTCGATACTCTGCGTGCTGACAATCCACCAGACCTTTGAAAGGCCTTTTTCTACAACCTATGGCACAGGCCTCACGGAAAGAATGTGCCAACAACATTTGTTTGTTTGTTGCGGTGAGAAACACTTAGTCCTGCGCAGGACCCTTGCCATCGCCAGCCACGGCCACATCGGCCTCGACATCAGCATCAGCGGTGACAACGGTAGCCTCTGGCTCAGCTGGCTTGGTCTCTTCATCAGCTGGAGCCAGCGTCACATCGGTAACTGCAACGGCTGGCTTATCCGCAGCTGGGGCAGGTGCCTCGATGTCACCGGCAGAGAAATCCTCAGGAAGCTCGAAGGAGCCCTCATCCGTGAACGCACCGGCGGGCCACTGCACTGATGGAAGAAGCTTGACGATCTTGCCAGTGATGAAGCCGCCAACCAAGGCCATGACCAAGGTGACCAAGATGCCAGCGAACTGGACGCCGGCTTGGTCGCCCTTCGAACGATCAGATGGAACGATACCGCCCGTGTACTGATCATCAGTGGCAAGCACAACAAAGACACTGATGATGGCACCGAGCACGCCGGGCATGCCGTGCAGGTTGTGCACGCCACACGTGTCGTCGATGTTGAACTTGGCACGCAACTTGTCGGTGATGGCGTGGAAACCGTAGGTGGACAGGACACCGGACAGAATGCCGATGAGGATGGACACCCACGGGGCCAATCGCATGTTCGCTGCGGAACCCATGGCAACACCGCCGGCCAAAGTGGCGTTCTGGATGTGGACCATGTCGAACTTGCCCAGAAGAATGTACGAGCACGCGAAGGTGGCCAACACCGAACCCGCCAGGGACAGGTGCGTGTTGACGATGGCAGCGAGCTGGTGGCCATCAGCAGCCAAGGCACCGTTGAACGAGGGCCAGAAGATCCACAGGAACGTGGTACCGATCATGCTGAACATGTCGCTAGAGTACGTGGCACCGTTGTTGGGGTGGTCGGTCTGGCCAGCGCCGGGTGGCGAGAGAACGTACGCCAGAGCAACACCGAAGAACGCGCCGAATGCGTGCACATACATGGATCTGAGGCAGACATATCGCTGTGAGCGATCCGAGCACTTTCACAAGACCCACATTAAGCATGAGTTGTAACACACCCGCCAGCATCGGACACCTGCATCTCCAAGCCAAGGTAGAAGTTGAAAGAGTAGAAGATGACCTGTGGCAACCGAAAATGGCCGTGTAAGCGCAAAGCCCGTGTGGGTGGAACTGGCGAATCCGTACCTCCCAGAACGCGATAACGACCAACTGAGACGGCGTAGTCTTGCCCAGCACTGCACCGAACGTGATGAGCACCGCACCAGCTCCGAACATGCCCTCAACCATGAGCGGAAGGCTGATGTTGGCGTAGTGAAGCCCGTTGCCCGCGTGGATTTCCTCCCAGAACGTGGCGCACTGCAAAGTGAACGCGAAAGGCAATGTGAGCACCGCACTACCCCCACCCCTCCGCGCGACGAAAACATAACACGTACAAACATGTTCCACAGGAACACGAAAGCTGCCAGCATGAAGTTGTACGAAACGGAGGAGTAGTTGTGGCGCTTCAAGAAAGTCATCAAAAAGCCGAACCCAACGATGATCATGATGGTGACATGGCTGCAAGAGCAAACACGAACCTCGCAGTCAGTAATGCATGACGGAGTAACTCAGCACGTAGACTAGCATGGCGCTCACCTGTAGAACATGTAGTAGCGGCCGACTGCAAGCACATCCCGCCCGCAAATCCCAGGATGCGGTGACACTTCTTGTGAGCGCGCGCACGATACACGACCCAAGCACGCCACAGCATGACATCAACAACGCACTCTGGTTGGCGCTGATTCCGACGATGGCATCCGCTCCGGTGCTCGGCGGGTCAAGGATCAGGGCGATCAGCAACAGCACGACGGCAAAGTGTGCACCCAGCACCTGTGGTGGTACCGCAAAACGCGTCAGCACGAGGCTGCTCGCCGCATGCACTATGCGAACACGCCGAAACCATACCTTCACAAAGAGTGGGTCTTGTGCTTCACCATGGGAACCGGTCATTGTAACGGCGCTCGGAAGGCAGCAAGGGACGACGACGAGCCAAACGTTAAACGCGCGGACGCGTGGCCGGCACGAATGGCGCCACGCTATCCATTACATAACTACCACATTGTCATGCCAAATTGTGCCGAGTCCTGGAGTCTCCCGATCGGAGATGCTGCCCGCAGTGCTGGTTGGAGACGAGATTAGGAGCGTGGCAACAGCCACTACCGTGGCTCATGTTCATGCACAATCCCAGGTTGGAACACATAAGGAAACGAAATAATGGTGAATGCCACGGGTTGCTTGTTGTTGGGCCATTGTCAAATGAAGTGTAGTGAAGTGTGTGAAGTGAAGTTCTACTTCTTGTCAGCAGTCGGCAGTGGCTGCTTCCAGGGCTTGAAGGTGACAAGCTCTTCCCCAGAAGTGGGGTGGATAGCCATAGTGTTGTCGAAGTCTGCCTTGGTGGCACCCATCTTGACCGCCACACCAAAGCCCTGCGCAACACAAATGCTCGGAGTCACTCCAACGCAAGAGCACGCTGCGTGACGCCGGCGGAACATACCTGCATCAGCTCATCTGCTCCCATACCGATGTAGTGCAACCCAACAATGGTTTGCTCCGGCAACCTGCAAATCATCTTCATGCCAGTCTTGGGCTTTTGAGACCGCTCCACGTCCCACAATGCTGGTGCCACCAAACCACATCTCAACCTGAGCAACACAACTGAAAGCAGTGCAGCAGGCGGTGCACGCTACCTACCGTAGTACATTTGTGGGAAGACAGCGCGGTACACCTTGATGTTCTCTGCACCGTACTTCTCCACAGCCTCGGGCTCGGTGAGGCCGGTGGTTCCGATGGGCGGGTGTGAGAACACCACGGTCGGGATGTTGGTGTACTCGATCTTGGCACCGGCCACGCCGCCAAACACTCGGTCCGCCAAGCGACGCCCTGGCCACACACAACACCACGTCGAAGACAGCACGAAATGTGACGAAACGTTCCGACCACACTCAAGTGGCAGTGTAATCTAAGCAAAACGAACCAGCAGCGATGGCTACAGGAGTCAAGTCGAAACCACTGCCGATCACGTCACCCAGGGCAAAAATGCCCTCAGCGCTGGTGTTGCAGAACTCATCCACAACGATAGTGCCGTCCGAACGCGTCTCAATTCCAACACTCTCAAGACCCAAACCATCAGTGTCTGCAGGCCATGTGATGCGTACGTCAGGGCTGACAGCCGAAAGGAACAACAACAAAGGTGGCGGAACACAACGCACTGGGATCGCGGCCGATGGCCACCAACACCTTGTCGAAGGGGCCAACCACTTCCATGCTGCCATCCGCTTGAGGCACATGCAAGAACAAGGTGCCGTCTTCCTTTTTCTCGACCTTGTGAGCAACACCAATCCGCAAGTCGATGCCGTCACGAACCATTTCCTTCGCCAGAGTGTCCTTCAAAATAGGCTGGTACAACCCGAAAGGTGTTGAGTCAGACGCGTCTCGGCGGCAGAGCACACAGCACACCAACGCGGACACGCACATCAAATGTTCGCAAAATGCCAGATCGAGCAAGAAGAGTAACCTTGGTGCCGAGAGTGTTCATGACACCCGCCAACTCCACACTGATGTATCCGCCGCCAATGAACGCCATGCGCTTCGGCTGCGTTTCCAACTCGAAGAAGCCATCGCTGTTGATCGTGTGCTCAACACCTGCAAGCAGGACCACCACATACACGCAGGAAACACAGTAACGAGGTGTGACTTGACTAATTTGGGTGAAGGGTCAACTCTGGTCGACAAGCTCGCCCACCTTCACAAACGGGAGTGCGTGGACGGCCACCGGTGGCGATGAGAATGTGGCGCGCCTGGACACAGCTTGGGGAGTCAGCATAAGCACCCAACACAAACATTACAATCCGTTCCTACCTTGTACGTAGTGCCGTCAACATCCACCGAGCCCGGACCGACAATCTTTGCGGTGCCGCGCACAACAGGGATGCCCAGCTTGTCCAAGCCCTTCATGTACACGCCATTCAGGCGCTTCACCTCGGCGTCGCGTCGCGACTTGATGGTTTCCCAGTCAAAGGTGAAGGGACCGGTGGTGTAGCCAAAGTGCTTCGCTTGGTGCATCACCTCGGCACTGTGGGCTGCGCACCACATCATCTGCAACACACATTTGCTGCACCTGAGCAGGTTGCCAACCAACCCGGCCGCGCCACGACGCTCCTTCCCCGCACCTTCTTGGGAACACACCCAACGTTGACGCACGTGCCACCCATGCGTGCTTTCTCCACGACCAGCACCTTTGCGCCATAGTCGCCAGCGGCACGCTTCGCACACGCGATGCCGCCTGCAGCCACGTGGGGATGAGAAACACAAACATGAAGCCAGCACACGCGATACACGCACCACTTCCAGCTCCGATCACGAGCAAGTCGTACGTAACATCACCGGTCTTGGCTTCCTCAGACATTATGACAGATGCAGGGGTTGGTGAAGAAGCAGGAAAGTAAACGAATGAACGGTGGAGGAAGTGACGAAGAGCAAGCAAGGCACGCAGCTGCACGGGCACGCGAAAAATGGGTAACAAAACTAGCAGTTTACACAGCGCACGCGCCAACCCTTCACTACAAGGCCAGACTCTTCAGTGCCGAGTCATCGACGTCGTCCATATCGCCCCAGTCATCTCCCCAGTCATCGTCGTCCTCGTGTGCGCTTGAAGCAGGCTTGTCGTTGTTCGCGGGCTCGGTTGCCGCCGCAGGAGGGGGAACGGTGTTGTTGTTCGAGCCCACGTTGTCCGCGGCCTCGTCGCCCCAGTCATCACCCCAGTCGTCGTCGTTGTCGTCATCGACAAGGGCAGCGGCAGACGGTGCAGCAGAGGGCGCGGCTGTGGCTGTAGCTGTGGCTGCAGCCGTGGCACTAGGCACCGATGGTGGTGCTGGGCTGGAACGCAGTGAGGTGGACCGCTTTGCGGGGGCTGGCGGTGCTGGCGCGGCAGCGGGGCCATCCCCAAAGTCGTCGTCCCAGTCGTCTCCCCACTCAGCCGAGGGGTCCATCGTTCGCTGTGGCTTGGGCTTGGGCTCGGGCTTCGACACTGTGGCTGGCGGAGGTTCCTCTGTGGCATTCCAGTCATCGCCCCAATCATCCCAGTCATTTGCGTCCCCTGCACCACCTGAACTGCGCGCCGCGGTCGGTTTCGTGCGTGCTCCCCGTTGCCGTGCAGAGTGAGCCGGGGCCGCGGCAGCGACCTGAGGTCGACGGGGCGGTGCCGCCGTCGCTGTTGTGGAACCGTTGGACTCTTGAAACGTTTTCTGGTACTCCGAGGCCAGAGAGCTCCAAATGGAAGTGGCACCAGACACGGCTCCTCCCCACAGCGACGACGCGGTTTCTTTGGCCTTGACCGCAAGGTCTGGGTCTTGAAGCTGGGAGACACATGGCATCCATGTTACATTCGGCGACAACACACAGATGTTGAACATGCGTGATTGCGCACCGTTTTTGTGATGTCGCCCACGCTTTCCTTGACCTTGTCGGTGATGCCTGACTCGGCTAGCTGGTGGCTGATGGTGGTGCTGCGCGAACGACACCGCACAAGACCCACCGCTGAGCCTGCACTGCGCATGCCAGCACAGACACGACACCACACACACACACATACACACACACACGCACGCACGCGCGCACGTACGTGGCCTCGGCTGCCTTTGCAGCGCCAGTCCGAACAAACCCGGCGAGTGACGACCAGGCAGCGCTCGCCACTTGAGCAGCGCGCTCGCTCCTGCAGCACCCACACACGGACGGTCAAGCGCCAGCCGCAGCTGACGAAACGACACAGCCTCTCACCACCCACGCACGCACGCTTCTGACAAGTCGATTTGGTTGTTGCCAGTGGGGCGGTGCCGAGCGTACTGTGTCCCCCCGCTCAGCGATTTTCCTTTGAGCCCACCGTCGCCAAACTTGGCACGCAGCCGGTCACCAGCCTCGCGCTTCAGCCTGTTGTGGCGCTCCAGCGGGGTTTCATGAGCAGGCGCTCGACTGTTTGACGTTCTGGGCTGCGAAGGCTGTGACAGTGAAGTGGGGACTTGCCGCCCATCTCTCAAGGCAAGGATGCTGGCCAAACGTGTTGTGAGTGTCCGCAAAGACAAACAAGCACCGCGAGCAGCAGCAGACACATCACCACACCACACGCACCGCTCTCTGTACAGCTCCGCTTCAGGGGAGTTGTACTTTTCAGCTATGCTCAGGTCCAGCAGTTTGTGCTTCTTGAAGAACTTGCGCAGGGCGTCATTGCCTCCAACCTGGGATGAATGAATGATCGCACGTGAGCTGCCCCCGCACCGTCCCGACGCATGGCACGCACGGTTCACCAACCTACCTCCATCATTTTCAATTGCTTTGGCGACCAGGAGTCCATGCGTACGGAACGAACAAAGCTGACATGGACACCGAGGCCGCGGTGCTTGCCAGAGCACTCCAAGCAAATGAATGCACCGTATGACACGGTGGCCCATTGAGGATTGGAAGACTGGCAGTCCACGCACCTCTGGGGCCAGTCAAGCGCAGTGGAGAGGTTACAAACAGCAAGGCCTCCACAACATGCAGACACGATGCACAACCACCACCTCCCATACCTTGTTTCCGGGAAGATTGCGCAGGGCCGCCGCGACTGTCGGCGGCATCGAGTGACGCGACATGGCGCACAAGCGTTGGGGAAGAAAGGGTGACCACGCACGCTCCCGGAAGTAGAACCGGTTGTAGCGCAGAAACAACACTCTGATTTCAGGGTCCTGGCCCTGGAGGAAGTGGTGTCGTGACCACAACCAGCAACAACCAGCCCTCAACAGCACCTCCAACCACATGCAAGAACCAAAGCGCGGGTCACACAAAACGCCAGCGTGCTTCACATTGTTTTTGCTATTTTTGATAGGTATTTTCGTTACCTCCCATCGTGTGCAAAGCAAGCGATGGTGTGCGCCGCTGCTGTTGAGTTGACCAACAGGCAACACCGTGGTGGAGATGTCGAGCGCACGCATCGCACGATTGGCGCATCGCGTCCGTAAGGCCAAGCTGTACAATGCCCCTCGTCCAGTGGCGCGCCGCCCTCTGAACCTTCCGGCGGACTTGTTCCCCACGCGAGTGAACGGCCGCTGGCGTAAGCCACGCATCTCTGCTCGCCACCGTGCTGCCATGCGAAAGGAGGCGATGCTGTCTGGCACCTTCGGATCATACTCCCCAGAATCCGGTGAGTGTTGCGTTCGTTGCATGTGGGGAAGGAGCAGCAGGTTGCACGCAGCTTGCCCATTGACCCGCTTCCCCCTGTTGGTGTGTGTGTGCATGTGTGTGTGGCTGCATGTTTCCAGGCGGCTGGCTGCCTGAGTGGGACAAACCGAAGGTGACTGGTGTTATGAAGGCTCCGAAGGGACGCAAGCACGACAACACGCAGCACAAACGGTGCGTCGGTTTGGGCTTGCTGTGCGTCGTGCGATCACATGCTGATGTGTGTTGCCGGATGTCGTGTTGTGTGTGTCTGTCTGGTTTGTTGTTGGTGGTGCTCGACAGCATCGCCAAGATCCAGGCTGGCCTTGCGGCACAAGAGCAGAAGATCGCAGATTACAACAAGGTTCGTAGCCATGTACTGTGCGCGCGAGACGAACGTGAAACACACGTGACGTGCCTGTCTCGCCACCCGCAGAGTTTGGGCGACCGAAGGAAGCAAAAGGGTGTACTGGCCTTCCTTCGTGGCAAGCCTGCCTGGCAGCGTTGATGACCACCCGCCTCATGTGCACACTCCCCATCGCTGGTGTTGGGCGCAAGCTCGGTTCTGTTCTGTTTGTCCAGCGGTTCGGCAGGGTTGTGCTGATGGCTGCGTTGCAATCATAATAACAAGCTGCTACCTAGTTAGACGCGCTGTCCGTTCTCTCTCGCTCGCTCTCGCTCTCGTTAAGCCCGCCGTGCGCAGCGGCAGGCTGGGTGCTATGGTCCAACAGAAAGTCCCACACAGGTTCACACAATATTAGGCGTATGTTCACACTTTGCCCACTCAAGACAACCGCCGCAGTGGCGTTGTTGCGAGGCGGCGCCGCACTGCTGTGATCAAGCGTCTTCTTCCGGAGCAGCCGAAGTGGTGTCCTTCGAACCAGGGCTTGCAGCAGCAGCAGCAGCAGCAGCAGCGCAGCTCTCATCGTCGTCCACATCCGACTCAATGCGGTCGAGTCGAACCTCAATTTTCAGGGGCTTGCGCGCCGCCTTCTTCTCCTTCTCCACGGCAGCGCCGCTGTCGCCACCGGCCTCCGTGGCCGCGGCATCGTGATGGGCACCCCCCACGGGATGATCAGCGCTGGCTGCGCCTGCTGGAACCTCCGCAGGTGGCAGTGGTGTGGGGGCGGCGCCAGGCACGTGCCCGGCGCCCGCGCCCTCGCGGTCGCGAGCATCGGCAGCAGCAGCAGCAGCAGCAGCAGCAGCATCATCGGCAGACAGAGGTGCGGGCGACACAGCGACGGATTCCGTCGCTGCAGATTCCGGACCGCGCACGCTCCCAACGCCACCATGATCCGGGGTGCCCACACCATTCGCGGCGGCGGCGGCGGCGGCGGCGGTGGCGGCGGGGCCCTGTGTCACCGTGCGCGTGGCATCGGGGACACCAACAGTGGCAGGGGTGTCCGGCGCTGGTGGTGGGAACGGCGAGCCCCCTGCGGCAGAGGGCGGCGACACCTCCGGCACGCGCGGATTCCAAGACCCGACGGACGAAGGGTCGCGAGGCACGGCGTCAGGGTGTGGTTGCGGCTGCGGTTGCGGTTGCGATGGCGCCTGCGGGGATGGCTGGGCCGTCGGCATGGGCGCGCGGTGGTGATCACTTGGATGGGCTGGCGGCATGTTGTGTGCGTAGTGGCGAGCCGGATCGACCGCGGACGCAGGGTGTTGTGGGTGATGCGATGGCTGCTGGGTGGGTGCGTAACCAGGCGCTCCGTGTACCCCCCTTCCGTGTGTAGGGGCCACGCCAGCGGCTGGACGGCCTGAGCGCACGGCGTACAGGTGCTGAGGGGACACGCCGCTGTTGGCAAGGTTCAGGGTGCGCAGCGCGTCGAACGCCGCGGCCTCCATTTCAGCACTGGCCTGGGCCTCGTCTCCGAACCTGCCCATGGAAAGCACCGCACCCGGGCGTCACACCACAGCCACTACCACGCGCCGCTTTGCCACGTCGTCACAGCCGCCAGACCCACACGACCACCACATGGCTCCATCACACCATCACACCATCACACCATCACACCATCACATGCACACGCACACGCACACGCACACGCACACGCACACGCACACGCACACGCACACGCACATGCACACGCACATGCACACGCACACGCACACGC
>Ga0213833_1001589_pt1 | contig 15970 bp, 13 predicted proteins | sample SWATP21_FD_160575 | JGI IMG/M metagenome (GOLD analysis project Ga0213833, IMG submission 160575) | Coastal seawater microbial communities from Marineland, Florida, United States - SWA TP2 #1 | ecosystem: Environmental > Aquatic > Marine > Coastal | place: USA: Florida | collected 2016-08-14
GCCCCGACGGCGCCTGGTAGCGATCCCGCGCGACGCAGACCATCCTTCCTGAGGTCCGGTGGCCCGTGGCCGGAACCCGGGTGTATGGTCCGGCCCACGGCGGAAGGACCGCATCGCCCATACAGGGCGGGATCGGACCTCTGCACGTCATCGCGAAGGAGCGCACCCACATGCAGGGGCTCGTTCAAGCCTTCGGCTCCACGACAGGCCGCAAGTACGTCATGGCCGTGACCGGGCTCGCCTGGTTCGGCTTCCTCATCACACACCTGACAGCGAACCTGCTGCTGCTGGCGCCGGACGGCGGCGAGGCGTTCAACAACTACGCCTACGGCCTCGCGTCCCTCGGGCCGCTGCTGTGGGTTGCGGAGCTGGGGCTGCTCGTCCTGCTCCTGCTGCACGTCTACATGGCGAACATGGTCCACATGGCGAAGGTGAAGGCCCGGCAGAGCCGCTACGCCGTCACCGCCAACGCCGGCGGCGCCTCGCGCAAGACCATGGCGTCCATGTCGATGATCCACACGGGTCGGGTGCTGTTCCTCTTCCTGCTGTTCCACCTGTGGAGCATCAAGTTCGGCACCGAGTACGAAGTGACGTACGACGGCGTCGTGATGCGGGATCTCCACCGCCTGATGGTGGAGCAGTACAGCAACCCCATCTACGTGGTCGGCTACCTCGTCATCATGGTGGTGCTCGGCTTCCACCTCCGGCACGCGCTGTGGAGCGCCTGCCAGAGCCTGGGCCTGAACCACCCGAAGTGGACGCCCATCATCGAGAAGGTCGGCCTGGGCGCTGCGATCGCCATGGCTGCCGGCTTCTTCATCATTCCAATCGCGATGTTCCTGGGGGTGGGTCAGTGACCAAGCTCGACGCACGTTGCCCGGACGGCCCCATCGAGACGCAGTGGGAGCGCGCCCAGTTCAAGAACACCCTGGTGAACCCCGCCAACAAGCGGAAGTTCAACGTCATCGTCGTGGGGACGGGGCTGGCCGGCGCGTCCGCCGCCGCCACGCTCGGCGAGCTCGGATACAACGTCCAGAGCTTCTGCATCCAGGACTCGCCCCGCCGCGCGCACTCCATCGCGGCCCAGGGCGGCATCAACGCAGCCAAGAACTACGCGAACGACGGGGACTCCGTCTTCCGCCTGTTCTACGACACGGTCAAGGGCGGCGACTACCGCTCCCGCGAGCAGAACGTGTACCGCCTGGCCCAGGTGTCGGTGAACATCATCGACCAGGCCGCGGCCCAGGGGATCCCCTTCGCCCGTGAGTACGGCGGGACGCTGACGACGCGCTCCTTCGGCGGCGCGCAGGTCTCCCGCACCTTCTACGCCCGCGGCCAGACGGGGCAGCAGCTGCTGCTGGGCGCGTACGGCGCGCTGATGCGCCAGGTGCACGCCAAGAAGGTCCAGCTGTACACCCGGCGCGAGATGCTCGATCTCGTGATGGTGAACGGCCAGGCCCGCGGCATCGTGGTGCGCAACCTGGTGACGGGCGCGTACGAGCGATACGCCGCGGACGCGGTGCTGCTCTGCACGGGCGGCTACGGCCGGGTCTTCTACCTGTCCACCAACGCGATCAACTGCAACGCCACGGCGGCGTGGCGCGCCCACAAGAAGGGCGCCTTCTTCGCCAACCCCTGTTACACGCAGATCCACCCCACCTGCATCCCGCAGGCCGGCGAGCACCAGAGCAAGCTGACGCTCATGTCGGAGTCGTTGCGCAACGACGGCCGGGTCTGGGTCCCCAAGAAGCAGGGCGACACGCGCTCCCCGAACGACATCCCCGAGGGCGAGCGCGACTACTACCTGGAGCGCCGCTACCCGGCCTTCGGCAACCTGGTGCCGCGCGACGTGGCCTCCCGGGCCGCCAAGAAGGCCTGCGACGACGGCTTCGGCGTGAACGAGAGCGGCCGCGCGGTCTACCTCGACTTCGCGGACGCCATCTCGCGCATGGGCCAGGACGGCGTCGCCGAGAAGTACGGCAACCTCTTCGACATGTACGAGCGGATCACGGGCGACAACCCGTACCGCACGCCCATGAAGATCTACCCCGCGTCGCACTACACGATGGGCGGTCTGTGGGTCGACTACGACCTGATGACGACCATCCCCGGCCTGTTCGCGCTGGGCGAGTGCAACTTCAGCGACCACGGCGCCAACCGCCTGGGCGCCAGCGCCCTGATGCAGGGCCTCGCCGACGGCTACTTCGTGATCCCGTACACGCTGGGTCGCTACCTGGGTGACCACGGGCGCGACCTGGGCTCGGTGGACACGAACCACCCCGCCTTCGCCGAGGCGGAGGAGGCGTCCAGCGGTCGGATCGACAAGCTCCTGTCCATGAAGGGCGACAAGGGGCCGCTCGACTACCACCGCGAGCTCGGCCAGCTCATGTACGACAAGTGCGGCATGGCGCGGAACGAGGCCGGTCTCAAGGAGGCCATCGAAGAGATCCCCAAGATGCGGGACGAGTTCTGGAACAACCTGTCCGTGCCCGGACGCAAGGACACGCTCAACCAGAACCTGGCCGAGGCGAACCGCGTGGCCGACTTCCTCGAGCTGGCGGAGCTGCTGGCCCGCGACGCGCTCAACCGCGAAGAGAGCTGCGGCGCCCACTTCCGCGAGGAGTTCCAGCACGAAGACGGCGAGGCCCGTCGCCGCGACGACGCGTTCAGCTACTCGGCCGCGTGGGAGTGGAAGGGCGAAGGTGAGGCCCAGGACCTCCACAAGGAGGAGCTCACCTTCGACTACGTCAAGCAGACCACCCGGTCGTACAAGTAGGCGGAAGGAACGAAGACATGTCCAAGATCTCCGTCAAGCTCCGGGTGTGGCGCCAGGCGAGCCCCAGCGACGCTGGGAAGCTCGTCGACTACAGCCTCACCACCGACACCCACGCGTCCTTCCTCGAGATGCTCGACCAGCTCAACTTCGAGCTCGTCAACAAGGGCGAGGACGCCATCGAGTTCGACTCGGACTGCCGTGAAGGCATCTGCGGCATGTGCGGCCTCGTCATCGACGGCGTCGCTCATGGCCCGTCGGACACGACGACGTGCCAGCTGCACATGCGCACGTACAAGGACGGCGACACGATCACGATCGAGCCGTTCCGCGCCACGGGCTTCCCGGTCCTGAAGGACCTGGTGACCGACCGCGGCGCCTTCGACCGCATCCAGGCGGCCGGCGGCTACGTGAGCGTGGGGACGGGCGCTCCGGCCGACGCCAACTCCGTGCCCGTGGGCAAGGAGATCGCCAACGAGGCGATGGACTACGCCACGTGCATCGGCTGCGGCGCCTGCGTGGCGGCCTGCCCGAACGCGTCGGCGTCGCTGTTCACGGCGGCGAAGATCAGCCAGCTCGCGCTCATGCCCCAGGGCCACGTCGAGCGGAAGGCGCGCGTCATCGCCATGACCGAGCAGATGGACGCGGAGGGCTTCGGCCCCTGCTCCAACCACGGTGAGTGCGAGGCGGTGTGCCCGAAGGGCATCCCGATCAAGGCCATCGCGATCATGAAGCGCGAGTGGCTCAAGGCGACGCTGACGTAGCTCAACGCCCAGCACGGCGAGCACGCGGGGCGGTGAGCCCTTATGCTGGATCCGTGCTGTTCCGCCTGATCCCCGCGCTGGTGGCGCTGGTCCTCGTCGCCCCCGGCTGCGCCGGATACCTGACGAAGATCCAGCCCCCGGGGGACTCCGGAACCGCCGACGCCCCTCCTGCCGAGCGCCTCGATCCGGAGGTGATGGGGCGCTTCCTGGAAGCTCACGTCGCGCTCTCGCGTCCCGCGCCGCCCGATGGGCCCGATGGGCGGATCGAGGAAGCCGTGGAGCTGCTCCAGGAAGCGCTCGCCCTCGCTCCCGAGGCGCCGGCCCTCTGGGGTGCGCTCGCTGCCGCCCGCGCCCGTGGTGGGGACTACGCCGCCGCCGCCGCCGCTGCGCGCCAGGCCGTGGGGCTCGCGCCGAACAGCGCTCCAGCCCGATACCAGCTGGGCGAGCTGCTGCATCGACTGGGTGAGCTGGCGGAGGCCGAGGAGCACCTGCGGTTCGCCGCCACGGTCGGCGTCGGCGGCGACGATCCGCACCTGCCCCACTACTACCTCTATTACGTGTTGAAGGAGCAGGGGCGGGTCGACGACGCGCTCATCGCTCTCGATGGCTGGACCCGCGCGCTGCCGGAGGACTCGTTCCCCGCGGCGCTGCGGGCCCAGCTCCTGCGGGAGTACGGACGGGTCGAGGAAGCCCGGGCCGCTGCGCTCGCCGCCCTCCATCAGAACCCGGGCAGCGAGGACGCGCTGGGGGTGTATCTGGACTCGTTCCGGGTCGACCACGGATCCGAGTCCCGCTGGACGGCACGCGATGCCCGCGCCCTGCCCGTGGCGGTCGACGGGCTCGAGCAGGTCCTGGCGGCGGACTGGTCGCGGCCGCGCATCCACCGGGTCGTGCTCTCGCTGTACGAACGCATGGGCCGCTTCGACCTGGCCAGCGAGCACCTGCGCTTCGTGCGCATCCTGGGGCGGCAGCGGGGCGCGTGGCTCGATCAGAAGGAGGTCGATCTCCTGATCCGGCAGCACGAGCACCGGGCGGCGCTGGAGCGCATCGACGATCTCCTGGGGCGCGAGGGCGTGTCGGGAGCGGACCGCAGCCGGCTGACGCTCTTCCGCGTCACCTCGCTCGAGCGGTCCGGTGACGTCGCGGGGGCGCTGGCCGCGCTGGACGCCATCCCCCCGGGCTCCGACGACTACGGCCTGGCGGCGGTTCGCCGGGTGCGCCTGCTCATGGACCAGGGCGAGCTGGCGGCGGCGGCGAGCAGCGCGATCTCGGCCCGCGGGCACCTCGCGCCGCGGGCGTCGGGGCGGCACATCCAGCTCCTGGACCTCGCGGTGCGGGCCCGCCTCGGCCTCGGTGACCTGGACGGGGCGCGCACCGTCCTCGACGAGCTCGAGCAGCTGGACGGACGGCGGGGCCTCGAGCGCCGGGTCGACCTCGACGTCGCCCTCGGCGATCCGGAGCGGGCCGTCCACCGCATCAAGGAAGCCCTGGCGCGGGATCCCGGGGACGCAGGTCTCGCCGTGCTGCTCGCCGACACGCTCGTGAAGACGGGGGACTCCCAGGCCGCGCGCGTCGTGTTCGACGAGGCCGAGCAGGAGGTCGTCCGCTGGGAGCAGAGCCGGCTCGTGGGTGCCTCGCCCGGGCGCGTGGTGGAGGTGGCGGCCCAGGCGGAGCGCCAGCGGATCTACCTGTGGACGGCGCAGGCCCAGGTGCTCGGCGGCCTGGAGGACTACGAGGGCGCGTCCCGGGCGCTGCGCCGGGTCCTCGTGCTGCGGCCGCACGACGCGGACGCCATGAACCACCTCGGCTACCTGTACGCCACCGCGAACATGCACCTGGAGGAGGCCGAGGAGCTCGTGGCCGCCGCGCTCGAGCAGCGCGCCTTCAGCGCCGCGGTCGTCGACTCCATGGGCTGGATCCGCTACCGGCAGCACCGCCTGGCGGAGGCGGAAGAGCTGCTCCGGCGGGCCGCAGCCTGGCAGCCGGGGGATCCCGAGATCCTCGACCACCTGGCGCACGTGCAGGCCGCACAGGGTCAACCCGCGGATGCGCGGGCCAGCTGGCGGGCGGCGCTCGAGCGGCTGCCACCCCACGATCTCGGTCGGGCGGAGCTGCGTGAGTCCATCGAAGGGTCGCTGCGAGCGCTCGACGCCCAGACCGGCAGGTAGTCAGTCCGTCCGAGTCAGCTGCAGTCGGGCCACCTCCACCGCGGGGGCTCCCGCCGGGCCGCCGACGTAGGGGGGCGGCGCCAGCAGCTGGGGCAACCCGCCGGCGAGCCGCGGATCCCCGGGTGTTCCACGTGGCACCGGCGCCGCGACCAGCACATAGGTGATCGTCCCGACCGCCTCGGGGGTCCAGCCGGTGGGCCGCTCGTCTGCGTCCGTGAGCCAGGACGGCCGTGGCACCAGCACGTCCACATCGCCCGTTCCGGGCTGGCTCCAGGCGGGGGACAGCTGCAGGAGGTGGTCGCCGTCGGCGCGCGAAGCGACGAGGTAGAGGTATGCGCCGGGCGAGCCCGAGATCAGGAACTCCAGCGCGTCGGAGGCGGTGATGGTGTCGCCGGAGCGGAGCGCGCGGCCGGCGATGGTGCGGATCCCCAGCGTTCCGCCCAGGGGCGCAGCCTCGGCCTCGATGTGAGCCGGCGCGGGGACGCTGGGAGGGGAGGGAGTGGCGGCCGGCGGGACCTGCGCGCAGCCGGTGAGGACCGCCAGCGCGAGGGCCGAGCGCACGGTGGCTACTCGGTCTCGATGACCTTGTGGAGCTCGGTCAGGTCGTAGTCGGCGACGCGGACCACGCGGTACCGGCGATCTTCGGGGCGCTCCATGTCCAGGGCCGTCCAGGTCAGGCGCACGGCCGGTCCGAAGGCGACGAGCTCCGGGTCCATGTTGTCGACCGTCTCGGCGAGCTTCTGGGGCGGCTTGCTCCCGTCCGCGGGGGCGATGACGAGGGGGAACCCGCCGGCCTCGTCGTTCTGTACGGCCACCACGAACTTGCCCAGCGGACCCCAGGCGTAGCCCCGGCTCTTGTCGGTCCGGCGCACGTTGGGGATGACGATCTTCGGCAGCCCGCCGTGGGAGTCGGCGACGACGACGTCCCACCGGAGCTTCTCCGGGTCGTTCGCGTTCGTGATGTACGCCAGGGTCCGGCCGTCGGGGGAGTAGGACGGGGCGAGCTCGTCGGACGTGCCCTCCTTCGTCAGGTGCTCCTCGACGAAGCTGGCGAAGTCGAAGGCCCAGATGTCCGCGCCGAGTCGGTTGCGGCGCTCGTAGACGATCTTCTCGCCCTTCGGGTGCCAGACGGGGCGCGCTTCGTTGTCGCGCTCGGTGAAGGTCACCTGCAGCGGCTCGGAGTCGTCCCGCGTGTCGATGACCCAGAGGTCACTGGCGCCGCCAGCCTCGCTGACGACGACCACGCGCGATCCGTCCGGCGAGATCGCGGGGTTGTTCTGCGCCCCCGGTCCGCCGAGGCGCACGTTCATCGTCTCCATCAGCATCTCTTCGCCCAGGGTCTTGTGCAGGGCGACCATGGCGTTGTGATCGAACTCGCCGTCTCGCGCCCACTCGAAGCCCACGAGGTCGGTGAAGGACGCGGTGCCCTCCCCCTCGCCGAAGGACGGGTGGGCGTTCGGCCACACGCTGCGGAAGACGCCCTCCTCCACCAGGGAGCGGGCGTAGTACTTGGTGACGAAGGTGCCCTTGAGCTCCTCGCGCACGCCGTACGCCACCCACTTGCCGTCGGGCCGGATGCGCGGGCCGAACGCGTGCCCGTCGTGGGTGCCGGCGGCGACCTTGCGGATCGTTCCCCCGCCGGTGTTCTCCTCCGCCGGGGCTTCGTCCCCCGCGAACGCGAAGGGGGACGCAAACGCGATGGCGGCGCTCGCCATCACCACACCAAAGAGTGAAGTGCTCTTCACGGTCATCCTCGCTGTACGCCTTCCCGGGGACCCTCCCGATCCCGTCGAAGGGTCGCCACGATATCACTCAATCGCTCCGCCTTCCCGGGATGGAGGGCCAGAGTCGCAGGGTTGGACCGGCGGCGCTCCAGGCTCGGGTCGGCGGGTCTTGATACCCTCACGAGGTGGTCGAGGCAGGCAGAGTCCAGACGGAACTCGAGCTGGGAGTCACGCGGGGGCGCGAGTGGCTCGCGCGTGCCGTCTTTCGCCCTCCCGCGCTGATCTCGATCGGCACGAACGCCATGGCGGTGGTGACCCTCAAGGGCGCCGATCTGCCGGGCTACCACGAGCTCTTCAGGCTCCACATGGACGGCGGGGTCCTGCTGTTCGAGCCGGCGATGGCCGTCGAGCTGCGGCTCCGCGAGGGCCTCCAGACCACCGAGACGATCATGAGGGACGGGCTGGCCGCGCGGTCGGACGCCGGCTGGCGTCTGCCCCTGGTGGTGGGCAGCAAGGGCGCGGTCCGGTTCGGCGAGCTGGCCCTGCTGTTCAAGCTGCGCGCGCGGCGCGAGGCGCCCCTGAAGGCGGTGCGCCAGGCGGATCCCACGCCCTGCGGCACCTGTGGGACGCCGATGCCCTGGGCCATCACCGGGTTCGGCGCGCTCTGCCCGTGCGCCAACTGCGGCACCCTGAACGAGGTGCAGATCGACTCGGGCGCGCCGGAGGATCGCCGGACCCAGATGGCGAAGGCGATCCGCAAGAAGAGCACCGATCTGCCGACGTTCGACGCCATCAGCCTGAAGAAGGGGACGGATCTGCCGTCCTTCGACGGCATCGCGATGAAGAAGGGCACGGACCTCCCGACGTTCGACGCGATCAGCGTGAAGAAGGGCGCCGACCTCCCGACGTTCGACTCCATCAGCGTCGGCAAGCACGCGGACCTTCCGACGTTCGACGCCATCGGGGTGCTCGAGGAGGGCAGCCTCGAGGCCGAGAACCTGCGCCTGAGCCAGGAGGAGCAGTCCGCGCCGACGCGCCGCATGCCGCTGTCGGAGCAGCTCTCCGGCCCGCAGGACATCAGCAAGCCGCCGCCGGACCGCTTCCGCGGGGCGGACCTGCCGACGTTCGACGCGATCTCCGTCCTGAAGCCGAGCGACAGCAAGCTGACCGAGACAGCGCCGATGCGCCGCAAGGTCCCGGTGGCGTCGGGGGCTCCGCCCGAGCTGGTCACGACGGACGTGCCGCCGCCGATCCACTCCACCGAGATGTTCGACATCGCCACGGGGGAGCCCGTCCCGCCGAAGCCGCTCACGGAGGACTCCCTGAAGCCGAAGGCCTCCGCGCCCGTGATGGCGGAGATCGTCCAGGAGGAGCAGGACTTCTTCGGCGAGGAGTTCCTGGTCGACCTCGAGCAGCAGAAGTCGTTCGTGTCGGTGCCGATCCTCAAGCAGCCGGACCTGCGCCAGGATCAGCTGACCCCGGAGGAGATCGCGGCGGGTGCGCAGACGACGCGCCGCGTGCCGACTCGCCCCGCTCCTCCCGCTCCGGGGCTGGGACGCACTCCGCCGCCTCCGAGCAGCGGCGTGCCGCCAGGGGTCACGCCGCCCCCGCACGGACTGGGCGCCGCGCCGGCCGCGCAGGACCAGGTGCACGGTCGCCCCTCGGGCTTCCTGCGCAACGAGGTGCCGCCGCCGAAGCCGCCGCTGCCCCCGCTCGACGAGTCGCTGCACGGCGAGGACGTGGAGGAGGGCACGGACGCCGACGACTTCCTCATGGGACGGAGCGACCTGCCGTCGCCCCAGTCCAACTCGAACCGCTGGCTGCTGATGATCGGGACGATCGCCGGCGTCAGCGGCGTCGCCCTGATCCTCTACAAGCTGCTGCTGGGATAGAGCCGCGCCGGGCCATGCTCAGGCTCAGTTGGCGGGCTCGTGCCCGTCGCCCTGCCGCTTGCGCCACGCGATCAGGAAGCCGATGACGATCACCAGGCAGATGAGCGTCGCCATCTTCGGGTGGATGACGGCGACCTCTTCGGGCGGCCGGTCGAGTCCGAGCATCTCCTGCGCGCGGCCGATCGCGAGCGAGATGCGCCCCATGACTGTGTAGCCGAAGGACGCGCCGAAGCTGAGCATCAGCACCAGCACGCCGAAGCGGCTGATCTTCTGCATCGTCTTGCTCTGGGGGGCCGAGAAGTAGAAGTGCAGCAGGCACGCACTCAGGCCGATCACCAGGAAGATGGACGACAGCACGCCGGCGCCGTCCGCTTCCCAGGACCACAGGCCGTACTCCGCCCACACCTCGGGGATGTTCGGGATGGACTCGGCCACCTGCGTCATCAGGTTCGCGTTGAGCTGGCCGGTGAGCTTCACGCCCGCGAAGGCGGCGACGATGAACGCGATCGGGAACCGCGCCAGCCACGCCCGTTTCTTGTCCAGCTTGGCGAACAGGCAGGCGATCATCACCAGCGGCACGACCGCCAGCACCTGCTGCGCCGTGGTGCCGTCGATGAGCTTGTCGAGCAGGTTCGGCTTGAAGACGCCGAAGTAGATCTCGATGACGCCGTAGCCGATGGAGACACCCAGGAAGATGTGCTCCGCCAGCTTGTAGATGGGGTTGTCGTCGTACAGGAACGACAGGACGCACAGGGTCAGGAAGATGCTGAGCCAGGCGCCGGCGATCTCGATGCCGCTCATGCTTCCTGCTCCTCGGCGCGGCGCGTCACGAAGAACGCCAGGTTGCCCGCCACGATGAGCAGGATGATGAAGGCGTGTCCCACGTTCAGGACGTTGTACGCCTGGGTCGCCAGCAGGCGGACACCCTCAGGCGGCCCGTCGGGGAACACCAGCTTTTCGTAGTGCGCGGAGCCGGGCATGCCGGCCGCGAGTCCCACGAGCTGGCCCGCCTTGTAGAAGGGGATGTAGTCGGGCCCGGAGACCGCCGTCGTCGCCGAGGCGATCTTCAGGTCGTACTGCCCCTGGATCTGCAGGACGTACTCGCGGGTGCCGGGCGCGCCGCCGGACACGTTGATGATCAGCGGGAAGTCCTTCGCCTGCTGGTACCCGCGCATCACCTCGAGCTCGCCCACCGGGGTGCCCACGTGGTCCTTCGGGAAGGCGTTGGGGATGTTCTCGCCGATCGACTTGATGGCGAGCTCCTTGCCGTCCTTGTATCCGAGGAAGCACCAGTCGCGGCCGTACTCCTTGCCGTACCGCTCCGCGAGCTCCTCGTAGATGGGCACCACCAGCGGAGGCGCCGACGGCCACAGGGTCGCCGACACGATCTTGATGTCCTTGCGGAACAGGTGGTGCAGCGTCGCCCGGAAGTAGGGCTCCAGCTCGGGGCGTGAGGAGGGCCCGAAGTCCGCGGAGATGAAGACGGTGCTGCCGTTGGGCACCTCCTCCACGGCGTCGTACAGCGCCTGCACCCGCTCGTCCACCTTGAAGGGCAGGGTGATCGGGAACATCATCGGCAGGAAGATGGCGAGGCCCATCCCCAGGAAGATCCAGCGCCGGTCCATGTTCTGGAACCGGACGAGGGTGTCGAGCTTCATCCGTCCGTCCCCAGGTGCGACCGCTCGATCCCGAGGATGATGCGCAGGCCGGTGGCGACCGCCCCGAGGGCCGATCCGATGAAGATGGCGCGCCGCGCCGCGGTGTTCGGGACGTCCATGATCCAGTTCATGAACTGCACGAGCTTCGTGCCGATGATCGGCAGGTTCTCGCCGATGGGTACCCGCGCGAGCATCACGAGGATGGCCGCGGCGAGCAGCACGGTGGCTTCCAGGTTGCGGGCGCGGAAGGCGCGGAACGCGGCGCTGGCGATGTAGAAGGCCAGCAGCGCGAACATCGTGGCGTCCAGCGGGACGAACACGAAGTCGAACAGCCACTTGTACATCTGGCCGTCCTGCAAGCGCGTCTCACCGCCGATGAACCCGGGGATCATCATCGTGGCGATGGCCGCGAGCATGATCAGCTTGTAGGGCCAGTCCTGCTCCTTGTTGATCACCTTCGGCAGGTTCACCTGCACGAGGTTGACCAGCCCGAGGACGTAGGCGGCCGCAGCGAGGATGAAGCCCCACTCCAGGAACACCTGCGTCCACATGTGGTAGCGCCAGTGGGGGATGAAGAACTCGCCGACCATGAACAGGCCGACGACGAACGTCAGGATCAGGGGGAGGGTCGAGCGCACGCGTCAGCCTCCCGAGATGCTGAAGAGGTTGATCACGAGGGGCACTCCGAAGGTCGCCAGGACCGTGCCGATCAGGATGGACGCCACCACGAAGACCTTGATCCAGTCGCTCGCCTTGAGGGACGAGACGAGCCGGGGATCGCGCGACAGGTAGGCGGACACGGCGAAGAGCTCCTCGCCGATGAGCGTGTAGTCGCAGGACGCGACGAAGAACGGCAGCTGTGTTGCTTCGGCGGTGCCCGCGATCTGGATGCTCTTGTTGACGAAGCCGGTCTCCGCGAGGATCAGCGACTCCGCGAAGAAGCGGCCCAGGTAGATGTTCGTCGCGGGCTGCTCGCGGTAGATGAAGCCGTTGGTGCCCGCGCAGAACGCGAACTGCTCGGAGCTCACGAAGCGCGTGTTCCGCGGGTTGTAGGCCTCCGGGTAGCCGGCCTGGAAGTAGCCGCTGCGCACGACCTCGTCGGCCACCTCGCGCACGATGGGCACGCGGCAGCTGACGATGATGTCCGACTGGTACTCGGCGACCTTCTCGGCCACCTGCCCGAGGATGAGCATCGAGGCGATCGTCTGGATGTCCTGAAGCTCTTCGATGCCCGGGACGTACAGGATCGGCTTGCCCATCTCGGTGGCGCGCCCGATGCCCTCCTCGATGGCGTCGATGCCCGGGATCCGCCGGATGAACACCTCCTTGCCGGCCCGCACGTCCTCGGTGAACTTCCACATCATCCCGGCGACCGCGAGGATGATGAGCAGCATGAGCATCGGCCCGTAGTTCTTCAGGGCGAGCCCGGTGCGGAACCAGCTGCCCTCGGGGCTGCCCGTGGCCGTCGCCGCGACGGAGCCCGACGCCCGGACCAGGGCCGTGGCGTCCTCCACGTCCTGCAGATCGGGGACCGTCGACAGCGCGATGAGCTCGTAGCGATAGGCGTCTGCCGGCGGGTCGGTCCACACGTCCGTGGTGACCTTGTCGGACAGCTTCCTGGCGTCCGGCGCCAGCAGCTTGAGGACCGTCCAGGTGTCCTCCGCGGCGGCGGCCGCGCCCTTGGCCCGGAGGACGGCCCACCCGGCGGGTGCGTCCGAGCTCTCCCAGGCGATGTCGAGGTTCTCTCCGCTGCTGTCCGCCGGCGACGTGGCGGTCAGCGTCGTGGCCGCCAGCGTCGGCGCTGCGACGAGTGAGAGGAGGAGCCCCAGCAGGGGGGCGAGGAGCCGCTTCATCGCTCGATCCTCTCCACGTTGGAGCGTGGCAGCGGGGCGGTCTCGCCGTCGCCGAAGTCCACCTCCAGCACGCGCACCGTCGTCTCCGAGTCCACGACGATGGGCTGGACGGGCAGGTCCTTCACGGTGCCGATGCGGCCGAACCAGGGAGCGCGGATGCCGCGGACGAGGTCCCCGACCTTGATGCCCTGGGGCTCCGGGTCCGCGATGAGCTCGTTGGGGACCTCCTCGTCGTCGAAGGTCACGACGAGCTCGGGGCGGATGACGCCGGCGCGGATCTGGGTGGCCCCGTTCACGCTGGCGCGCTGCCCGACCTTCTTCTGGAGCAGCTCGAACGTCGCCGGCGCCATGCCGATCTGGCCGAACCCCTCGGTCACCACCAGGGTGGTGCCCAGGTCCTCACCGCCGGTGATGGCGACGCCCACCTCGTAGCCGAGCAGCTCCTTGATCTCGTCGTAGTCGAAGCCGCCGGTCACCAGCGCCGCAGCGCCAACTTCGACGGCCTTGCGCAGCCCCTCGATGGTCACGTAGGCGCCGCCGATGACGACCTTGCCGCGGTGCTCGGCGGTGATGTGCTGCGGCCCGATGACCTCGTCCGGCGTGCTCGCGGCCATGGCGATCTCGCCCCGCGTCTCGCCGCCGAGGCCGAAGATGCCCTGCACCATCGTCGCCTGGTTCTGGACCACGCAGCCCTCGCCGGGGATGACGTCCACCACGCGGCCGTTGATGTAGGCGTCGATCTCCACGGGGATGGGCGCGGCCTGGATGATCACCATGCCGGTGACCACCGAGATGCTCTCGACCGTGCCGGACACGATGGCCTTGGCCTCGCTCGCGAAGAACCCCCAGAAGCCCGGCGTCTCCGCGATCTTCTGGTCCTTCTCCACGCTGTCGCCGAGCTTGACGAGCATGTGGGCCTTGAGCCGCGCCGGGTCCACGCCCAGCTGGTTGGCCACGTTGACGGGGAAGACCTTGCCGGGCAGCTCGGTCCGCGCCACGACGTCGTCCGCCTGGACCATGTCGCCCACCTTGACCTGCACCTCGCCCTCCAGCGGCAGCTGCCGCGTCTTGTGGATGAGGTGGTGCTCCGTGACGGTCAGGCCCGGAGTGAAGATCGCTGCCATGTCAGGCCCCCTCTCGCGTCGGGTATTCGTCCATCGCCTGGACCCAGGACTCGAGGACGGGAACGCGGCCGTCCTCGGGGATCTGGATGGGGCGACCGCGCGTGTCGAAGACGAGGCCCACGACGCCCCCGCGCAGGGTCGTCGTCAGGGCCTTGCCCGGCCCGGCGCCTACGTCGAGATCGCCTTGCAGCGGTGTGATCGTCGCCTGCACCCCGGGCTCGTGCTCCAGCTCGATCTTGAGGAGCTGCCCCTCGTTCATCGTGTGCGTCTGCGGCCCGTCGGGCATCGCCAGCTCGACCTTCAGCGCGGGCCGCCCGGGCTTGTACTCGCCGGTCGGCGCGACGCAGCTGCCCAGGTAGATGATGCAGTCGCGCTCGAAGACCTCGGTCGCGGCCTCCTGGTCCACCGTCGAGAGCACGCCGAGGTGCGGCATCATGAAGATGGAGTCGACGGCGATCTCGGTGACCCACTCGGGCTCGAACGCGTCGATCATCATGCGCATCGACTGGGTGCGGCGCGGCGCGTGGGACAGCACCCCGCCGGACCCGACGATGAGGTCCAGCTTCGCCATCTTGACCAGCGTGTCGCCCGATCCGCTCTGGCGGAAGGCGTCGGCGATGGTGCGCTCCTGCTGCACGCCCCGGAGCTCGACCGCGAACTCCTTGTGCTGGATGAACGCCAGCCGCAGCGCCTCGCGCGCGATGGCCTGCTCGATCTTCAGCTCCTCCAGCGTCTCCGGGATGGTCGTCGGCCGGATCATCTTGTTGCCGATGCGGTTGCGCAGGCCCTTTTCGTCGATGGGGAACGGGACCCAGCGCAGGATCGACGGCAGGCCGGCCTCGGCCAGCACGTTGCTGACGGAGTAGGACATCCCGAGGTTCGCCGAGACGGTGCGGTTGAACGTGCCGTCGAACACGCTGAACACGTCCGTGGTCGCCCCGCCGATGTCGACGCCGACCACGTTGATGTTCTTGCGCTCGGCGATGGTCTGCATGATGAGACCGACGGCGCCGGGCGTCGGCATGATCGGCACGCCCACCCAGCTCATGAGCTTGTCGTAGCCCGGGGCCTGGGCCATGACGTGCTCCATGAACAGGTCGTGGATCTTGTCCCGCGCGGGGCCGAGGTTCTCCCGCTCCATCACGGGGCGGACGTTCTCGACGACCTGCAGATCGGACACGGTGCCCAGCAGCTCCTCGATGGGCTCGGCCACCTCCTGGTTGCCGGCGAAGATGATCGGCAGGTTGAAGCCGCCGCCGAGGCGCGTGCGCGGCCGCGCGGCCGCGACCATCTCCGCCAGCGCCATCACGTGCTTCTTCGTGCCGCCGTCGATGCCTCCGGCGAGCAGGATCATGTCCGGCCGCAGCTGGCGGATTCGCTCGATCTGCTCGAACGGCTTGCGCTTGTCGTTGGTGGCGAACGCGTCCATCACGATCGCGCCGGCGCCGAGGGCCGCGCGCATCGCGGACTCCGCCGTCATGGACCGGACGACGCCGCCCACGACGAGCTGCAGGCCGCCGCCCGCCGAGCTCGTCGAGATGTACATGTCGACGCCCTGACCGTCTTCGTCGGGGATGCGGATGTTGCCGTCGCGGACGAGCTCGCGGCCGCTCAGCTCCTGCACCTCCATGGCGGCGTTCAGCACGCCCCGGGTGACGTCCTCGAAGGGCGCCTCCACGGTAGTGGGCGCCTCGCCGCGCCAGGTCTGGCGCCAGCCGTCGGCGGTCTTCTCGATCAGGATGGCCTTCGTCGTGGTGCTGCCACAGTCCGTGGCGAGCACCGATCGGATCGAGCCCTGCGGGGGAGCCTGGTTCATGCCTGCACCCTCCTGGTGAGCTCCGCCTCGTCGAGCTCTTCGATGCGGCGGAGGATGAAGTCGAGTCCGGACCGGCGCTCGAGCAGCTGCGCGAGCGCGTCCCAGTCGTCGGTGCTGAGGAACGCGGTGATGGACGGGCTGAGCATGTGCATGAACTGCGAGCCCACGAAGGACAGCGGGCGCATGCTCTCGAGGGCG
>Ga0213833_1001593_pt1 | contig 15950 bp, 8 predicted proteins | sample SWATP21_FD_160575 | JGI IMG/M metagenome (GOLD analysis project Ga0213833, IMG submission 160575) | Coastal seawater microbial communities from Marineland, Florida, United States - SWA TP2 #1 | ecosystem: Environmental > Aquatic > Marine > Coastal | place: USA: Florida | collected 2016-08-14
CAGCGGCACGCGGCCGCGGGCGACGGGCAAGAGGGCCGCCGCGTCATAGCGGTTCAGCGCGTCGCCCTCATGATCGCCCGAGAAACGCCCCGGATAACCGCGGGCATCGGCCAGTGCGGCTTCCAGGAAGGCCCAGGCGGCCGGGCGCGAGCCGCCGGCGCGGCTGGCGCCCGATTCGGACAGGTCGGCATAGACGAAGCTGCCGGCCTGGAAGAGCGAGTTGGCATCGCCGCTCGTGTCGATCAGCGCGCCCTGGCCGGCAAAGATATTATGGCCGGTGGACGGGAAGATCGCAGCCCGGGTAACGCCTTCCACCCGGTTGGTGGCCAGATAGGTGCCGGCCGGGTTGAACCCGTCAGCGACATCGAGGGCGACCGAGAAGGGCGACTCGTCTGCGCTGTCGTCCGTGGTCGAGCCTTCCAGGCCGACCTCGATCAGGCCGAGCTGGGAGAAGGCGGCGAACACGCCGGGCGTGACCCAGTTGCCGGACGCATCGATCACGGTGGCGTCCTCGGGGATTTCCGCCCCCGCACCGACCGCGACGATATCGCCGTCACGCACGATCACGGTGGCGTTCTCGAGAATGCCGGAATCGGTATTGGTGACGACCCGGCCATTGGTCACGGCATAGGTCTGGGCGGCAGCCGGTGCAGCGAGGGCCACACTGGCCGCCAGAACTGAAATCAGCTGTTTCATTACTGCTCTCCTTCGCCGGGCTGGCCGAGCATGAAGTCGCGGACGGGCTGGAGATCGCTGTTGCGCCGGTCATAGCTCAGCGCACCGTCGATCCAGACCTGGTCGGCCCGCGTGTAGGTGGAAAAGGGATTGCCGGACCACAGCACCACATCGGCGCGATAGCCTTCCTGCAGGGAACCGGTCTCGTCGCCGATGCCCAGCGCCTGCGCCGGACGCGAGGACGCCCAGGCCCAGGCTTCGGCCTCGGAGATGTCCAGGCCGGCCCGGCGGCCGTCGGCGAGCGCCTTGGCGATTTCCTGGTTGAGACGCTGGATGCCGTTGGCGTCGTCCGAGTGGATCATGGCGCAGGCGCCGTTGGCGTGCGTCATGGCCAGGTTTTCACGGACTGTGTCGTAGGCTTCCATCTTGAAGCCGCCCCAGTCTGCCCACACGGCGGCACACACATTGTGCTCGGCCAGCAGGTCGGGGATTTTATAGGCCTCGACAGCGTGGTGGAAAGTCGTGACCTGGTAGCCGAACTCCTCGGCCATATCCATGATCTGGGCCATCTGGTCGGCGCGGTAGCAGTGCTGCTGGACCAGGATCTCGCCTTCCAGCACACCCATCAGCGTGTCGAGCTCGAGATCCTGCGTCGGCGGATCGACATCCTCGCCATTTTCCGCCGCTTCCCAGTATTCATGCCAGCTGTCGCGATAGTTCGACGCCTCGATCCAGGAGGCGCGGTAGCCGGCCATATTGCCCATGTCGGTGGCCGGCGAGCGGCCGCGATTGCCATAGACGCGCGACGGGTTTTCGCCGCAGGCCATTTTCAGCGTGTAGGGCGCGTCCGGGAATTTCATCTCCTGCACCGTACGCCCCGGAACATTGCGCAGGGTGATGCCGCGGCCGCCGAACAAATTGGCCGAGCCGGGCAGGACGTGCAGCGTGGTGACACCGCCGGCCAGCGCGTGCTCGAAACCGGGATCCTGCGGCCAGACCGAGTGCTCGACCCAGACTTCCGCGGTCACCGGCTCGGTTGCCTCATTGCCGTCGGAATGGGCGCTGACGCCCGGCGAGGGATAGGCACCCAGATGGGAGTGGATATCGATAATGCCCGGCGTGACATAGCGGCCGGCGCCATCGACCACGGTCGCACCGTCCGGCGCTTCCAGACCGGTGCCGACAGCGGTGATGCGGCCGTTTTCGATCAGCACGTCGCCATTCTCGATCTGCCCGCCGATCCCGTCGAGCACGGTGGCGCCACGGATCAGCGTCGTGCCGCTGGGCCGCGGCGTATAGGTGGACGGATACGGATCCAGATTGATCCGGACGATATCGCCGGATCCGCCCGAATTGCTGCCCGAGGACCCGGATTCGCCGGAGGAGGCGGTGTCCGAGCCATTGCTGCAGGCAGCCAGGGCGATTGCGGCGGTACACGCTGCAAGGGCTGGCAGGCTTGGCTTCAGTGTCATCGTGATATCCCCATTTGCGTCCGCAAGCATTGTTCCGCCGGCGGAGAAGCCGGGATTGAACGCGCTTCGGGCGCCAGCGTCAAATACTGCGGCGACGATTTTCACCGGAAATGGAAAGCGCCTGAAACGGAACGAAAAAGGCCGGCCCGGGACAACCGGGCCGGCCTCTTCGTCAGGTGCGCCTGCGATCTACGGGTAGTCGCCGCGGGGACGATCGATCAGGTTGCCGAAGAAGATGGCGTTCAGGAACATCTTCTCGGAACCGCGGAAGGTGGCGCGGAAGTTGGGATTGTCGGCGAACAGGATCACCGAGCCGCGGCCCAGACGGCGGGCGACGACGGCCGGCGTGCCGGCGATCTCGTCGAGACGCCGCTGCGAGGCATAGCCCGACAGCAGCGGGTCTTCCGGATATTCCACCACCACGGCAAACGGATCGTCCTCCGGACGCGCCAGGGTCAGCGTGGTGTTGCGGTGAAGCGGGATGAAGCGGTCGGTATAGCCAAAGCCGATCGGATGGCTGGTATCCAGATCGCCGGCAAAGATCGCCCCACCGATGACATGTTCGGCATCGTCCACCGGCATGGCGGAATAATTGCGGCGGGCCAGCGGCTCGTCGCTGGAGCTCTCTTCCTCCTCCTCGTCCTCGACGTCGAAGAAGGTGCGCTCGGCCATGCGCGCGGCCTGGCGGGTAGCGATGATCACGCCGCCATCCTCGCGCACCCATTGCTCGACGCGTTCGCGGGCGCTGGAGGGCAGGCTGGTATTGCCGCCGCCGACGATCACCATGTGGGTATAGCGCGACCAGTCGAGGCCCGAGAGGTCGTCCTTGCGCCGCAGGGTCACCGGAATATGCATGCGGTGATCGAGCTGGTGCCAGACTTCGCCGGTGTCATAGGTGGCCAGGCCGTCATCGAACAGCACCAGGACCTCCGGGCGTTCCACGGCACGGAAACCGCTGCTGTCGCCGATATCCGGCGTGCCTGACGCGGTCGAACCGGATGTCACGGCATAGACGGCCACACCGTCCTCGGCCGCGATATCGCGGACCATGGCGTGGATCGCGTCGCGATCCGTGTCCTGGCCGACCAGCGGCACGAAGACACTGCCCGGACCGAAATCGATCCGGCCCTCGCTGGTCGAGATGGTCGCCGGTTCGGTGGCGACGCGCACGCGGATGTCGGCGTCCAGCAGGCGGTAGAGCGCGCGCGGGGCGTAATAGTCCGACCAGCGCAGGACATAGCCGTAGGAGGAAACCGGCGGGGCCGGCTGCACGACCGGCTCGGCGGTCACTTCATCGCCGAGGATGGCAGCGTTGAAGCTGCGGCCAACGGCGGCGTAGTCGAGATCGTAGGCCAGCGGCAGGGTCCAGCCGGACACGTCGTAGAAGATGTTTTCCTCGAACTCGGTGATCCGGTCGAACATCGAGCGGATCATCGTGTATTGCGGCTGGGCCAGCTCGACGACATAGGCCTCGCCGGCGCGCCAAGTCTGGCCGTCGACCGTGACGTCGCGGGCCAGCGCGTTGACGCGGATATCGTGGCGTTCCAAGAGGTCGACAAACAGCCCCGCCCGCACCGGATCGCCCTCGGCCGAGAAGACAAAGGCGCGGTCGGCATCATTGCGGCCGGCCTGCAGGGAGTTGGCGAAGAACTCGCGCTGATAGTCCGCGATCTCGCGGTGCTGGGCGAGGGCACCGGAGACGGTCGTCAGCGAGGTGCGGAAATGCGTGCGCACATTGTCGGCATGGCTGACCAGGCCCCGGTCGCTCTCGATCAGGCCGCCGCGGGCCGCGCCGATCTCGAACAGGATGCCCAGCGAGCCATTGACCTGCGGATAGGTCGAGCCCTTGCCGACATAGAAATTGTCGAAGCCTTCCTCGGAGGTGTAGAGGCGCGCCTCGCTGTCCAGGAAGGCGATATGGTGCTGGGCGATGCCCTGGGTCAGCTCGCGGGCCTGTTCCGGGATCAGCGGGTTGCGGCGCAGCGGCTCACCGGGGTGGAAGTAGAACGTGCTCTCGGTGCCCATCTCGTGGAAATCGGCCGACACCATCGGCTTCCAGCGGTGCCACTGGGTCAGCCAGGCCTGGCTTTCCGGCTGGGTCTGCAGCAGCCATTGGCGGTTGAGGTCGAACCAGTAGTGATTGGTTCGCGCCGTGGTCCACAGATTGTGCTGCTCGTGATCGGGATCGGTGACCGGAATGGTCGCGCCATAGGTCTCCACATGGTTCACCCGGCGCGAATGGCCGTCCGGATTGAAGATGGCGGTGATCAGGATGACGCTCTCGCGCAGGTCCGCCTCGACTTCCAGACCTTCGGCGGCCGCATAGTGGTAGAGCGTCGGGATCGCAGCATCCATGCCGGCCGACTCGGCGCCGTGGACGCCGTAATTGAGCCAGATTACCGCCGGCGCGTCCGGATCGGCCTCGGCGCCGGGCGCGAGACTGGCCAGATGGGCCTCGCGGATATCCTCGATCCGGGCATGGTTCTCCGGCGAGGTCACCGTGAAGAAGAGGATCGGCCGGCCTTCATGGGAATAGCCGATCGTCTCGACCGTGATCCGGTCGGAGGTTTCGGCAAGCTGGGTGAGGTAGGCCACCATCTGGTCGTGACGGACCGGGCGGTCGCCGACGCCAAAGCCGAGCACATCCTCGGGCGCCGGAACGCTCTCGTCATACGGCGTGGCGTCCAGCTGGAAAAATTCGATCGGTTCAGCCTGGGCAGACGCGGCGGTAAGTGCCGCCAATGCGCCGGCCAGAGCGGTCAGTCGAGCCATGATATCCCCTCATCATTGTGTTTGAGAGGAAAGCTAGCGCTCCGGCCGCCCAACGCCAATGCCCATGACAGCAGTTGCTCGGAGCGACCGGGGAGGAACCGGAGCGTGATCCGGTGAAGTGGAAACCGGTCACGGGTTCGATCACGCGACGGCTCTAGAGATCCAGCTCGGATTCGTCGACGAAGGCGGCATTGTCCTGGATGAATTTGAAGCGGGCTTCCGGCTTCTTGCCCATCAGGGTTTCCACCAGCGCTTCCAGGGTCGGCAGCTCGTCGGCATCGATCACCACGCGGGCCAGCGTACGCTTGTCCGGATCCATCGTGGTTTCCTTGAGCTGGGACGGTGTCATCTCGCCCAGACCCTTGAATCGGCCGATCTCGACCTTGGCGTTCGGCTTGAACTCGTCGGCCATGATCTGGTCGCGGTGCGCATCGTCGCGGGCATAGAGGGTGCGGCTGCCCTGTGTCATCCGGTAGAGCGGCGGCTGGGCCAGGAAAAGCCGTCCGGAATGAATGAGTTCCGGCATGGAACGGTAGAAGAAGGTGATCAGCAGGGCCGCGATATGGGCGCCGTCGACATCGGCGTCGGTCATGATCACGACGCGCTCATAGCGCAGATCGTCCAGCTGGAAGCGGCTGCCCGTCTGACAGCCCAGCGCCTGCAGGAGATCGGAGATTTCCTGGTTGGCGGCGATCTTGTCGGCGGTGGCCGAGGCGACGTTCAGGATCTTGCCGCGCAGGGGCAGGATGGCCTGGGTCTGGCGCGAGCGGGCCTGTTTGGCAGAGCCGCCGGCCGAGTCGCCCTCGACGATGAAGAGCTCGGTACCGTCAGCGCCGGAACGCGAACAATCGGCCAGCTTGCCCGGCAGGCGCAGGCGCCGCGACGCTGTCTGGCGCTTGACGTTCTTTTCCTTGCGGCGGCGCATCCGGTCGTCGGCGCGCTCGATGACGAACTCGACGAGTTTCGCCGCTTCTTTGGGCGAACCGGCCAGCCAGTGATCGAACTGGTCGCGCACGGCCGTCTCGACGAGCTTGGCCGCTTCCGGTGTTGCCAGGCGTTCCTTGGTCTGGCCCTGGAATTCCGGATCGCCGATGAAGACGGAGACGAGGGCACCGGCCCCGCCCAGCACATCTTCCGGCGTGATGTTCGCCGCCTTCTTGGCGTGGGTGTGTTCGGCATAGGCGCGCACACCCTTGGTCAGTGCCGCGCGCAGGCCCTGTTCGTGCGTGCCGCCCTGGGGCGTGGGCACGGTATTGCAGTAGGACTGGCAGAAGCCGTCGGCCTCGCTGCCATAGCCATTGCCGGACCAGGTGACGGCCCATTCCACGCCGCCGGCGCCATCCTCGCGCTCGACCTTGCCGGAGAAGGTCTCCGTCGTGATCAGCGCGCTCTTGGCCGCCATCTCGGTCATCCGGTCGGCCAGGCCGCCCGGGAAGCACAGGATGTCATCGGCCGGGGTCTCCGTGCCCTCGACGAGGGAGGGCGCGCAGCGCCACTGGATCTTCACACCGCGGCGCAGGAAGGCCTTGGAGCGGGCCATGGCATAGACGCGCGCCGGCTTGACCCGCATCTTGTCGCCGAAAATCTCCGGATCGGGCCGGAAGCGGATCTTGGTGCCGCGGCGATTGGGGGCGGGGCCGACCTTCTCGATCGGGCCCAGCGGCAGGCCGCGCGAATAGGATTGGCGCCACAGCGTCTTCTCGCGGGCGACCTCGATCTCGACGGTTTCCGACAGGGCGTTGACCACGGAGATACCCACCCCGTGCAGACCGCCGGAGGTCTTGTAGGCGCTGTCGGAAAACTTGCCGCCGGCGTGCAGCACGGTCAGCACGACTTCCAGCGCGGACTTGTCGGGGTATTTCGGGTGCGGATCGACCGGGATGCCGCGGCCATTATCGGTCACGGTGATGAAACCGTCCTCGTCGACCACGACCTCGATCCGGTCGGCCCAGCCGGCCACCGCTTCGTCCATAGAGTTGTCGAGGATTTCCGCGAACAGGTGGTGGAAGGCACGTTCATCGGTGCCACCGATATACATGCCCGGCCGGCGGCGCACGGCCTCCAGACCTTCAAGAACCTCGATATGGGCGGCCGAATATCCCGGCGCCGGCGCTTTTTCCGGTGTCGGGGCGGGGGCCCCGCCGAACAGGTCGTGGTGCGAGTTCTGCGAAGACATGGGTCCAGCATGCACCAGGCGCAGCGATTCGGGTATTTTTCAGAGCAGCCAGAACCGGCCGCGCGACAGGCGGCGTTCGCAGCGATCGATCTGGGCCTGATAGCTGGCGGCATCGCGCGCCACGCTGTTGGCCGCATTCATCAGCCAGCCCTTGGAGCGGTAGGTGCCGCGATTATAGCCGCCATGGCCCTCATGATAGGTCAGGTAGAGCTCGCGCGCCTGATGCGGCTCGACACCGGAGAGCTGGCGGCTCTTCGAGGAATACCAGCCGATGAAATCGACAGCGTCCTCGAAATCGTCGCGATCGGCACCGCGGCGGCCCGTGTCGCGGCGATACCAGTCCCATGTGCCATCGAGTGCCTGGGCATAGCCATAGGCGCTGGACGGGCGGCTGGTCGGAATGATGCCGAGCAGACGGTTGCGGGCCGGGCGGGCATGGGCGTTGAAGCTGGATTCGCGGCGCAGGATCGCCATCTGCACGCCCGGCGGGATGCCCCAGCGCTGTTCGGTGCGCTGCAGGGCGCGCCACCAGGACCGGTTGTCTTCCAGGATCAGGCAGGCATCGGTGACCTGGTCCGGCGGACGGTGTCCGCAGGCGGAAAGGCCCACGAGGGCGCACAAAAGAAGAAGGCTCGCACGCATCATGCGTACGAGCCTCGCTCATTGTGGTTAACCGGTGGTTGCCGGAAGACGGTTTGCCGATCAGAAGACCATGCGCATGACGAGACGGGCCGTGTGGCGGATGAAATCGTCGCGCACATCGGCATCGTAATCGAGCGAGAAGGTGGAGTAGCCCGAACCGGCGCTGACACCGAAGCCGAACAGCAGGCCGGAGCCCGGCAGCTGTTGCGAGCGCAGGATGAAGGTGTCGTCGTAATCGGCGAAGCGAGCCTCGGTTTCCAGGATGTCGTTGGAGAACTCGCTGCGATAGCCCAGGCGCACGACCGGGGACCACCAGCGGCTGGAATTCTCGTACAGGGCGCCCATCGTCAGCACGGCCGAACCGGTGAAGCTCGTCGACTCGCGATCGGAGACGGAGAGGTCGACGCCGATACCGCCGCCGGTCTCGGTATAGCCTTCCTCGAACAGCCGCAGATAGTCGACCGACAGGGCGGGACGCACATAGTAGCGGCCGCCGAACTCGAAATCGCGCGAGACACGGGCCGAGCCCGTCACATGATAACCCGTCCACTCGGCCGACGGCGTCGCTTCGAACTGGCCGATCAGGACGCGGCGATTGTGCTCGAAACTGTCGAAACCGGCCGCGGCATAGAGGTCGAAATTGACGCCGGACATGCGCGAGCCGGCATAGGCGCCGAGCTGGCCGGTAATGGCCGACATCGGATCGTCCACGCCGTCCACTTCGGACACTTCGCTGGCCGAGCCGACGAAATTCACGCCGACAGCGTAGAAGGGACCGGCAGGCCGGTCGAAACCGACGGCAACGCCGATACCCTGGCCGCGATAGCCCGGACCGAAGGAGGAACCGGCCCGGTCGGCGAAATAACCGAATTCCTGCACCCACAGACCACCGGTCTCTTCGGGGCTCCGGCGCACCGCTTCCAGGCGGTTGGCCAGTGCACCGACGGCACTGTCATTGCTTGCCAGGGCAAACTGGATGGCGCTGGCTGCATATTCGGGCAGCAGCTGGTCATAGGCGGCGAAGAAGGACTCTTCACTGGTCAGCGCAGCAATCGCTGCACCGAGGGCATCATTGCCACCCCAGCTCTCGAAGGCGCTGGCATAGGCCGCAGCCTGGTTGGCATTCATGCCCAGTGTGTCCGCATCCTTGCGCTCGAGCGTCAGCAGGATGACGTTGTCATCGTCCGGATCGCGCTCCAGACGGGTGTTGTAGAGGAAGGGCGAGGGCGAGTCGTTGAGCGTCGCGAGATCTTCCTCGATGGTCAGCGTGCCGGCGCGGACCAGCTCGAAGCTGCCGCCGCCGCCGATCAGGTTGGACAGCGATACGGACAGGCGCGAGCCGGCCTCGAAAGTGATGTCGCCCGAGCCGACCACGCGGCGGACGTCATTGTTCTCGGCATCGACCTGCAGCATGAGGATCGAACCGTCCCCGAAGCGCGCGTCGGAAATCTCCAGATCGCCGCTTTCGACCAGCTCCAGCGTGGCGAAGTCAATTGCGATGGAGAGGTTGCCGTCGCTGTCGGTGATTGCGCTCGTGATACGCGGCAGGGCGGCCCAGATTTCCTCGTCGGTCATCGGGTCGACGACGCCGTCCTCGATCAGGCGGAGAATTTCCTCGTAGACGGCCGCACCGTCGACCAGAAGGGCGTCATTGCCATCGCCGAAGGAGATGGCGCCATTGATGCGTCCGGCCTCGACTGTCAGCGTATCGTCGCCACTGCCGAACAGCACATCGCCGATCATGAAGATCGACGTGTCCAGGAAGGTCGGTTCGGTGGTGCTGTCGTCGCCGTCATCCGGAACGGGCTGCCAGTACTGCCGGTATTCGACGCCGGTCGTGTTGTTCGAAACGTCGAGCGCAACCGTGCGGTAGTCCGGATTGTCGTCCGGCTCGATCAGGTTGCCATCGGCATCGTAATAGTCGGGGCGGGCGATGTGGGAGGCGAGAATTCGGCCCGAATTCTCGATCGAGCGCAGCGTGCCCGAGCGGTCGATGATCGCATAGCCGCTGCCGCCATTATTGCCGGCGGCGACGATCTGGCCGGAATTGACCAGTTCCTCCATCACCGCACCGTCCTCGATGACGATGGCGTAGGCACTGCCGAACGCGGTGGCGTCCACGGTATTGTGCGATGTCGACGAGATCGCCCCGTCATTGGTCAGGATCGGCAGGATGGCGCCGTCTTCGAGATGCAGGGCAACGGCTGTCGACGCGACCGTGTCGGAATAGGAGGTCGACGAGATCGTGCCGGAATTCAGGAAGCCATGGAGCAGTTCGGCCGTGAAGACCGATCCGTTGCCGTCATCGCTGCCGCCGATCAGGATACCGGTCGAGGACTTGTCGTTGAGATCCGACGTCGCCGTGACGGCGCCGCGATTGACCCAGGAATAGCCCAGCGGCGTTTCCTCGACGCTCTCGTCCTCGTCCTCGGTCGTGTCGTCGTCCGGGACGGCCGGCTGCACGACTTCACCGATGGTGATATTGCCGTCGGAGGCCAGAATCTGGACAGCCGGTGCTTCGCCGCGCTGGGACACGGTCGTCGTCCGGGTCAGCCGGTTTTCGCCCGTCGGCGCGTCGAACAGGATGCCGCCGTCAATGCTGGACTGGATGAGGATGGTGGTGTTCGCCTGGAAGACATCGTCTTCGTCGAGCGTCGCCAGGAATTCCTCGTTATTCGTATAGCTGCCGAACCGGTAGCCGGTCGTGCTGACCGTGCTGTTCAGATAGAAGGCGCCGCCGACATCGCCGGCCAGCACGATTGCCGAGCTGTGTTCGCCGCGGGCGGCGACATTGCCGCTTATAGCGAAATCGCCGGTCAGCGTGTCCTGGATATCGATACCGACGGACCGGTCGCCGAGGATGGAGACCGGGCCTTCCAGCCGGATCTCGCCCTCGACGCCGGTGAGGACCCGGATGCCGGCAGAGTCATTGCCGCGAACGATGATCGAACCGGTATTGTCCATATAGATGTCGCCGACGAACGCCCCTGCGCCATCGACAAGAACCCCGATGCGGTTGCCGCCGATTGCCGACGGCCCGTCGAGGTCGGAATAACCGGCATCATCGTCTTCGCCATTGTCCTGCGGTTCGCTTTCCGACTCGACCGTGATGCTGCCGCTGATGACGAGATCGCCCGTATTGCCGCCTTCGACATGAACGCCGATACCGCCATCCTCGTCGCTGACGATCTCGATCTCGCCCTCGATCGTGACGTCATTGTCGCTGTTCAGCGTGACAGCCGTGGCCGGTGCCGTCAGGGCTACCCGGCCGTTCGCCGTGATCACGATATTGTCGGCAACACCACCGGATCCGGCCGTCGCGGTCGCGACCGGCGTGGAAATCTCTTCGCTGATCTGGCGATCGGCGAGGGCGGACGGGGCAGCGACGGTCAGCGTGGCGATAGCGCTGGCAAACATGAGACGGCGACGCATGCGAACTCCTGACGAGACTTCCCGAGACAAGCACAGGGCGAATGGAAAGCGATTTGTAGCGAATGGATTGCGTCGCGTCGACCTCGCCGGACGCCGGGATGCAGACAGAAAAACGGCCGGGCGATGACCCGGCCGTTTTCAGTTCTCTTTCAACTGCGCGGCGCAAGGCCTAGCAGGAGTAGTACATGTCGAACTCGACCGGGTGCGGATGCATCTCGTAACGCAGCACTTCTTCCATCTTCAGGTCGATATAGGCGTCGATCTGGTCGTCATCCATCACGCCGCCCTTCTTGAGGAAGGCACGGTCGGCGTCGAGCGATTCGAGGGCTTCACGCAGCGAGCGGCAGACGGTCGGGATGTCCTTGAGCTCTTCCGGCGGCAGGTCGTAGAGATCCTTGTCCATCGGATCGCCCGGATGGATCTTGTTCTCGATCCCGTCCAGACCGGCCATCAGCAGGGCGGCGAAGGTCAGGTAGGGATTGCCCGCCGGATCCGGGAAACGCGTTTCCAGACGCTTGGCCTTCGGCGAGGACACCCACGGAATACGGATCGACGCGGAGCGGTTGCGGGCCGAATAGGCCAGCAGGACCGGCGCCTCGAAGCCCGGCACCAGACGCTTGTAGGAGTTCGTCGAGGCGTTGGCGAAGGCGTTGATCGCGCGGGCGTGCTTGATGATGCCGCCGATATAGTGGAGGCAGGTCTCCGACAGGTCGGCATAGCGGTCGCCGGCGAACAGCGGATTGCCGTCCTTCCAGATCGACTGGTGAACGTGCATGCCGGTGCCATTGTCGTTCCAGATCGGCTTGGGCATGAAGGTCGCGGTCTTGCCATAGGCATGGGCGACCATGTGCACGGTGTACTTATACAGCTGCATGCGGTCGGCCATCGTCGTCATCGACGAGAACTTCATGCCCAGCTCGTGCTGCGACGGCGCCACCTCGTGGTGATGCTTTTCCGGCTCGCAGCCCAGTTCCTCGAGAACCGCCAGCATCTCGGTGCGCATGTCCTGGCCGCTATCGATCGGGTTGACCGGGAAATAGCCGCCCTTGGGCCCCGGACGGTGACCCATGTTTCCGCCTTCGAAGTCGCCGCCGGAATTCCAGGGGCCTTCTTCGCTGTCGACCTTGTAGCCGGTTTCTTCCTGCGAGGTTTTCCAGCGCACATCGTCGAACACGAAGAATTCGGCTTCCGGGCCGAAATAGGCGGTGTCGCCGATGCCGCTCGCCTTCAGGAAGGCTTCGGCCTTCTTGGCGGTCGTGCGCGGATCGCGATTATAGCTCTCGCCCGTGCCCGGCTCGAGAATGTCGCACAGCAGGACCAGGGTCGGCTGCTGATAGAACGGGTCCATGTGCGCCATCGAGGTGTCCGGCTTGAGCACCATGTCGGACTCGTTGATGGCCTTCCAGCCGGCGATCGAGGAACCGTCGAACATCACGCCGTCCTCGAAGAAGTCCTCATTGACCTGGGACCGGTCGAAGGTGACGTGCTGCAGCTTGCCGCGCGGATCGGTGAAGCGAAGATCGACGTATTTGATGTCTTCGTCTTTGAGTTTCTTCAGGATTTCGTCTGACATGACGGGGCTCCGGATAGTGGGGTCGCAGGAAAAGGGGTGAGGTGACTAGAGCGCGTCGCGGCCGGTCTCGCCGGTCCGGATGCGGATGACGCTTTCGATCGGACTGACAAAAATCTTGCCGTCGCCGATCCGGCCCGTCTGGGCCGCATTCTGGATCGCCTCGATCGCCGCATCGACGCGGTCGGCCGGCAGAACGAGTTCGATCTTGATCTTGGGCAGGAAGTCGACGACGTACTCGGCGCCGCGATAGAGTTCCGTATGCCCCTTTTGCCGGCCAAACCCCTTGGCCTCGATAACGGTCAGGCCCTGGACGCCGATTTCCTGCAGCGCCTCCTTCACGTCGTCGAGCTTGAAAGGTTTGATGATGGCTTCGATTTTCTTCATCACGGACTCCATGATCTTGTCGCGACGCTAGAGACGGGCAGAAAGCTGACAAGCTCCAATCCGTTCCCGCGATCAGCCAAACCGGGAAATGCCTCACAATCGGGCACGCATGCCACACAATGGAGCGACCATGCACGATGACATCCTGAACACCAAGGACTGTGGTGTCTGCGATCGCCATGCGGCGGAAAACGGCGTGTCCGGTGAAAGCCTTATGGCACGGGCCGGTGCGGCCGTGGCACAGGCGATTCGTGAGCGCTGGGCGCCGCGCGAAACGGTGGTGCTGTGCGGTCCGGGCAATAATGGCGGGGATGGTTTCATCTGTGCCGCAGCCCTGCGCGAGGTGGGCTGGCCGGTGCGCGTCTGCCTGATGGGCAGGCAGGACAAGCTCAAGGGTGACGCAGCCTGGGCGGCGGGTATCTGGCACGGGACGCCGGAACGGGCCGCGCCGGCCGTTTTCGACCGGGCCGAACTCATCGTCGACGCTCTTTTTGGCGCCGGTCTCAACCGTCCGCCCGAAGGCGAGGCGGCCGAACTGATTTCGGCAATCGCGCGCCGGAATGTTCCTGTGGTCGCCATCGACCTGCCGTCCGGCGTATCCGGTGACCGGGCGCAGGCTGACGGCGCTGTCGCGGCGGCCGGGCTGACCGTCACCTTCCACCGGCGCAAGCCCGCCCACATTCTGGAACCGGCGGCCAGCCTGTGCGGCGAGGTGGTACTCGCCGATATCGGCATTCCCGCCAGCTGGCGCGATGCCGTATCACCATGCGCCCGGGAGAACGGGCCGCAGCTCTGGTTCGCCGGCCTGCCGGCCGCCCGCACCGGCGACCACAAGCATGCCCGCGGCCGGCTGGCCGTCTTCTCCGGCGGGGCGTCCTCGACCGGCGCCGCACGCCTGGCGGCGCGGGCCGGGCTGCGCGCCGGTGCCGGCCTCGTCACCCTGGCCAGCCCGCCCTCTGCCCTGATCGTCAATGCCGCGGCCTCGACGGCCGTGATGGTGCGGCGCTGGGCCGATCCGCAGACGACCGATGCGCTGATCGGGGATCTGCGCGCCGATGCGGCCGTGCTGGGGCCGGCCATGGGGGTGGGCGAGGGCACGCGTGAGGCGGTCGTCTCGGCAGCGCGGACAGGCGCGGCCCTCATTCTGGATGCCGATGCCCTGACCAGTTTCGAGGCGGCGCCGGAGGAATTGTTTGCCGTGCTGCGCCCGGGCGATGTGCTGACGCCGCACCCGGGCGAGTTCCGGCGGCTGTTTCCCGATATCGCCGACCGCGACGACCTCAACCGGATAGAAGCGGCCGCGATGGCAGCCGGGCGGGCCGGATGCTGTGTGCTTTTGAAAGGGCCGGACACGGTGATCGCGGCGCCGGGGCATCTGCCCGTGGTCAATCGCCATGCCTCGCCAGCCCTGGCCACCGCGGGCAGCGGCGATGTTCTGGCCGGCCTGATCGGCGGTCTGGCCGCGCAGGGTGTCGGTGGATTTGACGCCGCCTGTGCTGCCGCCTGGCTGCACGGCGATTGCGGTCTGAGACTGGGAACAGGCCTGATTGCGGAAGACCTGGCGGACATCCTGCCGGAACGGCTCGGGACGCTGCACCGCACCATGCAGCGACAGCGTGCGCTGGGCCATCTCATCGCGCATAAGAGCTAGGCGTCGCCGGGGCTTGGCTCCGGCTGCGGCCCGGTTCATGTTCGCCCCTCATCTTCCACCGACGAGTTTTCACACCATGGCCTCCGAATCCACCGTCCGTCCCGACCAGCAGCTCGATGCCGATGCCCTGGACTTCCACATGAAGCCTGTGCCGGGCAAGCTGGGGGTGGCGCCGACCAAGCCGATGGCGACCCAGCGCGATCTGGCGCTGGCCTATTCGCCGGGTGTGGCAGCACCGGTCCGGGCGATCGCGGCGGATCCGGAAACGGTCTACGACTACACGTCCAAGGGCAATATGGTCGCCGTCGTCTCGAACGGCACGGCGATCCTGGGCCTGGGCAATCTCGGCGCGGCCGCCTCGAAGCCGGTGATGGAAGGCAAGGCGGTCCTGTTCAAGCGCTTTGCCGATATCGACGCCGTGGACGTCGAGGTCGACTATACCGATCCCGATCAGTTCATCGAATGCGTGCGCGGGTTCGGCAATACGTTCGGCGGCATCAATCTGGAAGATATCAAGGCGCCGGAATGCTTCGAGATCGAGCGGCGCCTGCGCGAGGCACTGGATATCCCGGTCTTCCATGACGACCAGCACGGCACCGCCATTATCGCCGCTGCGGGCCTGATCAATGCGTGCGACCTGACCGGCAAGAAGTTTGAGGATCTCAAGGTGGTGCTGTGCGGGGCCGGTGCAGCCGGCCTTTCCGTGCTCGAACTGATCGAGTCCATGGGCGTGCAGTCGCAGAACACCACCGTCGTGGATATTGATGGCGTCGTCTACAAGGGCCGTCCCGGCGGTCACGAGCGGCTGATGAAGCACGCCGTGGAGACCGGCAAGCGCACCCTGGCGGAAGCGGCCGAAGGCGCCGATGTCCTGCTGGGCCTGTCTGCGGCCGGCGTGTTTACCAAGGAGATCGTCGCCTCCCTGGCGCCGGATCCGATCATCTTCGCGATGGCCAATCCGACACCCGAGATCACACCGGAAGAGGTCAAGCAGGTGCGTGATGACGTGATCATTGCCACCGGCCGGTCGGACTATCCCAACCAGGTCAACAATGTCCTGGGCTTTCCCTACATCTTCCGCGGTGCCCTGGATGTGCGCGCGCGCACGATCAATGAAGAGATGAAGATCGCGGCGGCCAAGGCGCTGGCCGCGCTGGCGCGCGAGGATGTGCC
>Ga0213833_1001595_pt1 | contig 15949 bp, 26 predicted proteins | sample SWATP21_FD_160575 | JGI IMG/M metagenome (GOLD analysis project Ga0213833, IMG submission 160575) | Coastal seawater microbial communities from Marineland, Florida, United States - SWA TP2 #1 | ecosystem: Environmental > Aquatic > Marine > Coastal | place: USA: Florida | collected 2016-08-14
CAGCCCCCCCCTGCTGCCATTGTCACTGCCACTGCCACTGCCACTGCCACTGCCACAACGCGTGATGTCCACCACACCCCAGGTGGCGTGGTGCTGAGCCCGGTGACCTACACCCCGCCAGCAGCCGCGCCACCAGTGGCAGCAGTGGCAGCGTCGCCCGCCGCTCCATGTGCACTTGCACCCGCAGCCGCAGCCGCAGCACCCACGGAGCAGGGCATGGAGCAGTCGGGGACACCCACCTCGCCCTCATCCACGCCCACGTCGTCCGCGTCCACCCCGGTGGTCGTGCAGTCCGCGTGTTCGTGTGTGGGCACGACGAGCGGAGGCGTGGTGACACCCCGCAGCCGCATCCCTGTGCGGCGGAGCCGTGACTCGCCACGCGCCTCAGTGACGCCAACGCGAACGGTGACGCCAACACGAACGGCGTCGCCTCAGCGTGTCGCCGGCACAACTCGCACCACCACAGCAGCAAGCCCCGCCACGCCACCGCCCTCCTCCGCCGCCTCCGCCGCCTCTGCCTCGTCCTCCCAACGCCAACGTGCCAGCCCGGTGCTGACTCCACTGCACACCCGCAGCGCACACCGCTCGCCCAGTGGTGCATCCGTCGACAACGGCGGTGTCAGTGACCTCGCAGTGTCGCCGGTGCGCACGCCGCAGCGGTCCCAATCGTCCGCAACGCCAGCACTAGCACCAACAGCAGCAACAGCAGCACCTCCGCCGCCAGGAGTTCGAGCTGCGTGTAGTCCTGGCTCACCTGCCGCGTCTGCCCATCCCCCATGCCCTTCCCCGATGCAGCCGCCCCCACCGCCCTCCCTGCTTGCCACTTTTTCGCAGAAACCCCATGCGCAGCCGCAGCAGCAACAACAACAGACGCCTTCGCCCACATCGTCCCCCGCGGCCACGCGCACACCCAAGCCCCGTGCGCTGCTCGCCGTTGCGACACACACGGCACGCGCTTCACCACCGCCGCTGCCAGTGGCCGTGCACTTGCCCGTGCCAGCACCTGAGCCAGCTGCCTCGGGCTCCCAGACGCCACCATCCGAGTCAAAGTGGCAGCACGCAGATGGCACGGCCGTGCGCGACACCGGCACCCAGGAGGAGAAAGTGGGCGAGGAGAAAGTGGGTGAGGAGGCAGAGGAGGAGCAGAAGAATGCGAGTCAGGCGCCACGCGCAGTCCACACTGGGTGCGACCACGGCAGCGAAGGGAAAGTGGCCAGAGAAGTCACACCGATCAAGAGGAATGCACCGCCGGAGCCACTCAAAACAGAGCAACGTGCCAACACGCCGTCAGCCAACCAGCGTGGCGAGGAGACGGAAAGCAAGCAGGTCAGCACGCCGCATCAACGTGCCCGTGCCTCGGACGACGCTTCACCCGCCATTGGCATGGCGCCCCACTCTGCCTCGTGTTCAAGCCGCACCGGCAGCCACACCACGCGTGGGGTGCATCCCACCACAGCCTTGCTGCGCACCCTGCGTGCGCACGCAGCAGGGTGGACCGCGATGGAAACTCGCGTGGTGGACGGCGTGTTGGCAGCGGTGTTGACGCACGTGTACCGTGCGCGCGCCATTCGTGCACGAGGCGCCCGGGCCCGTCATGCTGCCGCCAATGGCAATGGCACGGCCCGTAGTGCCAGTGTGGGTGCGGGTGCGGGTGCGGGTGCGGGTGCGGGTGCGGGTGCGAGTGCGGGTGCGAGTGCGGGTGCCCTGTCAGGAGTTCGTGGCACCACACAGGCGCGGGCTCGGGCTCGAGTGGAGGCTGCCGTGGCGGAGCTGGTCGTGGCGGTGGGCGCCAGCGCCGAGGCGTTTGTGCACGCGCTGTGCGATGACGGCGAGGAATCTAAGCTGCACAGGGAGCAGCAGCAGCAGCACCATCAACCAGGCGAAGGTGAAGACCATGGCCGAGATCAGCTCCAGGACCACGACCGCGGCACGCGCATGCCGAGCCTCCATAGCCTGCCTCCGCCACGTCGCCGTCGCCGCCGACGCGCCGCCTCTCCCGCGGTACGAGCACCGCGCTCAAACGCCGACCCACAGGCGCAGACTAACGCCCATGTTAGCCCGAATGCTGCCACTCCAATCGCGCATGCGAATGCAAGTGCCAGTGCAAGTCATGTGAGTGCAAATGCGAGTGCGAATGCGCATGCAAATGCGGCCACAACCAGTTCGCCAGCGCCAGGTGTGCCTACCGCAATGGCCCAGGCCGGTGATGGCTCCCCCTTCGCCGCGTCTCCTTTGCCCGCAGCACGGCTCTTTGTCGACACCCATCACCAACATCATCATCATCGTCATGATGGCGGAGCTGTCACCGCGCCCACCACCTCACCCATGCAACAGCCGACGACGTCCACCGGCTCTGGGGTGTCGGCGGGGGTGGCCACACCTCCTGAAGGTGGGTCCTCGTGCGCCGTGCACCCGGTGCTCAAGCCGGACAACGGGGAGTCCACGCGCGTGGCCGTGCCTGCGCAGGCGCCACAGCCTCGCGGCGCTGCTCCCCTGCCGGCAGCACCCTTCAGCACCCTCGTGTCCCTTCGTGTCCCCTCCCCTCGCGTCGTCGTCGCCGCCGGTAGCCCTGCCGGCGATGTGGCCGGCGCCACCGCTCCGGCCGCTGCCAAACCTGTGGGCCACCATGTGCTGATGCCGCAGGCACCTCGTTCTCCACGGCTTTCACACCGCGCTGCATCGCCGCGCATGTTGTTGTACGTGCAACGTGCAACGTGCGAGTGAGGACATGCCATTTTGTGTTGCGTGCTTTCGTTGCCGGTAGCACTCACCTCGTACCCTTGTGGGCTGTGCACCGTTTCGTTGGTGTGTTGTGTTGCAGGCACCGCGTGTCCCCTTCCAGTGCTAGTCCCATGCAACTGTGTTCTGCCGCCCGTGCGTCCCCATCTTCTTCAGGTGTGTCCCCCCGTCCCTCCAAGCCGCGCCGGTTTTGGGTCGGCTACACTCGCGAGGATGCGGTGGAGCACAAGGCAGAACAACCCCAGGGTTCTCCACCGGGGCCAGGCACCCAGATCGTTGGCGCGACGGGGCGTACTGACGAGCCCCAGCAACTGTCACCGCACAGCCGAGCTGTCACGCCACGCGCTGCGTCACACGCCACCCCCGATGCTGATGCTGCTGCCAACGTGATGCGACCTTCCGTTGCCACCGGCGGGGCACCATCCCCATCGCCCTCCACTCTGAAGGCTCCGTCGCCACGGCTTGTGGCGCCCGTGCCCGTCAAAGCTCCCCCGTCACCCATGCGGTCGCAGGCACCGCCCCAGACTGCCCATGTGGCCACAACAGCGCCACCCCCCTCTCTCTCTCCGTCCGATGTCTCCCCACTGTCACCCGCCCGCTCACGATCATCAACACCGGCGTCGTGTGCGCCACGGGAGGCTGGAGTCGCCACGATGGCAGCCGCACACCACACCCAAGCCGTCGTGCCGAGCAGTCCCAACGCGGCTCGCAGCGACGAGTCCATCACAGCCCGGGCCAGGACCCGCAAGCCTCAGCGCGGTGTGTTTTCTCCTCCGAAACACCACCACCAACAGCAGCAGCAACAACAGCAACAACAGCAACAACAACAACAACGTGGCAAGCAATCACACAACCGGCAGCACGCACGCAAGTCCAAGTCCGTGCGTGGCACACCGAGTCCACGTCAACGCCAATCACCGAGATCTTCCACGCTCCTCGCGCGGCCTGCACAGGAGCAGCGAGAGAAGCGCGTGGCGGAGTCGAAGCAGCAGGCCAGGCCACAAACCTTCATCGCGCCAGCTACAACCAACCCCGCCATCGGAGCGAGCACGCATGGTGCCACTTCCGCTCTACCGGGTGTTGCCCGTATGGCCACACCACGGACTGTTGCTCCCACAGGGTCCAGTGCGGGTGCCAGTGCGGGTGCAAACAGGAAGCCCCTGTTGCGTCAGCCTCGCTCAAAGTACGCCCGTGGTGCTGCGGCGGGTACTGGACCATCATCCGCGACGCAGGCGTCGAAGCCCAAGCCCGCCACTGCCGTGGGGCGCTTCATACTCCGCGCCAAGTCCAAACCGGCGCACGTGCATGCACCGTCGGCGGCACCGTCGGGCGGGCAGCGCCTGCCGCACACGCGTAGGGCGGCCACGCGTGATGGTGGCAACACCACAGCAGGAGTCGTCGCTACCGCCGGCCCGCGGCCGCGTGAACAAACGGCGCCGCCGCCGCGACTGCAGCTCCCCGCAGCCACCATGGCGACGACCAACCCCCGGTCCGTGTCCGGGTCCGTGTCCATGTCCATGTCCATGTCCATGCCCACGTTGACCGCTGCATCGTCCTCCTCGGCACCCCCCTCCGCCTCCGCCGCCGCCACCCCGACGTCGAGTGGAGGCCGCATGATGGCGCCGGCGGTGGTCCCCAACCGCCACACCCATGCACCCACTCGCAACCCCATCCCCATCCCCGCACTGTCGATGCGGCTGCGTGGCGGATTGCCGTCCGGGTCCGCGTCGGCGTCTGTGGTGTCTTCCGTGGCATCATCCACCTCGTCCTCGTCGCGGTTGCCGACGACGGCGCACGGCATGCCGCATCTGTCTGGCCCCCCGTCTGTGGCGGCATCCCACTCCAGCATGTTTGTCACCCACCGTTGGGCTACGGCGGGTGATGGTCGCATGGCGAAGTAGTGGAGTGAGTGCACCGCCGCCTTCCTCCTGCATGCGTCGCCTGCTGTTGCAAACGGTTGGGGAGCCTGTTGTGTCTGTTGTGTTTGTTTTGAGCGTGGACCGTTTTCGTTTGGTTGTGGATTTGTGCCGTGTCTGATAGGACGGGCACGGACCGAGTCCGAACATACCCACCCCTTTTCCACCAGTTGCTTTGGTCACTTGCGAGTGCCATTTCAGGTGTTAGTGTGTGTGCCTGCACTGCTGCACTCTACATCTGGAACTGCACCAAGCCCATTTTTTGCATCAGTCGCAGCTTCGGACCCACAGATTTGTCGTTCAGCCAGTGCCTCAGCCTGCCCGGGCGCGATGCATCTTGCAAGACCGCCTGTTGGTGCGTGGGAGGGGGAATGGGAAGGCCAAAGAGACGACAAGGCAGGTGGTCATGGCAAAACAATGCACACGCACATAAAAAGCGCAAACCAAACAGCCCACAAAGGTGTGTGCATGGGCACTGGAAGGGGTTGGGGGCACGTGCAGCCTGGCAAGTAGTTCGGGGGCACAACAGCGTCTCTCTCAACGGACCTTCATTTGTGGATCAGCCAACATCTCCATGACCTCTTGGTTTGACAACACCTTCCGCACATCCTCATCGGGGGCAGAATCGACTGCTGCTTGATATGCGGCACGTCTTGCTTCCTCAGCTGCCTTCTTCTCCGCTTCTTTCCGTTGGCGTTCCTCTTCCTCTTGCTTCTTCCCCATTTGAGTGAAGTGGTCGCCCATCAGCGAGTAGAATGCCGTCATGAAGTCCCGAACTGCAGGATCGTTGGCATACTTTTTCTTGGCTTTTGCGGGCTGTGTCTGGAACTCTTGAATCGCCGCCATGAACCTGGGATTTTGCATGCCCCGGGCAAGCACGGGGTTGGCAGCAATTTTCTTCAAAAAGTCAGGTGTCATCCAGTCTGGTCACACGCAACAACGCCAACAACGTCATGACAACGCGTCAATCAGTCACAAGTCACCCCACCGCAACAGGGATGGCACAAGCACTCCAATGGTGACAATCACACACGCATGCACACTCGAGCGCGATGGCGACACACCTCCGGACTTCAAGGTGCGTTCTAGTTGAGGCACTGCGTCTTTCATTGCGGCTTGGACTTCAGGAATGCGCAAACCTTCGTCTTTGCCGCTGGGGGTCAAATAAATCTCCTCTTCCACATCACTTTCCGGCTCTACCTCACTTTCGGCAGCACGCTGACCACAAGAAGGTCAGGCAACACACCGGGCATTGCAGACACGGGAAGGCACGAAACGTGAGACCCAAGCGTTGCCCTGGCGTGAGCAACATGCAAGCAACGCCCTACCTGTAGCAGCTCCTTGATGAAGTGCCGCTTCTTGATGCGCGCATAGTCAAGTGCGCTCTTTCCGCTGTTGTCTGTCAACTTGACCAACCCGCCCGCCTCGAGTAGCAATTGAACAACCTCCTCTTTCCCACTGCGTGTGGCCACCATCAGCGGAGTTTTGCCCGTCTGATGCAAACCACATGTTAGATTCGCAAGCCTCTGCATGCAGGTGACCCACCCATACCTTGGTTGCGGCGTTGGGGTCCGCGTCTGCGCCGAGAAGCATGGACACAATGTGCGTGTTGCCTGTGTGAGCCGCGAGGCTGAGGGCGGTCTGCCCCCCCTTGTTCGGAGCCTGACAGTTCAGATTGAGTGACAGGGTCACCGCAAACCGCACCCCTTCCACGTTGCCCTTGGCCGCCGCAGACAGCAGCTTGGCTTCCTGTTTTTTGTTGCGTGCGCGTCGATGCACACGCTTCCTTCGCTTATCTCGAGCAGCGATTTCAGCTGGGCTCAAGCCCCCTACACCACTTCGAGACGCCTGACCTGCGCCTGTGGTGGCACCAGAGCTGCCTGCTTCGCCCTCATCTTCGTCGCTCGAGTCACCGGCCACCACAATGGGCGCGGAGAACATCGAAGAATGCTTCAACCCCGCCCCGAAGCTTTCGTCCTCCTTCTTCCTCTCTGCTGCACGCTTTGCCTGTCGCTCCTTGGTGGCTTTTGCATTCGCGGCTAGCATTTCGTCCATGAGAGTGGGTCCGTCCTCGCCAGTGGGAGGGACGGTAACAGGCACGACGTCTGTACACCAGTGCGAGCCGGCGTTCAGAGGTGCGCAAACACACCACATGCAACCAGCCACAGCAATTCGCTCGCCATCGAGACACGTAATCACACCACACCAGCAAACACATGAAACTCGGAAAGCCGGCGCGTACGAACCGTCATCCACGCTATCTTGACCGGGTCCGGCAAGGGACACAGCACTGACAGCATCCTCTAGTTCCGGTACATCGTCCGCTTCATCCATGTCGCTTTCCGCATCCGACATGGCTTCCAGCGGGGGCGGCCCATCGTCAGAGTCGCTCATATCAACAACACTACGGTGCCCTTTCCGCAGAAACGACCGAAGCAGGCGTAAGTACACAGAACGGCGGTGGGGGGGGGGGACGACGAGTATGAGTTGCTGCGCGCAGTACGGGCGTTTGCACTGGTTGAATTGTGTTAGTTTGTCACGCCAATTAAATTTCAAGATGCTTGCCCAAAAAATAGTACCGGGATGACATCATCAGTGCCTTGCCCGTGGAGGTGGAAAAACGTGGCGCAAGAAGGATCCGGAAGACGGATCGGTGCTTCTTGCTCGCTACTGCGACCAGTCTTGCGGCTTGGTCCCGGACGCCTCGAAGGGCATCAAGGGCGACTGCACACAAACCGGTACGCCTGCAGCCGCATGCACCGAGATCTGGAACAGCCACGCACACGGCCAGCAACCGACGTCACGCCCAAAAAAAATGCGCCCACGGGATCCGGAACTCACCGCGCCTTGCTGGAACGTGCGTTGCCATCCCCACATGCCCTGGATTTCGATCATGGTGATGGAAAGCCACCCCAGGTCACCCACGACAATGTCGACGACAGCTTCGCGGAACCGTTGGCGGCGGCGCACTTGCGTCTGTTTCGCAGAAAACACTCTGTCTGGCCGTAGGCTTTCGTCTTGCGCCAGTTCTTCCAGAGCGCCGCCCGCAATTGCTGCAAGCCACATAGCACAGTCAGTGATCAGGCTGATGTCGTGAGCAAAACACTTATGGCCGCTTCTACCTTTGGCCTCGTGAAACGGGGGCAACACAGCAGCTTGAACCAGGTTGGGTAGGGACTCGTGGTGAAGGATTTCATGGAGGGGTCCGTTCCCAAACTCCAGTACGCTGCTCACCCCGGCATGGCGTTCAAAAAGTTCTTCCGCCCCTGCGAACAGGTCGCCACGCTCGCTGAGAGATGAGAGAACCATCAACCACAGCGCAGACCGGGCGCGTGCGTACGGGTTGTGCTGGTGAGATGGGGTTGCACTTTGCCAAACCACGTCGCCAGTATGCACGCTTCGGGATCGGGATGGTGGAAGTCGACGCGCGCGAGGCCTGAAATAAACATGCTTCGTCCCGGGCAGAGGCGGTGGATCAATGGCTGGCACAAACCCACAAAGAAGTGAACGTGCGCACGGTTGTGCCACGCCCCGCGCACACTGCCCACCTTGATGGTTTGACTGGGTCGCACGCGAGACAGACCCGACGTGCCGTACTCAGCACCGAGGCGCTCCCACAAGTGGTGTGCCTCCGTGTTCACGATGATGCCCGGGGTGTCCAACACTACAGCCTCGGTCCCATCGATGCTGGTCTGCACTACACCCAGTGTAGTTCCTGGCAATGGGGAAGTGCTCAAGGCAGGGGCAGGTGACTCCATCAGCGCCTCTTGGGGTGGCTGAACGCCATGTGCCTCCGCGGTTTCAGCCAATGAGGCGGCAATGCCACCCACTGTAGACACGGTCGAACTGTCCAATGAAACAGCTGCCTCGACCACAGTTGCGTCATCCGCGGTGTGGGTGCCACCAGTGTGTGACACAGACTCGCCGCGTTGCTGCTGCTTCGCAGCCTGCAAGAGCTCACTGATGTCCCCCGTGAAAATGTCTCCCGCTTGGTAACTGCACAACAGGGGATCGTCAACACAAGAAGTAACCGTAAGCACAACGCACCAAGGAACGACTCCTCCCATCAACGCCACGCACCCAGGCGGCAAAGTGTCGAGAGAAATGCCAATAGCATCCTGGTGCAACTTTTTCCGACCACGTTTTCGGGCGACACCAGGCGCCACCGGCTTCCGCGCCGCCAATGCGTTGAGCACCGAGCTTTTCCCGACATTCGCGGCCCCAAGTACCAAAACAGGGCGCTTGCGACGCCTGTACGCACGAAGGGACTGGTGGACGGGGAGGGTTCAGACCAGACAAGCGTAAGGCGGCGTGAAAACAGCTTGCAAACGCAGCGAGCCGGTCACGCACATCGATGGTGGACAACAGCGACCCCATACCCTGGCCAGACTTGGCTGACACAAGGTGCACCGCGTCGGGTGACCGTTTCATTCCGTGCCGTTTCAATTGCGTTCGTATCCAGACGTCAATCCGCTTGCGCCGCCACCCTCGAGGCAGCATGTCCACCTGAAAACATGCCACACCCCACCACGCAGCGTGAGAAACGGGCCAACACATACGCCACCTCCATCGTCGCAGAAACCCACTTTGTTCACGGCAAGAATAACCTTGCGGTCGCCGGCAGAGAGCAGCGATGGCAGGTCCGGAATGAAACCACTGTGAAAGTTGCAGGCATCGACAACGACCACAACAACCGCTTCTGGCCACGCATGCAAAGCCTTTTCCAAGCGATCTCGAAACACAGACACTGGCACCTTCAGCGGAACCAACTTCCCGTAGTTCTTGCTTTGATGGCACCTCTGGCAAATGGGCTGCACAGAGCTGCGCGCAAGCACGCTATCCGGCACGAATCCCACCAGGTCCGGCGTCGATGATTGGAGCGGGACGCCACAACCAGCACACTGCTGCGAACCCTTGGTCGCGGTTTTTACTTCAGTGTCCTGAGTTGCGCCGCATCTGCCGCTGAAAGCGCTGCAGACACTCATGCGTGTGCCGGCACCAAACGCTGGCACAAAAGTCGGACGCGAGACACTCACACACGATGGTGAAAGCGTCCGCAGTCTCCGCGACAACCTGGCCCTCCCGAGCCGTGGAACCATCGATAGTCTCTGCATGTTAAGATGCACAAGTGGTGACCTGCTGCACCACGTAAGGGCTTCACAACCGGTTGGTGGCAGAAGACACTGACACGCACAGCACACCGCATCACATAGGTCACTGAAGTGACCATTCCAAGTGACCTACAAAGTTGTCATCGGCAGCTTTCCTGCTGTTTCCAGCAGCCGCAATCACGCCCACTGTTGCGACAGGCGTTCCGAGGCAGTTGGTTTCGATAGTGGCCAAGATCCTCATGTGCGCTCTGTTGCGCTGCGTATGATGGGTTGGCGCTGAAGGAAAGCCCCACACCCGCCATCAGCATGCACGCCTCACAGGGCGGGAAACAGGAAGAAGGGGGCGGCGGCCAAGAAGCGTTCAAGGGCTCGGTGGAGTCGGCGAAGACGTTTGTGGCTGTCGTTTCTGGCATATTCAATGGAAAACGAGATCAGCATGCGCACATTGTTGCCAATTCAAACGGTACGGCACAGCTTGTGTGTGTGCGGGCGTTTAGCTGTGTGGTTTGGTGACAGTGGTGTTGTGCGACTGCTACAGGGCTGCGTATCAGCGTGGAGAACCAAGCCAAGACGCTACATGCGGTGGCGTACCTGAAACCATCATTGTTCTCCACCTACGAGTTCTTTGGTGACCAGGACACGCGTGAGAGCGAAGCCCTGTTGCACCCGTCCAAGTCGCAGGCAGCGCTGGCGGACAGGTTGGCTGACACATGCTTCCGCATCAACCTTGCGTCCCTGCTTGACTGCTTGACCGTGTTTGGTTCGTTGTTGCACGCCACCTTCGAAACTTTTTCTTGTCTCGTCTTGTGTCGCCATGTGGGGGTCTTTTCGTTGTGGTTTGGTTTGACGCGCCCAACTGCGGAACCGTGTGGCGTCGCGTGTTCCATCCAGGAGCGTCCGAGCTCGATGCCACGTCTCTGCACCTCGCCTACATGCGGGACTCACGAACGTTGCGCCTGCTGCTGGAAGAGGGGGGCATCTTGACAGAGTGTGAGATCTGCACCATTCCACCTGACGATGAACTTGACTTCCCCGGGATCTTCCGTGAGTCGCCGGTGCCGAACAAGGCGTGGATTAGGGCGGAGCATCTGCGCGAAGCCTTCGCCGAGCTTGCTGACTTGCCCGGGGCATCCACGGTGACTATCTACATGGCGCCGCGTGCCCCCCACTTTCGCCTCTCCGCTGTCGGTGAGCAGTGTGTGGTGTGGTGTCGGGTGACTTGCTTATCATGCATGGGAGACATGACGGGTCGCGCTCGTCGTGCGCTGCGTGGCCATGTGCTCAATCCAGGCAACGCCGGGAGTTGCACAGTGGACTTCCCCAAAGGCTCTGAGACGTTTGTCACGTTTGATTCCACGCAAGAGCAGTTGTTTCACTACCACCTGAGCCTGCTCCATTTTGCTGTGCGTGGCTTGGCAAAGGCTGAAGAAACCTTCATTCGCATCAACGAGGTGGGGATGCTGAACCTCAACCACAAGGTAGTCCGTGCGCTTGATGGTGAAGAGTCCTTCATCAGCTTTGTTCTTCTTCCTGACGAGGTACGGTACAAGTGTTGGCTGCCAGCACCACACCGTCACAGGCGTCACCGTGCTGTGTGGTATGTCTCTGACGGAGTGCATGGAAATGTGTGCGGGGGTGTGCACGGTGTAGGTCGAGCCAATGTCCGGCGATGAGGATGGGGAGGATGGGCACGCATTCCATGGTGCGGCCATGCCTGGTGACAAGGATGGCTACCAGGACGGGTTTGTCAGCGCATCCCCCGACTCTTTCATCGCTGCGAGCGACCCCATTTCGGCCACCTCCAGTTCTCGCGCAGGGTCGCGAGGTGAACAAGAGCGAGCTACTCCGCGACACAGCGCACGCAAAGCCTCGCAACCGTCAGTCGTGTCCACGCCGGGCGAGATGCGTGACTTGTTTGGTGGGACAGATTGACGAGTTCGTTGCTGTGGTGAACTCCGTTCGAGGAATGAAACAAACATACGCTTATCGACAACGTGAAAACTGGATGCACGCCACAGCTGCACCCCTCAACCTTTCTACACCCGCTTCATTTGTTGTTCTCCATACGTGTCAGAGAACACGCGCGAGTCCAGGAAATGTGGTACAGCCGACACAAGCACCCGCTTCAGGGGCTGCGACGGGAGTGGGAGAGGGGAAGGCAGGGACTCTATCGTCGCCACACCCTCCAGCGTGTACTTGTACTCCGACGACGCCGGTGTGTTGTCGCCTGACTCGTTCGATATGCTTGCTTTGAACGCCGGCGGCGATGGGGCGACACGCGGACGGCGCTGAAACGGAGCTGCACGAGCAGCAAGAAATTCAGACGGCACACGGATGTGGCCTTCACTGAACTGGCGCTGCACGCCATCAGGAGCGCTGCCACTGCTCCTTCTGCCACTCGCCCCGCTCTTGCTGCTACTGCTTTGGCTGCTGTGGTGGCCAACCCCACTTCCAGTGCCGTTCCGCGGCGCTCCAGCCGCGGGTTTGGCATCTCCGCTGTCAGAAGACGCGCCTGGCCCAAACAACCACAACGACGCTGCACTGCGCCCTTTCCGGCCGCGACGATTGCTGCCAGCGCCACCCATGCTACCTGAGGTGGTGTCCTGGCCAACGCCGGCGCTCGCAAGACCGCCTCGCGACCGAGCACGATCACGAGCGGCTTCGGTTGCCGCACGCGTGTTGTTTCGCTGGCGTTCACGCATGCGGGTGGCATGCAAGTACCCCATCATGTCGAACTTCGGGATCCACCGGCGCCAGTGAACCTCATGAATGCTTTTACCAGGCCGCGTGGGCGACACGACTTTCAACGCCAACGAGTGGAGCAACGACCAGTAGAACGGCGCCTCCATGAACTCAGGAAGGATAGACTACGAGGAGCACCACACAACAAAACGCCAAGGCGGATGAAAGACATGTCAATAGAAACAATGGACTGGTGCGGTGCACCACCACCTACACTCACCTTTTTCATGTACGCCATCAACACTTGACGAACCGGGGTGAACAAGCCCGCTGGGGGTAACTCTGTTGGTACCGCTGCCCTCCCCTCGAGTTCACCACGAACTTCCGCGATGGTGCCATCAATCTTCGCCAGGATGGGTGGTGTTAGACTGTCCCCACATAACCGGCAGAACAGGTCCTGTGGCACGAAACCAAGAGCCATGGCCCGGTAGACAAACATCAGGAAGGTCGCACCACACACCACATGCCAACACATGTCTGCAATCACGGCAACACAAGAACAGCTCCTAAAACCCGACCGTGGCTCACCATGTTCTCCTGGTATGTGTCCCAGATGTGAATGCCCACTGCCCAAAGATGGGCACGGCACACAGCACTGTACCGCTGCCGCGCGATTGCAACATCCTCATCACTGCCTTTTGTAACCACAACGCCACCAACGGTCCGACGACTTCGCGGGGCGCTCTTGGTCGTCCGAACACTTGTCGACGCCTCTGCTGCGGTCACACCAAGGCCGCCACCACGCACCACAGCCACGCCTGTGCCTGTTCCTCCGAAAGCACCTGCACCCGTAGCACGAACACCAGCGCCAGCGCCGCCACCAGCACCTACACCAGGGTCTGACGAGGGAGCGTTCCTCCCTTCGCTGCCTACGCTGACTGCGGACCCATCAGTACCAGGATCCGTGCCGGTAGGGTCGTCGTCTGATGCTGAAGAGCTGGACTGAGACGCTTCGGAGGCCAACAGTTCACGGACCCATGAGCACGCGTGTGAAAACGCCTGGGCATCAAGAGCAAAGTACAGCATCTGTTGGCACCGCTTCGCCTGCATGAATTGGCCGAGTACTCGCAGGGTGTGAGGGTGCCCCATCAACGCATCGATGGAGTCACAGGCAGCGCGCATGAGATCAGAACTGAGAGAACTACCGACGAGTGTCTGCGAGCGAGCGACAACAAAAACAGCATGTGTGATCGTGTGGTCTCGTCTCCGGGCCAACAAGAATGAAGGCCATAACCATGCCGACGCGGAGAGCCATGCACGTACAGCATCGTCCATGACATTGTCCGCCATGCGCATCATATCACTTGCGTTGGCATATCGCACCGCTTGCCGCAACGTCGTAAGCCACTGCTGCATGCTGTCCTCAGAAAACGTTCGAAACTGATGCAGCACCACGGCTGGTCAGCTGCCGCCACCACCGCCAGCAGCACAGCCATCACCACACACATCACGCACCACAAACGCCCGTCTAGGAGCTTCCACTTCAAAGCAAAATTGAAGACGCTGATGTCGCATCAACTGCGGACAACCCCAGCACATGGTGTCACGGCACGGTGGCAGGAACGCAAGGACCACGTCACCCACACGCACCTTGGTGATCCGAGCTTTGCGTACCGACGCGTCGCCCAGGTGGATGCGGCGCGGGGTGCGCACATCCACGTCACTCAGACACAAAAACAACGTCAAGTTCTGCGTCACAACAATGCACACTCGAGCACACTGAGACACACAAAGAGACAGCGGGGGCGCACGCCACAGACGAGCAACGCACCTTCACCACCACCCAGGTTCTTCTCCACACACATGGATCAGTGTTGCTCTGGAGCAGTAGGTAACCCGCCATGGCAACCTGATCATCACGACCAAAACGCGCCGAAAGGTGACGGAATGGTCGCAAGACACCATGTTTGTTGACGTGCTGGTTCATCACACACGTACCTTCCCAACACCAGCATTCAACATGAGGTGGGCTGCGGGCGCATCACCGATGCACTTGCCTGCCAGCAGTAGCTTGCGCGTCCGAGCAAACTCTGAGCCAAACAAGTCGAAGGAGATGCGCGTGTCCTGCAAAGGGAACCATGCGCAGGTTACGGCAGTGGGCAGTGCACCGTGGCGAGCAAACCAGTCTATCGGCTTTGCGTTGCGCGGTACACACCTTCAGCACGACTTTCAGCAGTTCCGTGTCGCGCAGCGACACAAACGGGGCGCGGCTGACTTGGGTTGCCTCTTGTAACCATGAGCGCACTTGCTGTTTGATACCCTCCAACACTTGGACAACCTCCTCACTTGGCTTCACGGGACGCACGGCAGTGGACCCTGTCCACCCCCAACCAACCGTCAAACCCAAATCGGTGACACGTGGCTCCCCTGATGCACCACACGCACCGTCTTTCGTCGGATGCAACACTACGATGTCGAAGTATTCACTGATATTGGTGAGGGCGAACTTGGACACCACCACAGTCTTGGCGTCGGCAAAAGTCGCATTCGGCGGCAGCGCAAGCCCCTTGTACCTGCCACGAAACAATGGAGGTACGTCCAACACCCAACGTCATCCACCCCCCACCACCACCACATCACCACTACCACACACACACACACACACACACACACACACACTGCCACCACGGTGACGCGTACGAGGACAGGTCTTGGACATACACCCGAATGATATCGCGCCGCGGTCGTTGGGGAGAGCGCGAACGACGGAGCGTCGCAGCTGACGACGCAGAGGCCAGACGCCGCCGCTGGTACTTCGGACCTGAGCCATGCGTTGCCGGGCTCATTTGACCCATGGACCAGCCCCGAACGAGAGCAAGGGTGTCTTGGGCTTGGCGTGTCGGTGTCGGGTTGGCGCCTCCACCAGACTGCACCGGCACCAGCGACGAGGACAGGGCAGACGAGCTGTCGGACTTGTCATCACTTGGTGTCAGCTCATCTGCGCTGCTCAAGCTTGCGCCTGAGCTGTTGTCCGGGCGTGTGGCAGTCCTATCGGTGTGTGGTGCTGCAGTATGAACGTCGCCGTCAGTAGGCGAGTCCAACACCGAGCCATGATGGACTGTTGCTGCGGCTGTTGTCGGAACCCCAGGGCCGCCCACAGGCTTCTGTGAGGGTGTGGGTGAGGCTATACCGCCAATGCTATCTGCAGACATTGCTTCTCGCCGCGCGAAGCGGAAAGCTCAACTCATCACCAGCTTCAGCCTGGGGTCGACCAAACTGTGATGCCTGACACACAGCCAGATGCGTCCGACCGTTTGACAGCTTGATGCTGCAGCCTGGAGGCTAGTCAGCAAAAGCACCACAACAATTATAGACACGTGGCTGAGGAGAAGGCTGTTGTCGGAGTTGGGGGGTCTCACAACAATCTGCTGTGCTGCTGCTGCAGCGAGTGCTTGGCAGCATGCACTGCGCGGACACTTGTGTGTGAATATGACGTGACGA
>Ga0213833_1001597_pt1 | contig 15919 bp, 24 predicted proteins | sample SWATP21_FD_160575 | JGI IMG/M metagenome (GOLD analysis project Ga0213833, IMG submission 160575) | Coastal seawater microbial communities from Marineland, Florida, United States - SWA TP2 #1 | ecosystem: Environmental > Aquatic > Marine > Coastal | place: USA: Florida | collected 2016-08-14
AACCGAAAGAGCTCTTTCTGCTGCTGGAGCCGAAGAAAGCCGACAATGTTTGGGGAAATTCGTGGGAGCTATTCTTTCAAGCACTCACGAAAATGGGAACAATTGTTACCAAGTGTCAAGCAAGTGGGTAAATTCACACTTTTGCGCGGCCTGCGGAGCAATTGCGCCCCTCGTCCACACTCCGTGCAACCCGGCTCACCATGTCCTCCTCCATCCACTCTGGCGCGTCTAGTCAGGGTGGGGGTACCCAGCCTTCTTTTGGCGAAGACCCACGGCCGCAAGCGTTGTCATGGAAGCTATTGGAGGCGCCCAGCGCGCCAGCGGGTCGCTGGGGGCACTCGATGACGAGGGTGACCTCCAACCACGCCCTGATGCTGTGCGGCATCGCAGGGGGCAAGATCTTCAATGACGCTCACGTGTTTGACATTTCCAGCCAGCGTTGGATGGCGCCCGTCATCACCGGGACGCCGCCCACGCCACGGTGGGGCCACTCCGCGACGCTGCTGCGCGCGCGCGACGGGTGCTTTGAGACCGACTCGCTCATCCTCCTCGGCGGTCGCGAGGGCAGCAAGCCCATGCCCTTCTCGGAGTTGTACACGCTTGATTTGACCACATTCGAGTGGACAAAGCGGGACATTCCTGGCCCGTGGCCGCGGAATCGCTATGGCCACTCCGCCTTGTTTGTTCCGGACAGCAGCCAGGTGCGGTGCGGGATGGGGATTGTGGGTTGTCTGTCGGCTGTCGGTTGTCGGTTGTCGGTGGTGGGCCTTCTCTCTCTTTTTTGGTTGTTTTGTTGGTGTTCCTCACTTTGCTGGTCTCTCTCAGATTGCAATTTTCGGGGGCCACGGCGGACGGACGCGATACTACCGCGACATCCACATGTTGGATACTCGCACGCTGAAGTGGTCGACGCCGAGTGCACGCGGCCAAGGGCCTTCCAAACGCAGCGGACATGCGATGGCCTCCACAGCCTCTCAGTTCGTGATGTGATAGTATCGTTTGTGTGTGGTGTGGAATGTGTGTGATGTCTGTTGTTGCCCTGGGCACACGGTACTGACCTGCGTGCGTGCCTGCAGCCTGGTTGTGTTCGGCGGCTTCAACGGCACACAAATTTTGGCCGACATGTTTACGTTCAATGTGCGCACGTTCGAGTGGGCGCTGGTCCAGCTTCGTTCGCCCTTGCCGTTGCCTGCCATGTACGGGCACTCCATGAACGCCGTGCCAAACAGCACCTCCGTCGTCATTTTTGGCGGCTGTCTTTCCGCCTCCCAGCTGTCGGCCCGCACCTATTGGGTAAACCTGAGCTCCAACACCGCCGTCCAGGCGCTTGTACAAGACCCACCCCCGTCACGGTTTTGGCACGGATCCTTCGCAACCAGCACCAAGCTCTACATCTTTGGGGGCAGTGGCTCCGAGAACAACGCGCTCACAGACGTGGCGGCGCTTGATTTCTTTGACAGACGACCCGTGAACCCGTCCTTAATGTCTGCACGTCCGTCCTGGCTGCCTCTGTGTGGCGTGTCGTGTCTCTCGCATGATGTTTTGTGTCGGTTGACGCCGCTTGTGTGCACTCTGCGTCAATATCAGGCTCTATGAGTGGGGAAACTTCGCCGACTGCAGGTCACATGGCCATCGGCATGGGTGGGATGGGCAACCTCGCGCAAGCACGAAGCTCCAAGAAAAAGACGAAACGCCGCAACTCCAACACCAGCAACACCGGCGCTAGCGCTGCTGGTGGCCACGGTCCAGGGAGCAGCGCACGTTCCATCGGATCCATGAGCTCCTTTGGCTCCGGGTCCCAGCCTGGTTTGCTCATGCACGGGGTCCCGCGCATGCCCTCACACGCCGCGCCACCACCGGGCCTGACCGCCCCCACCCCTGTGTCTGCTGTCGCACCGCCCCTCCCGCCGCGAGGCACACCACTCGGCGTCATTGGGAGAAACACGGCCAACCCGCGAACGCTGTTGTCGACCAGTCACCATCCTGTGGCCTTTGCTTCCCCTGGAGCTGGGGCGGGCGGAGGGGCGGGGGCTGGTGGTGGTGCAGGTGCTGGCATGGCGCCAGGTGTTGGCTTGGCTCCAGGTGCTGGTCGTGCCTCGGGCATGGCACCGGGCGGGGGTGTTGACCCAGCAGCAGCGGCTGCCGCAGCACAGGGGTTGCAGCTACAGCAAAGCGTGTTCATGCTTCAACGACAAAAGTTGGCGCTGGAGTCCGCGATAGTGGAGGCCCTTCAGCACTTGAACAAGGCCAGTGTTGTTGCGCCCTGCACCCATGTCACGGAAGCGCAAGGGGCGCTGCGAAAGGCTTTGAATTTGTAGCTGCTGCTTTGTGTGTGCACAAGGCATTGAATTTGTATGATTGAATTTGTATGTGTGTGTGCGCTGTAGTCAGTACACAAGTTCTGCATTCGGGACTGCGCGGCACGCACAAGCACTGGTAGACAGCGTAGCTGTTGCTCAAACAGCCAACTCGTCCTCCAAGTAGCTGTACTCGAACGTAAACCCGCTCTTGATACGTTGGCACCACCCGGTTTCGTAGTCAAAGTAGGCGTACGTGCCTCGCTCAAACTCGTCTGTGGTGACAGACGGCTCCTCATACCGCTGAAACCATGTGCTGTACTTCTTGTGGAAGCGCCAAGATTGCTTCTTCAACTCCTTTGCTGCTAGGTATTGGGCGTATGTTCCCTGATGGGAGCCAGTACAAAGCAAAGCACCACAAAACGTGAGATGGAGTCACCAGCACACAACACACACAGGTCCGCACCTGCTGGTAGTAGAAAATGAAGAACAAGGTGTCGGGGTCAAACTTTTCGTACAACTCTGGGCCTTGCAGCACACTTGCAGGGGTGGTTGGGAACGAAGGGTGCGTCGGGTACGGGTTCCTGGGTGTGTAGTCCTTATCCACCTCACCGTCATGTGCCTCAGGGATGTGGGCTAAACTTTGAGCGATGAGGTCAAAGCTGGCTCGCGAGATTTCAGGCGGTGGTGCCCCATGAACAAACCCACTTGGTGCTTGCGCTGCTTGTCGAGCCTGTGCCTGTGCCTGTGCCTGTGCCTGGGCCTGTGCCTGTGCCTGCGCTTGTGCTTGTGCTTGCGCTTGTGCTTGTGCTTGCGCTTGTGCTTGTGCCTGGGCTTGAGCCTGTGCTTGTGCCTGAGCTTGCGCCTGAGCTTGTGCTTGCGCCCGGGCTTGTGCCTGCACCTGAGCCTGGGCCCGAGCTTGCGCTTGTGCCTGGGCAGTTACTTTGGCTTGCGCCTCTGCCTTGGCCCTTGCCTGTACGGCTTCGGCTTGTGCCTGTGCTTGGCGCTCACGCTCCTTGGCCGCCTGCGCCTGCGCCTGGGCACGGGTGCGGGCCTGCTGCTCCCGCGCGGCTGCCTGTTGCTTCGCAAGCTGTGTGACATCACAACAGGTACACGGCAGGAACACGGCAGCATCCACACGTTGGGCGCGGAGGTTCAGGTGAGGATGAAGCAAAGCGGCGTGGTGAACCAAGAACAGGCAACACGCGGCATCTTGCTGTTGGCACCGGGGCGGGCGCATGAAGAACACGGCGAACCTTGTCTGCGGCCTCCTTGGCCGCTCGTTGCTTCTTTTGCAAGGCCTGAGCTTGACGTTGCTGCTCGAGTTTAGCGGCCTCCTTCTGAAGACAGGGAAGGAGGGTGATCACCCTGGCCACCGTGCGTACAACATCCACACATCGTACCGCTCGCTTTCCCCCCGCGACGACAGCAGCAGCTGACCGCTGTTGCTTCTCTGCGAGAAGGAACCGTTCATGTCAGTGGGCACCCATAAATAACCACCACCCACTGTTCCGTCGCGTCTTGTCTGTTCTACGTACTCAAGGAGGTCGCCTTGACAGGCGTCGGAGCCGACGGTACCGGCGCCGGTGCAGGCGCGGCTGTCGTGGCCGAAGACTTCTTGCTGCGCCCACGCCCAGTGATGCCTGAAATCAAAGAGTTCACGCCGCCGCCAACTTTGCTCTTCGATTTCTTCGGCGTCTTGGCTGCACAAGCATCGTGGCCGAACCAAGACGACACATCAGCACGAGGCCCAGGTCGCGCACAACCATCCACGCAGCCCAACCACCAACGCCACGCACTGGTTTTCTTTCGGGGTGCTACCTTTTCCTCGACGTCTTCCACCCTGCTGTTGCGGACACCAATCTTGTCCAACTCCAGCACTTCGTAAAAGTCCAAATCGACATAAAAGTCGTCATCTTGGAAGCACTCCAGGTACAGCTCCACGAAGTCCTTGATTTCATCGATGGAATCCGGAGGGATGCGGTTGTTGTCCAGCAAACGAGTCAACAACTCCAGCTTGTCCACGTGAAACCTGTGATTCTTCAGTGTCTCCTCCAGCTCTTCCACCTGTGGAGCCCACGCTCTGTCACGGCGAAAGCCCACTCACTGATAGCGCGCACACACACGAAGCCCACACGCACCTCGTCCTCATCGCGGCGACCACGCCGCGACGTGCATGCTTCCAAATCCGCTTCTCCTTCCTCAATCTGCAACAGTGTGCACCACATGTCAAACTCGCAAGGTGTCGACTGTGTACAGTCGAACCGAACCCAACCCAGCACGAAAGCAGCATCCCACCTTCTCATTCAACTGGCGCAGCGTGTCCTGCAGCCATTCCCGCTGCTCCTTCTTGGCCTTCTCAGCCGGGTCAAGCCGGTTGGCTTGTGCAAGACCTTCTTTGGAGAAGGCTTTGGTTTTGCATTCACGCTCACACACTTTGAACTGCTCCATCTTGCTCTCAATCAGCTGTACGACGCAACGCGGTGAGTGAAAGCACAGCAGGAACACGAAACAAAACAAAAGCCTCGGCACCAAACACGAACCCTACGGTACTCCAGCAGCTGTCGCTTATCCTTGATATCATTACTGGAGGCCCAGGTCTTGATGGAATCGCGGAACCTTTGCAGCTTCTTGATCTCTTTCTTGAGCTCTGACTCATACTTATCCTTTTGCGTCTGAGTGCTCGCCGAGTACACCTGCGCAGTACCACCCAAGCACTGTTGGACAGCGCTCCAGCCTAGTCACGTCTTTCACTACGTACTCGCTCCCAGATGTCATCGAATCGTTCTACACCATCGTCGACCTTCTTTATCGTCCGATCAATCTCCGCTGCAGGGTGGCGGAACGCGTGAACATAGCACACAACACCCGCCCGAATAGCACCACAGAAGCGGGCGCACCTTGCAGTTTTCTGGCACTACTCATTGTAACCGCGGTATCATACACACAGCTATCACGGAAGTGGCTGCTGAAAGTGGTGCACAAGAACTAGCGGACACACCGTGTGACAAAGCTGGCTGCCTCGCGGCAGGTGGTTCAACGCAGAACATGTGCAAGTTGACGCGACCAGGGAAAAGAAAACATTTCGAAGCAAATTTCTGAAAATCGAAAGCTACGCAAGCCCCCCTTCCCACCCTTCAAGTAGGTTGTCGGGGTGAACAAGGAAGAAGCGCACGAGACCATCCACACTCCCACAAGCAACGAACCACCGTGGCAACCCAGCGGCATCATCCATTCGGCACACATCGACACTGGTGATGGAAAAGTAGGGGGAGCAGTACCGTGGCATGAATGCCCCATCAGCCAAGTGCGGCAACTCGTTGAGCTTGGGTTGGGGGAACAGCCCGTCCGGCCGTCCGGCAGCAAGGCGCAAGCACTTCAGTACATCCGACCGTTCCGATACGGCAACGTGGTGTGATTGTCGAACAACAGCCAGGGAACACTCGCCACATGAAGTCCCAAACACTGCCACAGTCGCTGCCCCCGGTTCTCCCAACGGGCCCCGCGCCGTCGCTATGGACACGACAGGGGACGTTGTGCTGATAACACCGGTGAAAGTATCGGTTCCCTGCCAAACAAACAAGTGGCAAGACAAGTCATGGGCGTGTGCTGAATTCAGCAATGCACTCTACGCAACGACGCACTGGCCACCATGCTGTGACACTGCAGTCTTCTTGAGCCACCAACAAAGCAGAGCCTTCATGCGTGAAAGCGCATGACATGGGGCGCTGCGCACCACAGTCGATGTCGCACACAAACACAAATAAGCGCGGGTACATCGAAGTACGTAGACTACCACACACCAAAGCAACGCACTCGGTGTGCTTTCAAACCAAACTCTGGTACATATGGAGACCGCATGTCCCAGATGCACATCGTGCTGTCTGGCGCAACGCTGGCACACTTGTGCGGGGATGCGGGAGATCCAACTACGACACAGGGCACTGACGTATCTGCGCAGGCGGTTGATTGAAAGTGAACCCACTGAGTGTATACGCCACGCACACACTCCATACCAGCAGACTGAGTCGCGCGAGGGATACCAAATTGGGCAATCGGAACAAGACGACGTCCCTGCGGTGTGGCAACGGTGCTCCGACCGCCAAGATGCCACAATACAACGAGCCCTACGCACGCGCACAGTCCGGAAGTTAGGAGAGGGCACACACCCAACACGAAGTGCAGCCACAGCAAGCACCGCCTACCGCGAGAGGTGGCCGTGACCACAACGTTTGCGTTGGAGGGGCTGAAGCCAACAGCTTCGATGGTGCTCCCATCGGGCGGGGTCAACTCTGCCCAGGGCGCTGCTCGCCATAGAGGAACTCCCCCCGCTCCTTCACCTGAACCCACACCGGCGCTGTCCCCGCTGTCCCCGCTGTCCCCGCTGTCCCCGCTGCCACCAGGCCCAGCCCCAGCACCACCGGTACCAGCAGCACCAGCGCCAGCACCAGCGCCAGCACCAGCGCCAGCACGAGCCGCCTCACCACTGGGGACGTGGACAGCACTGTACAAGACACGCCACGGCACAGAGTGCACAAACGCGCGGCCGCGGGCCGTGCGCGCCACCAACACACCCACACGTCGTGGAGTAGAGGTGGTGGCGCTCGTCGAAGCCGGGGCGGCGTCCGGGCGAACGCAGGGAGAAAACTTGACCTCAACAACAGACGAGGCAGCGCCGAGGGTGTCGATACATGCCACACGCACACCAGAGGCCGAGGCTCCAGCCAGGGGCACTGTCCACAGCACCACTGGGCAGATGGGGTCTGCAGCAGTGGTTGCCAAGGTGCTCACCCCATCGGACGGAGGGGAAGAACACGGGGCGTTGCCCGCAAGGGTGCGTGGGGTACAGGCGACCACAACAACGGCACACTCGACGCCGGGGGAGCCGTGTGTCACCACACCCGGTGCCACAGTCACACATCGCACCACAGCACTTGCGGAGCAGGAAGCGAGGCAGGTGTCTGCGCAGCAATACCATCCAATTTCAGCGCTGTCTCACAGCGTACCATGCGCAATACAACGCAACGTGTGTGGTCGCACACCTCACGCACCAAACGTAGTGGCTGTTACTGCCTGAACGGGCTGCACGGGTCCGGCGGTCAAGCTATGCCGCGTCCAACCACCTTCAAGTGGGCGGACAGTTGGCAACACATCTACCGAAGGTGGTGCAACGGTTGGTGTGGGTGCTGCGGTCGGAGCTGGAGTCGCTTTCCGTCGGCGTTTCGTGGACGCACGTGCGTCACACGCGACGTTCTTGATGTGGTACCTGCAACAACACACAGCCGACCAACGACGCACCCAACATGACGCACGAGGGATGTACTCCACAATCGCAACAACCCCGGCAACGTACTTGAGGCCATTAGAACTGGTAAACGGTTTCGAGCAAGTTGGACACACGTGTGTGGAGCTCTTCTTCTGCTTCTTCTTGTTTCGCTTCGCACGATCCTCGAACCGCGCACAGTTGACATTCTGCACGTGGTACCTGGTTCGTACACAGTCGATTCGTTAATGTTGCCCATACCAGAGAAACAAACCGTCGATACTGTACCTGTACCCCGCAGCACTGATGAAGGACTTGCCGCATGCTGCGCATACTGTCGCCGCACGTCGCTTCTTCCCTTTCTTGCACACTTTCTTCTCAACATGGTACTGGCGCCCCTTGGCAGACCGGAATGTCTTGCCACAATACGGACACCCGCTTGAAGTTGAAGGTGGTGTTGATGATGTTGAAGCACCGATAGCTCTGCTTGCCCTCGTCTCAGTGGCCGGACTGGCAGCACTGGCAGCGGCAGCAGCTGCGGCTTGCGCAACAGGCGAGGTTGCCAGTGCTACACCAGCAGGCGGGGTGTGCACTGACACGCTTGGGGTAGGTGATATCTGCTCCACGCTCGTCTTTCCTTCCATGGGTAGATCGAGCACGATTGGTGCAGGGGGGGAAAGAGTGGATTCAGGCTCAGACTCGGCTACGTAGTCACTACCGCTGTCGTGGATACCACCACTGCGAACACACGTGGGACAAAGAAAAGTCCCATCCTCCGTTGCCTGCGTGCACCACTGCCACAGTTATGATTCCATTCCATTCCACCGAAAAACACAGCAGCGCTGCACCATGCAAACAAAGGCTCGCCCACCTGTTGCTCCGCCGTGGCAAGGCACACGAAATGAAAGACGTGTGCGCACTCCGGCTGGTCACAGCGAAGAAGTTGTCTGCAAACGCAACGCACGTCATGTCGCGGGTGATCGATTTAGAAAACATTTTGCATTGCGTTGCACGTGCGCATCACTTGCTGTGCACAAGCAAGCCCGTACCCATCCGCCTTGTTGCACACACAGCACTTCTCGTCGTAGTCGTCGAACGCGCTTCCGCTGCACGATGTCCCTTTAGTCTGAGCAAACAAACCAACGCGCCACACCGTGCAAGCAACACCACACCCACCTGATACCCGAGAGCTGGCGCGTTAAGCGCGTGCGGCTGGGAAGCATCGTTTGAGCGACCGTGAAACGCAGTGCTCGGAGAGTGTCACCGAAATCCGCAGATCGCGCCAAACAAAATTTCTGAAAATCAGAAATTTGCAAAGCAGCCTCAGCGTTTGACAGCGCAGCGCACCCAACCACTGGTCACCCTGTGTTCGGGCACCCAAGGGAACGATGTTGTCCAAGGCGAACATGGCGCTGTTGCTGCTGCTACTGCAAAACTGTTCGCAGATGGTGATGATGCGAGTGACTCTTGTGGAGTCCTCGTACTCCTCGGGTGTTGCAGTCATGACACAAGAGGCACTCAAGTTCTGCTTCAGTTTCTTCTTGCTCATGTACCTCGACAATGTGCCGCCCTCCCAAGTGATCACGGTTGTACTCGAGGAAATTACGGAGAAACCTTCGCGTAGTGTTGCGTTGCTGTTCCCGGGTGTGCTGTACGCCATCCAGAACAACCTCTTGTGAGTCGCGGTGGTGTTTTGCGCCAATGCGCCAGCGTGACGCAGGAGGGCGAGGGCGTGTGGGTTGTGCTTCCAGGTACTTTGCAATGGCGAACCTCTCTGGACCCACGTGTGCTGCGTTGTACCAACTCAAACTTCTTACAACTGCGTTCTTCACTGTTACTTTCTTGAAGCGGCAGCTGTCGGCAACGAAGGTAGGGTCGCGCCGGCTTCGGGGGTGCGCTTGCACAACGTCCGTTCTAACACCGCACTTCAGTGGATGTGGCTCTTTGTTTTGTTTTGTGGTGCAGCGTGTGTGCAAGTCAGCACTAGTGACGGTTCTGCTGAACCGGACACAACGCCCATGAATCCAGTGCTTGGAGTGCTGGCTGTGTTGGCAGCTTGTGCAAGCTCGGGTATTGCTGGCACCTTTTTGGAGTTGAAGCTGAAGGACCAGACTTGGAGCTTGTGGACGAAGAACATCCTCCTTTCCGCCTGCGGGGCTGTTGTTAGTGGTGCCGGTGTTGTCATGACAGACTGGGCTCGTGTCAGCACCCAAGGCTTGTACTCCGGCTTCACGCCCGCTGTCTGGTTTGTGGTGCTGGACATTTCTTGTGGTGGTTTGCTGGTTGCTGTGGTGGTGAAGTACGCGGACACGATTCGGAAAGGCTTCGCCACAACCCTCTCCCTTGTCCTGTCGACGGTCGTTGCCTTCACCTTCTACAACTTTTCGCCGTCCCCTCTGTTTTTCGTGGGTTTGGTCTGCGTCGTCAGTTCCTCCATGGGTTACGCGAAGGCCCACGCCGATGAGCAGGTTAGGCAGAGAGCCAAAGCTGCAGCTGCGCAATTTTCTGCAACGAGGTTGCCAACCGTTTGATTAATTAATACGACAGCGACAGTGAACCACTGGTAGCGATTTGTTATTCAAGTGCAGCAGGCAAGTGCCGCAGCGTGTGGGCTGCTTCACACGGTTGTACGAGACCATGCATACACCACATGTCATCGTCCCTTCGGCGCCGTTGCAGTAGCCTTGCCTTTCATCACTTTTCGCTTTCCTTTTGAAGCACGAGCGCAAGCTTTCTTGTGTGACTTTTTCCAGTGCAGCTGTGTGGGCAGGCACAGGAGTTACGGAAGAGGGCTGGCATGGCACGCGCAGCACGCAGCATACGAACACGTTGGCAGGATGTGCTGCAGTACGACACAGCTTTACAAGCCCCACAGCGAAGTGATCCTGGGTTTCCACAGTTCGCGCATTTTGCACTTTCTGGCTTGCTTGAGGGCGCGGCGGGCTTGCGTTGTTCCATGGTCTGGCCCACAGCCCCGATGACTGCGCGCCCACTGCTCAGGAGCTCCACCGGAACGTTGAAAATGTTGTCCCGAACTTCACACGTCTTGAAAAGATCCTGCGAAGAGGACAGCAAGCGCCAATGTTTACTGCACTGGTATGGCGGCCGACCAATCACGGCTCCATACCCTCAACACGCCGTGCGGATGTGGAATTGGTGCGCCCGGTGCCCAGGCCCAGAAGCGACCCACGAAGTTGTCAATTGCTGCGAATCGCCAAGCCACGTGCGTGTCAAAGCAAGCCAACACCAACACCCAAGCCGCAGCAGCGTGAACTACGCACGCGTAAAATTGCCTCGATTTGACACGTTTTGGATTTTGGCAACGATGTCTTGGCGAACATAGGACATGTGGTGCATTTCGAGCTCGCTGCGTTCAAACAGAACCAGCCTTGTTAGCTTGTTGAGCTTGCGGGTGGGGTCAATCAAGAAGGGGTATGGACAGGCAAGTCTAAAATCGAAATCTTCCCGGCACTGTCCACAAAAGAAACATGAGAATGACATGCGTGCTGTTCCTGCCACACATACAAACACCACCCACGGTACCCGATAGATGGCTGGGACAAAGTTGATGTTGTCAAAGGGCAAGAGTTCCCAACAGGGGTGCTTGAAGTAGTATCGCATACTGAAAGCAAAACGCAAACACAAGGGGGGATCAGACAGTACCAAGAGCATCGCCAGGGCTACAACATCCCACCAGCCCGTCGTACCGGCAAAGCCCACACTCATAGTTGTTCTCGATCATTCGCTGCTTCGCTCGTGCCAATTGCGCCTGCACCCCACACCACAAGCTCACGTTTCATTTCATCACACGCGGGACAGGGGGCACAAGTGACTTACGGCGATGTAGAATTCGTCGCAATCTAGAGACATGAAGAACTCACACCCAGCTTCCAAGCATGCCTTGCGGCCGATTTCGCGCTTGCACAGCTCATTGAAGAACTGGTCGCCAATTTCAGCCACCTTCGCGCCTCCAAGGTCTGCCCCTGTCGCACGTGGAGACACCAAACGTTTCTTCTCTTCCAGTTGGTACGACTTTGGCTTGAAAGGGATGATGGTGTCCACCAGCCCAGACTTGACCAGCCGTTCTAATAGTGGTGCGACTGTCGGGTCCCAGGAGCTTCCAAAGTTGGATCCTGAACCACACACGAGACACATCTCCACGTCAGTGGGGGAGTTCCCAAGCAGCAGGCATGGTCGTCTCTACGTATGGCAGCACGCTCAGAAGCGCACGAGCACCGTACTCGTTTGGTACACCACACACACGAAAGAGACTTCCGAGCGGATGGAGGCAATCGAGTACTCCAGCAGTTCATGTCCATCAAACAGATTGTAGCACGCCCCCATCTTGTGTGTTTCGGCCGCACCAGTACCGCTGCCTTCTCCTACATCCATCGGATCGCCAGACCCGGGGCTGCGCGGATCAGCAGTCGCTGCCATCGCGGCTTTTTTGTGTGGCGGACTTCGCTGCAGAGTCGACCGCGCACATGTTTCCCATATTTACATAATTAAGCACGTCTACTGCGCCTCCCCAACGTTGCGGCGGCGCAGCGGAGCTGAGCTCGGCGTGGGTTTCGGGGCTGAAAAGCCGACGATATCAGGGCGAAAGCCGGGGCTACCTGGAGCATCTTGACGTGGGGTGCACGGGGGCAGCACGTGTTCGACGTGCTCGGGAGCAGGGGCTGACGGCGAGCGTGGAACGCCAGTGGCACTTGAGGGTGCGCGGGGCGACTTGCGCGGGCTTCCCAACAGGCGCTCCTTTGCTCTGACAAAAACAAGCCACTGCTCACCACCAAGGTACAATGAGACGGAGGAGCAACCGAGAACGGGAACGGCGCCCGTGTGTGTGTGGTGGGGGGGGGGGGGGGGGGGGGCGGGGGGAGCGTACGGATGCCACAGCGACGAACAGCAGGTTGTAGAACATGACGAAAACGCCGCTGCGAAGGATGGCTACGTCACCGTAGTGGACTGACACTTCCTGGTACATGAAGTTGGTGCATCAACACCGTTAGTGTCTGACGAACACAGAAGCCTGCCCCAATGAACGCTCGTAGGGCGTAGTGCGGACCTGCATGAGGTCAAAGGCGCCAAGGCCGAGGATCCATGCGGCGGCCGGCAGCGCGTATGACAGCAGCTGAATTATGGCCAAGTTCGCAATGATGTTGCGAATGCTAGTTCCATGCCGAGTTGGCCGCATGCTTTGTAGTGACAGGCCATGGACGATGTTGCTGCGGAGTGTGCTCAATGAGACGCGCGACATGGGAAAGCAAGGTCCACAACCACCAGCACAAACGAACCCGAAGTACACGCCGACCACAGTCGCCGCGACAAAGAAACCCACAAAGAGGGTGTCAACAGCAAACGCAACCTGCATTTCGGCGTAGGCACACGCATTAAGATGTATTCGGCACCAACACAGCACAGCGCCAGTACACGCGCACATAGCACCCCTCCCCACGCGTGAAACGAACAAGCGAAGAAGTATCAGCGTCAAGGTTGAACAAGAATGCGTAAAACGGCCTTAGGTCGAACAAGAACTGAGCCCCGGATCCCCGTGTGACAGCAGTGAGAAACGGACGCACAGCAGCTTTGACAACAACACCTGCTGACAGCATCAAGGTGGTGCCGAACAATGCCCACCCCAGCAGGGCTCTAAAAGGCCACATCACTCGCCGCCAGCTGCCCTGGCGACGAGATGCTCGCTCAAGTTTCCCCTCTGCGACCTCAAGCTCTCGCTCCAACCGGGTAACGTCATCAAGTTGGGGGTTGGGAAACCCGGTTGGCCGCAGGCGTGCACTCGATCCAGACGGGGTACCCCCGCCAGTGCTGCTCGCGCTGTTGCTGCGCGGTCGACGCCACGTCGGCGGGGCCTCACTAGATTTGCTTCGACTACGCTCAGCACCTGTCGTGGCTTGTGCGGGATCGAGGTCGCCCGACGTGAACTCCTCGAACGACAGCACTGGACGAACAGGGGGCCGCGGCGTCCGATCGGGGGACCCCATGTTTGCAAGCCACGCGGGTTTCTTGCGGGGGCTTGGCCTGGCAGACTGTGTCATCTGGATGGCTTGTGCCGTCCTCGCAGCCTCGAGCTTGCGCCTCAGCGACGAAACGTCGAACCGCATGGCGTCCAGGTTCTGCACCACCGTGCTCGGTTGCATGGTCAGCACGCGCCGGCGCGCACTCGCAAGGGCAAGCATCTTGCGCAGACCGACCTGCAAACGAAGCAGCCGTCAAGCACACGCCCAAACACCACACCAACAAGAAAAAGAAATGCAACAAAGGCGAGCACACGCCCCGCCGCAATGTGCGATGACGTACAGGGGTGAATGTGGCGAAGACGAACAGGCCTGGGAGAATGTGCACGGTGGACACGACTTCAGAGGGGTACTTCCAGGAGAACTCGCCGCCATCAATCATCCAAAGCTGGATGACGTAGAACAAACCGTACAAAATGGTGCCCAGCAACGCAACCTGACCCCGCCCCACCAAATTGCAACACAAATCCAAGTGAGATACCGGCCACCCACGTTCTCCGGCGCGGCAAGAACAGCCACCCACCTCGATGAAGGACGTGATAAACCGCCCAACAAACTCTCGCCACCACGCAACAACAGTGCCCCATTGGGTCTTCGGCGTGGCTCTCCGAGACCAAGCCCCGCGACGGTGGCTCTTATCGGGGCTCCAGGAAGACTCCGTGTAGAAGTACGCAAAGGGAAGGATCAGAAAGAGGCAAAAGTTGCACCCCTTGACCGTAATGCTCCACATCATATTTGTCAACTTCGGCGACGCTACCCATGCGTACTGCGACGAGTCGTGGAACTGTGGACACACGTGAGGTTGACTGAGGCTGCTGGTGCGGAAATGTGGTGCGAGACGCACCTGGGTGACAGACACTGTGGTGACAGGTACAGCAGTTGTTGCCATCAGCGAGAACGTGAGGCAGGCACAGCATGCTTGAAACGGAAGCGACCACACATCAACAATTTCCTCAGTTTTGGTGCTGCGGTAGCTGTGCTCGCACAGGACACAGCACACGCGGGTGAGCTGCGACAACCCACAGGTGGCGGCGCGGCGGCGGCGGAACGACGTACTAGTACAGAGTCGCGAACGATAGCACCCACAGAAAGCTCCAAAGGGTCAACAGAAGGAAGATGCACGTCAACAAATGGTCAAACTCCACGCGTGCCGGGTGGGCCGCGTCGTTGGCCTCGAACGACACATCCATGCTGCTGCTTCCGGTCAGGTGGCAACTGGCGGTGACGGGGCCGTGAAACGCGACACAGAGGCGACCACAATGTCAACGTTCACAGTGACGCATTCAACGTTGAAGGATCGGCGTGTGAGAGCAAGCGCCGTCGCCAATTCTGTTGCAACAGGATCCGTGGGACGTGGGACACGTCAAAAGGAACAACAGCCCACGTCGCAATCCGTCTCACAAGCTGATCAGCAAGCCTGAGCTCCACAAAAGGCGCCACGCTCAAAACGCTGCACAATACATGCTTGGATTCGGCTGCTCACGTTGTGAAGGGAGTTGTGTTGGCACAGGCGGGTGCGTGCGAAAGCGAGCATCAACAGCACCGCTCGGGAACGTGGCCAAATGCGCGCCGGCAGTTGTTGTTGTTTCTAAAATAGACACTCGTTGTGGCGGGCGCTACAATCCCTCCACCAGCCCCTCTGCTACTCCGTCAATGGTATCAGTCACCTCTGCCGCACACTCATCAATAACATCTTCCAAGACGGCATCGCTAAGCCTGGAGGCAGCATAGGATATCGACATTGAGAAGCTGTTCGACGTGATCAAGCACAACACGACCTACCAATTCACAAGTTCGTACGTCTCCCGCTCTGTCTCCTGTATGGCCGCAGCATCCGTCAACGCACGGTACCTGTTCCACCACCCTGTGAGCCCGTTGTGAACCACCCTGCCCCAACATAAAACATGACGTGCCTGAGATACCGATCACGGCCAGACAGAATGTCCCTCCGGATGGCATCGTTCAGGGCGCTGCTGTTCAGCATTTGACCCCCGTGCTCGTCGTCCAGCTGAGTGCTTGGCGTCGCCGGCTTAAAAACAGGAATAGCCCCGCGTGGCGCAGATTCAGTCGGCTGTACAGGCAAGTCTGTTGGTTGCTTGGCAGTAGGGTTTGGCTCCATGGCCCCAATGACGCCCAGAGGAATCGAGACAGCCGTTGTCGCTGAGGGGCGCGGCTCTGTAGCTGCATTCTCGACACCCGGCTCAGCACACTTTTTCAACAACTGACGTGGGGTGCACACACATACACGCACGTGAAACAAATAGAATAACAACAACACGAACCAAACTAAAGAAGAGTGTGCGGGGGGGGGGGGGGGCGGTCCGGGG